>Ga0066903_100006319_pt1 | contig 10500 bp, 8 predicted proteins | sample PanSoiMetaGPlot1_FD_67491 | JGI IMG/M metagenome (GOLD analysis project Ga0066903, IMG submission 67491) | Tropical forest soil microbial communities from Panama analyzed to predict greenhouse gas emissions - Panama Soil - Plot 1 (version 2) | ecosystem: Environmental > Terrestrial > Soil >...
CAATTCAGGAAAAGCAATGAATTTCCGATAATTTCACGCCAATTACGAGCCGTTTCGTTGCCCCCGGCGGCCAGGTGGTGACCCCGCCGGCCGGATCTTGCGAACGCGAAACGATGAATCGGATTCCGAAGTCGTGACAAGTCTGGTGAAATCGGGAATGCTCATTTCGGATCGAGAACCCGGCCTGAGAACAGCACGGCGCCGGTGTCCCTGTCCGTGATGAAGAACAGGAAGGGGTGGTCGGCCTTGAAAACAAGCGGTTCCCTGGCCGCCTGCATAGCGGAGAGGCCACACATCAAAAGGCCGGTGGCGGCTGCCGCCTCGGTGCCTTCCTCGTTGACCTCCACGAATGCCTTGTGGACCACTTCGGAAATCTGCAACGGCTCCTCGCCGATGCCGCTGAAATCAGCCTCGTCGCTGAAGGCCAGTTCAGCGCCCAGGGCGCACAGCACCGGCTTCAGGCGCAATTCCGCCTCCAGCGTGAACCGGGGGAGCGAGACGATGATCTCCTCCTCCTGGCAAAGTCCATCTACAACTTGGCGGTATATGCCTTCCGCTGCGAACCTCTTCTCCAGCGCAGCCAGGCCGTCCTCCTGCGTGGGCAGAAAGATCAGCATGGATAGTTCCCAGCCCTGGTAAGGCATGTCGAGAGCCTGAAAGCCTTCGCCCTGGTAATAGCGGCAGGAACCGCTCGTCTGGTGCATCATCGGCACCTGGCTGATCCCATCCGGACCGTGCCAGTTTTCGTCCGTGGTGTCGTGACTGTCAAATAGCTCGGCCCACTTGCCCTTGAAGTAGATGGCGTTGGTGAGGATCAGGCGGGTGTCGGCGTCGATGGAATCTCGCCCGATCAACTCCTTGATTTTTTCACCAGTCCTGTCACGGACCCAATCGTTGATCGACTTCACAGCCTCGTCCGGCAGGGGGACGAAGTTCACTTCGTTGAAGGCGCCCTCATAGCAGTCGGCGACCGCCTTCCGGTAGGCGGGGTTGAAGTGGTAGCCTTGCTGCCCCCATAGTGCGTTGGCCGTGACCAGCTGGAAGGGCCGCTCCTCCTCACCATTGACTGACCTCAGCAGATCGGCGTACTGGCGGTTCTGCTCCTCGACGCTTTCGGGTGCGCCGATCAGATCGGCCAGCACTCGGCGTGTCTTGCCCCTTGCACCCGCGGCACACATGGCGAAGGCCACCTGGATGCTGAACGGGGAGAGGAACAGGTTCTTGCCCGCCTGCTCGCCCGCCAACTTGTCGTAGAGGCGGGAGGCAAAATCGCTGCGAAAGAGTGCTGCTGGATTCATTGTTCGTGGCTCCTTGTCGGCGAGCGCCGACTTCGTGCGGAGAAATTGGCGTCGGCTATTTTAGTCCGAAAAAATGAACTGATACCGAGTGTCATACCGAATGTCGGGTTCCTCGTCTCTGGCCACCGGGGGTTAACACCCCCGGCTCGCCAGGGGTCTCGCTGTCACATCTTTCTGTTGCGGGCCGGCAGCGGCCGACAGAATCGGCTTTCCAGAAACGGCGGCCGCTCGAACCGATGTCTCTGGAAGCCGCAAATTCGTGGTTTCCGATACCGTCCGGTGCGTCTTTCCCAAATTACCTGGTCAATTAAACGAGCGGATTTGTCATTTGAAGATTATTAGGGTATACTCGTCCAGAAGGGATAATCCTTTCGTTCGTTCCGGCGTGTGGCCGGTCTGGGCTCATTCATCTAAGTCTTGTGCTGTCTTGAGGTTACTCCCCATGAACAACAGTCAGTTTCCCGAGGTTTGCGTGACGGATCAGCGGCGGGCGGAGCGCCGCAAAAGGCAAATCCCGGTGGCCCTGGAACGCCGTAGCGGTAAGGATCGCCGGGAAAAAGGCGAACGCCGCCGGCAAATCGACCCCACCACCTGCGAACGCGATTACACCGACGACGAAATCCAGTTCATGAAGTCGATGGATCAATACAAGCGCGACAACCGGCGGCCTTTTCCCACCTGGAGCGAGGTCCTGGAAGTGTTGACCGCCCTGGGATACCGCAAAGTCGCTGCACCAACCGCCTTGCCCGGTTTGCCCTCTTCCGCACCGGTTCCGGTCTGATTCTCGATTTCCCTACGAAATAGTTGTCAAGCAAGTTGGCGGCCACCTGGCCGCCAACTCTGTTTGTTGGACGCAAGTCCTTATTTCCCTAGGAAATAGTTGACGGCCAAGTTGCCGGCCACTTGGCCGCCAACTTTCCTCCCTTGCATCATCCGGCAAAAAAGGGCAAGTTCTTGGTCCGTTTCAATCATGGACGCGGACCAAACCACCATGCGAATATTCCTTTGTGCGGGCGAGCCGAGCGGCGATGTGCACGGGGCCAATTTGATCCGGGCCCTTCGAGAGCGACATCCGGACCTGGAGTGTGTCGGCTTCGGCGGCGACAAGATGGCGGCCGCCGGGTGCAAGCTGATCTATCCCCTGTGCCAGCTGGCCGTGATGTGGCTGGCCCGCGTCCTGGCCAAGGCGCCGACATTTCTGAGCCTCTTGTCGCAGGCGGATCGTTTCTTCCGCCATCAACGACCCGATGCAGTGATCCTGATCGATTATCCCGGCTTCAACTGGTGGATAGCCCGGCGGGCCCATTTCCACAAGATTCCCGTTTTCTATTTCGTGCCACCGCAGCTCTGGGGCTGGGCGGGATGGCGTGTAAAGAAGATGCGCCGCTTTGTCGATCACGTCCTGTGCAATCTTCCTTTTGAAGAAAACTGGTACCGGGAACGCGGAGTCCAGGCCCATTACGTCGGCCATCCTTTTTTTGACGAGCTGCCGCGGCAGCGCCTCGATGCCGCATTCCTGGCCGAAGAACGCGCAAAGTGCGGTGAAATCATCGGCTTCCTGCCGGGCTCGCGCACCCAGGAGATCGAGAACAACCTGTCCACCATGGTTCGGGCCGCCGGCATCATTCACCGCGAGCGGCCGGAAACGCGCTTCCTGGCCGCCTGCTTTCGCCCCGCTCACAAGGAAATGATCGATGCCTACCTGGCCCGGCATGAGAAATTGCCGATCGAAACCCATGTCGGCCGTACGCCGGAGATCATTGAATTGTCCCGCGCCTGTATGTCCGTTTCCGGCTCGGTGTCGCTGGAGTTGCTCTACCGGGGAAAGCCGTCGGTGATGATCTATCGCATTGGCCGGCTCGATCTGGTTGTCGGCAATTTTTTCAAGACGTGCCGTTACATCAGCCTGGTCAACCTATTGGCAGACAAAGAGCTGTTTCCGGAGTTTCTCACGGACCATTGCGAGGCAAAAGCCATCGCTGGCCACATTCTCGGCTGGCTCAATCAGCCGGAGACGCACGCCCAGGTTTGCCGCGAACTGGCCGAGCTGCGCCGCCAGGTAGCCCGGCCCGGAGCTTGCGACCGCGCCGCGGATTTCATTCTGGATGCGTTGGGTCAGACGCACCGAACCAGGCTGGCCGCCTGATGTCAGCTCACCGGTCCGGTTTGCCGGCCGGTCAATTTCTGGATCAGGGCCGGGTCGCCGTAGAGAACGATCTTCCCCCAGGGTACGACCAGGTCGGTTTCTAAATTCCACGTATGGTAGGCGGCGACCACGCCGCGCCAATCGGTCCTCCATTTATCGGAGTGTTCACGACCATTGAAACGGAGCAGGTTGGCTTGTTCCAGGGTGAGCGGCGTTTCCGAGATCAAAATGCGAAAACCGATGGCGCCGTCCTGCCGATCGCTGCGGAAGTTGAGACCCAGTTTCTGCACGAGAGGGCGAACCTCGGCAAACGACCGCGGATGAGCCGATCTGGGCCCAAGAAGCCGATTGCCAAACAGGAGCAACGCCAGCGCCCCCAGAAACAACCCGGCCAGCACAACTTCTTTCCTTGCGTGCATGAAGCGTCTCCTGCAGGTAATTTCAACCGATGCCGATGCATCCAGGCTTAACGCGTGTCATTGCGGTTTGGCAAATTCGCCGTCGTCGATCCGATCCAGGAACTGGGTTTCGAGAACCTCCGCTTCAAGGAATTTCTTGCCGTCGCGGTTGATCAGCACCTTTTTTGGCGTCTGCCGGCCGGACACTTTGTGATATTCCGTGATGATGCGCTCCTCGGTCACTTCCTGCCCATTCATGAAATCCTTGGTGCGGCGCTCCACCTTGGCGGTCAAACCGGTAGACTTGTCGAAATAAAAATTGACGTCCTTGCCCTTCTTGGTAATCTTCACGCCCAGAGCGGGCTTACCATTGACCTGTGCCTCGCCCAGCAGCGACATCTTGAGCGACTTGTCCTTGACGAAGATGCCCTGGCTGATGCCCATGAGGTTGGCCACATCCTTGAACTCCGCCAAGAGATCGTCGTTGACATCGATGTCCTTGTCGTTGGCCTTGATCCAGGCCTTCTTGCCGTCGAAAACAGTCTGAACGTTGATCTTCTTGTCCATGATGGTCATGTCCATCACTTCCTTGAAGCGTTTGGGGACCTCAAGGGTAATCTCCTGGGTAAACTCGATCTCCATGCCGAGGATGTACAATGTGCCCTTGTTCTTTCCCTTGTAACCAACGCCGGCAGCCTTCTTGTTATCGCCGAGATGGGCCTTGATGGCCTTGGCGATGATGGCGTCCGCCTCCTGATCGCCGTCGGCCCGGCCGGCCAGGGCCAGACCCAGGATGAAAACGGACGCCACCAACATGCCGCACGCAAAGCGACGCATAAATCACCTCGCTTGAAGTAAGATTTGAAACCTGGGTGAGAGTATAACCGGCCCGAAAGTTCAGGCAATATCTTTGGGACGAAGCGCGATTTTTCAGGGATGAAATGGACCAAATTGCGCACAGACAACGCAGCGGAATTCGCGAGAATTCGGGAGTCAACAGCACAAATCCGAATTCTCACGAATTCGGCTACACAAGCTCACAGAGAATCTTTCAGGTTGTCGCGATAATTGCGACTCAGAGCCAATTCGGTGCCATCGTGCAGGATGATAACGTAATCGCCGTGAAATGCTGGTTGTAGCTCCCGAATGCGCTCCACGTTCACAATGGTGGAACGGTGAATCCGAACGAAACGTGCCCGATCCAGTTTCGCTTCCAGTCCGCTCAGCGATTCGCGCAGCAGGTGATCTTCCTTGCCGGTGTGGAGTCGTACGTAATTGCCGGCTGCTTCGATCCAGTCGATGTCTTCAATGCGGACAAAAGTCACGCGGCCGGCGGACTTGACCACCAGGCGTCCAGAAATCCGGGGGCGATCCTGGAGCAAATCCAGCAGGCGTTGATCGATGTCCGGCAGCCGATCTTTCTTGACCTGGTCCTTGGCGCGTTTCAGGGCGGCGTGAAAACGCGACCGGTCGAACGGCTTGAGCAAATAGTCCAGGGCATGGACTTCAAATGCTTTCAGGGCATACGTGTCGTGGGCGGTGACGAAAATCACCACGGGCAAGACCGTGCCCGCGAGCGCTTCCAGCACGCCAAAGCCGTCGAGCACCGGCATCTGCACGTCCAGGAACATCAAGTCGGGGTGAGATTTTTCGAGGGCGGCCAGGGCTTCCCGGCCATTGCCGCATTCGCCCACCAGGTCGATGTCCGGGTCGGCATCGAGCAGGGTGCGGAGCCGCTGCCGGGCCAGGGGTTCATCATCCACGATGAGCGTGCGGATTTTCACGGGGCCTCCGGGAGCCCGAAATCGTGTTCATGCAATGGAATGGTGATGCCGACCTGCAAGCCGCGGCCGGGTTTGCTGATGAGTTCCAGGCGCTGGTTGGGACCGTAGAGCTTTTCCAGGCGGGCGCGGGTATTGGCCAGGCCGATGCCTTGGACTAACTTGGAGGGCGGCAGTCCTGGACCATCGTCCTTGACGGCCAGCCGCAGACAGCCGTTCTCCCGGCCGGCTTCGATCTCGAGCGTGCCGGGTTCCGCCCGTGGCGCGATGCCGTGGCGGATGGCGTTTTCCACCAGCGGTTGCAGGATCATGTTGGGCACACGGGCGGCCAGGACCGATGGATCGATGTGCATCTGCACCGTGAGCCGGGAACCCAGCCGGGCCTGCTCGATTTCCAGATAGGGATTGATGAACTCCAGCTCCTCTTCCAGGGCGACTTCCTGCTTGTTGGCGTTTTCCAGGGTGGTCCGGAGCAGGTCGCCCAGCCGGGCGATCATGCGGTCGGCCAGTTCCACGTCCTTGTGGATCAGGGCAGAGATGGCGTTGAGCGTGTTGAACAGGAAATGCGGATGCAGTTGCATCTTCAGGATCTGCAACTGGGTCTGGGCCAGCTTGGCTTCCAGTTCCGCCGAGCGCAATTCGCGCTCGCGGAACTGGCGGTAATAACGGAGCACGTGGCTGACTGCCAGAATCGCGCCATAAAAGAAAATGTTGTTGTTCAGCTTCGCAAGGAAGAAATAGATCAGCACGTTGATGGAGATGGTCGGCTTGATGATATTCTGGCGAATAATCTCTGCGGCGAGGACGGAGAAGCAGCTCTGGATGAAGCCGAAAACCAGGCAGGCGGCGATATGAACCAGCAGACTGCGCAACCATTTCCCCTGGCCGAAGGGGAATCGCTGTGCCAGCCAGAATATTCCCAGTGTCAGGAAAGCCCAGACGACGCATTCAGCAATGTTGGAGAGAAGCAATTCTCTAAAGGCCAGGGGCGGTTGCATGTTGCCGATATCGGAATGAGCTTGCCGCGCCGAATAGAGCAGTAGGTATCCCTGTCCGGTCAGCACTACGGCCAAGGCCAGCCAGATGCCCAGAACGATTCCCAGGCGTGTCCAGAATGGTTTATGGTAGCCAACGTGCATCGCTCCAGAATAGCCGAGATAATGGGCGGCTGCAACTGCCCTGAAATTCCAAGAGACTCTCACGCTGGTTCCCTATTGCCTCCTGTCGTAAGATAAAATTCAGCTCAGGGCGAAGATGCCCGATTCCATCCGGGTGCTTCTGCCCATCCAGTAACCCCTCGTTCTTGGATGGCTTTTGTAGGCAGGGACCTGGCCGCCCCCCCATTTGATTCCGATTCAACCACGAGCTATGGTTTCATAGAATCGGTGTTGGATCGATTCCCGACAAAAGCAAACCCACGGCGACGTGGGGACGCAAAGCCATGGGCCAAACGCGCGACGAGGCCAGCAGTCGCGGGGTGGCTGCCAGGTTACCGAGGAATCCAGATGAATCTCCCCTGGTTTTTGCCACGGTTTTGCCGTGGCAAACGCAACGGGGTGCGCCCCTGCACCTCGGCCGGCCAATCTTCGCGCAAACCCTCCAGCAACATTCGCCCGACCCTTGAGGTCCTGGAAGACAGGCTTTTGCCTTCCACGTTGACCTACCAGCAATGGCGCGCGGAAACCTATTCCATCGATCAAATGACCGCCGTCACTGCCGCGCAGAGCGGAGTCCAGCCGAACTGGACCCTGTCCAGCCAGCTCATCGGATTGGACAAGGCAATGGCGGATTTTCCGTACCGGGGCGCCGGCTACAGCGTGGCCATCATCGACACCGGCATCGATGCCAGCAACCCCGCCTTTGCCGGACGCGTCATCGCCGGCTGGAACTTCGTGAATAACTCGGCCAATTATCTGGATGACAATGGTCACGGCACCGGCGTGGCCGGGATCATCGGCAGCAGCGATCCCAACGATCTGGGCGTCGCGCCGGGAGTCAACCTGATCGCACTCAAAGTGCTGGGCGCCTCCGGCTCCGGAACCTTCGGCGCCGTCGCCGACGCCCTCAACTGGGTGATCGTGCACCAGGCCCAGTACAACATCGTTGCCGTCAACATGTCGCTCGGCGCCGGCGATTACACCACCAATCCTTACACGTTCCTGGATAATAGTTTCCAGGCCCTGCAAAACGAAGGCGTGTTCGTGGCCGTCGCTTCGGGGAACGATTACTTTGCCGACAACAGCAAGCAAGGCCTGGCGTTTCCGGCCATCAGTCCGCTGGTGGTTTCGGTGGGCGCGGTCTGGGATGGCAATTTCGGCACCGTGAAATGGGTGAACGGCGCCATCGACTACAGCACCGCGCCGGATCAGATCACCAGCTTCACGGAGCGCAGCTCGGCCCTGGACCTCTTGGCCCCTGGCGCCATGATCACCAGCATTGCCGTGGGCGGGGGTTATCAGACGATGGCGGGGACCTCGATGGCCACGCCGTTCGCCGCCGGGGCGGCCGCCCTCTTGCACCAGGAACTGGATGCCGTCGGCAAACATAGCCAGGCCAACGAGGCCGGCATTCTGGCGCTCATGCAAAACACTGGAGTGACTGTGGTCGATGCCGGGGAAAACGACAATGTTTCCCACACCGGCCTCAGCTTCAAGCGGCTGAACCTGGACGCCGCCATGCGTGCCATTGCCGGGACAACCAGCTCGGCTCCGGTTCTGGATGCCATTCCCAATCAGACCACGCCGAACAATCAGCCGCTAGCGGTGACCCTGTCCGGTCACGATGCCGACGGTGATGCGTTGACCTACTCGGCCCAGATCATGGGCGCCAATTCCCAGGCGTATCAGCTCAAACAACAATTCGGTCTCTCTTATGCCGGCAGTTATTTCACGAATTCCTGGGGAGCGCAGGAGAAATGGCTTCTGGGCGCGGGCCAGCAGTGGTACTTCATCCTGTCCGATGGGGAACTGCGGAAATGGGCCGGTTCGATGACCGCCAGCATGACCCCGGATAATCTGCTGGCGAACCTCAACTCGTCCTTCTACGCAGATCCGAGCTTGCTGTGGAACGCCCAACCAGGAACGGCCCCCAATGTCAAGCTCACGATCGCCGGCAATCAGTTGACGATACAAGCCCCCGCCGGTTATACCGGCAGCTTTGTCGTTCAGGCCGGCGTCAGCGACGGCTCGGCCAGCGATTCCAAATCGTTCACCGTCACCGTTGTTGCCGCCACTGTTGCCCTCGCGCTGGATACACCGGCCAACCAAACGTTGCTGACCGGCAAATCGGTTTCCGTGAATCTGTCCGCCCACGGAGGCGCCGGACCGCTCACTTATTCCGCCAAGATAACGAGCGGTGGCTCGCAAGCCTATCAGCTCAAGCAACAGCTTGGCTTGACCTATGCCGGCAACTACTTCACCAATTCCTGGGGACACCAGGAGAAATGGCTGCTGGGCGCCAACCAGCAATGGTACTTCATCCTGCCCAACGGCGAATTGCGCAAGTGGGCCGGTTCGATAAGTGCCAGCATGTTATCCGCGGCTCTGGTGGCTACATTGGGTTCCTCTTATTACGTCAACCCGAGCCTGCTGTGGAACGCCAAGCCGGCCGTCGCAATCACCGTCACTCTGAAGGGGAATCAACTGACGATCCAGGCTCCCGCCGGCGCCAAAGGCAGCTTCGTGGTGCAGGTCACGGTGAGCGACGGAACCAGCACCGTAACCAAGTCGTTCACCGTAACGGTGCAGTAAACTGGCTTGCGTTGAGCGTTCGGAGGATACCATGCGAACGCTAAACGCAAGCACTCAAATTGCAAACCCATCTTGACCGGATTGCCTATTTTGGGCTACTTTCACGGGGCCAGTTTGCCCGGGTGATGGATCACCCACGCGGGCCTGGAATCGGACGGCATTCATCCTGAGGACGCGATGATTATTTGCCGCACCCCTTTTCGCATCTCTTTCTTCGGCGGCGGCACCGATTATCCAGTTTGGTATCGTCAGCACGGCGGGGCGGTGCTGGCGGCCGGCATCGACAAATACTGTTACCTTACCTGTCGATATCTGCCCCCCTTCTTCGAGCATCGCTGGCGCATCGTCTATCGCAAGATCGAAACCTGCCAGACGGCGAACCAGATCAGCCATCCCGCCGTGCGCCACACCTTGGAGCACCTGGGTTTCGAGCGCGGCCTGGAGCTGCACCACGACGGCGATTTGCCGGCACGCAGCGGCATGGGCTCCAGTTCCGCCTTCACGGTGGGACTGTTGCATTCTCTGTACGCGCTGCGTGGACAGATGCCGGCCAAGATGCACCTGGCACAGGAAAGCATCCACATCGAACAAAACCTGCTCAGCGAAACGGTCGGCTCGCAAGACCAGGTGATGGCGGCATTCGGCGGCCTGCGGCACGTGCAGTTTGCCAAGGATGGAAACATCGCCGTCGATCCACTGATCCTATCCAGCGAGCGCGTGCGCGAGCTGCAATCGCATTTGCTGCTTTTTTACACCGGCATCGCCCGCACCTCCTCCGACGTGGCCCAGAGTTTTGTCGCCCGGCTCGATGACTGCAAGAAACAACTGCACATCATGCGCGAACTGGTGGACGAAAGCATCGATATCTTGACCAGCGGCACGGATATCGGCGCCTTCGGGGATCTATTGCACGAGGCCTGGCAAATCAAACGGACTTTCAGCCCCCACGTGTCAAACGGGGAGATTGATCGGCTGTACGATCACGCCCGGTCGGCAGGGGCACTGGGCGGAAAACTCACTGGCGCCGGCGGCGGCGGTTTCCTGCTTTTGTTCGTCCCCCCGGAAAAACACGCCACCGTGCGCGAAGCCCTGGCACACCTCATCCATGTGCCGTTCGCCTTCGAGTCG
>Ga0066903_100006320_pt1 | contig 10500 bp, 7 predicted proteins | sample PanSoiMetaGPlot1_FD_67491 | JGI IMG/M metagenome (GOLD analysis project Ga0066903, IMG submission 67491) | Tropical forest soil microbial communities from Panama analyzed to predict greenhouse gas emissions - Panama Soil - Plot 1 (version 2) | ecosystem: Environmental > Terrestrial > Soil >...
ATCGTATGCAATAGTTGCCACGGCGCCCGGGCTGATGAGCTGGGCTGTGCCGTTGACCTTGATCACCCGCGGCGTGCAATAGGCTTTCTTCAGGTCGCCGTTGTCCGTGCCGTAATTGATGTCGCGCGAGCGCTTCCAGCGGGTCTTGCCCGTCGCTTTGTCGAGGGCTACGACATATTGCACATCGTAGCCGTCGAAGTGGATGAATAGCGTGTTCCCGAACAGGATCGGCGACGAGCCGGGCGCGCGCCAGTGATCGCAAGTCAGATCCCGGCGGGACCAAAGAGTTTCGCCTGTTGCCGTGTCCAGGCAAGCGGTGCCGTAGCTGCCGAAATGCACATACACTCGGCCCGCCTCCAGTACCGGAGTTGGCGATGCATAGCTGTTGGTGGGGATGCAGTAGCCGGGCTTGGCGACGTCGAAGACCTTGATATCGTGAATGATCTTGCCCGTCTCGCGATCCACGCAGATGGCATACAGCTTCTTGCCGTCGACCGGCGCCGTGGTCATCCAAATCTGGCTTCCCCAGATGACGGGCGACGACCAACCCTTGTCGTGGATGGCGACTTTCCACTTGACGTTTTCGGTTTCACTCCAGCGGATTGGCAGGCCGCCGGCATCGGAATGGCCGTCGGCGGTGGGCCCGCGAAATTCCGGCCAGTTGTCGCCGGCCCTCCCGGCTGAAGAAGCCAAGCCGATGACAATGATCGTGCAGCAGATGTAAACGATCCGAAACGTATAGCGCCTCCGGACGTGAAAACCAAAATCGCCTTCGGAAATTCGCAGGCTCATAGTTTTACTCGCGCGTAATTGTACAGAATCATTCAAGCAAAGCACGAAAAGCCGCAGACATGGTCCGTGCGAACTACGAAAAATGAAAACCTCGCAAAGGGTCAGCGGCTGGGCGATCTTGACTTCATCTTCTGCCCCCATCCTGATAACATACCCCCTGGCTCCCGACTTTTGATCTCTGATTTCTGATCTCCGACCTCGGTTTTTCCGGCCTATCATGCAGCAAAAGAACCTGATCGTATTCCTTTTGATCTCGATGCTGATTCTGTTTCTTTGGCTGCCCCTCAAGCACACCATCTGGCGGCCGCCTGTGCCGCCGCCTCCGCCCCTGCGACTTCCTAATCAACACCTGTGGGCCGGGTTGCCGGGGCAACTCGTCATGGCAGCGTTTCCCGGAACCGCAGGGATTGGTCCTGCGCTCCCACAACTCGCTCAAGTCGCCCTGGCGGATTGGTCGGCCGACGAGCAAAAGACCTGGATGTCCAACTGGCTGGCCGCCAAGGAGAAGAAACCAGCTGAACCCAAGCCCAAGCCGGCGGCGCAGGTTGCGGTTCAACCGCCGAAGCCGGTCAAGCCGGTTGTGCAAGCGCCTCAAAAGGATGTTGTTCTTGGTGATGCCGATGGCTTCAATTTGCTTGTCACCATCACGCCGGATGGAGGAGGTGGCGTCAAGAGCTTGGTTCTCACTCAGTTCCAGGAAGCCGATCGCTTGGGCCGGCCGGTCAAGAATGAGCAACTGCATTTGCTCCCGAAACCCTCCGCGAATTTCATGTGGGAGGCGGATCGGGCCTCTTTTCTCCTTTATCACTTTGGCAAGCCCAATCCCAAGGTGGACGACACTAGCAATCCGCCCCTCATAACTCTCGGCCAATCGGCGTGGAAAGTCGAATCCGTTTCCAAGAAAGGCGACGTGCACGAGGTCGTCCTTAGGGCTGTTCCCGGTCCGGAGGTAATCGTCGACGGCCAGGCGCACAAGGTTGCCATCACCAAGACGTACACACTTAACCGTGGAGATTATCACCTCGGGCTGGAGATTAAGTTCGAGCTTGACAAAGCTAGCAAGGGATTTGAATTTGGCTACCAACTGGCGGGACCATTGCGAATGCCAGTTGAAGGCGTGTGGTACACCAATACTTTCCGCAATGCATTGATCGGCGGCTATACCAGCAGCGGAAAGAACATTTGGCGCGATTTACAGGACAGCAGGACGATCAATGTTCAAGGCGGCGGCCGAGACCTGCCTCGCGTGGACAATGAAGATAAATTCATCAAGTTCGGCGGCGTCGCCACCCAGTATTTTGCCTCCATGATGGTCGTGGACGACCAGCAGGACGGAACAAAGAATTTCATCAAATGGGCCCGGCCGACGTTGGAAGCGCCTAACACCGATCCCGATTACCCTGGTCTCGCTGATATCACTGTCCGCCTCAACGCCGAAGCCAAACTGGAGCCCGGCAAGCCGGTCACGCACAAATACCTGCTCTACAACGGCCCCGTGAAAGTTCTCCTGCTGGGACAATTGGCAGGAGACAAAGCAGTAAGGCAAGAGCTGGTCAACCGTTATGAAAATGATCTTCACCTCAATCAACTGACTGACTATAGCCGAGTGGGATTCTGGACCGATCTGATTATCTTTTTCACCAACAAGATGCACTTATTTTTGTGGCTCCTCAGCCACGTTCTGCCCTGGTGGCTCTGCATCATCACGCTGACAATCCTGGTTCGCGGCTCCATGTTTCCGCTGAGCCGCAAGCAAGCCCTTCAAAGCGCCAAAATGCAAGCGAAGATGCGCGAGCTGGCACCCGAGCTGAAGCAATTGGAAGACAAGTTCAAGAACGATCCCATGGGCTATCAGCAGGCGAAGAATGAGCTGATGATGAAACGCGGCATCAACCCGATGGCCATGCTGGGTAGTTGCTGGATCGTGTTGGCGCAGATGCCGATCTTCCTGGGTCTCTATTACGCCTTGCAAGAGAGCGTCTTCTTTCGGCTGGCGCCTTTTCTGTGGATTAGGAATCTTGCGGCCCCGGACATGGTTTTCTTTTGGGGAGAGTCCATTCCGTTTGTGAGCAAGGGTGTTGACATGGGCTTTTTTGGACGCTGGGGGCCGTTCTTAGGACCTTTCTTCAACATCTTCCCGATCATTTGGGTCGTGCTGCAAATCCTTCAGCAGAAGATGATGATGCTCCCGCCGACCAGCGAACAAGAAGCGATGCAGCAAAAGATGATGAAGTACATGATGGCATTCATCGGCGTGATGTTTTACAAAGTGGCCGCCGGGTTGTGTCTGTACTTCATCGCCAGTGCTCTATGGAGTTTGGCCGAACGCAAGCTGCTGCCCAAGGCCCAGATCGCGTCGACTGGGGCTGGCGCCGGTGGAGCGGCTCCACCCCGACCTCAACCTCCTTCCCGACCGCGACCCGGGCCCAAGCCGAACGGCGATGGCGTCCTGCAGCGCGTCAAAGACTGGTGGGAAAGGATCCTCGACGAAGCGAAAAAGAAATCGACCATCGCGAAGGCCGCAGCGTCGGATGAGAATAGGTCGAAGAAGCCAAAAAAGAATAGACCGAATTAACCCAATGCCATCTGGCGAGTCGGGAAAGTGATCGACCCGAAGGCGCTGCCGACTCCCATCATTTCCCACTACGGCCGACTAATGTTTTCAGCCGCTTCCAGTTGATTGATCCACCCGATGACACCCGACATTCAAGACACGATTGTGGCACTCTCCTCGGCGCCCGGTCGAGGAGGACGGGCGATCGTGCGATTGAGCGGCCCGAACGCAATCAAGATTTCCTTCGCGTTCTTCAAGTTGACTGACCAGGTTAGTGCCGCTTCTGAGTCTCCACAATTCAGTTCCGAATGTCTTGCACCGGGTACTCAGTACTCAGTACTCGTGGCTCCGATGATTCGCAGCCGCAATGAAGGTTTTCTTCGTCTCCCGGATTTCCAACCTTCCATCCCCGCGACTCTGCTGGCCTGGCCAGGGCCAGGGACCTATACAGGACAAAACCTAGCCGAGCTGCATCTTCTGGCCTGTCCGCCGCTCGTGGACCTGCTGGTGGCAAACCTCCTAAACGCCGGAGCACGAGCTGCTCAACCCGGAGAGTTCACCCTGCGCGCCTTCTTGGCCGGCAAGATCGACTTGCCGCGTGCCGAGGCCGTGCTCGGTGTCATCGAAGCAGGTAGCCGCAATGACCTGAAATTGGCGCTGGGGCAACTCGCCGGCGGCATCACTCGTCCGCTTGAAGGTTTGCGAGAAGATTTGCTCGACCTCCTGGCCGAAGTGGAAGCCGGTCTCGACTTCGCCGAAGAGGACGTCCGCTTTGTGCAACCGGAGGAACTGCTCAAGCGATTGGCTTACGGCCTGGCACAGCTGACACTGCTGGCGAAACAGTTGGCAAAGCGAGCGGTCAGTGGCGATGGATTTCGGGTCGTCCTGGCGGGCCGACCGAATGCCGGCAAGAGCAGCTTATTCAACGCCCTCACTGGCGCCAGCGCGCTCGTCAGCCCGGAGCCGGGAACGACGCGGGATTATCTCGTTCGCCAAATTGTTATCGATGGAATGCCCATCGACCTGATCGATACTGCCGGTTGGCGAGAGCAACGAAACTTGATTGAAGAACAAGCTCAAGGTCTCGGCCGCCAACAAACCGAACAGGCGGACTTGATTCTTCTGTGCTTGGAAGCGGGGCAGGAGATTAACGAGGATGAGAGTAAGTTGTTGGCACGAACGGAACCGCCGTCTGTTTGCGGGATCGCCACCAAGTGCGATCTGGTTCCCGAGCCACCGGATCGGCTCGCCACTAGCGCCAAAACGGGAGCCGGTTTGGATGCTCTGCGAGATTTATTGGCGGAACATGCACGGCAGCGGCTAAGTTCATCTTTGGCCCCGAGCCTGAGTCGCTGCCGGCATCACGTGCAAGCGGCGCTGGAACACCTGCGCCGAGCTCATTCTGTGGTTCTTTTTCAAGAGCCGTCCGAAATGCTTGCCCTCGAGCTGCGCGGCGCATTGGATGGACTGGGAGAATTGGTCGGCGCCGTTTACACGGACGACCTTCTTGATCGTATCTTCAGCCGATTCTGCATTGGAAAATAGGAAACAGGCGAACTTAAGAGTAAATCCTTCCCGCGATCACAGTCGCGTTTGGTCGAAAGCCTGTATCATGATCCCAATCGAAGAGAACTAGGTCCGCCGGTTGGGCTGCCTCCAGCCGATTTTTCGGCAACCCCAAGAGCTGGCGCGGGCGCAGGCTGGCCATATCAATCGCTTCTCGGAGGCTGACTCCGCCGTCGCGAACAACTTGTCCGATGCAGTGGTCCGTGAAGGACCACGAACCGGCCAGAAAGCCGGAATCAGCCACCACGATCTTCCCCTCAGAAAGGACATCCAACTCCTGGTCCCATTCGTGATAGCGGCCCGGTGGTGAGCCCGCCAGGCTGCTGGCGTCGCAGGTCAAAATCACTCGCGCCGGAGTTTTGACCCGGAGAATGCACCGGACCAGCGCCGCTGGCAGATGATGTCCATCGCAAATAATGCTGGTCCAAAGGTCGTCGGCCGCGAGCTGTTCCCAGAAATAATTGTCGTGACGAGGCAACATGGCGTGACAGCCGTTGCCAAGATGCGTGCTTAACCGCGCGCCGGCCGAGATGGCCTCTTGGATTCGCGCTGGACTTGCTGCTGTGTGCCCCAAAGAAACAACTATGTTTGCCTGAACGAGGCGTTCAATGAAGGTCAAAGCGCCATCGTGTTCCGGTGCCAGGGTGACAAGCCGAATCCGCCCGTTGGCCTTGTCTTGCCAGCGTTGAAATTCATCCCAATCCGGCCTGCGAACATGCTGGCGCGGGTGCGCTCCTCGCGGCCCATCTTCATCGGAAATATAGGGGCCTTCCAAATGAATGGCGGGCACAGAGCGAGCGATTGCATCATCCGATTCACATGCTTGCCGAATCGTGGCCAAACCGTGAGAGATCGCCTCAAAGGAATTGGTGATCAGCGTCGGGCAAAAGCCGCCGATGCCATGCTTTCGGCACACCTCGACCACATGACGAACCATGTCGGCGGTCAAGCGATCCGAGTTGAAGCTGTATCCTTCGCAACCGTTAATCTGCAAATCGAACAAAGCCGGCGCTACCCAGCCGGCTTCCAAGTCTACGGACTGTTCGGTGGGATTCTCTACGCTCTGAATGAGGCCATCCCGGCAAACGATATCGACTGGTTCCCCCGTCGCATAATGGTGAGCGCGAAGTCTCGGAGAGGAACCATCGGTCTTGTCAGACAGGTGCAGTTCATCGCCTTTCGGTTTTTTGTTCATGATGGAGGCTCATTCTGCATTCCCCTCCTTTATAATGGAGGCATGAATCTCGATGCCAGCCTAAACCTGCTCGCATCTAGGCCGAATGCCCCGGTCGATCTTGCCGAGATCGCGCTCAAACTGGCGCGGGACGAATATCCGAATCTTGATGTGGAAGCCTATCTCAGCCAGTTATCGGCGATGGCCCATGAAGCCCAGCGCTATATGAACGGCGATTTCGAAGCGCGACTCGCCGGCCTTTGCCGCTATCTCTTTCATGACATGGGCTTTCGGGGCAATGTCCAATCTTACTATGATCCTCGAAACAGCTATCTGAATGAAGTTTTGGAGCGGAGGACCGGAATTCCCATTACGCTATCTGTGGTCGCGATGGCCATCGGATCCCGCGGAGGGATAGAGATTGCCGGGGTCGGACTGCCGGGACATTTCATTGTCAAGGCGATCGAGGGAAATCAAGAACTGCTCTTTGATCCATTTCATGGCGGTCGGCGTCTGACGCCGGAAGAATGTGAACATGTAGTTCGACAGGCCACTGGTCAACCGTTTCAAGTTACGCCGGAAGTCTTGCGCGCTCCCCCACCTGGGCTTATCGTCCAGCGCATGCTGAGCAATCTGAAGAACATCTACATGACTGCCAAGGATTTCCCCCGGGCCGTCCGGATCATCGGACGGCTCTTGCAACTCAAGCCCAAAGATACCATCGAGCGACGTGACCTGGGACTCTGTTTGATCCAGATGGGTCAATTTGGTCCGGCCATCGATCACTTATCGGCCTATTTGGCTTCGAGTTCCGCAAACGGAGAAGATCCAATCCGCAGCCTTCTCGACCAAGCCAAGGCCGAAGTGGCGCGGTGGAATTAGCAGGTCTCCTTGCTAGCGATGCGGGCTTAGGGCTGAGGGCGCGCTCGATCTTTCTTGATCTCCGCCAAAATCTCCTTGGCGGACGAGTCGCCCCGATACAATTCCTCGATGCCCTTCCAGATGACCTCGGCCTCTTTTCTTTTTCCTTCATCACGAAGGCGCTGGGCGCGCTCGAGCGCTTGATGAACGCAGTCCCAACGGTGCTCCGCGGGCGCTTGACTGTCCAGATCGGCCAGACCCTGCTTTGCCGAGCGCACCCAAAAAGCTTCCGCTTCAATTCCTTCGAACGAACGAACCAGATTTTCCCACGTCCGGCGAGCGCCGATTTGATCTCCGGCCAGATAGAAGCGCTGGCCTTGTTCGTAAAAATGCTGGGCTTCGCTGGCAAATTCTCCGGTTCCTGATCCGGTACGACGACGGGCATCGTGATCCCGGATCAATCGACGAAACCGGTCCAGTTCCTCTTGTTGCTGCGGGTCGAGCTTATCACGCTGAAGCGGCTCCAGGTATTCCGTCCAGGCTCGGTTCCAATCCGCGGGATCGTCTGAAGCCATGAGTTGGGCGCCCTTTTCGAAAAGCGCTGCCGGATCGGTCTTGGATCGAGGCCAGGCCTTCCAGCCTATTACTCCAATACAGATTATTAACAGGAAAATGATCACGATGGGACGATTGAAAAACTGGGTGACCGGCCCGCCCTGCTTTTGCGAGGTCAATTCCTGGCGCATAAGCCGGCTCATGAGCGTCGCCGGGCCGGGACTGTCGTCTTCCTCCTCTTCCTCGACTTCCTCCGTTTCCACTTGCGTCTCGCCCAGCGGCCGGATCACCGTGTACTGCTCTTTGCGCTCGAACTTGCGGCGGACGCGTTCCAACAGTCGTTGCAACACGAGGCCGTCGTGCGGCCGTTTGGCAGGATCCTTCTCCAACATCTGGCAGACGACCTCACTGAAGTCATGCGGAATACTTGGAACGATCTTGTCCGGCGGATCGAACTGGGCAAACCGGTGCTTGTGCAACAGGTCCAGAACGCTTTCGCCTTCAAACGGCGGATGCCCGACGAGGAGCGTGTACAGCACAATGCCGAATGAGTACAAATCGCTGCGGTTGGTGACCGGCTTGCCCGCCGCCTGCTCGGGAGATAAATACTCGGCCGTGCCAACGAGCGTATTGGCGGCTGTCAGTTGTTTGCCGGCAAAGACCTTGGCAATGCCGAAGTCGGTTAGTTTGACAATGCCTGCGTCGGTGCGCAAAAGATTGGGCGGCTTGATGTCCCGATGAATGATGCCGTGATCATGGGCATGCTTGAGGGCGGGACAGACTTGCAGGGCCATGTCGAGCACTTCTTTCCAGGGCAGCCGGCCTTTTTCGTGCAAGAGCTCATCAAAATTGCGCCCGGCGATGTATTCCATGGCGTAATAGTAATGGCCATCGACGGCGCCCGAATCATATAAGCGAACGATGTTCGGATGGCTGAGAAGGCTTAGCGCGTCGATCTCGCGCTGAAAACGCCTTAGAAAACCTGTCTCTTGAGCCAGATCGGGCGCCAGGATTTTGAGCGCAGCCTGCTTGGGAGGGCTGTTGGGTGTCTCTCCTGGAGAGGTAGGCGCCTCGGCAATGTCCTCGTGAGCTAGGTAGACCCGCCCCATCCCGCCGCGCCCCAGCTCGGCGTCGATCACCCAGATGCCTAGCTTTTTGCCGATCATAGACGGGTCATTTGTCCTTGGTCACTGGTCCTTTGTCACTAGTCCTTTGTCATTTGTTCAACCGGCAAAGATTTGCCTGAGGCAAAGTTCCTCTGTCCACTGTACACTGACAAAAAGCAGCTGACCACTGCCGCCGATAGCAAAGGACAAATGACAAAGGACAAATGACCAAGGACTAATGACAAGGGACAAATGACCAAGGATAAAACTGCTCTGCTTTTGATTGCTCATGGCAGCCGACAAGAGGAAGCAAATGCTGATCTCTGCGCTCTTCTCGCCGAGATGCGCAATCGGGAAGAATTCCCGATTGTCGAAGGCGCGTTTCTTGAGTTGGCGTGGCCTACCATCGAGGAAGGAGCTCGCCGCTGCGCCGGCCGGGGCGCTGCTCGTGTCGTGATGGTCCCCTATTTCTTGTCGGCGGGCGTCCACGTTCGACAACATCTGGCCGACATTCGAGCAAAGTTGTCGAAAACACATCCAGAAATTGAATTCTTTCTCGCCGAGCCGTTGGGGCCGCATCCATTGCTCTTCGAAATTGTTGTTCAACGTGCTCGCGAGGCTATGTAAATGTGGAATGCAGATTGGTAGATTCAAATCCCAGCCGCCAGTGCATAAACCTCCTCGGCGTCCATGATCTGGTCGTTGCTCTCGAACAACTTGGCGATGGCGGCCTTGTGAATTTTCATTTTCGTGTCGCCGACGCCAATCGCGCCGTAGCAGACGATGCCGTCGCGCTCCTTGCCTTTATCAGTAACCTCGACTCCCTCGATTCCCAATGGCGGCACGGCATTCAGATCGATCACTAATTTCAGACCGGGATACTTGGCCCAGTATGCCTTCGCCAAAAGTTGAGCTCCGGCTGCCCCAGCCGCAATGATCGAAGCGCGTCCTATGATGGCGGATTGCAATTCTGGCGTGGTGCCGGTTGAGAAGGGTTCCACGTGGGCACTACTAGCGGTGCTACGAATGGCGTCGCAAACCTTTTCGGCTCGAGCGCGTTGGCGCGAGCCGACACGAACGTCGGCCCCTTGTCGAGCCAGCAGCCGGGCGACGCGCTGGCCGACGGGCCCGGTGCCGCCCAGGACCAAGGCGGCGGCGCCTTTCAAATCTAGATGGCGTCCGGCCGCTCGCACGGCCGCTGCGGCCGTTGTGTTCGCCCCATTGGCATCGAGCAATACGGACACGCGCAAACCGAACTGCGGCAGCAGATGCCGGCGAACCTCTTCCAACAGCCGCTCGCCGGCCGCCACATCGCTGGCGCCGATGAAGATAGCAGTGTTTTTGAGATCCTTCGGCCCGCGCGTGAAAATCGCTCCATGCACCAGATCGCGGACCTGCTCCGGCCGAACGCCGCCGTAGCTGAAGACTTCATCCGCTCCAGCGTCAATGGCCACGATGCGGTCAAACACGCTGGGCTGCGGATCGGAATCCAGCTGAATGAGGATCTTTTTCTTGTCCACTACTTTTCAAAAATCGGATGTTTGACCGTGTCTTTCTTGGCCAGGATTTCGTCGATCTTCGGCTCGTTCTTCATGGCCCGGTGGATGGCCAGCTTCGTGGCGTCGTAGTTGTACTGGTAAATCTTGCTGTCATCTTTGGCGTCCCAATGAATGAACACGCCGGCGACGATCACCAGGTTCTCGACTTGATCTTTGGGAATGACGCCGGCGGCAACACTGTCGGCGACCGCTTTGGCCACTGCTTTTTGCGCGGGTCCGAACATCTGCACGGCTTGGCCGGCGCCTTTGATCGTCACTTTGGTGACGAGCACCGTAGCCGGCTTGCAGAGGAGGTTGGGAGTGATGACTGCCAACAGATTGTTATGTCCTTGC
>Ga0066903_100006321_pt1 | contig 10499 bp, 8 predicted proteins | sample PanSoiMetaGPlot1_FD_67491 | JGI IMG/M metagenome (GOLD analysis project Ga0066903, IMG submission 67491) | Tropical forest soil microbial communities from Panama analyzed to predict greenhouse gas emissions - Panama Soil - Plot 1 (version 2) | ecosystem: Environmental > Terrestrial > Soil >...
AAGACCTTGCCGTCGAAGAAGGTCTCCTTGCCGCGCGACGAAGATGCCGGAATATCGGATGCCGGCACCGAGAGCTCCTTTGCAGCCGTGCGCCAGAGGTCCTCGCGGTTGACTTTGTCGACCAGCGCCTTGGCGTCGGTGCCGGGCTCGAACTTGCCCCAGCGGATATCTTCCGTGACGAACCAGAGATCGTGGCTCTTGAACGGATAGGAAGCGTGCTCGCTCCAGAACTTCATGTACTGCTTGGTGCCTTTCTCGACGCGGCCGCGACCGTAATTGATGTCGCCCTTGGCCCGTCCGACGATGTCGGCGACCGGCACGTTGAACCATTGGCGCTTGCCGACGATGGCCGACATCTCCTCCTTGTTCTCCGTCTTGTCGCACCACATCTGCGCCTCCATCACCGCCATCATGATCGCGCGCGCAGCATTGGGATATTTGTCGACCCACTCGGCGCGCATGCCGAGCGCCTTCTCCGGGTGCTTGAACCAGATCTCGCCGGTGGCGCAGGCGGTGAAGCCGATGTCCTGGTTGACGAGCTGCTCGTTCCACGGCTCGCCGACGCAGAACGCGTCCATGTTGCCGACCTTCATGTTGGCGACCATCTGCGGCGGCGGCACCACGATGGTGGCGATGTCCTTGTCGGGATCGATGCCGCCAGCGGCGAGCCAATAGCGGATCCACAGGTCGTGGGTGCCGCCCGGAAAAGTCATGGCGACCTTGACGTCCTTGCCGGCGGCTTTCTTTTTCTCGAATGCGGCCTTGAGCGCCGTCGCATCGACGCCGACCTTGAGGTCCTTGTATTCGTTCGAGACCGAGATCGCCTGTGCGTCGAGATTGAGCCGCGCCAGGATGTACATGGGAGTCGGCACGTTGTTCTGCGTCACCTTGCCGGATGAGATCAGGTAAGGCATCGGAGTGAGAATGTGGGCGCCGTCGATACCGTTCTTCTCCGAGCCGAGCACGATGTTGTCGCGCGTCGCGCCCCAAGAGGCCTGCTTCGACACCTCCACGTCGGGCACGCCGTGCTTGGCGAACAGGCCTTTCTCCTTCGCGATCACCAGCGGGGAGGCGTCCATCAGCGCGATGTAGCCGAGCACAGCCTTCTTCACTTCTGGTCCGGCGGCCTGGGCGACGTGGGCTCCAAATGGAAACTGAGTCTTCAGCGCGCCGAAAAGCGCGACGGTGCCGGCGGTAGTCTTGAGGAAGCGACGGCGGGTGAGGGCACGTCGGGCTTTGGAGTTGGCTACGCTGCTCGTCATGTCGTCGTCCTTTGGTGTGTTGGTCTCAGTCGCTGGCAAATCACCCGGCACGTTTCCCTTTGCGCCGACAAAAAAAGCCGCAAGCCCGAGGGGCGTCGTCGTGTCCCCTGAGGCAGCGGCGTTGCTGTCGGCCCATCGTTGGACCTTCTCGGCATCGCAGCGTTGCGATGGCCGTCTCGCCAATTCCTAATTCAAGCTTCGTGCCAGATCGGCGCTGGGGGAAATAAGCGTATGAAATCAGCACACTGTGCTGATTGCCTTGTTTCCTAACAGACCGTTAACGGCGGTCATTTTGATGAGAGTGCTTGCAATGTGTGCGCGAAATTTGTGCAGTGCAAAAACTGTGCAGTCGATGCTGTTCGATGTGCAATCAGCGCTGCTTCATTGCCCAAAATTTCAAATGCCCGCTGATATCTTCAGCATCGAATGGCGGACCCGCGAAGGCACCGATCCTGTCGGCAGGTGCAGCGGCGCTTGCTTCGTTGCTTTGGAGTGCGGCATTAAACAGATCGGGCCGGAATGTGCCTTTGGCAGCAGCAAGCAAGTCCTGGGATAGCGGAGCCTGACCCCAGCGCACCATTTGGGCATAGAGCCAGGCTGCCTGCACAGGATCAGGACGCGCGGCGCCGTTGTGTCCGACGAGCAGGTAGCGATCGTCGCTGCGCACCCTGCCATCGGGTGAAACCTTCAGGCGTCCTTCGAGCGTACGCTCGATCACCCCGGCGGCGACGCCGACGCGATGGGGCGCTGCCAAGAGAGCCGCGACCTTGGCACGGTTCGCGGGATCCTCGATAAAGGCAGCGCTGCGGTCGAGGGCGCGCACAAGTTTCGCGACCGTATCCGGATTCTCCTCCGCCCAGTGCGCGCGCAAAGCCAGCACCTTCTCGGCGGCGTGCGCCAGGATCTCGCACGAGAAATGCAGAATGCAGCCCACGCCGAGATCGACCGCGACCGAGTTCCAGGGCGCTCCGACACAGAAGGCATCGACTTGCCTGCTGGTGAGGCTTTCGACCATGTAGGGCGGCGGCAGCACCACCAGGCGCACATCCTCGTCGGGATCGACGCCCGCGGCCGCCATCCAGAACCGCAGCTGATAATTGTGGGTCGAGAACGGAAAGGTCATGCCGAAGGTGAGCGGCTCTGCGCCGGTGCGCTTACGCTTTTCGACCACCCGCGCCAGCGCGCGCGCCGACACCAGCGGGTTGGGAATGTTCCCGTCAGTAGCCTCAACGATTTCGGCATGAAGGTTCGGTGAGACCGTGATGGCATTGCCATTCACGCCGAGCCCGAAGGGCGCCACGATCGGCACCTTGATGTGCCCAAGTCCCAGGCTGGAAGCGATCGCGACCGGCGCGAGGAGGTGCGCCGCGTCGAACAGCCCGATATTGAGCTTGTCGCGCACGTTCGACCACGACACTTCGCGGATGAGCTCGACGTCGAGGCCTTCCGCGGCCGCGAAGCCCTTGTCGACCGCGACCAGCAGCGCAGCCGCGTCACACAGCGGAATGAACCCGATCCGCAGTCGCGTTTCGCTCATTTGAACAGCTCCGCGGCGGTGACAACGGACTGGGCGACCTCGGCGATCTTGCGGTTCTCGTTCATGGCTGTCTTGCGCAGCAGCGCGTAGGCCTGCTCCTCGGAGAGGCTTTTGGCCTTCATCAGGATGCCCTTGGCGCGGTCGATCACTTTGCGCTCCTCGAGCGCGCTCTTGGTCTGCTCGAGCTCGCTCTGCAGGCGCGAGAACGCGTTGAAGCGCGAGATGCACAGATCGAGGATGGATTTGATGCGCTCTTTCTTGAGCCCATCGACGATGTAGGCGGATACGCCGGCATCGACCGACGCTTGGATTGAGGCCGAATCGGCCTGATCAACGAACATCGCCACCGGCCGCTTTACGATTCGGCTGACCTGGAACATCTGCTCCAGTACGTCGCGGCTAGGGTTCTCGAGATCGATGAGGATGACGTCCGGATCGATGGCGTAAATGCGGGCCAGAAGCTTCGCGGTGCCCTCGATGCGCACGACGTTCACATAGCCAGCCTCGCGCAGGCCCTCTTCCAGGATCGCGGCGCGAACCGGGTTTTCGTCGACAATCACAATGTTCAGGGAGGCATCCATCGGCGTGCCTCATGGTTCAAGCGCTGTGCCAACCCATGACTTGAGCGGAAATTGGCTGATTTTCAGGAGTTTGCCCGAGGATTGGTTACGCGTTGTCCAGGCCGCTGCACGCTTTGCGCGCACGCGCCTATGAAATAGGCAAGGTTGCTGCCGCTATTTGTGCGGCTCACGCGGCGCTGAACTTGTGACCGCGGCATTGAGCACGGACGAGAACGCTGACGCGCTTGCGGGGTCCATGCGGCTCGCGAACTTGAGGAACTCCTTGATCCCTTGCAGTGGATTGGCGGGTCGGCTCAGGATGGTCTGCGTGAGCGTCTCGGCTTCGGCTTCGAGTGCTGCGGGCGCGACCAATTGGGTGACGAGGCCAAGCGCTTCGGCGCGTGCCGCGCTGATGCGCTCGCGGGTATAGACGAGATGCGCGACGGTCTTGTACGGCACACGGTTGAGCATGGCCCACATCACCAGCGTGGGCGCGATGTTGTGATTGAGCTCAGGCACCTGAAAGACGGCATTCTCAGCCGCGATGGTGAGGTCGCAGACCGCCGCTAGCGCGCAGCCCACGCCCAGCGCTTCGCCCTGGACAATCGCCAGCGTCGGCGCGCGCGCCTCTTTCACCGCCGTGTAGAGTGCGAGCGGCACCTCGGCCACCGGATGGCGCACCTGCAATGGCGTCATGGTGGCGCGATCGATCTGCGGCGCCTGGCGTCCTTTGCAGAAATTCGCGCCTTTGCCGCGCAGCCGCACCAGCCTGGTCTCCGGGCCGATATCGCGCAGCACGCGCGCGATCTCCTGGCCCATCTCGTTGGTGATCAGGTTGCCTTCCTCGGGGCGGTTGAGGATGACGTCAAGACAATCGGCCTTGGTCTCGAACAGAACAGGTGCTGTCACGGGATGCTCTTGCTTACTGGGCGGTGATGCGGGCTTTTTGGATGACGGTCTTCCACTTCGGGATTTCTTCGACGATGCGTCGATGGAAATCGTCGGGGCCGCGTCCGGTGGCGGAGAAACCTGCGTTCAAGAGGCGCTCGCGCACGTCGGGGCGGCGCATGACGCTGATCAGGGCCGTGGCGAGACGCTCGATGGCTTCCTTCGGGGTGCCGGTCGGAACCAAGATTCCCTGCCAGGTATCGGCGAGCGCAGCCGGTACGCCGGCCTCGGCGACCGTCGGCACGTCGGGAAGTTCGGGCCAGCGCTCGCTGCCGGTCACCGCGAGGCCTTTCATGGCACCAACGCCGATCTGCGGCTTGGCCACTGTGATCGAGGTCGAGGCGACTTCGACCGTTTTGCTGAGCAGGGCCTGCGCGGCAGGCGCCGCGCCGGGATAGGGAATGTGCACCATCTCGATGCCGGTGTTGAGTTTCAACAGCTCGGTCGCCAGATGCGGCAGCGTGCCGGCGCCCGGCGTCGAGTAATTGAGCATGCCAGGATGCGCCTTGGCGTGGGCGACGAACTCCTGCAGCGTGTTGACGCCCATATCGGGGCGCACGGTGTAGATCACCGGAAACGTTGCGATCTCCGCGACCGGCTCGAAGTCGGCAAGCGGATCGTACTGCACCTTGTCATAGAGACTTGGATTGACCACGAAGCCGGTCGCCGCCATCAGCAGCGTGTAGCCGTCAGGACGAGCACGCGCCACGTAGCCATAGCCGACGCTGCCGCCGGCGCCGCCGCGATTTTCGATCACGATCGGCTGGCCCAGCGCTTCGGTCAGCGGCTGCTGAATGGCACGCACTACGACATCGTTGGCGCCACCAGGCGCGAACGGCACCACGATGGTGACGGGACGTTCCGGATAGGCGGAAGCGGCCACCGGGAAGGCGCCGCATGACGCGAGGGCGATGACGAACTGTACAATGCGAAGCGACGAAGGCATGAGCGATGCAGTGTTCTCGGTTTCAATCTCATTTCAGCCGGTAACGGCCATCGCTAGCATCACGCTCGAGCCGGCCCGCGTTGCGCAAGTCTTCAAGCTCGAGCACGATCTCGCGGCCGTCCTCGCTGCCAACTGCGGTCATCAGCTGCTCGAAGAACTTCGGTCCGTCGCGCAATGCGTCCTCGACCGACGCAAAGTGAGCGCCTTCGAAGTGCGGAGGCTCGGGAATTTGCGTCTCGAGCTTCTTCTGCGTGCCGATCGGCATGGTCAGGTCGTAACCCGCCTTGGCGCCGAGGCTGGCGTGGCTCGCCAGCGAGGGATCGAGCGGAATGGTCCGGAAGCCACTCGCGACCACATAGTCCCGATCGGGCTGGAAGCGGGTGGCGAGCGCCCATTCCATTTGCTCGTCGGAGAAGATGTCGATGTCGGGATCGACCACGAACACGTTCTTGACGTTGGCGAGCGAGCCGAACGCCGCCGCGATGGCGTTGCGGGCTTCGCCGGGCACGCGCTGGCGCATGGCGATGCGCACGTTGTAGATGCCGCCGGTCTGCGGCGGCGCGTAGACCGCAATCGGCTCGCGGATCGCGGTCTCGAGTGCGCGCCAGACCAGCACCTCGGTGCGCAGCGTGGTGAGCTGCGCCGTGTCGGTGCGGCTCATGCTGGCACCGCCGATGGTGAGCGTCTGCATGATCGCGTCGCGGCGCCGCGTCACGGCGGTCACATGAAAAATGGGATTGGTCTTGACGCCGCCATAGTAGCCGAGGAACTCGCCATAAGGGCCTTCCGGCTCCTGATAGCCTTCCTCGCCGAGATAGCCTTCCAGCACCCATTCGGCATCGGCCGGCACTGTCAGATCGTTGCTCACGCATCTGACGACCGGCATCGGCTGCGCGCGCAGCGAGGCGAGCAGGGAGAGCTCGTCACCCGGCATGCGCATTGTGGCCGCGAAATAGTCGACCGGATGGCCGCCGACCACGACGCTCAGCGGCAGACGCTCGCCGCGCGCGATCGAAGCGAGATAGATGTTGCGCAAGTCGCTCGGCGCCACGAGGTCGATGCCGGTCGAGGCGCGGCCATGCAGCATGAAGCGGCGCAGCCCGACGTTATATTGACCGGTCGCCGGGTCGCGCGCGAAGTCCATGCCGGCAGAGATGTAGAGACCGCCGTCCTTGCCGTGCTGGAGATGGACCGGGAGCTTGGTAAGGTCGATGTCGGCGCCGGTTGTCACCACCGCCTGCACCGGCGCTTCCTCGCGGCTGACCTCGACGATCTCGGGCTTGCTGCGCAATCGCCGCAGGATTTCGGGCAGGAGCTTCTGCGGCGTGACGCCAAAGGCTTTGGCGAAGCGCGAACGGCTCGCGAGCGCGTTGCCAACGAGTGGATAGCCACCAGAGCCTGCCGCCTCGAACAGCACTGCCTTAGGGTTGGCTTCGAGCGCGCCGGCGATCGCGGAGAGCTTGGTGGTGCCGGTCCGCCGCTCGAGCTCGCTCTCGCCGAGCGCTTCGATGAAACTGCGCAGCCGGTAGGTGTCGTAGTCGATGCGCGCGGCTGTCTTGCTCGTTGCTTTGCTCGCGACCTGGTCCAACCCCATAGGCTATCCCTGCTTCGTCTTCTCTTAAGAAATGCTTTGGCGCAACACTAGCATTTCCGCTCGAATTGAGTCTCCGCTCGTCCTGCGCGAAAACGGGGATCCCATTTGCTGGATTCCCGCGTCCGTCCTTGCAAAGGCAAGGGGAATGCGCGGGAGATTCGGCCAGGAGGGCCGCTCAGCACGATTTCGGTTGGCTTGAGCAGGTCGGGGCGTCAGATCTTCGGCTTGCCGCCGACCCGGCGCACGATTTCGGGCCTGTGGTGCCGATGCCTTCGCACAATGCGAGCGGCTCGCGAGCACGAGCGGGAGATGGCCGCCGGCGCGAGCCGCTTCAATGGCACGGGCTTAGGGTTGACCTCGAGCATTCGTTCGGCGCTCGAGTTCAGCATCGCTCAATTGCGCGGCGAAGCGGCGCAACCGGCAGCTGTCGCCGCGTAGTCGGCCTTGCGCGCTATTCCTTTGCCTGGTTGGCGGTATAGGCGGTGCGGACCTTCTCCAGCATGGTAGGCGACAGGGAGGTGACCTTGGTGATGAGCTGCTGCAGGTCTTCGCCCTTCATCGGCGAAGCGGTGAGTTTCAGCTTCTCGACCTCATCGAGGAAGTCCTTGTCCTTCATCGTGGCGTCAAACGCACGGCGCAGCGCAGCGAGGCGATCCGCCGGCACGCCGGGTGTCGTGAAGAATGCCAACCCGATATCGGCCGCGGCCACGATCGCGCTCACGATCTGGCGCTCCTCGTCGTTGCGCGCGAGGCTGACGGCGGTGGGGACGTCTTTGAGGTCGGGATGCGGGTTCAGTGCGAACTGCGCCAGGATCGAGATTTTCTTGCTTGGCCGCCAATCCGGATGGGCGACCTTCACCGCGGTCCACGCCGTCGAGTGCCCTTCGACCTCACCGCGCTCGACCGCGAGCTGGGCTTCGGCCGAACCCTTGTAGCCCATGATGATCTTGAACTTGGTGCCGTACACGTTGTTCATGACGGTCGGATAGATCGAGACGGTTGAGCCGGCACCCGTTCCCGACAGGGTCGATTCGTACTTCTGCGCGTCTGCGAAGGTCTTGACCTTTGAGGTCTGCCACGTGAACACGATGTTGATGAGCGCATCGGAGCGGCCGATCCAGCCGAGCTCGGCGGTCTTGAAGCGAACGCCCTGCGTTCCAAGCTTCTCGTCGAGCGCAATGGTCGGCGCGCCGATGGCAAGCACAGTGCCGTCCTTGGGCGAGACGCTGTAGACGGTGTTGACCGCCAGGAAGCTGCCGGCGCCGGGCTGGTTCTTGGGGATGACGTTCGGCTTGCCGGGAATATGCTTCCCAATATGGCGGGCGATGACCCGCGCCCAGACGTCATTGGCGCCACCGGTTGGATACCCAATGACGAAATCGATGTTCTTGCCCGCGTAGAACTGTTCGGGGGTCTGTGCCGAGGCCTGACTGTTCAACCCGGCCAGCAGGACAACCGCCGCCGCACTCGAAATGATACGCATGTTGGTTTCCCTCTTTGAACCGGCCGTAAAATAGCCGTCTGGCCGCTGATCCGGCCAAAGCAGCCGAGCGACGGAAACATGGAAGGCTGCCAGCCCCGCTCTCGCCGGCAGCAAATCCATAGCGACGATACGAATGTTTAACAAGAGATTAGCCTATGTCAGCTTTACCAGGGTAATGCTTGAGCGCTTTCGTCGCTTCGATCCTTCTCACCTTCAATGTCAGTAAGATTGCGCTGCCGGTTTTCGGAGCACGTCGCTCTACTCGCTTCACATCCACTCGCTTCCTTACGTGTACTCGCTCCGTTGCCCGGTCAGTGTGGAGCCTGGTTCCAGCCCGCGCTCGCGCGGCCGAGTGAGCAAGTCGGATTCCGCTGTGCAGGCGCAGTCATGAACGGAGCGGGCTTGCCGCAATCGCGTGGGTCGCGGCCTCGATGTTGGGATCGCAGGGATGAGCCGCTTCATGTGATCGGCTAGCGCGCCGTGCGTACAGATCGCCGGGCAGACCCCGAGCATGATCGTAATGGTCTTGCCCATGTAGAACTCTGCAGACGATTGCGCGGCTGCTGGTGTCATCACGATACCGAGCGCAAGCATCTCTGCAGCGATCGGCAGACTGCGCATAGCTTGGATATCAGGATAAAACTGTTCGCATTCTTTCTTTCAGCTTTCACACCGCCAAAGATGATTGTTTGTCTTGTGCAATCGACGGGCGAATTTTCATACACTTCTTCTTTGTGTTTTCTACTGACGTTGTTGCCGACTTGCATCAGTCGTATGCAATCAAGGCGCGAGCGAGCCGCATGTGGCTCGAATGTTAGGCGTCGGAGAAAAATGCCCCTCAAATGACACAAATGATTTTGATGGTCGAAAATGCGCGCGAGTGAATTCATGTGCGAGTGAATTCATTTATCGGGTATAAACGCGCGCAAGGTTTGACTGAGCGTAACGCTCATGAAGTCGAGTGCGGCGGGAGGGGAGCACACATGTGCCGTATCACAATCGCGACGCTTGCCGTCGTGTCGACGCTGGCTTTTGGGACAGGGCCTGCGTGGGTCCAGGAGATACCGAAAGCTCTTCAAGGCGAGAATACCGAACAGTTGATGAAGGACCGCATCAACTCCTGGACGGTCGGTATCGCCGCCGGAAACGGCTCAGGCACCGCCTTCACATTTGTTGAGGAGATGCGCCGGGTTCTCGACGACGGCGACAACATGCGCGTGCTGCCGATCATAACCCGCGGCGTTCCGGCAAATCTCGACGATCTGCTCTACCTGCGCGGGGTCGATATCGCGGTCGCCCAGTCGGACGCATTCGAGTACTTCCGGACCCAACGCAAGATCAACAATCTCAACAAAAGGGTGAATTACATCCTGCGCTTTCCCATCGCTGAGGTGCAGGTGATAGCGCGCCCCGACATTCGAAGCTTGGAAGATCTGCGCGGAAAGAGGGTCGATTTTGGCCCGCCTGGAACGTCAACAACCCTGACGACGCCGCTTATCTTCCAGCGGCTCGGCATCAACGTCCAGGAGGTCAAGCTGCCCAACCCGTTCACCCCGGCAGCCTACCAGAGGATCGCCAAAGGTGAAGCTGACGCGGCCGTGCGTGTGTCGCAAAAGCCATTGTCTCACGTCGCGCAAATCCCGCCCAATTCGGGTCTGCATCTCGTTCCGATCCCGTTCAACAAGGTGTTCGCCGACTTGTACGCCATAGGCGAGTTTACGCACGAGGACTACCCGAACCTAGTTCCGCAGGGATCGCGGGTTGACACGCTTGCCGTGCCGTTTGTGCTGGCTGCCTACAATTGGCCAAAGGACAGCGATCGGTACCGCAAAGTCGAGCGCTTCGTCGTCAAGCTGTTCGAGAATTGGGAAAAGCTGCGGCAGCCGCCGTTCGCGGCCAAGTGGCGTGACATCAATCTCGCCGCGACGGTCCCGGGTTGGACCCGGCTTCCGGCTGCCGAAGAGCAGTTGGCAAAGCTTGTCGGCGGCCAGGCATCTGCTCGCCAGGATTTCCAAGCGTTTCTGAACAGCACAGGGGCGCGGCGGACCAGCAATGAGGAGCGGGAAGCCCTGTTCCTTCAGTTTCTCGAGTGGCGAGAGCAGCGTGGCGCTGGCGCGCGCCCCCGTTGAATGTCCATCGGTTGAATCGTCAGAAAGCACGTCCTGTTCC
>Ga0066903_100006322_pt1 | contig 10498 bp, 7 predicted proteins | sample PanSoiMetaGPlot1_FD_67491 | JGI IMG/M metagenome (GOLD analysis project Ga0066903, IMG submission 67491) | Tropical forest soil microbial communities from Panama analyzed to predict greenhouse gas emissions - Panama Soil - Plot 1 (version 2) | ecosystem: Environmental > Terrestrial > Soil >...
CGTGAGCCGAGCCCGTTCTGGGACGAGGTCGTCGCGTTGTTCACGCCGGAGAGCGTCGCTCGCTGGACGCGCCGGCGCCCGCTCTCGGCTCTCGGTTGGCCGATCGACACGGCGCCGACCGAACGGGAACGCCTCCGCGCCCTCTCGCTTCTCGCCGTGGACGACCCCGACGGCGCCGCCGCGCTCGCAGCCGCGAACGGCTGGACGCGACGGTACGAACGGGCACGCTGCGCCTTCTCCCGCGAGACGCGACTGCGGAATCCCGCCGTTGTTTCCGCGCTCGCAGCACGCGCCGTCTTCTCGGTGACGGAGCTGGAGACGTTCTCGGACTGCAGCCAGCGCTGGTTCGTCGAGCGCCAGATCGATCCGAAGGCGGTCGACGCGGAGCCTGACGCACTCCTCCGCGGACAGATCGCGCACCAGGCGCTGCATCGGTTCTACGCGGGCTTGTCGCGCGAGCTCGGCGGGCCGGAGCGCGTGACCGCCGGGACGCTCGAGGCCGCCCGCCCGTTCCTGGTGCGTTGTCTCGACGAGGCGATCGAATCGTGGCTGCGGCTCGACGCCACCGACCTGCAGCGCGCGGAGCTGCGCGAGTCGCTGCTCAGGGATCTGGACGCGTTCCTCGTCGCCGAAGCCAGGTCGACGGTCGAGTTCGTTCCGCGCCGGCTGGAGGTCGCGTTCGGGATGGAGCGGGCGGCGCCCGAGCTCCAGCGTGGCCTCCCGCTCGGTGACGACGTGCTCCTCTCGGGGAAGATCGACCGGATCGACCAGGATCTGTTCGGCGCGCGTGGCATCGTCCAGGACTACAAGTCCGGTCGTACGGCCCACTCGGCGGCGGAGATCGAGAGCCAGTCGCGCCTCCAGGTGCCGCTCTACATGCTCGTCCTCCGCGACCTGGTTGGGATCGAGCCGCTGGGCGGTGTCTACCGTGCGCTCTCGGGCAAGCGACCGGCGCGAGGCATGCTGCGCGAGAGCGCGCGCGACGACGTTCCCGGCTTCAGCGCCAGGGACTACCTCGAAGAGGACGCGTTCTGGGAGCAGGTCGAGACGGCACGCGGCCGCGCGCACGAAGCTGCGCTCAGGATCCGCGCCGGCGACGTTCGCCACGACCCACGCGAGGGCGAGTGCCCGACCTGGTGCGACGCGTGGCCGATCTGCCGCGTGAGACGCGCATGAGCGAGGCACGCGTCCTCAACCCCGAGCAGGAGGCGGCCGTCCGGGCCACGGGACAGGTCTTCGTCTCGGCGGGTGCGGGGACCGGCAAGACGTCGGTGCTCGTCGAGCGCTTCGTCCGTGCCGTCTGCGACGCGGGCTACGACGTCGACTCCATTCTCGTCATCACGTACACGCGGCGGACGGCATGGGAGCTTCGTGCTCGGATACGTGCGGCGCTCCACGAGCGCGGTCGCCACGACCTCGCTCGCGCACTCGATGGCGCGTGGATCTCCACGATCCACGGCTTCTGCAGCCGGCTGCTGCGCGCGCACCCGTTCGCCGTCGGGCTCGACCCACGCTTCCACGAGATCGACGACGCCCGTGCTGCAGTTCTTCGCGGCGAGGCGTTCGAGCAGGCTCTGACGGCGTTCTGCGCCGGCGGCGATCCCGAGCGGCTGCGCTTGCTGGCGACCTACGGCGCAGCTGGGCTGCGAAAAATGTTGACGAGCGTCTACGAGACGCTTCGTTCGGCCGGACGCGACCTCGTCCTGGAGCTCGGGCAGAGGGCGAGTCTCGACGCTGCGCTCGCTTCGTGGCGTCATGCCGCAGAAGAGCTCGCGGCCGACCGCGCTGCGACAGACACGCAGAGGCGCAACGCCGCCGATGCCGTCGTGCTCGCACAGCCCGCGACGATCGCCGAGCGCGTGCTCGATCTCGGCCACCTTCGCTGCCGCGGCGATCGCGCCTCCGCCTTCGAGGCTGCACGGAGCGCCGTCGAGCGGGCCGCGCTCGAGGAGCTCGCAGCACGCGACCGCGACCTCTTGCAGGAGCTGCTCGAGGGCTTCGCAGCCGCCTACAGCGCGGCCAAGCGACATGAGTCCGTCGTCGACTTCGAGGATCTGCAGCTCGCAACGCGCGACCTGTTACGGAAGGACGCGGACGTCCTGGAAGCGGAGCAACTGCGGTTCCGGATCGTGATGGTGGACGAGTTCCAGGACACGAACGCGCTGCAGTGCGAGCTGGTCGACCTGCTCACCATGGGTCGAGGAGCGTCCGAGGTGTTCACCGTGGGTGACGAGTTCCAGTCCATCTACGGCTTCCGGCACGCCGACGTGGAGGTCTTCCGCGAGCGGCGCGCCCAGGCGGCGCGGCCGCTCGCGCTGCGTCAGAACTACCGCTCCCGTCCCGAGGTGCTCGCGGCGGTGAACCATCTCTTCGAGCCCGCCTTCGGCGACGAGTACCAGCCGCTGACGGCCACGGGGGACTTCCCGGACCCGGTGTTCGGGCATCCGGTCGAGTTGCTCGTCGCCGACAAGTCGAGCTACGCGGGTACCGACGTGCATTGGCGCCGCGGCGAGGCGAGGCACATCGCCGCTCGGGTTCGCGCGCTCGTGGACACCGGCGCGGCGACGCCGGGCGAGATCGTCCTCCTCTTCGCGGCCGGTACGGACGCCGAGATGTACGAGGAAGAGCTACGGCTGGCGGGCCTGCCGACGCTGCGGGCGACGGGCAGCGGTTACTTCGGCCAGCAGCAGGTCGTCGATCTCCTTGCCTACCTGCGACTGCTGCAGAACCGGTACGACGACCGCTCCCTGGCGACGGTGCTCGCCTCGCCGTTCGTCGGCATCTCCAACGACGCGCTGGTGCTTCTGCGACGGGGCGCGACGAGGCGGCCGCTGTTCACCGCGCTCGAGCGTGAGCTTCCCGACGCACTGTCGGATGCCGATATCCGCTTGCTGCGGGCGTTCCAGCAGCGCTACGACCGACTCGTCCTCGCGTCATCGCGCCTGTCGCTCGAGCGGCTCTGCGAGCAGATCCTCGTCGAGCACGACTACGACCTGGCCGTGCTGGCGCGCCGCGACGGGCACCGCCGCTACGCGAACCTGCGCAAGCTCGCGCGGCTCGCACGGTCGTTCGAGGCCGCTCGTGGCGCGGACCTGGAGGGTTTCGTCAGGTTCCTCCGCGATCAGGAGGGCTTCGGCGCCCGCGAGATCGAGGCGGTCGCCGAGGAGGAGGACGCTGATGTCGTTCGCCTGCTGACCATCCACGCGGCGAAGGGCCTCGAGTTCAAGGTAGTCATCGTCGCGGACGCCGGCCGCGACACGGGTGGACGGCCCGCTGCCGACGAGATCCTCGCACTGTCGGACGGACGCTTCGGGTTCAACATGGTGCACCCGACGCGCGGCGTGCGCGAGCCCGTCCTCGCGTACGAGGAGGTTCGCGCGGCGAGCGCCGCCCAGGAGCGCGCCGAGCGGCTGCGCCTCTACTACGTGGCCATGACGCGAGCCATCGACCGCCTGATCGTGTCCGGTGCCGTCGACCCCGGTCGCCCGGGCGACCGCGAGACGCCGATCGGCTGGGTCATCGACCGGCTCGATGCAGCCGGCGAGGTCGAGGCCGCCGCGACTGGCGAGCCGCTCGAGCTCGAGCGCGGCGGTGCGCGCTGGATCGTGCGAGTCAACCGGTACCGGCCGGAGCCGGTGTCCGTGTCGCCCGAGCCGGCCGCACTCGAGCCGGGCGAGCCGGAGCAGCTCGCGCTCTTCGGCGACCTCGACGACTCGCCGGAGAGCGCCGTTGGGTTGCCTGCCCCGGTGCTACCCGAGCTGACATCGCTGCCGCAGCCCTCGCTGCACGTGCCGCGACGGCTGTCGTACTCCGCGATCTCGCTCTTCGGAAGCTGCTCGTACCGGTACTACGCGGAGCGCGTGCTCGGCTTGCGGCCTCGTCGCGAGGCTCGAGGCGGCGGCGGCGGCGGCGGCGACGGCGACGGCGGTCTCGCCGCGACGGAGATCGGCGACGCCGCGCACCGCCTGCTGGAGCGCGTGCCGCTACGCAACCCGGCACCGCCCGGCCGGGACGAGCTCGCGGCGACCGTGCGTGAGTGGTATCCGACGGTCTCGGACGAGGAGCTTGCGCGGATCGAAGGCTTCGTCGGCGCGTATTGCAGCTCGTCGCTCGCGCGGCGCATCGCTGCTCTCCCGGATGTCCGGGCCGAGCGACCGTTCGCGTTCGAGCACGACGGCGTCCTCCTGCACGGCCGCCTCGACGCGCTCTCGCTCGGTGGTGGGCAAGCGCTCGTGCTCGACTACAAGACCAACCAGCTCGGCGACCGCGAGCCGTCGGATGTCGTCGACGAGGAGTACGGGCTGCAGCGGCTCGTCTACGCGCTCGCCTGCCTGCTCGCGGGTGCCGCCTCAGTCGAGGTCGTCTATCAGTTCCTGGAGCGGCCCGAAGAACCCGTGTTGGCGACGTACACGCAGGCCGACCGACCCGCGCTCGAGCGCGATCTCTCGGAGGCGATCACGCGGATCCGCGACGCGGACTTCCGTCCGACGCCAAGCGAGTTCGCCTGCGCGGGCTGTCCCGCGCTCGACGTCGTCTGCGCAGGGCCGAGGCTCGGTGGCGGTGGAGCGTGGGCGCCAACGCCCGAGCTCACCGCTGCGGGATAACGTCGCCTGGTGCGAGTCGCGGCGCTCTATGACGTCCACGGCAACCTGCCTGCGCTCGAGGCGGTGCTCGCCGAGGTCAGGGAGGAGCAGATCGACGCAGTCGTGATCGGCGGGGACGCCGTCGCGGGGCCGTTCCCGGTCGCGACCTTCGATCTCCTCGTCTCGCTCCCCGACACGCTCTTCGTCAGCGGCAACGCCGACCGCATGGTCGTCGAGCGGGACGCGGGCTTCGGCTCCGCGTGGTGCGCCGACGAGCTCGGCTCGGAGCGGCTCGCGACGATCGAGACGTGGCCGTTCTGCCACATGCTGGAGGTGGACGGGCTCGGCGACGTCGTGTTCTGCCATGCGACGCTCCGCACGGACGACGAGATCGTCACGCGGATCACCCCCGACGACGAGGTCGTCGCCGCGTTCCCCGGCGGAGGCACGGTTGTGGTCGGTCACACGCACGTCCAGTTCGACCGGCACTGCGACGGACTACGGCTCGTCAACGCGGGAGCGGTCGGGATGCCGTACGAGGGTCGACGCGGCGCGTTCTGGGCTCTCCTCAGGGAAGGTGCGATCGAGTTGCGGCGCACCGAGTACGACGTCGAAGCCGCCGCGGCGACGATTCGCGGCAGCGCGTGGTCGGAAGCGGGCGACCTGGCAGAGTTGCTGGCCAATCCTCCCGATCCTGCGGAGGCGACGGAGACGTTCGAGTCGCGGCGCCGTGGCACGTAGCTACGTTCGCGAGGCCAGGCGCCGCGGGCTGGGGAGGCGGCGCGAGCGGATCGGGTCGATCGTCGAGCGTCTCGCGGCGGAGCACGCCGACGCCGAGATCGCGCTTCGCTTCCGAAGCGATCTCGAGCTTCTCGTCTCGGTGATGCTCTCGGCCCAGACGACGGATGCGAACGTGAACCGTGTCACGCCGAGGCTGTTCGCGAAATACCGGCGACCCGAGGACTACCTTGCGGTACCGCAGGAGGAGCTCGAGCGGGATATCTACGCGACCGGCTTCTTCCGGCAGAAGGCCAAGTCCATTCGCGGCACGATGCGGATGCTGCTCGAGGAGTTCGACGGCGAGGTGCCGCGCCGGCTGGAGGAGCTCGTGCGCCTGCCCGGCGTCGCGCGCAAGACGGCCAACGTCGTCGCCGCCGAGCTCGGGCACGCGCAGGGAATCGTCGTCGACACGCACGTGCGACGGCTCTCGCAGCGCCTCGGGCTGACGCGCCACGACGACCCGGTCAAGATCGAGCGCGACCTGCAGCGAGTCGTGCCGCGGCCCGACTGGGCGCGGTTCCCGCATCTCCTGATCTGGCACGGACGCCGCGTCTGCGACGCGCGGCGGCCGCTCTGCGAGGAATGCGTCCTCGCGGACCTGTGCCCGTCGGCACGGGTCGGGTAGTCGCTACGGAACGCCCGTGCGCTCCCAGCGCTGCACGCGCAGGTGGCTCCCGAAGCGCCGCTCGTCGTGAAGCGCGTAGGCAGGCGCTCGGACGGCGTGGCGAGCGATGTCGACGGCGTCGGTCTCGTTTGCGGCGCGGACGACGACGAACACGGCCGGACCGCGCGCGGTCAGCGAGCCTCGGTTCGGGCCCGCGTAGTACGAGAACGCCGTGATCGCACGGGCGGGCGCGACGACGACGCGATCGCCGGGCTCCTTGCGTGCGAGCGCGTACGCGGCGGCCGCGCGCCAGTTCTCCGGCGTCGAGCGAACAGACTGAGCGACGCGGACACCCGAGACGGCGAGGACGACAAGCGCGATGCCGGCAACCACTTCGCGTCGCGGCAGCTGGAGCAGTCCGACGGCGGCCAACACGGCAAGCGCCGGAGCGGAGACGGCGAGGTAGCGCGCGTCGAGCGACGGCCGCGCGATCGAAAGCGCCAGCGTGCCGACAAGTGGCACGACGGCCCAGGTCACGAGCAGCGCGAGCTTCCACGACTCGCCTCGTGTCACGCGGCCGATCGCGAGCGCCGCCACTCCGCCCGCGGCCAGGGCGAGGACCACCACGTTGCGTCCGCTCACCGCGTGCACAGCACGGGCGACGTCGTCGAAGCCGGGCTGGGCGAGCGCGTCGGCGAGGTGCCTTCTGCCGTCGAGGGCCTGCACGACGGCCGGGAGCGCCGCGACGGCCGCGACGGCGATGCACACGGCCGCAGATCGTGCGCCTCGCCGTGGAAGCCAGAAGGCGGCGACGGCATGTGCTACGAGCACGAACGCGACCGACGCGTGCACGTAGGCACCCGCCGCACCGACGACGACATAACCGGCCCACACGACACGGCGTCCCGATTCGGCCGCGACGACGAAGAGCCAGGTTGCGAGGACTGCCGCCAGCATTCCGAGCGCGAGGCTTCCGACGCGGCCGCCGAGCTCGATCGTCAGGCTGCTCGTCGCGAAGGCGACGCCGGCGACGGCGCCGGTGAGCCGGTCGAACAGTCGTGTGCCCAGCAGGTAGACCACTACGGACGCGAGCGCGACCGCGAGAACCGACGGTGCGCGGAGCACCCACTCGTCGCTTCCGACGCCCGACCACGCCTTCAGGAGCGCGGCGTACCCGCTGCCGCTCGCGTCGGCGTGGGTGAACGGAACGAGTTGTGACCAGTCGCGCCTCGCGTGGAGTGTCTCCTCGACCTCGCTCAGTCCGAACGACTGCGTGAGCGAGATCGCGGCGAGGCCTGCCGAGAGGAGGCCGATGGCGACCGGCGCGAGAGCCCATGCGACGCGGCGCGTCTCAGGCACGGCTCGATCCGGCGTGGTCGCGACCACCAGCCCAGGCTACTGCGGCCGGCGGCTACCTCGGGGCGAGCGCGACGAGCAGGCCGCCGTCCTCGTCGAGCGCAGGAAAGACGTCGGCGACGACGTGCTTCTGGATCCCCGCGCGCGTGCGGATCGTCAGCTTCTCGTTCAGACGGCGGACACCCCATTCGAGCGAGAGCTGCACGGGGTCGCGCCCGTCGGCGAAACCGCCGATCGAGAACGCCTCGCCGACAGGATGACCAAGCAGGTCGCTCTCGCGGAATCCGGTCAGCTCGAACACGCCGCGCCCGGCCGCGAGGATGCGGCCCTCCTTGTCGCACGCGACGAGCCCGGCGGTTGGCGCCGGGTAGTAGTCGTCCTGGAGCTCGAAGAGGAATCCGAAGCTGCAGCTCCGGCACGTCGGCGCCTGGCTCGAGAAGCCCTCGTAGCCGTCGGTGTCGACGGTGCGCTCCTTGCAGTTCGGGCAGATGTAGTGCGGCACACGCCTAGGGTAGCCAGGCGCTCGTCAGATCCAGCGCTTCCACTTGTAGTACGCGAGCTGGATCACGGTCACGGCGATGATCAGGCCCCACGACCAGCCGTAGCCCCACCCCCAGCGCAGCTCGGGCATGTTCTTGAAGTTCTGCCCGTAGAGGCCGACGATAAAGGTCGGAACGAGGAGTACGGAGGCGATCACCGTGAGCCGCTTCATCACCTCGTTCTGGTTGATTGCGATCTTCGCCTGGTAGTAGTCGCGCACGCCCGAGACGAGGTCTCTTGCGAGTTCCAGCCCTTCCGTCGAGCGCAGCAGCTTGTCGTACACCGATCCGAAACCGAGCTCCACGTCGTGCGTGAACACCGTTCCCTCGGCGAGCTCGACCCGGTCGTCGAGGACCTGCCGCACGGCATCGCGCGTCGGCGCGAGCGTCCGGCGGATGTGGAGCATGTCGTGGCGCAGGTCGGAGATCCTGCGGTGCACCGCCGCCGGTCCGATTGCGTCCACCTGATCCTCGAGCTCCTCGATCTCGTCGCTCAGTGCGTCGACGAGGTCGAGGTAGCGCTCCGCCACGTCGTCGACGAGGTGGTAGACGACCATTCCGGGCGCCTTGTCCGCCGCCGCCGCGTCGCGGACCTCGCTCGGATCGTATGGTTCGCGGCCCTCGGTCGGCGTCTTTCGCACCGTGATGAGGGTGCTCTCGGTGAGGACGAGGTCGAGCTCCTGGTAGTAGACGAGATCCTCGTCGGGGACTGCGACCGCGACGAGGAGGACGCCGAAGATGTAGTTGCCGTGGCTTTCCAGCTTCGGGCGCGGCTCGTCACCGTGCTGCGCCGGCGCCAGCAGTTGCGCGAGGGCGGGTGCGTGGATGCTCTCGGGAAGGTGCTTCCCGATCTCGTCCTCCGACGGGTCGAGGAGATCGACCCAGCAGTCGGCCGCCATCGAGGGCGAGGGTAACGCGAAGGTCGGTCGGAGGCGGCGTTAGACCGGCGTCATCTCGCCTTGGCGGCGCTGGCGCTCGGCGGCGAGAAAGCGCTCTGCGTCCAGTGCCGCGGCGCAGCCCGATCCGGCGGCGGTGACCGCTTGGCGGTACACGTGATCCTGCACGTCCCCGGCTGCAAAGACGCCGAGGATGTTCGTCTCGGTCGTCTTGCCCTGCGTGACGAGGTAGCCGGTCTCCTCCTCGTGGTCGAGCTGGTCGACGAAGAGCGCCGTGTTCGGGTCGTGCCCGACGGCGACGAAGAAGCCGTCCGCGTCGAGTTCGCTGGTCTCGCCGGTGGTCGTGTCGCGGAGACGTACTCCTGCGACCTTCGTGTCGCCGAGCACCTCGTCGACGACCTTGTTCAGCACGAACTCGATCTTCTCGTCGGCTCGGGCGCGGTCGACCATGATCGGCGAGGCGCGGAACTCGTCGCGCCGGTGCACGAGGTAGACCTTGCTCGCAAAGCGGGAGATGAATGTCGCCTCCTCCATCGCGGAGTCACCCCCGCCGACGACTACGACGACCTTGTCGCGGAAGAACGACGCGTCGCACGTTGCGCAGTAGGAGACGCCACGACCCTGGAGAAGCTGCTCGGACTCGAGGCCGAGCTGGCGAGCGGTCGCGCCCGTCGCGACGATCACGGCCTCGGCCTGGAACTCCTCGTCGCCGACCCACACGCGGAACGGACGCTCCGAGAAATCGACGCGCGTCACATCGTCGGTCAAGAACTCGGCGCCGAAGCGCTCGGCCTGGCGCCGAAAGTCCTGCATCATCGTCGGGCCCAGGACGCCGTCGGCGTAACCCGGGTAGTTCTCGACGTCGCTCGTGATCATCAGCTGCCCGCCCCAGTTGAACCCTTCGATCACCAGCGGCTCGAGGTTCGCTCGCGCGCTGTAGAGAGCCGCCGTATACCCGGCCGGGCCGCCGCCGATCACGATCACGTTCCGAACCTCGCTCACCTCTACTCCTTTTGGAGCTCGCTTTGCTCCTTCAGACCTCTACGGGTCGCAGTCGTTTCACAGACGTACGTTAGAGACAACGGTTACGGCGTGACCCGTGTTCCTGGCCTCAGGCGGCTCGATCTCTAGGCGGCGTGGAAGCTCTCCGCGATCGGCAGGACATCGCTCGACTCGTCGACAAGCTCCGGCGCCGACAGGGCGCGCGTGTGACGCTCGACCGGCGCGGGGGTCGGGAGCTCGACGCCGGTGATGCCGAGAGTCTCGAAGCGCCTGGCCTGGGGCAGGACGCTGCGCTCGAGCGAGCCGATCGCCTCGTTGTACGCCTTCACGGTGCCGTCGAGCGACTTGCCGACCCGTGTGAGGTGCGCGGCCCACGGCGTGATGCGCCTGTACAGCTCCCGCCCGACCTCGACCATCTCGCGGGCGCTCTCGGCCAGAGTCTCCTGCTGCCATGTCGCAGCTGCCGTGCGCAGGATCCCGAACAGCAGCGACGGCGACGCGAGCACGACGCCGGATGCCCACGCGTCCTCGTTCAGCGAGCGGTCGTGCTCGTGAGCCACGCTGAGGAACGTCTCGTCGGGCAGCACCATGACGACGAAGTCCGGCGACGGGTCGAACTGCCGCCAGTACGACTTGGCCGCGAGCTTCTGGACGTGATCCCGGACCTGGCGGGCATGCCGAGCGACATGCGCAGCGCGCTTCGCGGGATCGTCGGTCTCGAGCGCGTCGAGATAGGCG
>Ga0066903_100006323_pt1 | contig 10498 bp, 16 predicted proteins | sample PanSoiMetaGPlot1_FD_67491 | JGI IMG/M metagenome (GOLD analysis project Ga0066903, IMG submission 67491) | Tropical forest soil microbial communities from Panama analyzed to predict greenhouse gas emissions - Panama Soil - Plot 1 (version 2) | ecosystem: Environmental > Terrestrial > Soil >...
TTACCCCGACAGCGGCAAGTGGGCGGTCAATAAAGAAAGCCCCGATTACATCATCGTCCAAGGCATCGAGACCGACTACTACAAGGATGAGGAATAATCCCGCTGGGTTCAGTTTGTTCTGGCAACGTGATCGAGTCGCACGAGCACAAGGGCGATTTCAAAGAGTGGTAATCGGACGGTGTTCCAATAAAGCGCCGCATCACTCCTAAGCTGTATTATCACCGTTGGAACGCGAGGAACGCCGGACCGGCAATCCCGGAGGCGAAGAGAGTTTGCATGCCGTCGGGTGTAAATTTTAAAATATCACCGGACGGCTGAAATACATTGTCGGTGACAAAGAGATTACCGCTTGTGTCAAACGCCAACCCTCGAGGTTCCGTGAGGCCCGTGGCAAACTCGCTTTCCATTCCATCCGGAGTAAACTTCAGGATCCTTTCATCGCCGCCAGGGACGCCAATGTCGTGCCCTTCTGTCGCGAAGAGATGGCCGAAGCTATCAAAAGCTAAGCCGACGGGGCTGTGGCCAGGATTGAATGAAGATTGACCAGCGAAGACGCTCCTTGTGCCGTCAGGGGTAAACTTCCAGATAGTTTGGCCAGTATTATCTGCAAGACCAGCGTCCGCTGCGAACAGATTGCCTGCGCTGTCAAAAGCGAGGCCGAAACCTTGGCCGGGTGTAGAGCCGAAGGTGCTTATTACCCCGCCGTGAGTAATTTTGTAAATTGTAGAGGCATCATTCGGGTCATTCAGATCGATAGCCATGACAAATAGGTTGCCCGCGCTGTCAAATGCCACGCCTTCGAGAAAAACGCTGTCGCCGGGCACGGTAGCAACCGTACTCTGCCCCCCAATAGGGGTAATTTTCACAATCGTTCCGTGACCCATTCCGAAGGCATCGAACGTGGTGTTTGCCACAAACAGAACGCCACCGCGGTTAAAGGCCACCCCGCGAGGCTCCGAAAGGCCAGAAGTAACGATCCTGAACAGCCCGGTCGGCCTATATCGGTAAATTGAACCGGCACCGTTTTGGCCACTGCCATTAATGGAAACGAATAGGTCGCCGGGGGCGCCATTTGCTGTTAACGCGCCTAGGGTGAGAATGACAACCGCAAACGCTGAGTAAATAATTTTGGTTATTGTTTTCATGTGTTTGTTTCTATCGTCATTCGTTCTACGGAATTCGCCGGCCCGAGTTCTCGAAAGCTTTCCCGGCAATGGGTAAGGACTGGGGTTCTGGGGGGCGGCATTTAAAGCTCGGAGAGTAAATACGAGCTGGCCGCTCCGTCCCGACGTGCGTCGACAATCCAGATTGTTTGCCCGCAAGAATCCACCGCTGAAATCCAGCCCAAACTCCAACCGGCTTTCTTGAGACTGTCAGCGATGATTTCCCAATATTTTACTCATCAGCTCGCGGCCAGCGCAGCATCTACATCAGGGCAAATCCGAAATGTTTGATCAAGCCGCGACATTTCTAAAACGGAGCGCAAGGTTTCGTTCAGACCAGTCAGGAAAAACTTGCCACCATAGGCTTCAACCTCTCGCATCGCTATAATAAGCGCTCCCAAGCCCGCGCTATCGATGTAAGTCGCGCCGGAAAGATCGATCACTATCCGTTCAGGTGTTTCCTTGATCATGCCAGTAAGTATCTGTATGATAGCAGGCGAAACGTGCAGATCGATTTCGCCTTTAAGCGGCAAGACATTCGGACGATGCTGAAGCGGCACCGGAGTGCCTAGGGAAGCGCTTGTTTCCATTCAATCATTTCAATCGTGAATGCATCACGATTCGGGCGTATCGCTTGGCTCAAATCCTAGGTCGAGACGCCGGCGTCATCCACGATTCCTGCACGCTTTACGGCGCACGGTGGTGTGTGATTGAATGCCGCCATGCGCCGCTACGATTTTTGACATGAAATTCCCATCCTTCGTTCGCTCTCCTGCAGCCGCTAATATCATCGCTCTGGCAGCTCTTGGAATTTCAATATGGAGCGCATTGTATGCACATCGGTTGGGCAAGTTTTCGGAATCGACATATGTCGAAGAAAAGCGATCGACAATTCGCTTGTTGGCTTACGATTTGGAAGTAAGCGAAAAGGACTTTCTTGAAGATGTCGAAAGTTTTTTATCGAACTCCGATTATAAACTTAAAACTGAAGATGCGATTCGTTTCGGAAAACTCAGGATGATATGAAATCTCTCATAGAATCCATCAATAAGCTTCAAAGTGGGATTGATAAGGACGATCTAGGCAATGATCCGCGCCTTGTGAATTATTACGCATCTACGCTCGAAGAGTGTCGCAGACGCTTAGAAAGAAGTAAGAAGTCATTCATTGATTCAAAAGCCGCACTGCAGAAAGAGCCAAAGCCCTAACTCCGTATGCACGTTTATGAAGTCCGACCGCGCAAGGATCGTCGCGGCGTTGATCTTATTTCCGATGCGCTACCGCTGTCCTTACGTAACGAACTCCCGAGCCTCGTACCCATGTTCGAGCAGTTTAGCCGTTGCATGTACCGGGGGCGCCCACTATCCGATCTTAGATTCTTCGTAGGTGGTCAGGTTTGCGTTGACAAAGCGCATCGGGGGCGGAGGCTCCTAGCCCGTCTCTAGACCACGTCCGGGAATCCCTCCATGCCGAGTACGACCTGTGCGTCACGGAGATCGCCACTCGAAACCAGATCTCGGTTCGAGCTCACGAAAAGATGGGCTTCGAGGTAATTTCCACGTACTCAGACGAGCGCGAGGAATGGGTCATTGTCGCATGGGATCTTTCTCAGCCCGCGATAATCGCCTGAGCAAAGATGTCTCCAGAAGAACTTTCCCAGATTACCTCCGTCGAATCGTCTTCCCTCGTTCTCAACATGCTTTTGTCGTTATTTTTCCCGCTACGTTGATTGTTGGGATGTTGGTAAATATCCTCGAGGCTGACCATGGACATTCCTGTGGACAAGGATCTACTATTTACTATCGATCCTCCATCGATTTCACCCAAGTGATGTGAAAGCCAGCCGCCTTGGCCGCTGCTTGTAATCTCTGCTTAACCTTCGCTTTCTCGATTGGAATAGTGCGCAGCTCACCCGTCGCTGGATAATAGTAGATCCCATAGATCACATTCGGCATCTGCTCCTCCGAGGGCCCGAGTTCCCACGCCCAGGATTTCTCGTTCGGTGCAAGGATAACCCTAGCTTCAAGCGTGTATTTCAAACCGTTTGCGGTGAAAGCTTGTTGAAAGCGGCTCAAAGCGGTCAACTCCTGACATACAAGCGGCAACTGGTCGATTCCGAATAATTCCTCAAGATCCGGTCAGTAGACTTTCGTTTCATTCGACAGTTTCAGCTTACCGCCTTTTTTGGCATCGAACTCAGCCGAACAAACGTTATGAGATTGCCCGGCCTCGTTCGGAGTCCGGGTTGCGCTCGTCGGAATCACAATCTCAAGATGAGCCAGACTGCCGTCCTTCTTGAAAATGAACTGGCAATGTTCGACAGGTATGCGGTCGCGATGGGAATTTTTGGAGGCCAATTCCTGGATCTGTTAGATCCACTGCGGCGAGACAACCGGAGATGAGCCCGACTGGACACTCCGTTGTGCCGCTTCCTCGTGCGCCCGCACTTGCGCAGGATCCTGCGTTTCTTTGATCGGCTTGGGTGCGATCCGGGGGACCTCGTAGCCGAATACGACGCAGGACACAAAACAGACTCCAATCAGTGAAAAATAGTAATTGCGCATGTGTTTACCTGTCTGGGGCATCTAAACATGGTTTTGCAAGAGGAGACGAGAGAAATCGGTGGCCCGTCCGCGAGAATCCACCGCTGACACGTAGCCCAAACTCCAACCAGCTTTCTTGAGATTGTCAGCGATTTATTTCCCAGCACTTCATTCGCTCACTTTGCTTGACGAACGCTTGCGCCGTGTCAACGGAATATCGGTTCTGCTGCGGCAAATATTGTAGCTTCCTAGCCGCCGCTTTACTACGCTGAATATTTGCCTAGTGGAGTGTTACTGTGACCGAATCGGAGGAGATCGTTTTAGAAGCGTTTGCGGCTGTCGATACTCGGGACCACGAACGTCTGAAACGTATCTGCCATCCTGAGGCTTCGTTCAGGTGGCCTGAATCGCTTCAGGCAAGCCATTTTCGTACGGCGCAGGGGAAGGTCGCAGCCAGTTGGGAAGAGGTCTGGGACCCGTTTCAACCGCTGCCGGAATTCACAACGCGCAAGATGAGTGCGAAGATTGTCGCTTCGAGCGGTACGCGGGTTACCGTGCTGTGGCATCAACGCGGGGTCAATCGACGCGGGGAGCGCTTGGATTGCGAAGTGCTGGGTTTGTACGAGGTGCGCGACAGACTGCTCTATCGTGCGCAAATGTTCTACTTCGATAGTGCCGCCGTCCGCAAATTTCTTCAATCCAACGACATCAAATCTTTCGAATGACCCAACCGCCGGTCAATAACTCCGTTGCCATCAAGCAACGCAAAAATGTCAACTAGAGCAGCCCCTGTCTGCGTAATCCCTGCCGAATCCGCTCTTCGCTTACGCCAAACTCTATTGCCGCCAGCTCGACCGACATGCGGAGCGGCCGCCCTGCGTCTACGTCACGCTGGCATTGCTCACGCTCTTTCTGGATTCGGTAAGCCTTGTTTCGTTCTAGTCGCCATTGCTCATAAAGCCGCCGGCATTTCGCTATATTATGGATTCCGCAGCTAGGTTGCGGCAGCACCCCTTCAGCGACTAAACCGCGCACTCTACGCTGGGAAATGCCTAGGGCGACCGCGGTCTTATCGATATTGCCTTTACGCATGGACTATTAGGAAACGAAGTCCGATTTTTAAAAATTCTGGCGCTAGGAAATATTCGGGGTCTGCGACCCTGCTCGCGCGCTAGGGCTAATAAGAACCTAAAACGCCTCATGGGTGATGCGCCCCGTTGCCATTCCCGTTAGCCCCGTTGCCATTCCCTGCGACTGTCGCTCTCCGTGCCATGGCTTAGTGCTTACGACTGCTTTGCCTTTTTATGTAAAAGCTGGGCTGCAATCCGGTGGCCTCGCAAAAGCTCACCGCAGCTCGGCTCAATGTTGCCTTTGTGCAGTTAAGTTCTCGCGCCTTTCCGTGAGCGTCGCATTGCCGACAAAATTGCAGCCCAAAGCGAATCCGATCGCATACAGTCTTGTCCGCGCGTGATCGACGCTCGCTCGCGGGCCTTCCAAGGCTTGCTGCATGAGAGAGCCAAATTGATTAATCAAAGCCACCGCGCGGATGTGCGCCGCCCGAATTTCATCCGTAGGAAGCGCCACCGGTTCGATATAACAAATCGGGTGATCTAAAACGCACGGGGCGCCGCGGCCGTCATGATCTAGCACCCAGGTTGATTCCGGGTCAGTCCAATTCATTGCGTCACCCACGCTCCGCGAGCTCCCCGTTTTACTTTGGAATACGCGTCAACCACTGGCTTCAACTCTTGGGCGAAAGTTTCAAGCTGCAAAGGTTCCCACCGGGATAGCGGTTTGGCGTTTTGCACCTTCGCAAAGGCCACAAGACCCGGTTGCCATTCTGCAAAAACTAGTGCCACTGCCACTGCCAACTCCTATAGGAGTTTTGGCAGTAGTGGCGAGGCAGTGGCTTGCGTTACTGCCAAAAGGTTGTGGCAGGTGTGGCAGTAATGCTCTGGTTTTCATGGGTTAAGCGGCCTGTTGGTTACTGCCAGAATGGTTTTGGCAGTTAGCCTCATTTTGGGGTCCATAGGTTTGCCACGCACATAATGCGGTCTCGGGCTTGAAGTGAAGCCTTCATCCGGTAAAAGGTGCGCTCGCTGATGTGGTATTCTTCGTGCGCCTCTTGGAACCATTTCCCTGCCCGAAGCGGCTTGTCCCTGATAAGCGAAAGAAGGTCTTCGTCGGTGCAGGCCGCCGGGCGCCCGCCATATTGCTTTAGGTCTTCCGGGTCAAGGATTGGATCAACAACGAACAATGGATATTGCCAGCGCACCGCAAACTTGGGCATCGACGGGTGCAACCGCGCGATCAATTCGACGGCGTAGCAGTCCTCCGTGGAGAGACTGGTAAAAGTTAAGATCGTATCGGCGTCGCGCCCGAAGGCACCAGCGCCGGCCAAGCGATCTATGGCTTCTTTCTTCGCTTGGTTACCTTTCGGAAAATGTTGGGTAAATATCACGGCCGCGCCCGTCCTTTCGGCAAGCACATCAAATTCGTCCATTAAAAGCGCCACATCGCTGGTCTTGTTCTCGTCCCGGCCCCAAAGCAATTTATAGGTGGGATCCAAGTCGATTAATTTGTAACGCCCATGTTGAATTTCGTTTTTAATCATGTCCCAATCACGTGCGTGGCCCCGCAGATTCAGAACGTCCAACATCCCTAGTTCAAGCTTGAGCTTGCGGGCTTCGCAGATTAGCTGGAATCGCAATGCGCAGTCTTCTGCAGGCAGTTCGAAGTTAACGAAAAGCACCGGGCCTTTTCCCGTCCTACGTCCGTTCAGGCATTCTGCTCCGGTCGCTACCGAAACGCACATGTCCATTTGCCCTCAGGTTTTTTTGGTTTTGGAGGAGCCGCCAACAGCCATCTTTCCACCTTCCCGTAACACGCCATCGATTACGTCCGGCTTTACCTCGATGGGCTTGGCTATCAGTTCTGAAACGCTCTGTATGGTTGGGCGTGTTCCGTTCAATCCGATCGCTTCGACTTTTTGCCTAACGAATTCTAGCGTCCCGTCCGGATCGGCTTGCACCTCTTGCGCCCTTAGGAGGCCTTGCCTGCAGGTAGCCATGATTTCGCGCAGCTTAAATTTCTCGAGAACGATGTTGATGTAATGCTCGATATTGACGGCGCTCGGCACGAAGGTTGAGAGCTCAGTGATGTAGGGACGGCCGCCGACTGGTTTAAGAAGTTTCCGGCCCTCCAAGAAATCTGAGACCGTTAGTGAATCAATGCCGATGCCTTTGTCGATCATTTCACAGAGCGCGTGAAAAATTGTGTGATTCCTGGGCTCCAAAAAGTGATCAGGGGTAAGCTTTGACCGCGCCTTGTCCCTTGCGCCGGCGCCATCGTGGAGTTGCATCATTGAACTGAGGACGCCCATCTCCGCGTCTTTGCTGTAAGGAACTTCTGGTTGCGGTTTTTCGTTTTCCGGCAATACTCGCCGCACAACCCTATCTGCTTGACCGCGGTGCCTAACGAGCCCGCGGTCGTTTTTTTCCCCTGGTGATGCTCGGTTTTTCTGCGCCCGCATCTCCGCAAATTTTTTGCGTAACTCTTCCCTGCTTAATGCCATGGCGACGCGCGGATCATTTTGCTTCCGTATTCACGGGAGCACTCTCGCCCCAAAAACGCGCTGAAATGCGCTGCTGTTGAATAAAGCGATCAAGGTCCGAATCTAGAAACAACACTTTCGTTCCGATCCGGACCCACGGGATTTGTCCGGCCTCGCGCAGGTAATCAAGTTTGCGACACTTGATGCCCAACTTCGCAGCCGCCTCTTTTTTGTCACGTAGGGTTTGCATAGTCTTCACTCTTATGTGCGACTCGTTCGCATCGAAGGTAAAAATGGCGCGTTTGCCTAGCGAATTGCCCCCATTGCCGGTCTATTTGCGGCAACGCTTCGGCATTAGTCGTCGGACATTTTGAACGCTGGTGTGTGCGCGGCGAAGTGCTGGTGCATATCGCACGAAGGGCGGCCACTGGCGGGTGCGTAAACCGGCACGGGCAACGGTGTGGGGTTGGCAGATGGACGGATGGCAGCGCGGATGGCGGACGCGGCGCGATCGCATGAAGCGGGCCATTGCTGATTATCCATATTTCCCCGGCCCGAAAGCGCCCGAAGGATTAATGGACGCGCTAAAATTGGAGCTGGCCGCTCACGGAATCACAGAAGAAGATCTGTGGGACGTTAATCTTAAAGAGCGCGATCCCGAAAAACACCGCATTCTCTGGGAAATTCCGGCGACGCCTATACCCCGGAGGTTTTTGAAGGCGATAAATCATCCAAAGCGCGCGCCGGCAATCGCTGCATTTATGATGCGTCTTAACGGGAGAAAAGTTACCAGGGCGACGCTTGCGCGCTCGCTGCGCATCTCACCGGCGACGCTCTGTCGGAGATACGGGAAAAAGGAGATAGGCGAACTTTGCTCCTTTTAGACCGCTGCGGCCCTCATCGGGACAACTTTTTGAGACGGCTCCGGCGCAATTGCAAACCACGTCTTTGCATCCGATTTGTGGGCGAGCTCGCGGTAATTGGAATGCAGTTTCTGCGCACTTGTTCCCATCTCATTTGCGACGCGAGCCTCGTTGCCGATTAACGCCATTCGGTACGATGCGAAACTGTGCCTAAGGGCGTTCTGCTTCCACTCGAGGCCGCCTTTTGCTTTCGCGTTAGCAATTGCATCCTCAACGATGCGCCGCCCGCCGAACAGCCGGCCAGTGCTACCGTAAAAAGGCCGCAACCATTCAAGAAGATTTGCTGAAATAGGAACCAGCCGTCGCGATCTGGTTTTGGATTTATGTTTGCCGATTTCAATTGTGCGGCGTGCGAAATTAAAATCGCGCCATTCCAGTCGTTCAATCTCCGCCCGGCGAATGCCCGCGAATCCTGCAAGTGCGAAATACAAGCGCCCCTCTCCGGTCGCCGTTGCCATTAGTCGAGACATTTTTGCCGGCGTGAATATCTCTATGGCGACGCCGTTGTCTTTGGCGCGGGGCACATCGTCGGCTTCGGTTGTTTGATGTTTCGGCAGATGACCGCGGGCCCGCGCAAAATGAAACAGCGTTACGATTGAAGAGCGCACATTGTTTCGCGTCCGCAATCCGCGATAATCATGTGCCAGCCATTCTTGCAGTGCGCCGGTTGTTATCGAGGCGATGACAGTCTTGCCAAATGCAGCCGCGAACCGGTTAAGATGATATTGCAACGTTTCCAAGTAACGCTGGCTGAGTCCGCTTGCCTTCTTTTCTTCAAGACAATCCGTAACCAATTCGGATACGCGCTTGTCGGGCAAAGGAAGTTCGCGCGCGCGCTTCGCTACGAATTGCTCGACGGCTTCATGCAGCGGGATCCCCAAAGGTTCCAATAGCCGACGCGCGGCCGTATAACTTTGAACATCGGCCCCGCTTAATGATGCAACGCTGGCCCGATCGAGCGCAACCGCGAGCAACACTTCGTTGGCGTAACGTTTGGCTTCCGAGAAGTCAGCAAACGATTTTAGTTTGCGTTTGCCGTTGCAAAAGTGCGAGACGATGAAGCTTTCATATTCGCCTTCGCCCTGCTTGCGCTTTTGATAGTAAATTTTCGCACTAACGCCTTCAAACCGGACCGTGTATGGGAAGTTTGACAACTTTTTCATGGGATTTTTCCTAACGTTTCCTAACAGATTTTTGGGGAAACTATGCAATCCCGTGCAAGGTGCAACCCTTAATTTTACCTATGAAAACGCGGGAATCATAGGTAATTCCTAAACGGGTTCGACTCCCGTACGCGCTGCCAAGCTAAATCGCGCTTGCTGTCCGATTTGACCACGCCCTTGTCTACATGTCAAAACCGTGGCAGCTTTTGTCACAGAAAATGACGCAGCTCCTCTCGAAATCAGCGGTCGCCCGTGAAGAAGGCATAAGTCGCCGGACCGTGCAGCGGCGTTGTCGGACGTGGGAATCCCTGCCAAACACGGGAGAGTATCACGTTATGGACGAAAAGGGGCGAGTGAATCTCGAGGAATATCGCCGATTCGATAAGGAAGTATTCAAGCGCTACGAAAAACGAGGGTTCCCTCTCCGGGGCGTCCGGACGCCAACTCATCGCTGGCGGCGATTGATGCAGGCGCTGCGGAATAAAAAAAACTTTGGCCGGACGCTCGAGGATCGATTCAAACTGATCAGAGCTGAAATCGACGCCATGAATGATCCAGAACAGATGGCCACTCTGGTTGAACTCCCCGGCTTTTTCCGCCACGCTGCCCGTCAGTCCCTTTTGAAAGTGCTAACAAAGCACCTAGGCAACGAACGGAACAATCTTGCGTGACCTGCGCAGCAGCGGTTCGATTGCAAACCATTCTGGTGCGTGGTTTTCCCGATCTAACTCACGATAGTTCGTGAAAAGTTTTGCCGGGTTGTTCCCCATTTCCAAGGCAACCCGTGCAGCATCTGGCAATGCCGATAACCGATAACCGGCATAACTGTGGCGAAGAATGTTCGCGGTCCAGGCAACGCCCATTCGCTTTGCGAATTTAATCGCGCTGTCCACTGTGCGGCGGCTCTGGAAGAGCTTCCCTTTGCTGCCGCGGTAGGGCGCTAACCACTTCGCCAGATTTGGCTGGATTGGCACCAATCGTCGTGTGGCGGTCTTAGCCTTGCCCGCTTTCACCTCGATGTGCCCCTTCTCGAAATTGATTTCGTTCCATTCCAGGCGGAGCAATTCGGCGGAGCGGATGCCGGTGAAAGCCCCGAGCGCAAAATAAAGCTGATAGGTCGGTTTTGATTTTTTGAGAAGCTTCGATAATTCTG
>Ga0066903_100006324_pt1 | contig 10497 bp, 11 predicted proteins | sample PanSoiMetaGPlot1_FD_67491 | JGI IMG/M metagenome (GOLD analysis project Ga0066903, IMG submission 67491) | Tropical forest soil microbial communities from Panama analyzed to predict greenhouse gas emissions - Panama Soil - Plot 1 (version 2) | ecosystem: Environmental > Terrestrial > Soil >...
GTCGGGCCGGTGATCGCGGCCGTCGGGCTTGCCCTCAGCGGACCGGGGATCGTCTACGGGCTCGGAGCGATCGGCCTCACGGTCGTCGGCGTGCTCGTGCTCCTCGTCGAGCATCGGAACCACGCTCCCGCCGCGACGCCGGACCGCGTCGGGGACGCGTGGGAGGGCTTCCGGGAGCTCCGCCGACGGCCGGGAGCCCGGCTCCTCCTGGGGTTCGTCGCCGGAGAGACGACGGTGATCGGAGCCGTGGACTCGCTGATCGTGGTGCTCGCCTTCGACGTGCTTTCGATGGGCCCATCCGGTCCCGGGACGCTGTCCGCGGCTGTCGGCGTGGGGGGCCTGATCGGGGCGGCGGGCACGGTCGCGCTCGTCGACCGACAGCGACTGTCGTGGCCGTTCTTCCTGGGCGTCGTGGGGGTCGGGATCCCGCTGGTCTTCGTCGCCGCCGTCCCCGGTGCGGTGTTCGCGTTCCTGCTGTTGGTCGTGTCCGGGATGGGCAAGAGCGTCCTGGACGTGACGTCCCGGACGCTGCTGCAACGCGGGGTCGACGATGACGTCCTCGCCCGGGTCTTCGGCGTGCAGGAGGGTCTCAACATGGTCGCCCTCGGAGTGGGAGCGGGCCTTGCACCCGTGGTGGTCAGCGCGCTCAGCCCCTTGGCAGCCTTCGTCGTCGTCGGATCGCTGCTGCCGGCCGCCGCGCTCCTCGGGTTCGGACCCATCCGCCGGCTCGATCGGAGCGGCATCGTGGTCGATCCGGCGGACCTCGATCTGCTCCGAGGGACCCCGATCTTCGAGCCGCTCGGACCGATGGCGCTCGAACGGGCCGGCAGGAAGCTGATCGGCGTCGACGTTGCGGCGGGCACGGTCGTGACGCGACAGGGGGAACCCGGCGATCGCTTCTACCTGGTTGCTCAGGGCGAGGTGGAGGTGCGGAGATCCGGTGCTCCGATCGCTCGGCTGGGGGCCGGTCAGTACTTCGGGGAGATCGCGCTGCTCAGGGATGCCCCGCGGAACGCGACGGTGGTCGCGGTGACGCCCAGCTCGCTCCGGGCCATCGAGCGGTCGGCCTTCCTGGCGATCATGACGGGATCACCTGCGTCGCATGCCTCCGCGACCCGAGAGATGGATCGGAGGCTCCGCGCGTCCTCTCACGACGAGCCGTGACGAAACCGCAACATCTCGATGCGAACCGCGTCGACGAATGGACCGAACGGCTGGGTGGAGCCCCTCTCTCCGAGCGAAGGCCCCGGGCGATCAGCCCGGGGCCTTCGTGATGTCGGGACCTTCTATGCTCCGGCCACCGTGGAGGAGATGGAGATCCGGATCCGCTGGCGTGACGTCGACAACTACGGTCACGTCAACAACGCGGTCTACCTCACGTACCTGGAGGAGTGCCGTGACCGATGGGTCCGCGGAACCGTCGGAGCGGCCCTGGAGTTCGTGATCGTCCGGATCGCGATCGACTACCGGCGTGAGCTCTCGCTCGAGGACCGGGCGGTCCTCGTCAGTTGTCGCGGCATCGGCCACGGGACCTCATCGATCCGAACGGCGGAGACGATCCGCGCGGAAGCTGGATGGACCGCCGCGGAGTCCGAGTCGGTCGTCGTTGCCCACGACCCCGTCGCCAGGAAAGCGGTGCCGCTGACCGAGCAACAGCGGGACGCCGTTGATGCTTCGATCGCCGCGGACGCGGCGGCGCTCAGCTCGGGAGGATCTGGCGGCCGAACTTGAAGTGGTCGCGGTACCACCCGTCGCCGACCCACATGATCGTGACCCCGCCCGGCGAGCTGCTCGAGTCGAGCGCGTACCCGTGGCCGATGTACGTGTCGACGTGGTCGATCACGCCGTCCCCTTCTCCGTCGTAGAACATCAGGTTCCCGGGCTTGAGATCGGCGAACTTGATCTTCTGCGGCGCCATCGCAGCCATGTCCATAGACGTGCGTTGCGGGAGCGACCAGCCCGCGTACGGCCGCGGCGGCGCGACGTCCCACGAGCCGTCGTCCGCGCGAAGGAGCCACCAGGAGAACCCGGAGCAATCGAACCCGGACCGTGGCTGGCCGCCGAGCGCGCTCGGCTCCGGCGAAGAGAACCCCCACTCGCCGCCCCAGATGTACGGGTAGCCGTTGAAGCGGATCCCCCACTGGACGACCTTCATCATCCGCGCGCCCAGGTACGGTAGCTCGATGTGCGAGTACTGATCGAGCAGGTCGGTCACCGCGTAGCTCGGCTGCGTGGTCGCTCGCCAGAGCGAGTACGCGACCTGGTCGCGCGACATCAGGTCGTGCGGGCCGACGTCCATCGATTCCGATCCGGTCGGCGCGTTGTACCGGAGGTAGAGACGCATCCCGAGCAGCGTCGTGCCGAACCCTTGCGGGATCGTGAACGTCTGCCCGGCGTGCGTATGCAGATGGTTCAACGCGACGACCGCAGGCTTCAGGCCGAGCGGGAGGACGAGCGCCCGGTGCAGCATCGTCATCGTGACGCCTTCGTCGGGGGAGAAGACGCCATGTGGAGCAGCCATCCATCCGTGCGAAACGGCGATCGCCGCGTACCGGTACCACGAGCTCGTTGCGTCCAGGTCGGAGAACACGATCGACCCGTCGGGGGTCTCGTCCGGTGCGAACGCCTCGACGACCGCGCGCGCGAGGTGCTTGCGATCCTCGATCCGGTTCGGGCGGAACAGGTACGTGCCGTCGGCGCTCTGCCCGTAGTCGAGCATCCAATCGTTCGTCGCCGCCACCCAGGTGATCGCCGGCTTCGCCCACGCGTCGGACGGCTTCAGATCGGAGAACCTGATCGTCGGACCCGTGGTCATCGCCGATCGCGGGTACACGATCGGCGTCTGCGGGATCGATGAGTCCTTGAGATGCGAGGCGGGCCGGGCGGCAGGCCGGGACGTCGACGCGTTCGCCGTGCCGGCGGTGCTGAGACCCGCCGCTGCGGCGAACGCGACGATCAGCGCGACGGACGCACGTCGACGACGCCAGACCGATCCCCCCGGACCCATGTAGGGGTGGTCGGCAGCGGCGCTTCAGCTCTTGAGGCGGCGGCCGCGGGACCGCGCCGTCCCGGGGACCGTCCTCAGTCCTTGGGGCCCTCCTTGCGGACCTCCTGGACCTTCTTGAGCGCCTCGCGCAGGTCTACGAGCCACTCCTCCTGGCGCTCCGACACGAGCCGGACGCACCACGCGAGGGCATGGCTCCTCGAGCGCGCGACGCCGGCGTCGACCAGGGTGTCGAGCACCTCACGCTCGGGCATCCGCAGGCGTGTCATCGCGGGGATCGCCAGGGTCGTGAATAGGAACCGCTGATCGCCACACCGTGCGCCCCAGCTGATCTTGCGACCGAAGCGGCGCTCGGCCTCGTCCGCGATCCGCATCCGCTGCGCGCGGGTGTCCTCGCGGAACCCGGAGATCCGGGCCTCGATCGCAGCCGTCCGGGTCTCGGGACCCGCGTCCGCGGGAAGCTCGGGCTCGGCCAACGTTCCGACGACGAGGATCTCATCTCGGTCGAACGTGACCTCGACCGGCCCTACGAACCATTCCGCCGGAAGCCTTCCGGTGAACCAACCTTCTAGGTGCTCCTGGAAGTCGCTCTTCTCGCTCATGCTGCGAGATTACTTCATTACGTCTATACGTCAAGCCCACTCGGTCCGGCGGAACTCCCGACGCGCGATCCAGGCCATCGGTGTACCTTCCGCCGTGGTGATCGCGCTGTGACCGCGTTCTGGTGGATCGTGGGTGTGGTCGCGCTCGCGGTCCTCGCCCGGATGCTGGTGGTGCGCACCAGGGTCCCGGGGCCAACCAGGCAGCCTCCGTCCGGTCCCGAGCTCGTCGTGCGGACGAGGCCGCTCGCGGGGATCCCGGCGATCCGGAACTTCTTCCGAACCTCCCAGACGCCGGTGTATTTCGTGAGCGCGACGGCGTTCAACCTGCTCGGCATCGATCGGTGGGTGCGGACCTTCCGATTCATCAACTACTACGACTCGTTCGACGGCTGGCATCCGAACGTGTTCGTGCCGCACGAGCGCACGCCGCGGACGTTCGGGTCGATCGAGGAGATCGTGAACTACCTCCTGGGGCACAAGGAGGTCGCCGACCTGGTCCGCAGGCGAGACGGCGGCAAGGCGGCGTTCCTGATGTTCGACGAGGAGACGGAGGAGCTCGCACGCGAGCTGGGGCTCGAGGTCGCGTTCCCACCGGCGTCGCTCCGGCACCGGCTGGACTCGAAGATCGAGACGACCCGCCTCGGCAACGATGCGGGTGTCCCGAGCGTTCCCAACGTGATGGGGACGGCGGCGACGTACCCCGCGTTGCGCTCGCTCGCCGAAGGCGCGGGCCTGGGGACCGACCTCGTCGTGCAGACGCCGTACGGGGACTCGGGACAGACCACGTTCTTCATCGCCGACGAGGACGACTGGAAGGACTCGGAGAAGAAGGTGGCCGGCGAGCCGATCAAGGTGATGAAGCGGATCGAGCCGCGGGAGCTCGCGATCGAAGGGGTGATCACCCGTCATGGGACGCTCGTAGGCCCGCTGATGGCAGAGCTCGTCGGGTTTGAGGAGCTCACGCCGTACGACGGCGGCTGGTGCGGCGACGACGTGTCGCCCCAGCTCCTGACCGAGGCGCAGCGCCGGTTCGCGCGCGAACGAACCGTCGCGATGGGCGAGCGCCTCCGAGAGGAGGGCTATCACGGATACTTCGAGCTCGACTTCCTCCTGGATGCGGACACCGGCGACCTGTGGCTCGGCGAACTCAACCCTCGCGTCACCGGGGCGTCGAGCATCACGAACGTCACGTCCGTCGCGTACGGCGACATGCCGCTGTTCCTGTTCCATCTGCTGGAATTCATGGACGTCGACTACGAGATCGATGTCGACGAGCTGAACGAGCGTTGGGCCCAGGTGCAGAACCTCGACGAGTGGACGCAGTTCATCCTGAAACAGACCGAGGACGTCACCGAGCTGATCACGAGGGCGCCGGCGTCGGGCATCTGGACGATGCCCGACGCCGGCGCGATCCACTTCGATCGTCGGGTCACCGATTGGCACACCGTCGCGGACGAGTCCGAGGCGTTCTACCTGCGGATCGCCGACGAGGGCCAGTACCGGTACCCGGGGGCGGATCTGGGGATCCTCGTGACACGAGGCCGGTTCATGAACGACGAGCACGAGCTGCTCGACCGGACGCGGAGCTGGATCACCGGCATCAAGTCGCAGTTCGAGAGCGTCCCGCCCGCTCCGGACGAGCCGCGCGCGCGCGAGCCCGAGCCGTTCGGCTTCAAGCTCCTCTAGCCGCGATGCTCGACGACGAGGGTCCCCGCTGAGAACATCTGCGCACGATGCGGATGCTCCCGTTCACGTTCCGCTCCCTCGAGGAGTTCGAGCTCGGGCCGCGCTGGCAGGCCTTCTTCGAGGAGAAGTGGCCGCACTACCGTGCCTGGTTCCTCCGTGAGGGCGAGGAGGCCCGGCCTTCGTACGCGACCAGCGTCCGGATGCTCCGGGGTCACATGCCAGAGCTCGTCCCGGCGTACGAACGCGTCGTCGAACTGTCCGGCGGCAGCGATCTCGCCGCTCGGATGCTGTCCCTGTACAAGCCGCCCCCGTACCTGGCGGCCTGCTCGCAGGGGGCATGGACGCGCGCCGGTGGACCGATGCTCGTCCGCAACTACGACTACGCGCCTTCGCGTTTCGAGGGCGTCGTCTGGTCGACGCGCTTGCTGGAGCGACGCGTGATCGGGATGAGCGACTGCCTGTGGGGCCTGCTCGACGGGATGAACGACGCCGGCCTCGCGGTCTCGCTGACGTTCGGCGGACGGCGCGTGCTCGGCGACGGCTTCGGGATCCCGATCGTGACCCGGTACCTGCTCGAGACCTGCACGACCGTCGACGAAGCGCGGACGACGCTCGCGCGGCTCCCCTACTCGTTGAGCCACAACCTGACGCTGGTCGACCGGGAAGGCCGGATCTTGACCGCGTACCTCTCGCCGGATCGCGAGCCGATCTTCCGGGAGTTCCCCGCCGCGACGAACCACCAAGGCATCGTCGAGTGGCCCGAGCAGGCTCGCGCAACCCGGACGATCGAACGGGAGCAGACGATCGTCCGCCTCCTGGAGGATCCCGCGGTGGATGCGGACGGCTTCACGGAGAGCTTCCTGCGGGCTCCGTTGTTCTCGACGTCGTACGCGCACGGTTTCGGCACGCTCTACACCGCCGTCTACCGGCCGACGCAAGGCGTGGTCGACTACCGATGGCCCGCGTTCGCGTGGCGGTTCGGGTTCGGCGCGTTCGCGGAGGGCGAGCACACCGAGGTCCTCGCGGAGCCGACCTCCGTGACGACCTCCGGCTGAGGGGTCCTCGCATCCCGCCGGTGGAAGGGCCAGACTCAGGCGTTCGGATCGAGGGGAGAGGGTCCCATGGGCAATAAGCGGTCGACGGGTTCGATCGTCGCCATCGTCGGCGGTGCCGCGCTCGTGATCGGCGCGTTCCTGACCTGGGCGACGATCTCGTTCGACGTCCACGCGTTCGCGTCGCTGCTCGGGCTGGACGATGCCGCTGTCGGCCAGGCGATCAACGGCGCGCTGGGCGACACGTCGAAGTCCTTCACCGGACTCGACGCCGGTTCCGACGGGAAATGGGCGCTCGCGATGGGGGTGGTCGTGATCGCGCTCGCGGTCCTGCTGATCGCGTGGAAGCAGGCGAACAAACTGATCGCGATCGGGATCCTCCTGGCGGGACTGATCGGCGGCGGATACGCCGTGTACGACATCACCCAGGTGGACAACGCGAAGCAGGATGCGATCGATCAGGCAGCTCCGGCCTTCCAGTCGCTCGGCGTCGACTCGTCCTCGCTGGGGAACGTCTTCGACATCTCCCTCGGGGTCGGCATCTGGGTGTGTGCGCTCGGTGGGCTCGTGGCGATCGCCGGCGGGGTGCTCGTGCTGACGAGCGAAGGTCAGCCGGACGCCGCCGGCGCCGGTGCGGGTCAAGGCATGGCCATGGGGGCGCCGATGGGAGCGTCTCCCCCTCCGGCCTCGACCCCGCCTCCGACCTCGGCGCCGCCCCCGACACCGATGTCGCCGCCTCCAGCCGGTCCGCCTGCGATCGCGACGCCTCAGGAACCGCCCATAGCGCCTCCGGGCGCACCGCAGGACGCTCCCTCGCCCGACGCGCCATCTTCGGGGGCACCCCAGGCCGGATCGGGCGACGTGGAGGAAGCATCGCCGAGCGCGGACGGGCCCGACCCGGCCACCTGATCGGGCATGCGGTCGGAGACGCTGCAGCTCTCGACAGGCGGCCGCCGCGTCTCCGACCTCACGGAGCAGATCCGCGGGTTCGCTCGTGCTGCGGGCGGCGACGGCCTCGTCCACGTGTTCGCGCCGCACGCGACGGCCGGGCTCGCGTTGGTGGAGACCGGCAGCGGGTCCGAGGTCGATCTGGATGAGCTCCTCGAGCGGCTGCTCCCGCGCGACGATCGGTACGCGCATCGACACGGGAGCCGTGGGCACGGCGGCGATCACCTGCTCCCGGTGATCGTCTCCCCGTCGCTCGTCCTTCCCGTCCTCGACGGCGAACTCCAGCTCGGCACCTGGCAGTCGGTCGTCCTGGTCGACCCGAACCGCGACAACGATCAGCGGACCGTGCGACTGAGCTTCGTGCCCGGCTAGCGGCTACAGGTACTGACCGGGAGCTCGGTCCTTCGAGCCGGCAGGCTGCGACGAGACGGCCTGCACGTCGCGCTCGCGGAGCAGCACGAGCTCCTCGCCTTCCAGCTCCACCTCCAGGCCGGCGGACGGCAGGAACAGGACGCGGTCGCCTTCCTTGGCGACGCGCACCTCGGGACCGGTCAACGTGACGTCTCCCCACGCCAGCCGCTTCGGTGCGGGCATCGCGGTCGCGGGGATCAGCAGACCGCCCGAGGTCCGACGCTCGCCGTTCTCGGGGACGCGCACGACGATCCGGTCGCCGGTGAGTCGGAGCTCCACGGCTGCGGTCTTCCTCGTCCGCGACGCGCGTGGACGCGGCGCGGCTCTGGTGGAAGCCTTGGGCTCCTTCGCGTCGTCCTTGCGCGTGGCCACGCATCGGAGTCTACGGTCCGACCCGGTAGCATGAGCGGCCGATGAGGGCCCGGACGCTGCTCAAGGAGGCCATCGCGACGCTCGATGCGTCCGAGGCGATCGATCATTGGCAGAAGGATCGCGAGAAGATCGAAGCGGAAGATCTGCTCGCGTTCGTGATGGGCGGGGAGGAACCGGAGCCGAACGAGAAGATCCCCGATCGCGAGCGCACGGAGTACCTGGAGCTGATCGCGCGCCGCGCGACCGGCGAGCCGATCCCCTACATCAAGGGGTTCACGGAGTTCCGCGGGCTTGAGCTGATCTCCGAGCCCGGGGTGTTCGTGCCTCGTGACTCATCGGAGTTCCTGGCCGAGCAGGCGATCAGGAGGCTCCGCAAGCGGAAGCGGCCCGTCCACGTCGACCTCGCGACGGGGGCCGGAACGATCGCGCTCTCGGTCGCGAACGAGGTCCCTCGGGCGGACGTCTACGGGACGGATCTCTCCGTGGACGCCGTCAAGCTCGCACGGAAGAACGCGCGGAAGCTCGGCCTGAATGTCCGGTTCGCAGCTGGGGATGTCTTCGGCGGGCTGCCGCGGCGGATCGCCGGAACGGTGAACGTGATCACCGTCCATCCCCCCTACGTGGCGATGGACGAGGTCGACGACCTCCCGGACGAGATCAAGGACTGGGAGCCGGTCCACACGCTCACCGACCGGAGCAGGGACGGATTGGGGTTCGTCCGCCGCACCGTCGCGGAGGCACCGGACTGGCTCGAGCCCAGAGGGTGGCTCCTGATGGAGACCGATCCCGATCGCGCGCGGGATGTGAAGCGCGTGATGACGCGGGGTGGGTTCGGGGAGGTCCGCAGCACGAAGGGCGGCGAGCTCAAGATCACCCGGGTGATCGTCGGCCGCCGGCCGATCTGACGCCGCCCGGCCTCAGCCGCCGATCATCGACATCGAACGGACGGGCTGCACGAAATCCGGGTGGTTGATCCGGTGTCCCGACCATTTGCGCCACACCGCGCCGCGGATCAGTGCTTCGAGGTCTCCGTCGGTCGCACCAGCGCGCAGCGGCTCCCGAAGGTCGGTCTCGTCCAGCGCGAACAAACAACTGCGGAACGCTCCCTCGGCGGTCAGTCGGAGCCGGTTGCAGGTGTCGCAGAACGGCTCCGTGACGCTGGCGATCACCCCGATCGCTCCGGGGGCGCCGTCGGCGAAACGATAGGTCGTCGCCGGCTCGGTCCCGTGGTCGCTCTGCTCGATCGGATAGATCGCATCGATCGCGTCCAGGATGCGAGCGGCCGGGACGACCTTGGCACGTTCCCAGGCGTGCTCGGCGTCGAGCGGCATGTACTCGATGAACCGGACCTCGTACCCGGTGGCCCGGGCCCAGCCGGCGAACTCGACGACCTCGTCGTCGTTCGTCCCGGCGATCACGACGGTATTGATCTTGATCGGCGTCAACCCCGCGTCGTGCGCCGCGCGGATCCCGCCGAGGACACGGTCGAGCGCGTCCCGTCGCGTCATCTCCGCGAACCGATGGCGGAGGAGCGAGTCGCACGAGACGGTCGCTCGGTCGACGCCGGCCTCGGCGAGTGGCGCCGCCAGCCGGTCCAGGAGCAGCCCGTTCGTGGTGATCGAGATGTCCAGGTCGGGACCGACGTCGCGGAACATCCGGATCAGCGCCGGCAGGTCGGCGCGGACGGTGGGCTCCCCGCCGGTGACCTTGAGCGACCGGACGCCGAGAGCGACGAACAGCGAGAGGAGCCTGGTCAGCTCCTCGAAGGTCAGGATCTCCGACTTCGGGAGCCACGTGAGGCCCTCGGCCGGCATGCAGTAGGTGCAGCGGAAGTTGCACCGGTCCGTGACGGAGATGCGTAGGTCGTCGGCGATGCGACCGAACGTGTCGGTCAGCGGGCCGTTCTCGGGTGCCGTTCGGTCAACGTCCATGGGCGCGCCAACCAGCCTACCCCGCGGGCCGCGATGGCTCCTCCGGGGCGTGCGGCACGACGGTCCGCATGTCGGCGAGGGCCGCGGCGAGGGCCTCGTCCCGGGTCGCCCCGTCGGCGACGCGCCGTTCCACGCTCATCCCGATGAGGTAGGTCGACACCGGGGTGATCCGGCGCTCGATCGTGTGGGCCACGTCCCGCGCGATGGTGAGGATCTCGGCCGTCTCCGAGGCGGTGGCCGGCTCCACGCCAAGGGCCTGAGCGAGTCGATCGAGCGGATCCACGCGGTCGCCTCCTGGTAGATGGGGCATCACCCTATCGTCAGCGGTGGGGGGACCTGCTATCCATACGGGCGATGCGGGTGCTGGTCCTCTACGAGACCCGGCGGGGCTTCACGCTCACGGTCGCCGAGGCGATCCGTGACGAGCTGCGGCGCCGCGACGTTCACGCGGAGACGGCGCCGTTGCGAGCCGTCGACCGCGGGACCATCGC
>Ga0066903_100006325_pt1 | contig 10497 bp, 16 predicted proteins | sample PanSoiMetaGPlot1_FD_67491 | JGI IMG/M metagenome (GOLD analysis project Ga0066903, IMG submission 67491) | Tropical forest soil microbial communities from Panama analyzed to predict greenhouse gas emissions - Panama Soil - Plot 1 (version 2) | ecosystem: Environmental > Terrestrial > Soil >...
TGACGAAGGCGGCCTCCATGCCGGCCGAACCGGTTCCGCTGATGGGCAACGTCAGCGCGTTGGAGGTCTGGAAGACCTCCCGCAGGCGCTCGCACGTCTCGTCGAGAATGGTGAGGAAGGCGGGATCCAAGTGACCGAGCAGCGGCATCGCGAACGCTTCAGCGACCTCGGGATAGGGATTGCTCGGACCTGGCCCCATGAGGACGCGATCAGGGTGAGGCACGCGGCGAGCCTATGTTGGACCGATGCCGAGCCGCGTTCTATCCCTCACCGCGCCCCTGGTTGCGGTGTTCGCGCTCGCCGCGTGCTCGAACGGCTCGTCCTCGAGCGCTAGGCCGCCCTCCTCGAGCGAGCCCGCGACCTCGACGACGACCACCACGACCACGACGACCACGATTGCGCCGACGACGACCGCGGACCCGATCGTCCCCGCAAGCTCGGCGCCCGCAGCCGCCCGCACGTTCGTGAACGCCTGGCGCAACGGCAACCAGGCCGCGGCGTCCGCCATCGCCGCGCCCGGGGCGGTGCAGTCCGTGTTCGGGGCCGGCAAGCCGGGCCAGGTCGAAGATCGTGGATGCAACACGCCGCCGGTCAGTGGTCCCGTGCTGTGCGTGTACCGGACCGCCGCCGGCGAGTTGCAGGTGCGCGTGCAACCCCGTTCCGGCGGCTGGTACGTCGACCAGGCCGTCGTCAGCCCCGATTGAGCCGCCGCCTCTCTCCGAGGCCGCCACTCCCTCCGAACTCCGGGTCGCCGTGGCCCCTATAGGGGCCACGGCGCACCAACATTCGACAGTCAGAGGAGCGAGTAGAGGAGGCCGTCGAGAATGTCGGCTTCGGAGACGAGGCATTCGTCGAAGCCGAACGAGCGGAAGATGGCGACGAGGATGCAACAGCCGCCGACGATCACGTCGGCACGAGCCGCTTCGAGTCCGGGGTTGGCGATCCTCGCCTCGCGCGGCTCAGTGGCCAGCGTACGGAACACATCCTCCGCGGCCGCGTGCGTCAAGCGGAAGTGGTGGATGGCGTCGCGGTCGTACGACTCGAGGCCGATCTCGACCGCGGCGACGGTGGTGATCGTGCCGGCGACGCCGATGAAGGTCTTCGCGTCGTCGACGGCCGGCACCTCGCGGCGCACGTCGTCCAGATATGCGTCGATCATCGACAACGCGATGCTCAGCTCCTCCGGCAGCGGCGGATCGTGACGCAGCTCCTTCTCGGTCAGCCGGACGCAACCCATGTCGATCGAGATCACGCCCTCGGCGTCGCCGGTGCCGGCGATGAACTCGGTCGAACCGCCGCCGATGTCGACCACGAGAAACGGGCCGTCGGACTTGTCGACGTCGGCCGTCGCGCCAAGGAACGAGAGGTGACCTTCCTCCTTGCCCGACAGCAGCTCCGGCCGCGCGCCCACGAGCGATTCGGCAGCATCGAAGAACTCGTCGCGGTTGTCCGCGTCGCGCGCCGCTGACGTCGCCGCGATGCGAACACGTTCGACACCGAGTTCGTCCATCGCACCCCGGTACTCCCGCAAAACCTTCATCGTCCGCTCGATGGCTTCGGATGCGAGCCGGCCCGTGGCATCCACGGCCTGACCCAGCCGCGTGATGCGCATGCGCCGGTCGATGATCTCGAACGCGTCATCGCCGGACGGCTCACCCACGAGCAGTCGGATCGAGTTCGTGCCGCAGTCGATCGACGCGAGGCGGCGGCTCACGACGCGGACTCCGTGCGAGCGCGGAGGCGGTCGTCCACCCAGCGGCCCACCGGGTCAGGTCCGCCGGCCAGGAACCAGGCATAGTGCGCGTGCAGGCACTTGACGCCTGCTCGGGTGCCACCGACGCCGCCGAACGGCCTCGGACCGGTGTACCCGGACGGAATCGCGCGGTCGCGCTGCCGCGCGTACCTGTCGTGCGCGATCTCGAGCTCGGTCGCGTCGACGTGTCGCTCCGCGTCCCGCACGCCGCCCGCGGACTCGAGCTCGGACACACGGGTCCGCTCGGGCTCTCCCACCAGCCAGTAGCGGGTCGGCATCGGCGTGCCATCGTCGAGGATCGGCGGGTTGCGGATCACGACAGGCGAGCCATCTCCATGACGCACCACCACTTCGAAGCTTCCGCGCGGAGCACGGCCGAGCAATGCGGTGACCGCGCCGTGGTCGTCGCGCAGTGGCCGCGTCACCGTTGAATGAGCTCGATGCGGTTGCCGGCCGGATCACGCGTGAACCCGCGACCCCCGGTGTCGAAGATGTCCTCCGCTGTCTGGAAGTCTGCGCCGCCGTCCGCGAGGCGCGTCCGCACGGTGGCCAGATCGTCGATCATCAGTGCGAAGTGCGGTTCGGTGTTGGGGACGTCGTCGCGCTCGGACAGGTGCAACTGTGTCCCGTCACCCATGTCGAGCCAGATCCCTTCTCGACCGTTGTCCGGGCGCGGGATGCGAGCGAAGCCGAGCAGGTCGCAATAGAAACGCGCGACCGAATCGCTGTGCCCGCGCGGAACGTTGATGTTGACGTGATGGAGCACCCTCATGTCAGTCTCGCCTTCGGCGTCGAATGAGGACACGCGCCAACCAGCCGAGGGCGACGACCATCAGGATCGGCGCCACCCGTTTCATGACCGGCGCACCCGCAGACTTCATCAGATCGACGGGCTTCGCCTCGGGCCCTCCGATCGTCCGAACACCCGGAGCGGACGCATCCCCAGCACCGCGCTGCTCGGCGCTCGCCGGGTCCGCACTGTTCCCAGGTGCGGCGAGCACGGTCGACTCGAGGCACTCTACGAACTGGCCGAGCAGCTTGGTGCTCACATCGGCCATCACCCCACGGCCGAACTGGGCGACCTTGCCCGTGATCGTGAGCTCGGTCTGCAAGCTGACGTATGTGCCTTCGCCGTCGGGTTCGAGTGTCGCGGTGATCGTGGCGCTGGCGTTGCCTTGGCCGCGCGTGTCGCGCCCGTCCGCGCGCAGCACGGCGCGGCGCCCCGCTTCGTCGAGCTCCTGGAACGCGGCCTTGCCCTTGTATTGAGCGGTGATCGGCCCGACCTTGACCTTCACGACGCCGCGATACTCGTCGCCTTCGACCTCCTCCAGCTTCGCACCAGGCATGCATGGAGCGATGCGCTCCACGTCGGTGAGGACCGTCCACGCCGTCGACGGTGGTACGGCGACGCGGAAGTCGTTGGTCAACTCCATCGATCGAGATCCTCCCGGGTGTCGATGTCGATCGGCTCCCCGATGCACGGTACTTCGGTGACGAGATAGGGACGCGCTCGCATCACTACCCGCGCGCCCTCGTCTCCAGAAGTGGGTAGCAGTGGCCAGACTTCGGCCGACAACCGAACCGGTGGCCGTCGCTTCCCGTCGAACGTCGCCGTCGCGATCGGACGTGCCGCGCATGCCGCAACACTCCGCCATGCATCGACAGGCACCAGCGGTTGATCGCCGAGGCCGATCACGACTGCGTTATGACCCGCGGCTCGTGCCGCCTCGATCGCGACGTGCAACGACGTGGCCTGGCCGTCGCGCCAGCGTGGGTTGCGGACGACGACGGCTTCGTCCGGTACGGCAAGGTCCACCGCGCCGACGACGACCAAGGTGGCGTCGAGTGACGCACTCAGCGCGGCGTCCACGGCCCACTCGACGAGCGGCCTGCCCCTGAACGGCGCGACGAGCTTGTGCGTCGGACCATCGAAGCGGGACCCCTCACCGGCGGCGAGTACGACGGCAGCGATCGTCAATGAATCGATCCGGACGCGTCGCGCAGCGGCGACACGCGATGCGTCCGACCCGTCCGCAACGCAATGATCTCGGCGCAGATGGAGATGGCGGTCTCCTCTGGCGTGCGCGCGCCGATGTCGAGCCCGATCGGCGCCATGATCCTGGCGAGCGACGCTTCGTCGACGCCCTCCAACCGCAGCCGCTCAGTGCGGTCCGCGTGTGTCCTGCGCGAGCCCATCGCTCCGAGATAGCCGACCCTCGTCTTGAGCGCGGAGACGATCGCGGGCACGTCGAACTTCGCGTCGTGCGTCAGCACGCAGACCGCGTCGCGGGGACCGAGGCTGTCGCCGATCGTCGCGAGATGGCGGTCCGGCCAGTCGACGACGACCTCGTCGGCCATAGGGAAGCGCTTGCGCGTCGCGAAGACCTCACGCGCGTCGCACACGGTCACGTGGTATCCGAGCACCTTGGCGACCCGGGCGAGCGCTGCAGTGAAGTCGACCGCGCCGAAGATGACCATGCGCGGCGGCGGCGCGAAGGATTCGACGAACGCGGCGACCGTTTCTTCCCGCGCTTCCCCGTGCTCGCCGTAGTGACGGACGCTCGTGATGCCCGCAGCCAGCTCTCCGACTGCGTCTCGAATGACGACCCTGTCGAGGTCGGGGTCGCCGACCGAGCCGAGCGACGAACCGTCCTCCTCGATCAGGAGCTTCGATCCACGGTTCGGTCCCTCGATGACGGTTACGAGCGCCACGGGCTGCCCGTGACGTAGCGCTTCTGACAATCGCTCGTAGATCACGCGTTGCCCACCACCGCGGCGAGCTCCTCGAGCGCTGCGAGCGAGTGCCCCTCGACGAAGTCGTCGACGAACGGCAGCGCCGCCGCCATGCCGCGGGCCAGTGGCGCATAGCCGTCCGATGCCTTGAGCGGGTTGACCCAAACGACGCGGCGAGCGACGCGACGCAAGCGCGCCATCTGCTCTGCGAGCTCATCCGGATCACCGCGATCCCATCCGTCGCTCAGGATCACCACGACGGCTCCGCGGGCGAGGCCGCGCACACCCCAGAGGTCGTTGAACGTCCGCAAGGCCTCGCCGAGGCGGGTGCCCCCTGACCAATCGAGGGCGGCCTGCGCGGCGGCCGCCATCGCTTCATCCGGATCGCGAGAACTGAGTGCACGCGTGAGACGGGTGAGGCGAGTGCCGAGCGCGAAGGCCTCGATGCGCCGACGTCGTCGAGTGGCGACCGCAGCGTGCGCGAACCGTACGAGCTCACGCGCGTAGGGATCCATCGATCCGCTCACGTCCAGCAGCAGCACGAGGTTGCGTGGCCGCTCGCTCGGGCCCCGTCGACTCGGCACGACGGCTTCGCCCCCGGCGCGCACTGATCGCCTGACGGTGGCTCGGACGTCTGGTCGCGTGCCGGGCGAGCGCTGGTGCCTGACTGGCTGCAGCCGGCGCGACCGTCGCAGCGCGCCCGCGAGCCTGAGGTCATCCATCAACCGGCGTGTCTCGTGGAGCTCCTCGTCGGAGCATTGGGCGAAGTCCTTGTGCCGCAGGACCTCGACCGGGCTGGCGCGCACGACGAGCGTCTGTCGAGGTCTCGCTTCCTCGGTGTCGGGCACCGGTGGCTGATCGGCATCGGCCTCAGGATCTTCGACCGCGACTTCGAGCTTGACCCGGTCGACCTGAGCCCGATCGGGAGTTGCCAACCCATCCCAGAAGTGCGCGAACTCACGGTCGTAGACCGGCACGTCCTCCGACCGGCGCACGAGGGTCGCCCGTCCCGCCCAGTAGAGCTGGGCACGTGACGTGGCGTCGACCTCGGCAAGCGCGTTGACGAACACGAGCGTGGATCCGAGCGGAACGTCGAGGCCCGCCGACCGCAGCGAGCGCACGAACGCGACGGCGACCGTCTCGAGCTGAGGGGTTTCCGTTCCGCTCGATTCTTCAGGCGCCACGCAGTGCCTCCGCCGCGAGCACGCCGATGCCTTCTCGTCGCACTCGCTCCTGGTCCTCGCGGTACTTGACGACGGTGCCGAGCGTCGCACTGAAGGACGCCTCGTCGAGCTCGTCCCGTCCGAGCACGGCGAGCGCCTCGGCCCAGTCGATCGTCTCGGCCACCCCCGGTGGCTTGTACAGCCCGAGCTGACGAATCGCCGCTGCGGCAGCGGCGACGTGACGCGCCAGCCGTTCGCTCGCGTCGGGAGCGCGCAGCCGGACAATCGCGACCTCACGCTCGAAGTCAGGGTGTTCGACCCAGTGGTAGAGGCAGCGACGCTTCAGCGCGTCGTGGACGTCGCGCGTGCGGTTGGATGTGATGACGACGATCGGCGGCGTCGTCGCGCGGAAGGTGCCGAGCTCGGGAACGGTGACTGCGTAGTCTGCCAGGATCTCGAGCAGGAACGCCTCGAACTCGTCGTCGGCCCGATCAACCTCGTCGATCAACAGCACGGGAGGCCGCTGGCCGTCGCCCGCGTCGGAGATCGCCCGCAACAACGGGCGGCGCACGAGGAACCGCTCCGAGTAGAGCTCGTCCTCGACGTCCTCTCCGAGGCGGTGTGCCGCCTCGAGCGTGCGGACATGGAGCAACTGGCGGGCGTAGTCCCACTCGTACACGGCCTGCGCGATGTCAATGCCCTCGTAGCACTGCAACCGGACGAGCTCGCCACCCGTCCAGGCCGCGAGCACGTTCGCCAGCTCTGTCTTGCCGACGCCGGCCTCGCCTTCGAGCAGCAGCGGCCGGTGCAGACGCAAGGCCAGGAACACAGCCGTGGCCAGGCCTTCGTCGGCCAGATAGTCGTGTTCGGCGAGACCGGCGCGCACGTGGTCGACAGAGTCGATCGGCATCACAGCCAGCGTAGAGTCGCCGGCCGTGGATCTCGGCATTGCAGGACGCACTGCGGCTGTTGCGGGCGCGACTGCTGGACTCGGTTTTGCTTCAGCGAGCGCGCTCGCGAACGAAGGCGTTCGCGTCGCTATCTGCGGTCGCGGGCAGGAACGAGTCGACGATGCTGTCGCCCGCATCGGACACGACGCTGTCGGCATCGTCGCCGACGTGAGCGCACCCGATGGCGCGACTGCCTTCGTCGAAGACGCGACCGAGGCGCTCGGTCACCTCGACATCCTGGTGACAAACGCCGGCGGACCGCCTCCGGGCGGCTTCGCGTCGACGGACCTCGATGCCTACGACCCGGCGTTGGCGCTGAACCTTCTCTCGGTCGTCGCCATGTGCAAAGCCGCGGTGCCATCGATGCAGGACAGACGATGGGGTCGCGTCGTTGCGATCACCTCGATCGCAGTGCGTCAACCCATCGAGACGCTGATCCTGTCCAACACGGCGCGCACCGGCGCGACGGGGTTCTTGAAGTCTGTCGCCCGTGAAGTGGCGCGCGACGGTGTCACCGTGAACTCGGTGCAGCCGGGGCTGCACGCCACGGACCGCTTGACGTCGCTGTACGGAGGTGACGCCTCCTCGGCGGCCGACGGCATTCCCGCCGGGATCGTCGGATCGCCCGAGGACTTCGGCGCAATCGTGGCGTTCATCTGCTCGGAACACGCCAAGTTCCTGACCGGCGCTGCGATCTCCGTGGACGGCGGCGCATACGCCGGGCTTCAGTAAGTCGGACGCTGCGAGCGACGGAGCGCTCGCGGGAGGAGCGGCTATACGCGGCCTGCGTGGCCGGGGAACGCACGTGAACGGAACTGGCGGGCACCGGTGTCGAGAACCCAATCGTGACCGAACTGCGCCATTGGACGCGCCAGCCTGGCGACGGTCTTCAACATGCCCTTCGCAGGCGAGAGGTGCGACACGAGCCGGGCGTTGCAACCGTCGCCGTTCGGCAAGGGATCGATCTCGAGCCGCGCGTCGCCCGCGATCTCGCCGTCGATGCTTGCCACCGCAAGCCGGCCGGGCACGACCTGATCCAGCGAGACCGTGAAGCGCAAGACGTACGGCAGCGGCGGCTGGACAACGCAGTCCCACTGGTCACCCTCGATCAAACCGTTGGCGTCCAGACGCCGGAGCCATGGCCACCAGCGCCGGTAGTCATGGGTCGCCTCGATCGCCGTCCACAACGTCTCGTGGTCGACGTCGAACCGGTAGCGCCGATCGGAGCGAACGTGCACTCCCCTAGATTGCTCCATCCCGTTTCGGCGTGCGTGAGCCACATAGTGGGTGGCTAATGCACGCCGGTTCGCAGGGGCGGGGATGGGAGGATCGAGCGATGTTCTGGATGTTGATCTACGACCTCGTCGACGACTACCTCGAGCGGCGCGCTGCGTTGCGGTCCGACCATCTCGAGCTGGCGACGGCAGCGCATGCGCGCGGCGAGCTGGTGCTCGCCGGCGCGCTGGCCGATCCGGCGGACCAGGCATTCCTCGTCTTCCGCGCCGACGAACCTGCGATCGTCGAAGGGTTCGTCGAACGCGATCCGTACGTGCGAAACGGTCTCGTCAAGGAATGGCGGATCCGTCCATGGACGGTGGTGATCGGCGCTGACGCCGATCACGGCTGAAGCCGTCCGGGTCAGGACGTCTCGTACTTGAAGGAGACCTTCACCTTGGCTCGGTAGGCGATGATCGAGCCTTCCTCGAGTTGCATATCGAGCTCGACGATCTCTGCGACACGCAGATCGCGTAGCGACTTCGACGCCTGGGCGACCGCGGCTGCAGCGGCCTTCTCCCATGACTCCGAACTCGTCCCGATGAGCTCCACCACGGTGTACACGCTCTCTGCCATGAGAGCCTCCCTTCTCCGCGGGCCCGCGCCTCGCCACGCTACGGAGCCGCGGCGAGGACTCCTCCTGGCGCCGCTACCGTCGCCGCGGTGGCGACCGACCTCACGGTGTTCATGCACGAAACCATGCCGTTCAGCGCACTGATAGGTGCCGAGGCCGAGGCTGCCTCCACAGACGAAGTGCGCGCACGCGTCGCCTGGGACCCGGCGCGATGTACGGGGGGGAACGTCATGCACGGAGGCCTCCTCATGACGCTCGCCGACACCGTCGGCGCGTGGTGCGCGTTCTTGAACCTGCCGGAAGGCGCAGGCACCACGACGATCGAATCGAAGACCAACTTCTTGCGCGCTGTGCGAGGCGGTTCCGTCCACGCGATCGCCCGCCCATTGCATGTCGGACGCATGGTGGTCGTGGTCGACACCGAGTTGCGCGACGACGACGACCGCTTGGTCGCGAGGGTCACACAGACACAGGCAGTGCTGAACCCGTAGCAATGACTCCAACGGTTCCGGTCGACGTCATCGCACACGTCTCGGACGCGCAGCAGCGCTTCCTCGACGCCATTCGAGATCTCGATGAAGCGGCGATCAGGCGTGACTCCCTGCTGCCGGGCTGGTCGGTGGGACACGTCATGGCACACGTGGCCCGGAACGCGGACAGCCACGTTCGACGATGTGAAGCTGCCGCCGTTGGCGACATCGTCGAGCAGTATCCGGGTGGCTACGCGGGCCGCGCCGCCGAGATCGAATCGACCGCCACGCGACCGGCTGTCGACTTGATCGCCGATGTGCGTTCATCCGGCGAACGTCTGGAGCGAGTCTGGTCGTCGCTGCCCCACCAAGCCTGGGCGATGGTCACGATCGACGTGGGCGGCCGCGAGCGCCCCCTCGCGGCGTTGACGTCTCGACGGTGGCAAGAGCTCGAAGTGCACGCGGTTGACCTGTGTGTGGGCGTCACGCACCGTGACTGGCCGGACGACTTCGTAGCCGCGTTTCTGCCCACCGTCCGTGCGTCGCTGCCAGAGCGGCTTCCGTATGGCGCGCGACCGCCGGAGCCCGGAACGATCGACGTACGCGACGAGCTGGCATGGCTGTACGGACGGTTGCGACCCGACGACCTGCCCGAGCTCGCGCCCTGGGGATGATGCTGCTGAGAGTGGGTAGGACGCGCCATGACCACCATGGACAAGCGAAGGAGATGGTCATGGCAAGTGCAGCGCAACGCCAGGCAGCAACGCGCAACATCAAGAAGGCGATCAGCGCATCGAAGTCGAAGCGCACGATCTCGGCACACCCGCTCATGCGACACTCGGGACGTGCAAGCGCTCGCGACAGCCGGTGCAGGCTTCCTTCTCGCGGTGTTGTGGTTCGACTTGATGTTCGACGTGCAGGTGGCCGGGCGCGGGGGTGGCGCGTTACCTGAAGCGGTCGTCGGCTCGATCGCCGGCTACTACCGCCGCGTCACCACAGACGCCAGGCCGATGAACCGGCTGGTGGCCTTGGCCATGATCGTGACGGTGTTCGCTGTCGGCGCCGAGATCGTGCGGTCCGATGGCGAGCCGGTCGCACGATGGTTGTCGCTCGCGCTGGCCGTCGTCCCTATCGGACTGGCCGCGAGCCGCACGGTGCCCAACGCAGTTCGCCTGGGCAGCGGGCAAGACCCGCCGGGCGTGCAGGCATCAATGGCGCGAGCCATCTACCGGCAACACGTGTTCTGCGCATGCTCGATCGGCGCGCTCCTCGCCGTCCAACTCCTCTGGATGGCGTGACATCCTTCGCTGCGCTGCGAGGCTGGTGCCATGCCGCCGCCCTATGACATCCACAACTTCTTGAACCTGCTGGGCATCACGCTCGACGAAGACGTCGACGGCCCGCTGGCGGGACGCTTCACCGTCACGCACCCGCTGATCGCGGGCACCGGCTATCTCTGGGCGCCTGTCGTGATCGCCCTGGCCGACGCGCTGTGCGCAGTTGGTGTGTCCAGGAACTGGCCGGAGAAGGCGATCAGCTTCACCACCGTGGAGTCGAAGGCGAACTTCCTGTCGAGCGC
>Ga0066903_100006326_pt1 | contig 10496 bp, 8 predicted proteins | sample PanSoiMetaGPlot1_FD_67491 | JGI IMG/M metagenome (GOLD analysis project Ga0066903, IMG submission 67491) | Tropical forest soil microbial communities from Panama analyzed to predict greenhouse gas emissions - Panama Soil - Plot 1 (version 2) | ecosystem: Environmental > Terrestrial > Soil >...
GGCTTTAGGCTTTAGGCCAGCCGAAGTTGATCCTGCGGTGTGGAAGTTGTACCGACTTCCACCCCACCTGTCTGAAAAATCAGAGGCCCAAAGCCCAAAGCCCAAAGCCCAAAGCCTAAAGCTCAATCAGATCGACAACAAGCCCCGGCGCATTGCGACGCGGACGGCTTCGGTGCGATTGGCGACGCCGAGCTTGCCGGAGATTTGCGCGACGTGGAACTTGACCGTCTCGGGGCTCACGCCCAGCTGTGCGGCGATGCGTTTGTTCGGCAGGCCGTCCGCGAGCAGTTCGAGCACTTCGAGCTCGCGAGGCGTCAGCGGCTCGACCAACCGTCCATCCTCGGCCTGGCCGTACGCCGGGTCGCTCGCCACTGATATCGGATCGTTCAGAGCGGGCGTCGTGATCCACGCGTCGGCCGCGTAGCCCGCGGCGCGCGCGGCTGAAGGCGATGCGGCCTCGCCGACCACCTCGAGCCCGGCGGGCAATCGAGCCCGCAGCGCGGCGCGCGCCGCGACGGGCCCGATCAGCACGACGCGCATCGAATCACCGGGAGCGTTCCGCAACCGTAATCGTGAGGTCCTGCACGCTCAATCCCCTCAGCACGCGCAGCGGAACGGCCCTTCCGATCCGGTCGCCACCCGCGAGGTGGACGAGGTCGTCGGTGGACTCGACCGCGGCGCCGTCGAATGCGACCAGCACGTCGCCGACGAGGACGCCGCCCTGATCCGCCGGTCCGTCGGATGTCACGCCGACGATCAAGACGCCGCGCTCGCGGCCTGCCGCCTCGTGCTGCCGCCCGGCCAGCGCGACCGGTTGCCCGGCCACGCCCAGATACCCGCGCCGCGGACGGCCGTGCTTCAGTACTTCTGACGCCGTCGTCCAGGCGATGGATGCAGGGATCACGACCTGGAGCCCGCGGATCTCGGAGGCGGTCGTGATCCCGATGAGGCGCCCGCCCGTGTCCGCAAATGCCCCGCCGGCGAATCCCTCGTGCATCGGAGCGGACGTCCGGAGCACCCGCTCGATCGACCGATGCCGTCCGGTATGGAGCGGACCGCCGATCACCGACACGATGCCCGCGCTCGCGGTCACGGCGTTGCTCCACGAACGCGCGATCGCCAGCGCGACGTGGCCGACGCGGGGTTCCGTCTCGCTGCGGACCGCGGGCGTCAGTGCGAGCGAGGTTCGCAGCATCGCCAGGCCGGTGGCCGGATCCCAACCGATCAGTTCGGCGTCGGCCGCCTCGCCGTCGTGGCGCCGGACCCGCAGGCCCTCTTCGCGCCCGATGGCGCGAATCGTCGTCAACACCGTGTCGGGCGCGAAGGCGACGCCGCTGGCGGGGCGCCGCCGTCCGTGCACCTGAACGACGGACGGCGCAACCGTCTCGACGATCGATGCGAGGTCCGAGGAGAATGAAGTCAGAGCTGTTGTCGTCATGGTGGCGATCATCGCGTGCGAAGGCCGGTCGAGTGATCACCCATTCGGGGGGCGAACGAGCGGCAGCGAGCGATCCGCGCGAGCGGAGCGGGGCACGGGCCCCCGCGAGCAGCGGAGTCCGAGGGGCGAAGCCCCTCGGATCGAAGACGTTTTCCCCTATGAAAACGCGCAAGTTGTGCTACGCTTCGAATCGTTCACGCCCCCTTGTAAAGGAGTAGAGATGGCCAAGAAGACGGCGAAGAAGTCCGCGCGCAAGCCGAATGCGGCGTTCATGAAGCCGATGACCCCGAGTGCCTCGCTCGCAGAAGTCGTCGGCAGCAAGCCGATCCCGCGGACCGAAGTCACCAAGAAGCTCTGGGCATACATCAAGAAGAACAAGCTTCAGGATCAGAAGAACAAGCGGATGATCAAGGCTGACGACGCGCTGAAGACGGTCTTCGGCGGCAAGGCCCAGGTCAACATGTTCGAGATGACCAAGCTTGTGAACAAGCACCTGAAAGCCTAGGGCTCTCGTCCCAGTCCGGGGCCGTAGAGCACGCGCCCCGGCCGGGCGGCCGTCATCTCCCCATTCTCGTAGACGACCTGTCCGTTCACGATGACGTGCGAGAAGCCCTCCGCATACTGGTGAGGTTTCTCGTACGTCGCAGTGTCTCGCACCTTCTCCGCATCGAATACTGCGAGGTCGGCCTTCATTCCGGGGCGCAGTACGCCGCGATCCGTGAGTCCCAGCCGCGCCGCGGGAAACGCCGTCATCTTGCGGATGGCGTCTTCGAGCGTGAGCACGTGCGTGTCCCTCACGTAGACGCCGAGCACGCGCGCGAACGTGCCGTAGCTGCGGGGATGCGGATTCGCGCGACCGAAAATCGGCACCTCACCGTCGGACGCGATCATCGTTGCGGGATGCTCGAGGATGCGGACCAGGTCGCGCTCGCTCATCGCGTGGAAAATCCCCTGGCAGCCGCCCTGCTCGACGATCCACATCACCACTTCGGCGGCGTTGCGGATCGTCGGCGCGAGGCCGCGCGCGCGTGTGAGATCGGCGAGGGTCTTGCCTGCCAGGGCCGGGTCGAAGCCGCAGTTCGCGAACTGGACGTTCTTCGGATCGCCTCCGCCGCGCTCGTCGCGAATCATGGCGACGATGCCGGCCTTGGCCTTTTCGCGCGACCCTGAGTCCCTGAGCCGTTTCAGCGTGGCCTCGCGTCCGCCTTCGAGCACCCATGCAGGGATGAGCGCAGCGGCGACGCTCGTGCTCGACGCCGTGTAGGGATACTGATCGATCGTCGCGTCCACGCCGCGGGCGCGCGCCTCGTCCACGAGCCTGAGCAGATCGACGCTTCGTCCCCAGTTCGCGGTGCCGACGACCTTCGCGTGGCTGATCTGCGTCGGCAGGTGACCCTTCTCGCCGATGGCGATCGTCTCGTTGACGCTGTCGAGCAGCTTCGCCGCATCGTCGCGCTGATGCGACTCGTGCATGCCGCCGAAGCGGCCCGCCGCCCTGGCCAGTTCGATCACTTCGTCGGTCGGCGTGAACGTGCCGGGCACGTAGAAGAGACCGGTGCTCATGCCGAAGGCGCCGTCCTTCATGCCCTGCTCGACGAGGCCGACCATCTCCTGGATCTCCTCGGGCGTCGCCTTGCGATCGACGTCGCCGATCACGGCGGTGCGCACCGAACCCTGACCGATGAAGCTGCCGATGTTCAACGAAATCTTCAGCGACGCCAGGTGCGCGAGCAACGGCGCCAGCGGGACCGGCGACGATCCGTCGGGACCTTCCATCACGGTCGTGACGCCCTGTCGCACGTAGTTCGGCGCCGTGGGCACCTGATCGATGCCGCGCCGCGCGTGCGTGTGAATGTCGATGAACCCCGGTGCGATCACGGCGCCGTGCACGTCGATGACGCGCGTCGCGGGCTCGTCGATCGACGGCGCAATGCGTGCGATCGCATCGCCCCGGATCGCGACGTCTCCCAGGTGCCACGGCGATCCCGTCCCGTCGACGATGCGGCCGTCTTTGAGGAGGAGGTCGTACTGCGCGGACTGCACGTCGAACGCCGCGAGCCCCGCAACGGCGGCGACCAGGGCGAGCGATCGTGCCAGCCGTTCAAGCATGGAGGTGGAGATCGCAGACATCGACGGATTCTATCGTGACCGCTTTCACGTCGAGCGACCCGTGCTTTTCATGCACGGTCTCAGTGCGTCCCTCGGCCATCACCCGGCCGCGACGGTGTGCCGTTCTGATCCGATGTCAGTGCCGGAAGCTGTCGATCCCCGATCCGGGAAAGGGCCCGCTCACGCTGTATGCCGGTACCGCCGCCGGGAAGTTGGCTTCGCCGAACGACTCGCGGATCATCCGATTGGTGTCGAACACGACCTGCCCGTAATGCGCGTTCGCGCAGAAGGGCCGCACACAGAGCAGAGGGCCGGCTGGCGTGAATTCCAGCACGTCCACGACCGGGGCCGGCGAGGCGAGCACGTTGGGAATGGTCGCCAGTCCGGCTTTCAAGATACGGATCGCGTCGTGGTGATCGACCGAGTTGTTGATGGTGGCGGTCAAGTCGACCCGACGGTAGGGATTGGCCGAGAAGTTCTGGATCGTGTCCGAGAAAATCTTGTTGTTCCCCACGATCGTTCGCACGTTGTCGGGAGTATTGATTGTCGTGCCGAACAGCCCGATCGCATCCACCGTCCCACTGACCCCCGCGGCGGTGACGGCATCGCCGACCTTGAACGGCCTCAGGAACACCAGGAACACTCCGGCCGCGAAGTTGGCCAGCAGGCCGCCCCACGCCACGCCGATGGCGACGCCTCCGGCGGCGATCAGCGCGGCAAAGGTCGTGGTCTCGACACCAAAGAAGCCAAGGATGGCGACGATCAGCGCGATGTTCAGGACGCCGGACACCGCGGTACGAAGGTAGCGGGCAAAGGTCTCGTCGAAATTTTCTTTCGCCAGCACCTGGCTCATGACACGAACCGCAAACGATATGAGCCATCGGCCCACAAGCCAGAGGGCCACCGCTCCCAGAAGCTTCCACCCGACTGTCACCAGGATTTCGGTCGACGTGTGAGCCAGTGCGTTGATGTCCATCTTGTCCTCCGGCCAGTGTCCTGCGGCCCCGACACCCCGCGCGGCGCGTCATGGATCGGGAACCGACGCCATCGCGCGGGGACCACATGCGCATGTAATATCATTCGAGCTCCGATGGCAACCAACGTCGCGACTCAGCCCGTCTCGCCGCCCGTCCCGATGACGTTCCGCGAGGTGCTCGGCATCACGGTGATGCGGCGCGTGTGGTTCGCGCAGATCATCAGCCTCGCGGGCGACTTCCTCGCGCTCTTCGCGGTCATCAGCGTCGCGACGTACCGGCTGCACTGGACGCCGCAGCAGGTGACGGGCATCCAGATCGCCTACCTGCTTCCGCTCGCGCTGCTGGGTCCGTTGTCGGGCGTGTTCGTCGATCGCTGGCCGCTCAAGCCGACGCTCGTCTCGAGCGACATCATCCGGGCGTTCCTGGTCCTGCTGCTGCTGACCACGACGTCGATGTGGCCCGTCTTTGCGATTCTCTGCGCGCTCAGCTGCGTGTCGAGCTTCTTCGCGCCGGCGCAGACGGTGACGATCCGCACCTACGTGCCGCCGACCGGACTCATCTCGGCCAACGCGCTCATGCAGATGGGCATGATGGGAATGCGCATCGTCGGCCCTGCGGTTGCCGGCGCGCTCGTGGCCGCGTTTGGCCCGCACATCTGCTACCAGCTCGATTTCGTCAGCTTCCTCGCCTCGGCGGCGCTCATCGGTACGGTCGCGATCCAGCGTCCTCCCGCTCCGCCGAAAGCCGCGGAAGCATCCGCCAAAGGGCAGGTGTACACGATCCTTCGCGACATGTCGGAAGGCATGCGGTTCATCGTGCACCACGCGGCGATCTCGTTCGTCGTGATGGCGATGGCGGCCGGCATGTTCGTGATCGGCTGTTTCGGACCGCTGATCGCGATCTACGTCCGCGACTCGCTCCACGCGAAAACGCTCACGTTCGGCTTCGTGAGCGCATCGGTCGGCCTCGGCATGCTGGTGGGGATGCCGGTGATCCGGCGGCTCTCCGGATCGGTGTCGAACAGCACACTCGTCCTCGGAGGGCTCGCGGGCATCGGGCTCGGCGCGGCGATCCTGGGCGCCATTCCCTGGGTGGGAGCGTCGATGCTCGGGTGCTTCACCATCGGCTTCACGTTCGCCGGCATCATCGTTCCCGCGCAGACGCTGATTCAGCGCGAGACGCCGAACGAACTCATGGGCCGCATCTCGAGCACGATGATGTCGTCGGTCATCTTCGCGCAGCTGCTCGGACTCCTGTTGTCGGGGTTTCTCGCGGAGATGTTCGGCGTGCGCATGGTGTTCATCCTCTGCGCCGTGCTCGCGTGGATCATGACCGCCGTGGGGCGGATGATGCTGACGGATGCTCACGCCGGGATGTGAGCGGATCTCGGGCCACGTTGATGGCGGGATGATCTACAGTGACGGCGGACCCACGCGTCACGTTCGGACCGTTCGTCTTCGATCCCACCTCGGGTGAGCTGTGGCGGGACGGGCGCCGCGTCCGTCTCCAGCGCCAGCCGTCGCGCCTTCTCGCACTGCTGCTCGCGCGCCCATCCGAGATCGTCACCCGCGACGAGATCCGGAAGGCGCTGTGGGGTGACGACACCCACGTCGACTTCGAACGCAGCCTGAACTTCTGCGTGGCGAAGCTGCGGTCGGCGCTCGGCGACGATGCGTCGTCTCCGCGGTACGTCGAGACCCTTCCGACCCGAGGCTATCGCCTCATCGTGCCCGTCCGATCGATGACGACAGAGGCGGGGCCTGCGCCGCCGGTCGGCGGCGCCACAATTGACGCGGCGCCGGCGACTTCTCGACGGGAGGCCCTGGGGCGGGAACGACGGACCGTTCTCGCGGCCGTCTTCGCGCTGATCGGGCTCGCCGTGTCGATCGTGCTGGCCGTGATGGGATCGCATCCGGCGTCCGTCCCCACGGTGGTCGTCGTCCCGTTCCACAACGAGACCGGCTCTCCCGACCTGGACCGCGTCGCGAAGGACGTGTCCGACGCGACCGTCGCCCGCCTGGCAACGCCCGACCGGCTGCCCGAGCTCAAGGTGATCGGCAATGCGTCCAACCTGACGTTCAGCTTCAGGCCGCCCGACATGAAGGCGATCGGGCAGTCGCTGAACGCCCAGTTCCTGGTCCTGGGCCAGATGAAGAAGGACGACCGGCGCCTGTGGATCGTCGCGCACCTCGTCCGCGTCAGCGATCAGACACACGTCTGGGCCCACACCTACGAAAGCGACACCCTCGACCTCCCGTCGCAGTCGACGATTGCCGAGGCCATTGCGCAGGCCGTCGTCGCCGCGCTCCACCGCGGATAGAGGATCGCGACGCGCGCGGTCAGCCGATTTGCGCTCAACGTTTTCGCGGCTCATCTCCTGCTAACACGCTGCTGGGTTGCGCCATCCGGATCCGCCTTCGTAGCCTCGCAGGCGACGAAGGAGGCAGACATGTCTGGATCGATTTCGCGCCGCGGATTCCTTGGTCTGATGCCCGTATTGCCGCTGACGGCCGGAACTCATGTCGCGGGCGACCGCTCGGCCGCTCGGCCGGGGTGGGCCTTCCGCGCTGAACCGGCTGGTGACCCCGCTTCGAACTTCCCGGCGCACGACGCCGACGTCGTCAAGGAGATCGTCACCGTCGCGCACGGCAACCTGGCGCGCGTGAAGGAGCTGGTCTCGGCGCGTCCCGCGCTGGCCCGTGTGTCGTGGGACTGGGGCTTCGGCGACTGGGAGACGCCGATCGACGCGGCGTCGCACGTCGGCAACCGGGCGATCGCCGAGTATCTCGTGGCCAACGGCGCGCGGCCGACGATTTACACGGCCGCCATGCTCGGGCAGCTCGCCATCGTGAAGAACTGGGTGGAGTCCATGCCGGGCGTCCAGCGGAACCGCGGTCCGCACGGCATCACGCTGCTGGCGCACGCGAAGAACGGCGGGACGGGAGCGTCAGACGTCGTGAAGTATCTCGAATCGCTCGGCGATGCCGATCCCCGCTACACGGATCTGCCGCTGACCGACGCGGAGCAGGCGTCCATCGCCGGAGAGTACGCCTTCGGCGCCGACGACACCGAACGGCTCGCCGTCGGCAAGAACGCCCGCGGCGCGCTCACGATCGCGCGTACCGGCCGCATCGAGCGCAATCTCTTTCACCACGGCAGCCTCGAGTTCAATCCCGCCGGCGCCGAATCGGTGAAGATTCGTTTCGAAGTATCGGGCGCGAAGGCGCAGACGCTCGTCGTCGAAGACGGACCGTCGGTCGTGCGGGCGAAGCGAGTTTGAACATATACTCCTCCAGCATTCCTGGAGGAGAAATGAGCTTGTCGTCCCTTCGATCGCGCGCGGCCCGGGCCGCCGGCGTCCTGGCCGTGATGGCGATCATCGGCTCTCACGTCCCGACCCGTCCCGTCTACGCCCAGTCGGGTCCGCGGACCACCGCGACGCCGCAGAAGCTGGACGAGGACTACACCGCACGGATCAAGAAGGCGACGCCCGATCCGCGCATCATCACCGAGCTCGTCGATCACATGCCGGCGTCGACGACGGTGCCGTCGCCGCTGAAATTCTTCGGCTACGTTCCCGGCGAGCCGGGCCACCTCACCTATCACGCCGACATCGTCCGCTACTACGAAGCGCTCGAGAAGGCGTCGCCGCGCGTGAAGCTCTTCAAGATCGGGCAGTCGGAAGAAGGGCGCGACATGGTCGCGCTGGCCATCGCCGACGAGGCCACGATCAAGCAGCTCGACAAGTACAGGGACATCACCGCGAAACTGACCGACCCGCGGAAGCTGACCGACGCGGAAGCGAAGCAGCTCATTGCCACGGGCAGGCCGATCTACTACGCGTCGGGCAGCATCCATTCACCCGAGACCGGGAGCCCCGAGATGCTCGCGGAGCTGGCGTTCCGCCTGGCCGTCGAAGAGTCGCCCTTCATCCAGGCGATCCGCAACAACGCGATCGTCGTGATGACGCCTTCGAGCGAAGTGGACGGCCGCGAGAAGGCGGTCGACAACTTCAACTTCCAGCAGAAGAACCCCGGCAAGCCCGCGCCCGGGATGGTGTACTGGGGCAAGTACGTGCAGCACGACAACAACCGCGACGGCATCGGCGTCGGGCTCAACCTGACGCAGAACATGCTGAAGAACTTCCTCGCGTGGCACCCGACTGTGTTCCACGACCTCCACGAATCGGTGACGCTGCTCCACGTGTCCACGGGAACGGGCCCCTATAACACCGTCGTCGATCCGATTCAGGTCAACGAGTGGTGGCTGCTGTCCCAGAACGAAATGATGGAGATGGCCAAGCGCAACGTGCCCGGCGTGTGGACCTACAACTACTACGACGGCTGGGTGCCGAACTACATGTTCTGGATCGGCGTCACGCACAACTCGATCGGCCGCTTCTACGAGACGCAGAGCTTCCGCGGGCAGAACTATCCGATGGGCGCCGTCAACCAGAGCCGCGAGTGGTATCGCCCGCTGCCGACGCCGAACGACATCACCTGGGGCCCGCGCGCGAACGTGAACATGCAGGAGAGCGCGATCCTGGTCTCGATGAACAACGTCGCGAAGAACCACGAGACGTTCCTCGAGAACTATTACCTGAAGAACAAGCACACGATCGAGCGCGGACAGACGAAGGCGCCGTACGCGTACGTCGTCCCCGCGAATCAGCGGCGGAAGGTCGAGGCTGCCGAACTGATGAATCTGATCCGCCGCGAAGGGGCCGAGGTCCACACGGCGAACGCGGCGTTCAGCGCCGGCAGCGTCAACGTCGCCGCGGGCGACTACATCGTCCGCCTTGATCAGCCGTACGGCGCGATCGTGGAGACGCTGCTCGGCGTGCAGTTCTACGCACCCGACAACCCGCGTCCGTACGACGACACCGGCTGGAGCATTCCGCTGCTGCGCAACCTGAAGGCGACGCCGATCGCGGACAAGTCGATCCTCCAGCAGCCGATGACGCTTTCGACGTCTGATTTCAGGATTCCCGGCGTCGTCACCGGGACCGGTCCGGTGCTCATCGTCGATCACACCACCGACAACACGCTCGTCACCTTCCGCTTCAAGAACGCGGGCGTGAAGATGTCGGCGGCGGAGCAGGCCTTCGAGGCGGGCGGCCACACCTTCACGCCGGGAGCGTTCGTGATCGCCAACGCGGATCGGGCCGCGCTCGAGGCGTCGATCAAGGAGCTGGGCCTGTCGGCGTGGGCGGTTGCGGCGGCGCCGAACGTTCCGTTGCACGACCTCGACGTTCCTCGCATCGGCTACATCCACACGTGGACGAGCACGCAGGACGAAGGCTGGGTGCGCATGGCGCTCGACAAGTTCAAGGTGCCGTACACCTACTTCGCCGACAACATCGTGCGTCAGGGCAACCTGCGCCAGAAGTACGACGTCATCATCTTCCCGCACGCCGGCGGCAGCGCCACGAACCTCGTCTACGGCGGAGTGACGGGCAGCGAGCCGCGTCCCTACGAGAAGACCGCCGATACGCCGCACCTGGGCCTCGAGGACTCGACCGACGACATGCGCGGCGGCCTCGGGTACGACGGCCTGCAGGAACTGTACACGTTCGTCAGCGACGGCGGCGTCCTCATCACCGAGGGCAGCACGGCGACGATCTTTCCGGAGTTCAACCTCACGCAGGGCATAACGATCGATCAGGGGCAGGGCCTCTACGCACGCGGGTCGGTCCTGAAGACGGTGCTCGGCGATCGCACGAGCCCGGTGCTCTATGGGTACGACCAGAATGCGCTCGCGGTGTACTTCAACCAGGGACCGATCTTCACGACCGGCGGCGGCTTCGGCGGCTTCGGCGGACGCGGGGGACCCGGCGTTGCCGGCGGCCCGGGCAACATGAACATGCAGCCCAACGCCACGCCGCCGCGCCTGACGACGCTCGAGGGTCCGCCCGCTGCGAACGAGCAGACGGCGCAGGGCCGAGGGGGACGCGGCGGCCGCGGCGGCGGTGG
>Ga0066903_100006327_pt1 | contig 10496 bp, 7 predicted proteins | sample PanSoiMetaGPlot1_FD_67491 | JGI IMG/M metagenome (GOLD analysis project Ga0066903, IMG submission 67491) | Tropical forest soil microbial communities from Panama analyzed to predict greenhouse gas emissions - Panama Soil - Plot 1 (version 2) | ecosystem: Environmental > Terrestrial > Soil >...
TCGTGGTCGCCGAACTGCTCGGACTCGAGCGGATTGCTCAGGGCCGCCGCGGCGCGGGGGTCGTTGATGCTCTCGGGCGGCGGCTGGTTGGCGACGAGCTCCGACTGGGCCACGACGCGCACCGGAGCGTCGACGGGCTCGACCTCGAAGAGGATCGCCGCCACCGATCGCTGGGCGAACGAGACGAGGCGCGTGGACCGGACACGGACGGCGCGTCTCGCCGGCGACTCCCATTCGAGCTCTCGCCGCAGGACCCCGTCGCGGAAGTCGAGCTCCCGCTCGTGGCTTCGAAGGACGCCGTAGCGGACGTCGAGGGGCTCGTCGTCGACCAGGAGGGTGATGAGCTTGCCGTCGGAGACGTTGACCACGATCTGGCCCGCCTCCGGGTAGCCGTAGCCCCCCTCCGGATAGGGCAGCGGGCGGACCTCGTAGAAGCCGTTCAGGTACGTGCCGGGGAGCGCGTGCGGCTCGCCCTCGTCGAGGTTCCCCCGAAGGCCGATGTGCCCGTTGGAGAGCGCGAAGAGCGACTCTGTCTGCGCCAGGACCTCGAGCATGAGCTCGGTCTCGCGGAGGGTCCAGGGCTCGACGCTGAACGCGGGGTGGGTGATCACGTGGGCGCCAGGAGGTCGGCGAGCACGGGCGGCAGACTCTCAGATCGGCGGCGGGCGCGGCCGGCGGCGAGCGGCGTCATCGCCGCGCCGGAACCTTCACGCGCGTCGTCGGGATCTCCAGGCTGACCTTCGCCTGCGTGCCCGCGACGGCGGCGCGGAGCCGCCCGCCCCGGGCCGGGAGGCGGACGACGAGCCGCCCCGCCGCGTTGGCCACGCGCCGCTGGCCCCGGCCGTTCGGGAGCCGCACGACGAGGTGGGCGCGCGGCACGCCGCGGCCCTGGGCGTCGAGCGCGCGAAGAAGCGCGAGCCGGAGGCGACGGGGGTCGAGGCCGCGGCGCGGCGCCGACGGACCGGCGAGCCCGGCCACCAGCCGCGCGGCGCGCGGCGGCGGGGGCGGGCGCGGCGGGCCGGCCGCGAGAACCGGGCCGGCCGGGGCGGCCGCGTACCCGAGCGGGATCGTCAGCGTCCAGCCGTTCGGGCTCGCAAGCACGGAGTCCAGCGTCGGCCCGATCTGGAGCGCGAGGGGCGCCAGGCTCGCGAAGAGGTCGGCGGGCGCCCCGAGCGCCGCGTGGATGGGCGCTCCGCTCATGACCAGCGCGAGGGGGATGGGCCCGGTCGCCGTGGGCGTGAGCGTCAGGCTCGCGGTTCCCGTGGAGGACACGCCGGCGCTCGCCGTGAGCCCGGGGGCCGTGGCCGTGACCCGCGCGCGGGCGGCCCCCCAGAAGGCCCGGGGGTCCGCGCCGAAGCGAGCCGCCAGGCCGAGCGGATCGGCGCCGAGCGACACCGTCAGGCGCTGGGGGACCCCGACCGTGAGCCGGCTGGTGGACAGCTGGCCGTGGCCGAGGGCGAAGCCCTGCCCCGGAAGGGCGAGGGCGGAGGCGAGCGCCTGCGCCGTGGACGGCTGCAGGACGGGCGCCGGCGTGCAGGCGATGGGCGACGGGCCGGCTGGGGCGGGCCCGGTGCCGAAGACCGCGCGGAAGCGCGCCACGAAGGTCGGGCCGTCGCCCTCGAGCCGGTAGGCGCCGGGGCCGTTGGCCAGGAGCGTGCAGGCGTCGCCCACGAGCGCCTGGTCCCACGTCGCGTCGCCGTCGCCGCCGAAGAGCACGAGGTGGATCCGCGTGACGTCGCCGCCGAGCGACGCCAGGCGGCGGGCGAACGCCCCCGGCCACGCCAGCCACTGCTCGGGCGTCCATTGGCTGGTGCCGGAGTAGGTCTCGAGCCAGACGCCGCCGGCGAGCGTGAGGGCGTGCCAGGCGCTGGCCCATGCCGCGGGGTTCGCCAGCATCACCCCGACACCGGGCACGTAGACGTGCACGCGCCGCGCGAGCCCGCCGGGCTCTCCGGGCGAGTACGGGTTCGGCCGCCCGGCGAGGATGGTGAGCGCGCCGTCGAGGGCGGCGCCGTCCGGTCCCGTGAAGTCGCCGTCGAGCTCGTCGAGGAACACCATGTGACCACCCGAGCGCTTGATCCGGTCGGTGAGGACCGCGGCCATGTGCGAGGCGTCGAGCCCGGCCACGGAGGGCGTGGCGTCGGAGCCCTCGCGGCTCGTCACCTTCCAGACCTGTTGGCTTGCCGGGAGGACCTGCGGCGCCGGCTGCTGCTGCAGGAGGCCCACGCTCGGGTCGAGCCCCGGCGAGCCGTCGGGCTGCGTCTGGATGAGCGAGCCCACGACGTCGGCACTGTCGTAGATGACCGAGAGCCGCGCCGTGGCCGGAGCGGCGAGGAGCGCCGCGACGCCCGCGGCGACGACGAGCCAGGCCGCGGCGCGCCGCCGCGTGCGTGTGGCCGATCCCGGCACGTAGCACAGTATGGACGCCGACCCGGCGCTTCCCTGCCCACCGGGGTGAGGGATTACAAACACGCAACGTGCACCACTCGCGGAAGAGCCCGTCGCGAGCTATACAATGCCGCCCGGCATGTGGCGTGCCTCAGTGATCGCAGCCGTGGGGGTCGGCTCGCTGGTCGTGCTCGGTGGTGCCGCCGTGGGCGCGGCCGCACTCTACGAGCACTCCAGGAGCGACCAGATCGCCGACGGCGTCCGCATCGCGGGCGTCCCGGTCGGCGGGATGTCGGCCGACCAGGCCCGCGCGGTGCTCTCAGCGCGGCTTCGCGCCCGGCTCGAGCGCCCCATCGTCGTGACCGCGGCGGGCCGGCGCTTCGTGCTCCACCGCGACCAGGTGGTGCGCGCGCCCGCCGTCGACGGGCTTGTACAGCGCGCCCTCGCGGCCAGCCAGGACGGGAACTTCCTCTCGCGGGCCTTCCGCGACGTGCGGGGAGCGACCCTGAACGAGCGGATCCCGCTCCGGCTGACCTACTCGCGGCCCGCGGTCCAACGCTTCGCGTCACGGGTGGCCCACACGGTCGAGCGCTCGCCGGTCGACGCCACCCTTCGCTACATGACGACCGACCTCGAGCCCGTGCCGGGGCAGGACGGCCGCGCCCTCAGCCGAGCAATCCTCGTCAGGCGCGTGAGCGCCCAGCTCCGGGCGCCTCACCCGCGGCCGATCGCCGCGCCCGTCCACGCGGTGAAGCCGAAGGTCACCGAGGCGAGCCTCCGGAGCATCTACCCGGTGGTGATCACCGTCGACCGGAACGCGAAGCAGCTCCACCTCTGGAAGAACCTTCAGCTCGCCAAGACCTACACCATCGCGGTCGGGCAGATCGGGCTCGAGACGCCGGCCGGCCTCTACCACATCCAGGACAAGCAGGTGGACCCCTCCTGGCACGTCCCCGACAGCGCCTGGGCGGGCAGCCTGGCCGGGCAGGTCATCCCGCCGGGTCCGGAGGACCCGCTGAAGGCCCGGTGGATGGGCATCTTCAACGGGGCGGGGATCCACGGCACCGACGAGCTCTCCTCCCTGGGCTCGGCCGCCTCGCACGGCTGCATCCGCATGGCCATCCCCGACGTGATCGACCTCTACGACCAGACGCCCGTGGGGGCGCCCGTCTACATCCAGTAGCGGGCTCCCGAGGGTCGGTGGGAGCGCGAACCGGGGGCCGGTGTCGGCCAACCAGGTGATCGCGGGGACCGTCTTGCCCCGAGTCACCGGAGTGGGGCTCACCGCTGAGTTCCCGTCGGCGGCGGCGTCTGGTGGAGCAGGATCACATCGAGACCGCGACGAGGTGAAAGGCGAGCCGAATGGGAAGGATCGTGATGAGCGAGAACGTGTCCCTCGACGGGGTCGCCGAGGATCCGGCCGGTGACGAGGGGTTCACGCGCGGCGGCTGGGTCGGCAGGATCACCGAGCGCAAAGAGGTGGCCAAGCTCGCGCTCGACGAGGCGCTGGGCGCTCAGGCGCTGCTCCTCGGCCGGCGGAGCTACGAATGGTTCGCCGCGCGGTGGCCGTCCCGAAGCGGCGAGCTTGCGGACAGGTTGAACACCATGCCCAAGTTCGTCGTGTCCTCGACCCTCGAGGATCCCGGCTGGACCAACACGACGGTGCTGAGCGGCGACGTCGTGGATGAGGTCGCCAACCTGAAGAAGGCGCGAGACGGGGAGATCGTGGTCCCCGGCAGCGTCCGGCTCCTGCGCACGCTGATCGAGCACGACCTGGTCGACGAGCTGCGGCTGAAGATCTACCCGGTCGTGCTCGGAGCCGGCGAGCGCCTCTTCGGGGAGACGAGCGACAAGAAGGCCGTGCGCCTCGTCCAGAGCCGGACCATCGATGACGGCGTCGCCGTCGTCACGTACGAGTTCCTCCCTGACGCCGGACCGAGGAGAGGCCGATGAAGCAGAGCGTTTCCCTGATCACGCTGGGGGTGGCCGACGTCGATCGCGCGACCGGTTTCTACCGCGCGCTGGGCTGGGCCCCGGCCCTCGAGATCGAGGAGACCGTCTTCTTCCAGGCGAACGGCGTCGTGCTGGTGCTGTGGAGCCGAGGGAAGCTGGCGGACGACCTGGGAATCGAGGACTCCCGCGAGGGCTGGGGCGGGATCGCGCTCGCCCACAACGTCGGCTCGCGCGAGGAGGTCGAGGAGATCGTCGAGCGAGCCCGCCGGGCCGGCGCGCGGATCACGCGCCAGCCGTCGGAGACCTTCTACGGCGGATACGCGGGTGGCTTCCGGGACCTGGACGGTCACGTGTGGGAGATCGCGCACAACCCCGGGTTCGGGCTTCGGCCCGACGGCAGCGTCGTGATCGGCGACGCCGCCGAGCTCGGGGCGTGATCCTGTCTAGGACTCGGCCACCGGGGCGGCCGCCTCGGAGCGGGCACGCGGCGTCGCGGGGATGACGAAGGAGAGGAGGGAGGCGGCCAGCGCGATGGCGGCGGCGACCAGGAACGCCCGCTCGTAGCCCGCCGTGAGGGCGCGGTCGACGAGACCGGCGGACGGCGCGCTGCCGGCCAGGACGTCCTTCGTGCGGTCGACGGCGATCGTCGCCAGGGCCGCCAGCCCGATGGCCCCGCCGAGCTGGCGGGTGGTGTTGACGAGGCCCGAGGCGAGGCCGGCGTCCTTGGGAGCAACGCCCGCGGTGGCCGCGTACGTGGCGGGCGGGAAGCTCAGTCCGAGGCCGAAGGCCACCAGGACCAGCGGGCCGAGGATGTCGCGCGCGTAGGTGCCGGTGGCCGAGAGCTGCGACATCCAGACGAGGCCTCCCGCGCAGAGGAGCGTCGCGGCGACGAGCGGCGGGCGAGGCCCGAGACGCGACACGAGGCGGGCGCTGAGCTGCGCCCCGATGATCACCGCGATCGACGCCGGCAGGAAGTCGAGCCCGGCCTCGAGCGGGCTCTCCCCGAGGACGCCCTGCAGGTAGAGCGACACGAAGTACCACATGGCGAACATCGAGCCGCCGACGCAGAACATCGCCAGGTTGGCGCCGGCGAGCGCCCGAGAGCGAAGGAGGCCGAGGGGGACGAGCGGGGCACGCGCCAGCCGGGCCTCGATGAGGACGAAGGCGCCGGCCAGCACGGCCGCCACGGCCAGCGCGGAGAGGGTGGCGGCCGATCCCCACGCCTCGGTGTCGGTGCGCACCACGCCGTAGACGAGGGCGGTGAGGCTGCCCGTGATCGTGAGCGCACCGGCGACGTCCAGGCTCCGCGAGGCCAGGGTGGCGCGGCTCTCGACGAGGGCGGCCCGGGCCGCCACGAGCCCGACCACCCCCACCGGCACGTTGACGAGGAAGATCCAGCGCCACGAGAGATAGTCGGTGAGGATCCCGCCGAAGAGCGCCCCCGTCGCCCCGCCGCTTGCGAGCGCCGCGCTCCAGATGCCGAGGGCGCGCGCACGGGCCCGGGGCTCGGTGAACGTGGTGGTGAGGATGGTGAGGGTGGCGGGCGAGAGCACCGCGGCCCCGAGACCCTGCACCGCGCGCGCCGCCACGAGGGCGCCCGCGCTCGGGGCGAGGCCGCAGCCCAGGCTGGCCGTCGTGAAGAGGGTGAGGCCGGCGATGAAGATGCGCCGGCGCCCGTAGAGGTCCGCCGCCCGCCCGCCGAGGAGGAGGAATCCCGCGAACGTCAGCGTGTAGGCGTTCACCACCCACTGGAGGCCCGTCGCGCTGAAGTGGAGGTCCCGCCGCATGGCGGGCAGGGCCACCGTCACGATGGCCACGTCGAGCACGACCATGAACTGGCCCAGGCAGGCCAGCGCCAGGATCACGTTCTCGCGCGCGGCCCGGGGCGGGGATGCGGGCACCGGGGTCGCCGACTCGCTCACCTGAGGCCAGGATAGGTCGGGCCGCCGGGGACGGGCCCCGGCGCCGAGACGGCCGCAGGAACGCGGGCGCCGGGCGCGAAGGCGATGCCATGGTGGATCCGCGGGGCGACCCCTGGGAGCACGACCCGGGCCCGCCGGCCGGAAGCGGCTGGGCCGAGCTCTTCGCGCGGACGCCCAACTACCGCGGCCTGGGCGTGGCCGCCCTCGGGCGCGAGAGGTTCCGCTGGCACTTCGGGCCGATGTTCTACCGGGGGCGGCTCGACGGAAGCGCCCGGGTGATGGTGATCGGCCAGGAGGGCGCCCAGGACGAGTCGCTCGCCCATCGCTCCTTCACCGGCGGCACCGGGGGGCGCATGCAGCACTTCCTGGGCCACCTCGGGATCGAGCGCTCGTACCTCTTCCTGAACACGTTCGTCTACCCCATCTTCGGGCAGTACACCCAGGATCTCCGGCCGCTGGCGCAGGACCTCCGCTCGCCGATCGTCGCCCACCGCCACGAGGTCTTCGACAAGGCGGCGGGCGCGCAGAGCGACGTGCGGCTCGTCGTCGCGGTCGGGCGCGCCGCGAAGGAGTCGGCGGCCACGTGGGTCGGCGCGCACGGGGGCGCCGCCGATCCCGAGCGCTTGGAGCAGGCCGACACCGGGTCGCTGTCCAAGCGGCTTCGGCTGGTCGGCGTGCTCCACCCGGGCTCCGCGAGCGGGCCCGCGACCGAGATCCAGGCCGACTTCCAGCGGGCGATCGACCTGGTCGGCGGCTGGATGTCGGCGGACGCGGGGTGGCTGCCGGCCGATCCGGGCGCGAGCCGCGACCTACGCCAGCCGTTCGGCTACGCGAGCGACCCCGGCCCGCACCGCGACTTCCCCTTCGGGATATGCCCGCGCCTCGGGATGGGGGGCACGGTCAGCAACCGAACCGACGCGCAGCGGGGCATCCGCCTCTTCTCCGCGCACGGCCGGTACAACGCGGCCGGCGCGAGCCTGCAGGACGGCTCGGCCGACCTGGGGTCGCCCGATGGGTACGACGACGATCCGGGCGACCTCCCCTACGAGCCGCCGCGGGCGCGGCCCGACCTGTTCGACCCGGGCCCGCCGGCCGACATGTCGCGCCTTCTCGCGGGCGGCGCGCCCGGCCTCGCCTGGCCGGACTTCGGCCCCCTCGGCGTCACGTCGGATCCCTCGTTCGGCGCCGGGCCGCTCTACCGCGGACGGCTCGCCGGGGTGGGCGTGGTCGTCCTGGCCGACCAGTCGTCCGAAGACGACCTCTTCGCCGGCCGCGCCCTCTGCGGCGAGGAGGGGCAGCGCCTGCAGGGCCTGCTCGAGGCCGCCGGGCTGACGACGCGCTACCTGATCCTCCGGACCGCCCCGGTCGACACGCTCGACCTCGATGCCGCCCGCCGGTCCGCGCTCGTGGACGACGCCCGCCTGCGGGCGCTTCACCAGGAGATCCTCGGTCGCGTCCGTTCGGCGAGCGCCGGCCTGGGCGCGCTCCTGGCGCTGGGGCCGGGCGCCCGCCGGCTCGCGCCGAAGGTCGCGCCGAGCGGGCTCCCCGTGATCGAGCTTCAGGCGTCGTCGGAGTCCGGGACGACGGCGAGCTGGCAGGCGGCGCTCGACCGCCTCCGGACCCTGACCTACGCCCGGGACGTCGACGATCCGACCTTCACGCTCCCGGCCGGCCGCGGCCAGGTGCCGCGCATCGACCTGCCCTACGGAACGCCGCGCTGGGTCGGGACGTCGGGCGACCGCGGCGACCGCTCCGTCGACATCGGCTCGGGCCGGCCCTCGCCGGACTACCTCAAGCTCTTCCTCCCGGCGTGGGTGGCCGCGCTCCCGCCGGCGCCCCTGAGCGCCTCGGAGAGCGCGGCCGTGGCCGCCCTGCGCTCGTGACGCCGCCCCCGGAGCCGCTCGCCCGCTTCGCGCTCCGCGGCCGCGTCGTGACCATGGACGCCAAGCGCCGGACGCTCGGCGACGGCGTCGTGTACGTCGACGCCGGGCGGATCACCGCCGTCCTCCGGGCGACCGCGCCGCCGCCCGCCGGCTTCGAGGCCGTGACGCCGCTCGCCACGAAGGGGACCATCTACCCGGGCCTCATCGAGCTCCACAACCACCTGGCCTACAACGCCCTTCCGCTCTGGCGGCCGCCCGGCCGCTACACGAACCGCGACCGCTGGCAGGGCACCGTGGGGTACCGACGCTATGTCAGCGGGCCGGCCTGGGAGCTCGGCCGCCGTCCCGAGGCCATCACGGCGACCATCCGCTACGTCGAGGCGAAGAGCCTGATCGCCGGGGTGACGACCTCCCAGGGCATCACGCTCCGTGGCCTCCATCTGGAGCACACCTTCCAGGGGGTCGTCCGGAACTGCGAGGTGCCCGACGACCCCGACCTGGCGCCGGCGGACCCCAAGATCACCGACGTTGCCCCAGGCGAGGCGGCGAGCTTCCGCGCCACCCTCGGCGGGCCGCGGGCGCGCCTCCTCCACCTCGCCGAGGGCACCGACGCGTCGGCCCTGGCGCACTTCGAGGCGCTTCGGATCGCGCAGGACGATTGGGCCATCTCGCAGTGGCTGGCGGGCATCCACGCGACGGCCCTCGGCCCGGCCGAGCTCTCGACCCTCCAGGCGAACGGGGGGCACATCGTCTGGTCGCCCTTCAGCAACCTCGCCCTCTACGGCGAGACGACCAAGATCGCCGAGGCGCGCGAGCTCGGGATCACCATCGCGCTGGGCTCGGATTGGTCGCCCTCGGGCACGAAGAACCTCCTCGCGGAGATGAAGGTCGCGCACCTCGCGACCGGGCTCGACGCGCGGACGCTGGTCGAGATGGCGACGGTGAACCCCGCTGTCATCCTCGGCTGGAGCGACCACGTCGGCTCGCTCGAGGCGGGGAAGGTCGCCGACGTCGTGGTGGTCGCGGGGACCAAGGGCGACGCCTACGGGAAGCTCATGCTCGCCCGCGAGTCCGACATCGCCCTCGTGGTGATCGCCGGCATCGCGCGCTACGGGACCCCGGAGCTCATGGGCCCCCTCGTGCCGGCGGCCGAGCAGGAGACCTTCACGGTGGCCGGCGCCTCCCGCGCGTTCCAGCGCCCCCCGGCGGCCGACCCGGTCGTCGGCCCGCTCCCGGCGCTCGAGGACGCGGTGGCGAGCATCCGCGACGTGCTGAACAACCTGCCCGAGCGGGCCAAGGAGACGATCGACCCGGGCCTGGCTCCGCGCCTGGCCATGGCGAGCCCGGCCGGCCCGGAGACGCGGCTGGTGCTGGCCCTCGACCTGGAGCCGACCCCGCCCGCGCCGACCGACCTCCGCGCCCTGGCGGCGGGCGCCGCCGGCTCCTACGCCGACATCGCCGTGCCGCTCGAGATCGACGCGCTCACCACGCAGGGCGACGCCGCCTTCTTCGCCCAGCTGGCCAACCTCGGCAACCTGTCAGACGACCTGCGCTCCGCCCTGCCCCCTCTCTACGGCGAGACTCCGCGACCGCCGGCGCCGGCCGGGCTCGAGGCCCGCGACGACGCCGAGCCGGTCGCGAGCCCCGAGGGCTAGGGGGCCCGCGGCGATCGCAAGGGTGCGGGCGCCGGCGTGCCGGGCGGGCTGGGGCTACGCCGCGGGCGCGACCGTCAGCGCCGGGCCGAGGGCCTCGGCGATCAGCTCATAGGAGCGCACGCGCGCGGCGTGGTCGTGGACCATGGTGAGGACCATCAGCTCGTCCGCGCCGGTCTCGTCCACCAGCGCGAGAAGCTCGTCGCGGACGCCGGTCGGATCGCCGATGACCTGGGCCCGGCGGTAGCGGCGGACCTGGTCGCGCTCGGCGTCGGTGTACTCGTGGGCCATCGCCTCCTCGGGCGTCGGGAGGGTGGTCGGACGCCCGCTCCGCATGCGGATGAGGCCGAGGGCCATGGACCAGGCGAGCTCGTCGGCGCGCTCGGCCGTCTCCGCGCAGATCCCCGACACGGCGAGGATGGCCCGCGGCGCCGCGCGGCGCGGCGACGGCGTGAAGCCCTCCCGGTAGGCGCGCATCGCGGCGGCCGCGCCGCGAGGGTTCAGGTGCCGGGCGAAGGCGTAGCCGAGGCCGAGCGCCGCGGCCACCTGGGCGCCGTAGTCGCTGGAGCCGAGGATCCAGACGGGCGGGAGGTCGACGTCGCGCGGCTCGGCGGCGACCGAGCGGAAGGGATGCTCGTCGGGGAAGCCGTCGCCGGCGAAGGCGAGGAGCTCGGCCAGGCCGGCCAGGAGGTCATCGG
>Ga0066903_100006328_pt1 | contig 10496 bp, 5 predicted proteins | sample PanSoiMetaGPlot1_FD_67491 | JGI IMG/M metagenome (GOLD analysis project Ga0066903, IMG submission 67491) | Tropical forest soil microbial communities from Panama analyzed to predict greenhouse gas emissions - Panama Soil - Plot 1 (version 2) | ecosystem: Environmental > Terrestrial > Soil >...
AAACAATCAATGCACTGCGAAGCAAGAAGCCAACCCGGACAGAGCACGATCCATCCACGATCCTAGGAGTTTCACCGATGAGTTCGTGGTTTCCTTCCTTGTCGTCGTGTTTTCTTCTCTTGTGTCCCCGCCCGGCGTTCACAGATGCCCCGTCTCGCAACGGCCCAAAGGACAGGAGCAGGGCCAAGCAAAACGCATGGAAGACAATACTGCTGCTGTTTCTTATGCCGTCTTGTGGAGCCATAAAGGCCCTGGGACAAGAGACCAGTGACGCGCAGCAGGATGCGATACGCAGGCTGGAGACCAGAATGGATGAACTGAAGTCCCAGATGGCCCAAATTCAGGCTGAATTGGATGCGATCAACGGGAAAAAACTTCCGGCGACAGGGTCGATCCAGAGCACGCCAATGCCTTCCGTATTCCACCTATCTCCGGAGCAACAGCACACCGCTGTCGGCAACGCGACCTCGAACCACCAGACCTTTGCGCAAGATGAGGAGGACGCACCGCGCCTCTATAACGCTCCACTGGAGGCCGATTATCCCGGATTCTTTCACCTGCCGAATACCCAAACGATACTGCGTATTGACGGATCGGCCAGAACTGATTTCACCTATGACCCGAGAACGCCGGGGCTGACAGATGCCTTCGTTGTTTCGTCCATACCCGCTCCCTCGTTATCGGGTCCAAGCAATTTCAGCGCCAGCATTCGTGGAAGCCGCGTTTCGGCGGATTTTCGCATTCCTGTGACTGACGATAACATCGCGAGAACATTCGTCCAACTCGATTTCTTCGGCGCCAACGGGGCTACCGCACCACGGCTCCGCCATTTCTACGGCCAATTAGACAACATCCTGGTCGGCCAAACGTTCACCAACTTCATGGACCCGGATGCGTTTGCGGACTCGCTTGACCTCCAGGGAGCGAACTCGGCAATCAGCGCTCGTGTCCCGCAGGGTAGATACTCGTTCCCGCTAGGAAATGGAGCCAGCGCTTCTTTTTCCGTCGAGGTACCCTCGTCAAACATTAATTTTTCGATCAATGGCGCGCCTGCGGTGCCATTCACTCCCGCTCCGGACGGCACCATTAAGTTTCGCAATGAATGGGAACGCGGGCATATCCAGTTGGCGAGTGTCTTTCGAAATCTCGGGGCGCAGTTACCAAATGGGTCGCGGGAGTCCGTCTTTGGATGGGGCGTGAATGGAACGAGTGAGATGGAGGTGTACGGCAAGGACTCCGTTGTTGTACAGCTTGCTTACGGCCATGGCATCTCTCGGTATATTGGCGACACGGCGCCCCTCAACCTGGACGCAGCCCCCAGGACCCCGACGAACCTGTCACTGGAAGCGCTGCCGCTCTTTGCGACCTACGGCGGTTATCAGCATCACTGGATCCCCGGAGTTCGATCGAGCGCGACATTTGCTTTTGTGCAGGTGCAGAACACTGCCTTCCAGCCAGCCACCACCTATCACAAGGGCGCATATTCGTCGGGGAATCTGATCTGGAATGCGGTGGGCAGCCTGGATCTCGGTGCCGAGTTTATCTACGGATGGGTGAAGGAGAAAAACGGGGTCCATGCCAATGCTCCCCGTATTCAATTCACCGGAAGATATACGTTTGTGAAGCTACATCCAAAAGAAGAAGAATAAGTCCACCACTTGGAGACTCGCTAATGGTATTCGCGCGGCGGCGTTCGAAAACTGCTCTCTGCTCGCGCTGGCCAGAGCCTCCTCATCAGAGTTGAAAGACTGGTCTGCCGGGGTCCAGTATGGACTCTGCTGAGCCACTCGTCCGATGCGAGCGGAAGCGAGCAGAAGTATGAAGGCGTACCTTCGGTGTCTTGTTCTGGTTCTGTTTTCCTCCTTCCTTGCCTCACCCCAGGAACTACCACACTCTGAGAAGACAGAGACTCAGAAGTCTTCGCACAATGAGGCGGACAGCAAAGAGGCTGAGGATCCTCTGGGAAGAAGCACGCCTCATGGCACCGTGTTCGGTTTTCTTCAGGCGGCACAAAGCGGTAACAACAAAGAAGCAGCCCAGTACCTGCAGCTCTCCGGACAGCAGCGCGCTCAGGAAGGCGAGCGCATGGCGCAAGAACTTCACGAGCTGATGGACAAGGCCTTCGTAGGACGTGTTGGCACAATCAGCCACCACCGCGAAGGGTCGGTCCAACCTGATATTCCTCAGGACCACGAGCGGATCGGCACGTTCAAGATGAACGGCCATGAGATTGACGTCGACCTGGTGCGCGTCACCGACGCCAGCGGAGCAGAGATCTGGCTGTTTTCCTCACAAGTGGTGGCGGCAGTGCCTGAGCTGTATGGAGAACTCGAAGAGAGCGGACTGGAATCACGGCTGCCGTCGTTCCTCTTAACGAACCAGCTGTTCAGCACTCCGCTTTGGCGAGTGATCTCGCTGGTGTTGCTGACACCGCTATCCTTCGGTCTGGCCTGGGCCATTGTGAATCTGTTGCGCGCCGGTCAGCGTATCTGGCTGCGCTGGCGGCATTATCCGGTGCTGGAGGACATTCACAACTCTTTCGTAGGACCGTCGATCCTCATCTTGACTGTCGTCTTCAACCAGATTGGTGTCTCTCTTCTTGGGACTCCACTGTTGATTCGTGAGTATTACCGCAGGGTCGCCTGGGTCATTTTGATTGCAGGCATAGCATGGCTGATCATTCGTGTGATTAACCGCTGGGGCGAGCGTGCACGCCAACGATCCCTGGCCGGTCCTGGATACCGCGCTGGGTCTTTAATACTGCTCGGACAACGAATCCTCAACGTGTTGGTGGTCATCGTCGCGGGATTGATCATGCTTTCCCTTTTCGGCGTCGACATTACCGCCGCAATGGCCGGCCTGGGCATCGGCAGCATCGCGATAGCTTTCGCCGCGCAGAAGACGCTGGAAAACCTTCTGGGTGGCATATCGATTCTCGGCGATCAGGTCATTCGCGTCGGGGAGGTCTGCCGCATCGGCGACAACGTGGGTACCGTGGAAGATATCAGCCTGCGTTCTACTCGTATCCGCACTCTCGCCGGCACCGCCCTTTCAGTACCCAACGGACAGCTTGCGAACATGAATGTCGAAAACATAACCCGCAGGCGGAAGAGTCTGTTGGAAGCCAGGATCCGATTGCGGAACGAAACCTCTCCAGAGCAGCTGCGCTCGGTGATCGAAGAGATGCGTGCGATCATGCGCCGACATTCCAAGGTTGACCCAGATGCAGCGCGCGTGCACTTCGTCGAGTTCGGCGAAAGCAGTTTGGACATTGAGATCGACTGCCTCCTTCTAACCGGCAGCTTCGGTGAGTTTCTTGCGCTGCGCGAAGAGTTGCTGCTGAAGATCATGGATTTGCTTGCCGGCGCGGGCATACAACTCGCTACACCCGCGCGCCTTCTTCATATCACTCGTGAACAAGGTCCGGAACGGATTGGCGAAGAGTTTCTGCGCCGAAGAGCATCATAAGGCCCGCGCTTTGGAATTGAGCGCTGGAAGAGTTTCGTGAAGAGTTGGCGAGCGATGAAGGAATTGAAAGAACAAATCCCAAAAGCAGCTGCCAGGAGCCCAGGCCGGCAAAACCGCCGCAGGCAAGGTGAATCTCGTGTAGAACCCTGCTTGAATTATCGACTGCTTTCGCGTTGATTCTTTCCCGCCACGCAAATGACGTTGTGAAAATCATAGTCCTTGTACAACGGCCGGAGCAAGACGGGACTCCAGAGCCACATGACTCCAGGAAAGCCAGAACCGTTGGGACGCGGGCAATCGTCGCCCGAGCCCACAGTCAGAGACATCCAGGCCCGACCGGCCGTGCGCCTCACTACCGAGCAGATTCAGGAACGAAAACGCTCTTACGTCGGACTAATAGTGCTGACTGCAGGGGCGCTTTACGTGGCGTACATCGTTTACCGTCCCTTCCTTAAATCTTTGTTTTTGGCTCTGGTGCTGACCATTGCGTTCTGGCCGATCTATAGATGGATTGCGCGACGGGTCCTGGGCGATAACTGGAGGGCCCTGGTCACCATTGCCGTGGTGGTGTTGGTGATCATGCTTCCACTAATGATGATCAGCCTTAGACTTGTGTCCGAGGCTGCGAGTCTGTATGGGTTCGTATCGCAAAAGATGACGGGAACGTGGTCCACCCACTTTAGTTGGGCTACGGAAGCGCTGGATCGGGTAGCCGAGCAGACGGGGATACCTGCAGCGCAACTGAAATCCATTATTACCTCTCGGGTGCAGAATCTTGGTTCCTGGCTGGTAGGAATCGCCGGTTGGACAGTACGAGGTTTTGCTCAGCAGGTGGGCTCCGCTATTCTTACTCTGCTGATCATGTTCTTCTTTCTCCGCGACAGTGAGAAATATACTCGAGCACTCGGCCAGTCTCTTCCGCTGCCTCCGGGACGCGTACAACAGTTGAGTTCAACATTACGCGATACGGTGATCTCCAACATCTACGGGATGCTGGCCGTGGGTGTAATTCAGGGCGGCCTGGTGTCGTTGGGTTGGTGGATGACCGGCCTGCGGGCTCCATTTCTTTGGGGAGCAATCGCGACAATCCTTTCTTTCGTGCCTCTGGTCGGCCCTTCTCTGGTGTGGTGGCCGGGCGTTTGCGTTCTGGCGTTTCAAGGCCGTTGGGTCCAGGCGCTCGTATTGTTGGGCTGGGGTTTCGTAGTGGTGTCTGGGGCTGACTACATCGTGCGTCCGCGATTTGCTGGTAAAGGCGGCGAGGCCAATACTCTGCTCGTACTACTTTCGTTGTTAGGAGGAATTCGGGCTTTTGGCGCAATCGGCATTATTGCCGGGCCGGTGGTGCTCTCGGTGGTCACCGCCCTGCTAAGGATGATCCGGGAAGAACAAGGCAACCTGATTGAGATGCGTAACTTTGCCGCATGAGCCCCTTGCGGATGTCAATAATCCCTGCCTTTTCAGAAATGCCGCTGTGCTCTGAGCGCGCAGGGCAGGAATGCTGAGCTGCCACACTTTCCGGCTAACCCGCAAGACTCTTGTAGCTGCCATAATCGACCAATAACTAGGAGAACGACTTACAATGACGCGACAATCAGTTTCAACAATCAGAACAAGCGCGGCGAAGGTCCGGCCACAATTCGACAGGGAGATTGAAGAACGCTTTATACGCTATACCCGCATCGATACACAGAGTGACGAAAAATCCGCCACGTCACCCAGCACAGAGAAGCAGTACGACCTCCTCAACCTTCTTGCCACAGAACTGAAGGCCATCGGGGTGCAGGATGTGATGCTCACCCGCTACGGCGCGGTCATCGCCACAGTCCCGTCTACGGTCAAGAGCGATGTACCCACCATTGCCTTTCTGGCCCATGTGGACACGGCGCCGGCCTTCAGTGGAAGGGGTGTCAAGCCCATTGTCCATCGCAAATATGAGGGCGGCGACCTGATATTGCCGGACGCCCCCAATATGGTCTTATCGCCGAAGCAATCCCCCTATCTTGCCGGGAAGGTGGGCCAAGATATCATTACTGCAAGCGGAACGACCCTGCTTGGTGCGGATGACAAAGCCGGTGTCGCCATCTTAATGGCGGTTGTCCACCACCTGGTGCAAAACTCTGAGCTTCTTCACGGCCCCATCCGCATCGGGTTCACGCCCGATGAGGAGATCGGCCGCGGTGTCCACACCAATCTGCCCGGCGATTTGCAAGCGCAGTTTGCGTACACGCTCGATGGAGCCGAGCTTGGCGAGGTTGTCTATGAAACATTTTCCGCAGACAAGGCGGTTGTCCGCATACAAGGCGTTTCCATCCATCCGGGCCAGGCCAAGGACAAGCTGGTTAACGCGCTACACCTGGCTGCGAAGATTATCGACACGCTACCCCACGCTACCCTTACTCCTGAAGCCACGGCCGACCGCCAAGGGTTCATCCACGTCTACGAGATGAGTGGAACTCCAGCCGCAGCCGAGCTTAGTTTCATTTTGCGCGACTTCGAACTGGACGTCTTGCGTGCTCACGGAGAGTTGCTCCAACAAGTTTGCACGGCGGTGCAAGCCACTGAGCCTCGCGCGAAGATCACTTGCGTCATCACGCCCCAATATCGCAACATGCGGTACTGGCTTGAAGATGACATGCGGCCGGTGGAGTTGGCTCGCGAAGCCTGTCGCCAACTGGGCATTGAACCATTTTCACCGCCGATCCGGGGCGGTACCGACGGCTCGCGCCTGACCGAGATGGGTGTGCCGACGCCCAATATCTTTACCGGCATGCAGAATATCCATGGGCCACTGGAATGGATCAGCATGCAGGACATGGCCCGCGCGGCAGAGGTTTGCGTCAAGCTGGCAGAGCTGTGGGCTAGCGCCGGGAAATCGGCCAGCGCACGCCACGCCAAGTCTCCCTCGGATGGGGAAAATCTCGTGGACTGGAGCGGTTAGTAACTCCGCGCGGCAACTGCTTGGACCAGCTACGTCAAGGTTGTCCTCGGATAAATCAACATTGGGGGACACCTATTTTGTTATGCCATTGCCGGAAGCGGCTACCGCCATAGGTACGCGCTCTTTTCGATTCACCACATCCAGGTCAGGTAGGCTGGCGGTGGATCGCGATTTGGCGCTCGACGTCTCAGAGCGCCACAAACCGTGGGAAAGAAAACTGATGAACCGCTCAATCGCCTGGCTGTCGGGCACCCCCAGATGCTGCTTGCCCTGCTGCATGAGCCGTTCTACGGTGAAATAGGTAAAAAAATAAAGATAGATCGCGGTCAGGGCAAACGCCGGATCCTCTCCGCACCAACCCTTCTGCTTCTTCACCTTGCTCAGGGCCGGGCCCATGATATGGCGAAACTGTTCCGGCATTTTGTAGAACGTGTCCGCGAAATGCTGGTTCCTAAACTCAATGATATCGATAAAGGTGAGGAGCTGGTATTCAGCGTCGTGGTAGACCATAGAGCGAACGGCGAAGGCCAGGAGCCGGAGACCGTCCTTGGAGAACGGATCTTCGAGTGCGCGCAAGACGCGTCCGCGAAAACTGCGCATACAAGACCGGTAGTTCTTCACCAGGCTCGCGAATAACGCTTCCTTGCTGGGATAGTAGGTGTAGATCGACCCCGAGGATACCTCCGCCTTATCCGCGATCTCGCGCATTCTGGTGGAATGGAATCCCTGCCGGGTAAACAGTTCCAGCGCCGCGGCTTCAATCCGCAACTCGTTTTGATCTATGCCAGTCCGGCTGATCTTGGGCACAAACAGCATCGGCTCGGCCTTGGCCTGAGAATCACCGGACGGCACATCCGGCGGCGCGCTCCAGAGCCTGCCGGAAAGCAGGCGCATCAGGTCGATTCGGTCCCTCACAGACTGGTGGAGTATTTCGATTTGCCGCTTTGTGTGGTTCTCCTCTACTCCGTCCCGCCCGCCGCCGGAACCGTTATCCAGTCCCGAATTCCACAGTCCGCGGCACAGAAGATTGACAAAGCGCTCCGCCGCCTCCTCGTCGGACACACCGAGATGCCGGTCCCCGTGATACAGCTTCTCAATGCTCGCATACGAGAAAAAGTGAAGATAGACCGAGGCCAGCACAAACGCAGGATCTTCGCCACGCCAGCTGTCATCCTGCCTTGCCTTGCGCAGAACAGGCCCCATCAGACGGCGGAATTGCTCCGGCACATCATGAAATGTCTCCGCAAAATGCTGGTTCTGGAATTCAACCACGTCAATGTAGATCAGCAACAGATATTCGGGATCGCCGTACAACAGCGAGCGTACTTCCGCCGCCAGCCGCTTCAGATCGTCTTTGGAGAGCGGGCTCCTCAGGGTTGCACAGGTTTGCCTGAGCCAGTTGTCTTTGTGTGCGCGATAGCTTCGCACCAGACCCTCAAAGATCGCCTCCTTGCTGGGAAAGTACGTATAGATCGCTCCTGTGGAGACGCCCACCTTCTCCGCGATCTCACGGATGTTGGTCCCATGAAATCCCTGTTTGGTAAACAGCTTGAGCGCAGCGGCCATGATCCGGCGCTGGTTCTCTTCAATTCGGTCTTTGGCGATTTTGGGCACGGCTCTGCTTCTTTTCAAATTTTGGGCACGGGCGATGTCTGCTTCTTTTCAAAACGTTGATTTTGATTTTACGCCAGAAGAAAACCCGTTCTGACGGCATTCTCTGGTCCGCCTGATGAATTTTTCGTTAGGGAGGGCTCGGGTCTTCGGGTCTAAGGAACGGCTTGGGCCGATAGCCACTTAGAGTCGGAGAAGACTGCCAGGCACCGCCCATGCCCGGCAGCCTCTCCGTCACTATATTCCTACAGCCCATCCCGCAGAGCGGGATGGGTTAGAACGACAGCCTCAGCCCGAACTGGAGCTGGCGCGCTGCAGCCGCGGCTGCGAAAGACAGCGGCTGGTTGATCATGCCTGGACTCGTGGGCTTGACGCCGTGCAGCCCGGTAAACGGTCCATTAATTTTATCGAAGGGCAGCCCAGTGGTGGCCAAGGGAAGCCCGTTGTCAAACACGTCACTGACCTTGGTGAAGTTGACCCGATTGAATATGTTAGTTCCAGTGGCAATCAGGTCCACATGCACCCCGCGGTCCCGGTTGATAAAGAAGGCCTTCCTAAGGGTGAGGTCCGTAGTGGCAAAGGCTGGACCCCGGTTGGCGTCACGTGAGGCCCCGAACGGCATAGCGAAGTTCTGGTCCAGGCCGGCTGAGATCGCGTGAGTGGTTGGGTTTATGTGGTTTGCCAGGGCGGGTGTCCGGACCGAGAAAGGCAGTCCGCTGCGCCAAGTTACGATGGGCGCCACGGAGATATCCGCCAGCATGGTGTTGAAAAAATTCCCCGTTCCCGGCTTGAACGGAGTGGTATAGACGGCATTGGCCACCAGCAAGTGCGGTATGTCGAAAACCGAAACCGCCCGGAACAGGTCCAGCCGGCCCGGCCGGAACCAGTTCTGGAAGCTGGCAAAATCAATCACATTGTCGATGGTCTTGCTCCAGGTGTAGTTGACCTGGAACTGCAGGCCATGGGTGTAGCGTTTGGTCAGCGACGTTGTCAGCCCGTGGTAGATCGAGCTGCCGATGGATTCATAAGTGGTGTGTTGTAGCTGGGTTGAATTGGCCACATAGAGTGGCCCGCCGGTGGCGTCAGTACATGGAGCCGGAAGAACCGGGCACGCTGGGTTCCCGGGGCTGATCTGGTTGAAGCCGGTCTCCAGGGGCATCTGCAGGTGGACGCCGTGGTACATGTTGTACCCGACCTCCACGGAGTAGCTCTTGCCCAGTTGCCGGTCAATGCTCAGGCTGCCCTGCACCGAGTAGGGGTTCTTGTAGTTGGGATTAGCACTGTAGGCCACCAAAGCACCCGGCGTCAAAGTATTGATTCCCGCTGCGCTAAAGTCCGCCTGTGTCAGGTGCCCGAAAGGCAGCCTGCCGCCGGCTAGCCCAATGTTCCATAACGCGGGGGGTGCAAAGTTGGCTCCGCTCAGGATGGAAAGCACTTCATTGATATACTTGCCACTCCCGTCCAGTAGAGAAGCGTAAGAGGGAATCAGCACGTCAATGGGCGCCACATAAATGCCACCGCCTGCCCGGATCACGGTTTTCTGATCGCCAAACGGGTCCCAGGCAAAGCCCAACCGGGGCGAGGCATAGAAACTCGTGCCCAGCGGAGGCGGCTCAGCATCAGAATCGAGACGCACGCCGACATTCATGGTCAGGCGCGAGTTGATCTTCCAGCTATCCTGGACGTAGCCGCCGATGTATTTTCCCCAACCCGACCACTTGGCATTGCTGGGTCCGACATTGCTTTGGAGATTTCCGGCCAGAACGTCCACGGGCATACCCAAGTTGAAGGCCTGAGGCGCACTGAGACCACTCAAACCAGCGCCAGTGGGCGGTGCGCCGCAAAGGCCGGCGCACAGGATGTTGATCGCAAAGAACAGAGGAACACCCCCGTCCCTGAAGTCAAACTGATTGTTGAACCACAGGTCGTCTTCCACGTGGTAATCCGCCAGCCGTGCGGATGCTCCGAGTTTCAAGTTATGCGCCCCGTGGGTCCAGGTGAGGTTGTCCTCAAACTGATAGCGCTTCTGGTGGGCAAGGTAGGGAATCAGCGAAGAGCTTCCGAAAGTGCCGACACTGCCCAAAGTGAAAGCTACACCCTGGAAGGGGTTGTTAGGCGGGTTATTGGATACATTCCTTGGCACCAACTGAACCAGGGCCTGGTTGAGCAATGACGAGCTAAAGGTGTGGGTCCAGGTCGTCAGCACGCTGAAATCGCGGGTTAAGAGCGGGCCGCCATCGGGATTGCCCACATTGTTATCGTTGTGCGAATACGCCAGGCGCAAATTGACGGAATTGTTGTCGTTTGGCTGCCCGTCGAAGCGCAGCAGCACGTTGTGGTCCCGGATCGGGTTATTAAATATTCCGTTCTCAGCAGTGAGGATCTGCTTGAGGGCGGGATTGTTGAGCGGCGTCAGATTAAAGTTAATGAACGCTTTGAGGGATGCCGGTACAGTGGCAAGGCCGTTTACATAAGCCAA
>Ga0066903_100006329_pt1 | contig 10495 bp, 7 predicted proteins | sample PanSoiMetaGPlot1_FD_67491 | JGI IMG/M metagenome (GOLD analysis project Ga0066903, IMG submission 67491) | Tropical forest soil microbial communities from Panama analyzed to predict greenhouse gas emissions - Panama Soil - Plot 1 (version 2) | ecosystem: Environmental > Terrestrial > Soil >...
ACGAGCGCCGCGACGATCAAGGCGACCACGAAGACGACAATCAGCACACGTCTCATAAGAACCTCCGTTGTCTCATACATAGTCTCCCAGCCCCCTAGTCCCCTGTAGTCACACTCTCGGTCATGCCCATCGGCCTGATGTTGCCGAGTATTCCCGACTGAATGCGATCGTCCTGCGCCATGAGACGTCCGCCGTCCAGCGATGGTGAGAGACGTACCCAGGCGCGCAACACCTCGGCCACGCTCCACGCCTGAGCGATGCACCCGCGCGGCGTGAACGGCGGCTCCGCGTCGAACACTTCGCTGATCGATCCGATGCACGCGTTGTCGAGATGCGGAATGAAGCCTTCGAGCGCGCGGCACGCGCCGGCGAGGTCATCGGGGTACACTTTCAACCACGCGTCGATGTACGGACCCACAAGCCAGCCCCAGACGGTGCCCTGATGATACGCCGCGTCGCGTGCGCGAAGATCGCCGAAGTACTTCGCCTTGAACTCGGGATCGCCTTTCGCGAGCGATCGCAGGCCGACCGGCGTCAGCAGACAATCGCGCACGGTCCGCATCACGCGGTCCCAGCGCTCGCGCGCGAGCACGGGATGCGGCAGCGAGATCGCGAACACCTGGTTCGGCCGGCATTTCGGATCGTTGCCGCCGCCTTCGGCGTCGACGACGTCGAAGAGGTACCCGCACTCCGGGATCCAGAAGCGCTCGTTGAACGACCGCTGCACGCATGCCGCGCGATTGCGGTACGCAGCCGGATCGTCGTCGTGCTCGGCGGCCCAGCACTCCATCAGCTTGAGCGCGTTGAACCACAGCGCGTTGATCTCGACCGCCTTGCCGCGGCGCGGCGTCACCACCCAGTCGTCGACCTTCGCGTCCATCCACGTCAGCTGATAGCCGGGCGCGCCCTGCGTGAGCAGGCTGTCGCGCTCGTCCATCCGGATGCCGAAGGCGGTGCCGCGGGTGTGGGCGTCGATCATCTGCTTCAACGTCGGGTACAGCAGCGACAGCGTCAGCCGATCGCCGGTGTGCTCGACGTACCGGTGCATCGCGTGGAAGAACCACAACGTGGCGTCGGCCGTGTGATACAGGCCTTCCTTCTCGCCCTCGGGAAACATGTTCGGGATCAAACCGTCGCGCACGTAGTGAGCGAAGGTTCGGAGGATGTACGCGGCTTCGATGTGGCGCCCGGTGACGAGCGTCAGCCCTTCGAGGCTGATCATCGTGTCGCGTCCCCAGTCGGTGAACCAGTGGTAGCCCGCGATGACCGTGCGCACCTCGTCGCCGTACGCGTGCGCGCGGGCGGTTTCCTCGGTTCGACCGGCCGGCGTGATGATGAACTGATCCGCGGCGAGCACGAGCTCGGCGGGGAGGCCGTCGCGCGCCTCGGGCGGCGCGAGCGTGAGCAAGCGCCGGCGGCGCCCGCGCTCGGCCTCGAGCGCCTTCAGCGGCGCCATCACGCGCATGGTTTCCACCGGCTCGGTCGAGGCGACGAGCGTCGCGGGCTCGCCCAGCCTGAGCGTCAGGCGGAAATACCCGGGGCTCCACAGGTCGCCGCGCGCCTGGTACCCGCGGCTCTCTTCGACCGGATAGAGGATGCTCTCGATCCGTTTCCCTTTCAAGGTGAACGACGCGTCGGCGGCCCAGAGCTTCATCCGCACCGGCGGGAGCGGGCTGTTGCAGAGCGAGATCTCGTAGTCGTCGCGAACGGCCTTGAACTCGTAGGGCCATCCGAGCGGCTCGCTCACCGGCGCTTCCTGCGGCCGGAAGTTGACGGAGGGCCGCAGCGCGAGCTCGATTCTCTCCGCGCCCGAGACGAGCTCGTACAGCAGGTGCACGCTGTTCTGCATGTGCGGAAGAAACACGCGCTTCTCGATGACGACGCCCTCGACGTCGTAGCGCCACACCGGCAGTCCGGCCTCCAGGCGGAACTCGGTCAGGTAGCCCGTGCCGTGCGCGTCGGGCGCGTCGCCGGCGCGCTCGCGCCCGCCGATCTCGCGGCGGCGCCCGTCCGAAAAGCGCACCTGCTCGGCGATGTGGCTGAGCATCACCGTGCGTCCCAGCGGCGCGGGGAGCGCCGCGATCAGGACGCCGTGGTACCGCCGCGTGATCACGCCGGAGACGGTTCCCGACGCGTAGCCGCCGAGCCCGTTGGTCACGAGCCATTCACGCGTGACGAGCGCTTCTGGATCGTCTTTGCCCGGCGGCGGCCACGGAATCCGGCGTACCGGCTGAGGCATGAAGATCGCGCTCACGCGGTGCGCCGGCGAACGAGCGGAATGGGATGACGCGGACGGCGGGGCCCCGGGCTCAGGACGAGCGTACAGTCACCGGGAATCATCCAGCAGCCGTCCGGCCACGTGTCGGGCGTGCCGGCGCCGCCGTACGCAGGATCCTCGCTCGACCATCGCAGCGCCCAGTCGGTGTCGGCCGGCGGCGCGAGCAGCGGCTCCGGGAACGAACTCCGCCAGATATCGCTCCCGAGGTTCACGATCACGACGCGATCGTCGGCATGATCGGCCGTGAAGAATCGCAGCACGAAGGCGGAGGGCGCGATCACGGCGCCGTCCACGCAGCCGCGCCGCTGCAGGCCGAACGCGGTGTCCTCGCGCCGCAGGCGCAGCAACTCGACATGCAGCGCGTACGCGTCCGCGTGCGTCTCACGCTCGCTGAAATCGAGCCGGCACCGCTCGAACGTCGCCGGATCGCCCGGATCGGCCAGCGCGCCCCGCTGCACGAGATCGACGATGCTCGGGAACTGCGTGAGAAACTCGCCGCGACCGGTGCGCACCGCTGCCGCGAGCTCGTCTCCGAAATCGGCGAAGTACAGGAACGGAGACGACGCGGCGAACTCCTGGCCCTGAAAGAGCAGCGGCGTACCGGGCATCAGCAGGAGCAGCGCCGTCATCGCGCGCCAGCGCGCCGGGCTCGTCAGCTGATGACCGCGGCGCCCGTGCGCCGAGTTCGCCACCTGATCGTGATTCTGCAGAAAGGTGACGAACGCCGCCGGCGGGAGCCCCCACGTCGGCGTCCCGCGCGCCTTGCGCTGCCAGTCGTAGTGCTGACCCTGAAACAGGTAGCCGTACTTCGCCGCCGAGATCAGCTCCTGCGGCTCGCCGTGCGTGTCGCTGTAGTACGCCTCCGCGTGCCCGGTCAGCGCCACCATCGCGCTGTGATGAACATCGTCGTTCCACAGCGCGTCGAGCCCGTAGCCGCCCTCCGCCATCGGCCGCACCAGACGCGTGTCCTGCGGCTCGTTCTCGGCGACGATCACAATCGAGCGCTCGCCCGCCGCTTCACGGGCGCGCACGCCGATCTCCGCGAGGATGTGCGTCGCCGAGGCGTCGAAGACCTGCTGCGTCGCGTCGAGGCGCAGCCCGTCGAGGTGGAACTCCTCGATCCAGTACGCAGCGTTGGCGGTGAAGAAGTCGCGAACGGGCTGCGCGTCGGGCCCGTCGAAATTGATCGCCTCGCCCCACTCGTTCTCGTAGCGATCGGTGAAGTAGCTCGTCGAAAACGCCCGCAGGTAGTTGCCCACCGGCCCGAAATGGTTGTAGACGACGTCGAGGATCACGCCGACGCCGCAGCAGTGCGCGGTGTCGACGAACTGACGGAAGTCGTCCGGCGCGCCGTAAAGGTGCGACGGGGCGAACAGATCGACGCCGTCGTAGCCCCAGCCGAAGCGCCCCTCGAATTCGGCGACCGGCATCACTTCGACCAGCGTGATGCCGGCTCGCGCGAGCTCGCGCAGCTCGGCCGCCGCGGCCGCAAAAGTGCCCGCGCGCGTGAACGTGCCGACGTGCATCTCGTAGATCACCTGGCCGCGCAGCGACACGCCGGTCCACGCCTGATCGGTCCAGCGGAACGTACGCGGATCCACGATCTCCGACGCGCCGTGCGGGCCCTCGGGCTGAAATCGGGACGCCGGATCCGGATACGCTCGCTCGTCGTCGTCGAGGAGAAAGTGATAGCGATCGCCGAGCGCCGCGCGAAACGATCCGCTGAAGTACCCGCCAGGCTCGGCGTCGAGCGGCACGGTCTGACCGCCGCGCCCCAGGACGACACGGACGCGCCGCGCGCGCGGCGCCCACACGCGAAGGTGCGTCAACTCGCGATCGATCGGTTCCGCCCCAATCGGCAGCCGCCGTCGATACGTCGAAGCGGACGCGCGGACCGTCGAGAGGCTGATGGCTGAGTCGGGCATGCAGCTTCGAGCACTTGTCAGTCGGCGGTGGCAGGCGCCTGCAACTGGCGACCGCCGACGGCTCCAGCGCAGCCGTTGCACGTTTAGTGCCGCGGCCAGCTCAGCCGCGGACGGGCTGCGCGTCGAGAATCGCGCGCACTTTGCGGACAAGCACTTCCGGCGTGAACGGCTTCTGAATGAACAGCGAACCCGGTGTCAGATCGCGATGCATCACAGCATGATCCGTGTATCCCGACATGAAGAGGACCTTCATCGCCGGCCGCACCGATGAGAGGCGGTCCGCCAGATCGCGCCCGCTCATGTGCGGCATCACGAGGTCGGTAATCATGAGATGGATGTCGTCGGTGTGCCGTTCGGCGACGCGCACCGCGTCGAGGCCGTGGCGCGCCTCGAGCACGACATACCCGTGCCGCCGCAGCACCTCGCGCGCGAGCGCGCGGACGGCGTCTTCGTCTTCCACGAGCAGCACGGTCTCCCAGCCACGGACGCCGTCCTCGCGGCGGCCGCCGCGCTCCTCGTCCGACGCCGCTCGCTGCGCCGCGGGCGGCAGGTACACCTTGAACACCGTACCGTGTCCGGGCTCGCTGTAGACCCAGATGTATCCGCCGCTCTGCTTCACCATCCCGTACACGGTCGCGAGGCCGAGACCGCTGCCCTTGCCCTGTTCCTTCGTGGTGAAGAACGGCTCGAACACGCGGGCGCGCGTCGCTTCGTCCATCCCCGCGCCCGTGTCGCTGACGGCAAGCATCACGTACCGCCCCGGCTTCATCGTGACGTGCGTGACGACGAAGGTGTCGTCGAGCTCGACGTTCGCCGTCTCGATCGTCAGCCGCCCGCCGACCGGCATCGCGTCGCGCGCGTTGACCGCCAGGTTGACGAGGATCTGCTCGAGCGACGCCGGATCGGCGCGCACGGTCATCAGATCGCTCGCGAGCGCCGTCACCAGCTCCACGTCCTCGCTGATCAGCCGCCGCAGCAGCTTCTCGAGCTGCTGCACGATCGCGTTGACGTCGACGATCTCCGGGTGCAGCATCTGCCGCCGGCTGAACGCGAGCAGCTGTCGCGTCAACGCCGCGGCGCGTTCGCCCGCGGCCTGAATCTCCTCGAGATCGGGCCGCAGCGGATCCTCGCGCGGCAGCTCGTCGAGCATCAGGTTGCAGTAGCCGAGAATCGCCGTCAGCAGGTTGTTGAAGTCGTGGGCGACGCCGCCGGCGAGCTGGCCGACCGCCTCCATCTTCTGCGCCTGGCGCAACTGCTCCTCGAGTTTGCGACGGTCGGTGATGTCCCGCAGGTTGCAGACGATACCGCGCACGGATGGATCGTGCAGGCGGTTGACGGCGACGCCCTCCATGTTGCGCCAGCTGCGGTCGGCGTGGAGGAAACGGACCTGCGCCGTCACCGGCTTCCCGAGGCTCTGCAACGCGTCCGCTAGGCGCGCACCTGTCTCTCGATCTTCGGGGTGCAGGAACTCGAACATCGAGTGGCCGACCATTTGATCGGCACGCCACCCCAGGTGACGCGTCGACGATGGCGTGACGTAGGTGACGCAGCCCTTCGCGTCGATGATCAGCAGCGCGTCCGAGCTGTTTTCGACGAGCACCCGAAACCGTTCTTCGCTCGCGCGCAGAGCCGTCTCGGCCTGGCGGCGCTGCTGCTCGCCGGCTCGAAGCGCGAGCGCGTGGCGGACCGCTCGCTCGAGCCCCTCGACGGTGAGGTTCGTCTTGCTGAGATAATCGGCGGCGCCGGCCTTCATCGCCTCGACGGCGACGTCTTCAGCGCCGTGCCCGGTCAGCATGACGACGCCCGTGTCGACGCCGCGCTGGCGCAGCTCGCGCAGCAGGCTCAGGCCGTCGCGCGAGCCGAGCCGGTAGTCCAGGACGGCGATGTCGTGGGCTGTCGCGGTGAGAACGTCGAGCGCCTGCTCGTAGGACGTCGCAAGTCCGATCTCGGCGCCCGGCCACCCCTCGCCCGCGCGAAGAAACTCCACCACCATCCGCGCGTGTTCGATCGCATCGTCGACAACCAGCAGTCTCATCGCTTGAATATTCCAGCGATGCGGCTTCCGAGGCCCCGGAAAAGCCCCTCGATGACGCGCGCGGCGCGCTGCTTCAGCGTGCCCTGGTGGAGCGGGCACAGCTGGGACGGCACGCTGTCGCCGTCTTTGAAGTACTCAGTGTAGGTCGGGCACCCTTCGACCGGTTTCAAGTACGAGATGCTGCAAAGCTCTTCCGTGCGGAGTCCCGGAGGGATCGGAAACGTCCGCCCGGGGAGATCCTGGGCCGTGCGCCGCATGAAGTCGGCCCAGATCGGCAGCGCGACCCGCGCTCCGTACGCCTCGCGGCCGATCGGCGCCGGCTGATCGAAGCCGACCCACACGCCTACGACAACGCTCGTCGAGAACCCGACGAACCAGGCGTCGCGGTAGTCGTCGGTCGTCCCCGTCTTGCCCGCAATCGGTCCGCGAACGCCAAGCGCCCGCACCGACGCGCCCGTCCCGCGGTCGACGACGTCGCGCAGCATGGCCGTCATCTGAAACGCGACCTGCGGGCTGATGAGCTCGTCGCGCTGTACCGGCCGATCGAGCACCTGACGTCCGCCCGAATCGAACACGCTGATGATGCCGCGCGGCCGCGCGACCTGTCCTTCACCCGGAAACATCGTGTAGGCCGCCGTCAGATCGAGCGGCGAGACGACGCCGGTGCCGAGCGCGAGCGACGGCACATCGGGCAGCCCGCTGAGGCCCGCATCGGAGGCGAGTCGAAGCACCGAGCGAGAACCGACACGCTGCAGCAGATCGGCGGCCGCCGGATTGTTCGACTCGAGAAGAGCCGCCCGCAGCGTGAGCGCGTCCGGCTGCTCGGCTTCGACGCTTCGAGGATGCCACTCCGGATCTCCCGGAGCGCTGACGCTGCGCAGGTTGTCGAGCACCGACACCGGCGAGTAGCCGTTCGACAGCGCCGCGGCGTAGACGAGCGGCTTGAACGCCGACCCGGGCTGCCGCCGACTGCGAACGGCGCGGTTGAACGTGCTCCGCGCGTAGTTCGCGCCGCCGACCATCGCGAGGATGTCGCCGTTGGACGGATCGATCGCAACCAGCGCCGCTTCGAGGCCCGGCCTGTGAAGTCGATCGAGCCCCGCCGCCACCGCGCGTTCGGCGGCATCCTGCAGGGCCGGAACGAACGCCGTGTGCACCTGCCAGTCCGGCGGATTGTCGCCTCCGAACTCGTTTCGAAACTGCTGCCGGAGAAACTCCTTCGCCCAGCCCGCTCGCGCATCGCCGGGCTGCCGGTACGGCTGGATTCTCGGACGAACCCTGCGCGCTGCCTCTTCCTGCGCTCCCGTGATCAGGCCCTGGTCCCGCATCTGCGCGAGGACGACGTGACTGCGATCGAGCGCGCCCTCGTAGTTCGTCCAGGGCGACAGCACCGACGGCGCTCGAATCAGCCCCGCGATGAAGGCCGCCTCGGGCAGCGTGACCGAGCGCGCCGGCTTGCGAAACAGATGCTCCGACATCGTCTCGACGCCATACACACCCGCGCTCAAATAGACGCGGTTCAGGTAGAACTCGAGGATTTGCTTCTTGGTCAGCTGCGCCTCGATGAGGATCGCAATGCCCGCTTCCTTGAGCTTGCGGCCGTACGTTTTGACGTTGGAGAGAAACAGCGTGCGCGCGAGCTGCTGGGTCAGGGTGCTGGCGCCTTCGACGCGGGCGCCGTACCGGATGTCGCGCCCGATCGCACGGACGAGCCCGATCGGATCGATTCCGGGATGGTAGTAGAAGCGCCGATCCTCGACCGCGACGACGGCGTGCTGCAGGTCGGTCGAGATGTCGTCGAGCGACACGTCGTGCCGCTGTTCGTCGAGGCGGAACCACGGCTGGCCGTCCGCGCCGTAGAACATCGTGTCGCCGATGCCACGGGTGAGCCGGTGGACCGCCATCGCGTAGCGCGACAGCCACACGGCCGAGACAACCGTCGTCACGACCACGGCCACCACGAGCCCCGGCGCAATCCAACCCGTCAGCCGGCGCCGTCGAAACAGGTTCAGGATCGTTGCCCCTTTCTCTCGGCGATCAGCGAATACGCGAGCGCGATTCCAAAAATGACCACGATGAGCCCCAGCGACAACCACTTCGGGATCTCGAACCCGACGTAGCCGGCGCTATGCAGATATTCGACCATCAGCTTGAAGGCGACCCACGAAATGATGACGAACGCGCCGTCGACGAGCGGCGGGTAGCGCTCGACGAGCGCCAGAAGCTGCCCGATCACCAGCCGCATCATGACGATGCCGAGGATGCCGCCCGACAGCACGACCCACAGTTTGGGCGACATCGCGACGGCGACGAGAATCGAGTCGATTGCGAAGACCAGATCGGTGAGCTCGACTTTCACGACGGTCCCCCAAAACGCCGACAATCCCAGCCAGGGCTGCGCGCGCCGCGCCGCCCGCCGCTCGTCGACGCTCTCGGCGCCGGTGAAGTGGCGGTAGACGAGATAGAGCAGATATGCCGCGCCGACAAGCTTCACCCAGCCGAGACTGATCAGGTAGACGGCGAGCAGCGTCGCGGCGCCACGGAACGCGAACGCGCCGACGATGCCGTAGCGGAGCGCCTTTCGCTGCTGCGCTTTCGGGAGCCCGAGAACGAGGACCGCGAGCACCATCGCGTTGTCCGCGCTCAGCAGGCCTTCGAGGGCCACGAGCAGCGCGATGGTGACGAGGTCGGATCCCTGGATCACGTGCTTCTCAGGATACTACCGGCAAAGTTGACACGAGCCGTATCAAGGCCTACATTTAGATCGGCGCAAGGCTTGCGAACGGCCCTATGGGCGTGGAGCAGGAACTCTTTTTCATCAGCATGGCGGCCCGTCTGCTCGGCATGCACCCGCAGACGCTCAGGAAGTACGAGCGGCTGGGGCTCGTGCAACCGAGCCGCACGATCGGCAGCATGCGGCTCTACTCGCGCGAGGAGCTCGAACGGCTGAAGCTCATCAAGCGGCTCGTCGACGGCGCCGGAATCAATCTCGCGGGCGTGCAGCGGCTCCTCGAGATTGCCGAGGTCGTGCAGCGGCTCCGCCCTTTGATGCGCGATGAAACGCTGTCGGCGCGCGACGCGCGCCGACGGCTGAATCAGGAGCTCGACGAGTTGAGTCGGATGCTCGGTTTCGATTAGCGATGGACTTCAAAGACTACTACTCCACGCTCGGCGTCGCGAAGACCGCGACCGAGAAAGAAATCAAGCAGGCGTTCCGGAAGCTGGCGCGCAAGCATCACCCCGATGTCAACCCGGGCGACAAGGCGGCCGAGGCGCGCTTCAAGGACATCAACGAAGCGTACGAGGTGCTCGGCGATCCGGCGAAACGCAAGAAGTACGACGAGCTCGGCGCCAACTGGCGGATGTACGAGCAGGCCGGCGCGCAGGGCGGTCCCGGTTTCGCCGGCGGCCCGGGCGCCGGATGGAACGTCCACGTCGGCGGCGGCTCGCCCGGCCAGGGCGGCTACCGCACGATGACGCAGGACGAGATCAACGAGATGTTCGGCGGCGAGAATCCGTTCTCGGATTTCTTCCAGACCTTCTTCGGCGGCATGGGCCAGGAAGGTCCGCGGACGCGAACCGGCGGCGGCCGCGGGCACGCGCCGCGCGCCCGCCAGGGGCGCGACATCGAGCAGGATCTGGAGCTGCCGCTCGAGGACGTGTATCGGGGCACGACGCGGCGCTTCTCGATTCAGCACGACGGCCAGACGCGCACGGTGGACGTGCGGATTCCCGCCGGCGTCGGCGAAGGAGCGCGCGTGCGTGTCGCCGGCGAAGGCGAGCAGGGGGCGGGCGGCGCGAAGTCGGGCGATCTCTACCTGCGCATTCACACCGCGCCGCACAAGCAGTTCGAGCGCAAGGGACGCGATCTCTACACGCGCGTTGCGATTCCGCTGACGACGGCCGTCCTCGGCGGCGAGGCCGACGTGCAGACCGTCGCCGGCAAATCGCTGCGCCTGAAGATCCCGGCGACGACGCAGCACGCGCAGGTGTTTCGCTTGAAGGGGCACGGCCTGCCCGGGACCGGCAAGGACTCGGAACCCGGCGACCTCTACGCCACCGTCGACGTCCAGCTGCCGAAGAAGCTGACGCCCGAACAACGCAAAGTCTTCGAAGAACTCCAGAAGCTCGCATCATGAACATCAACAAGTACACGGAGAAAGCACGGGAGGCGGTCGCAGCGGCGATCGAGCTCGCGCGTGAAGCGAACAATCCGCAGCTGGAGCCCGAGCACCTGCTCGTCGCGCTGGTCGAACA
>Ga0066903_100006330_pt1 | contig 10494 bp, 8 predicted proteins | sample PanSoiMetaGPlot1_FD_67491 | JGI IMG/M metagenome (GOLD analysis project Ga0066903, IMG submission 67491) | Tropical forest soil microbial communities from Panama analyzed to predict greenhouse gas emissions - Panama Soil - Plot 1 (version 2) | ecosystem: Environmental > Terrestrial > Soil >...
TCGGGCGGCGGGTCGATCGATCCAGGGCGGCGATTCTGCCATATCGGGACCGCGGCCGGAACCGCGGATCGCCCGGGTGAAGGCCGGCGATCCTCCGCAGCGACGGCGGCGTGGCGGCGCACGCTCCACGCTGGCGCACACCATCGACGACCGGTACTTTTGCGTTCGCATGGATACGATGGTCGCGGCCACGCGTGAGTATGAACGTTGGGTCCGTCGCTTCACGCCCCTGGTCCCGCACGACATCGCGCGCAAGCACGCCAAGATGCGCGAGGACCCGTTCTCGTTCCTGCGCGCCACGTTCTATCGCTGGGCGCAACGGTGGCCGGCCGCGTGCCCGGACCTCGTGGCGGCGCCGCACGTGCTCGCGATCGGCGACCTCCACATCGAGAACTTCGGCACCTGGCGCGACCCCGATGGCCGGCTGGTGTGGGGCGTCAACGACTTCGACGAGGCCGGCCGCGCGCCGTACACGAACGATCTCGTCCGGCTGGTGGCGAGCGCCTGGCTGGCGCGCGACCTCGGCCGCATCGGGCTCAAGCGCCGCGAGATCTGCGACACGGTCCTGCTGGGCTACCGGGAAGGGCTCCGGGTGGGCGGCCGTCCGTTCGTGCTCGCCGAGCACAATGGCTGGCTGGGCCAGGTGGCCGCCTGGCAGCTTCGCGAGCCGGTCGCGTTCTGGCGCGCGCTGAGGCGCAAGGCGATCGCCGCGAGCGCGCTGCCCGCGGACGTCCACGCCGCGGTCCACGGCCTGATGCCGGAACGACAGCTCGCCTACACGCTGATGCGCCGCATCGCCGGCCTCGGCAGTCTCGGCCGGCCGCGCTTCGTCGCGCTCGCCAAGTGGAAGGGAGGCTGGATCGCGCGCGAGGCCCGCGCGCTCGTGCCATCCGCCTACGCCTGGCTGTCGCGCGGACGAAAGGCCCGCATCTGGTACGAGACGCTCAATCACCGCGCGGTGCGATCGCCGGACCCGTTCCTGCGTGTCCTCGGCCGCTGGGTCGTGCGGCGCCTGGCGCCCGACTGCTCCAAGATCGATATCGAAACGTTGCCCACCCGTTATGACGAATCGCGGCTCCTGCACGCCATGGGATATGAGACCGCGAATATCCATATGGCCACGCGCGGCGCGCGCGAGGCGATCCGCAGGGATCTCCGCAAGTCCGCGCGCCGCGGGATCCGGGACGGCGCGACGACCATGCTCGAGGTGACGCTCGCGGACTGGAAGGCGTGGAAGCGGTCCAGGCGGTAAGGACCCTTCCCCCGGGGGCCATGACGTTTTCCGCCCCCAAACGAAATGCGGTCTGGCCATACGACGACGTCGGCGAGTACGCCCGGGGCTTCCGCTGCAAGTGCGGTTTTGATTATACAAAACTGCGCTGCCGGCAATCTAAACACGCATGGATTAGTCACTTTATTCATTCCTGACCCGCCGTCATATTCCGACGCTGGTCGGGTCGAGTCGCAGCGCATTCCCCCCGACCGGCCTCCCGCAGGGCCCTCACCCACATCGCGCTGCGTTTTCTTTTCTTCGCGGAGGTTGTGTCGTGACCCCTCGCCCCCGGCCTCTCCTCGTCGCCATCGAGGCCTTCCTCGCACTTGGCATTCTGCTCAACCTCGGTGCCTGCAGCCGAGGTGAGCATCCGACGGACATGCTCGCCTCGCCTGGGCGCAGCGCGGGCTCGTTCGCGGGCGGCGTCAACCTGCCCGTCCCGGCCAATCTCGTCCTCTCGCCCACGACCGTCGCCGGCGGTGCGACGTCGACGGGCACGGTCCAGTTGGACAACCCCGCGCTCACTGGCGGCCAGGTCGTGACGCTCTCGAGCAGCAGCGCCGCGGCCACCGTCCCCGCCTCGGTCACCATCGCGGCCGGCGGCAGCAGCGCGACGTTCACCGTGACCACGACGGCCGTCGCCGCGACCACGAGCGCGACCATCAACGCCACGGCGAACGGCAAATCCCGCCCCGCCACGCTGACGATCACGGCCGGCGGCGTCGTCGCGGGCGTATCGCTCGCCACGATCGCGCTCGCGCCCACCTCGGTCGCAGCGCGTGGCACATCCGTGGGCACCGTCACGCTGAGCGGCGCCGCACCGGCGGCCGGCGCGGTCGTCACGCTGCGGAGCGCCAACACGGCGGTCGCCACGGTTCCGGCCAGTGTCACGGTGGCAGCCGGCGCCACGAGCGCCACGTTCACCGTCACCGCCGGCGCGCCGACCGTGACGAGCACGGTCGGCATCAGCGGCACGTTCGGCGGCGTCACGCGCACCGCGACGCTGACGGTCACGGCGGCCGCCCCGGTGGCGGCGTTGTCGGCGGTCTCGCTCACGCCCGCGAGCGTGAACGCGGGTACGTCGTCCACGGGAACGGTCACGCTGACGTCGGCGGCCCCGGCTGCCGGCTTCCTGGTGTCGCTCTCCAGCAGCGCGCCGGCGTCCGCGGCGGTGCCCGCGAGCGTCACGGTCGCGGGCGGCGCGACGACCGCGACGTTCACGGTGACGACGCCGCCGGCCGTGGTCGGCAGCAGCGCCATCGTGACCGCGACTGCGAACCTCGTCTCCCGCACGGCGACGCTGACGATCACGCCCACGGATCCCTGCGCGAATATCGGCGGGCTCGGCGGGAACGTGGTCCTCACCGCGGCCAGCGTGCCGCAGTTCCGGACGGGCCGCTTGCGCGTCGATCTCGTGGGCGACGTGCCGCTCGGCTGGATCAACGCGATCGGCACGTGCACGTCGGTCGCCCCGCCGGCCGTGTCGTTCATCTCCGGCACGTGCAACGTGACGCTGGCCGGGACGAGCACGTCGGTCATCCCCGGCGGCCCGCTCACGTTCACGCCGCTGCTGATCCCGGTGCCGGCCGAGCCCGGCGTCGTGCTCGCCACCGATGCCGCGGGCAACGTGCTGCAGATCATCTGGCCGGCGCTCGCGGGGCTGCCGCCCGGCCCGCCGACGCTGCGCACGAACCTCGTCGCCTGGACCGCGGCCGTGCAGTCCGGCGTGCTTCTCGACGCGACACTGACGTACACCGCGCAGACCGCGAACGGCGCCACGGCCACGTTCACGGCGCGCGGCACGAACATGCCGGTGCCGACGTTCCGTCCGTAGACTCGGCGTCGGTTCGACCAGCACTGCGGCCGCCTCTCACGGGGCGGCCGTAGTCGTTGCCGGAGGTAGTATCACCCGACCATGGCAGAAGGTGAGATCGATTCCCTGACGGTCGAAGCGATGCGCGTGGTGCCGCGCGACCAGTTCGTGCCGCCCGCGCTTCGCCATCAGGCCTATGCCGATCGCGCGCTGCCCCTGGAGGAGGGGGCGACGATCTCCCAGCCCCACGTCGTGGAAATCATGACCCGGGCCATCCGCCCGCGGCCGGGCCTACGGGTGCTCGAGGTCGGCACGGGCTCGGGCTACCTGGCGGCCCTGCTGTCGCACATCGGCTGCCTCGTCCACTCCATCGAGATCGTCCGGGCGCTCGCGGACAGCGCCCGCGCTCGGCTCGCGCAGCTCGGCTACGGCAACGTCGAGATCCGCCACGGCGACGGTCACGCGGGCTGGCCCGAAGCGGCGCCATTCGACGCGATCCTCATCAGCGCCGCGACCGAAGTCGTTCCCGGACCGCTCCTGGATCAGCTCGCTCCCGGAGGCCGGCTGGTCGCGCCGCTCGGGAAGGCGGACCGCGTGCAGTGGCTCACGCTGCTCGAGAAGGAGGCGACGGGCCCGCTGCGACGGCGGGTGCTGCTCGCGGTGCGCTTCATCCCCATGCGGCGCGAGGTGCGCTGAAGCTCACCGGCATCACCGGAGCCCGACCTCCGGCATCCGGCAGTAGCAGTAGACGAACTCCTGCTCGCTGCCCCACGGCGTGCGATGCGTCTCGCTGGCGCTCCCGACCTTCCGGAACTCTTCGCCGAACTCGTCGTGGATGCCCTCGGCCGTGTAGCGCATGACCTCGAGCCCGCTGCACTTCTCGGGGCCCTCGGGACCGAACGTGGCCACGACGATGTGGCCGTTCGGGCGCAGGGCGCGGCGCGCGACCTCGACGTAGCGTCGGCGCGCCTCCTCCTCGCGGAGGAAGTGGAAGACCGCCCGGTCGTGCCAGAACGCGTAGTGGCGCGCGGGCAGCCCGGCGCGCGTGATATCCGCTACGAGCCACGTCACCGCCGCGGACCGCGACGCCAGCCGCTTCTTCGCGTGCTCGATTGCCGCCGCGGAGATGTCGAGCACCGTGACGTCGGCGTAGCCGCGCTCGAGGAGGTCATCCACCAGCGTCGATGCCCCGCCTCCCACGTCGAGGATCGGCGCCGACTTCGGCAGGCCCGTGTCCTCGATGAAGCGGAGCGACCGCTCGAGGTGCGGCCGATACCAGCTGACCTCGCCCGGCCCCTTCTTGCCGTAGACCGCATCCCAATGTCGACCCTGGCTCATGCCGCTCGCTCCAGCCCCTTCACCGCGCCACCGCCACCTGGGCCGTGCGGTTGCCGCCCGCGAAGCGCAGGCGCGCGAAGTAGACGCCGTTCGCCACGCGCGCGCCCTCGCGCGTCGTGAGCGCCCACGTCAGCGTCGTCCGGCCCCGGGCGAGCGCGCCGTCGAACGGCGTGGCGACGACGCGTCCTTCGAGGTCGAACAGCTCGAGCTTCGCCGCGAGCGCGAGCGGTGAGTCGACCAGGAACGTCACAGGCGCGCGCGGCGTGCGCTCCGCCACGCTCAGCGTCAGTCCGCGCGCGGGCGATCGATACTCGTCCACGGACGCCACGCTGGGCGCGCCGAGCGTGAAGTCGTTGCCTCTCCAGTTGACGCGCGTGTACGCCATGCCGGAGGCGCCCAGCGCCCATGCCGTGAATCCGCCGAGGAAGTCGGCGCCGGGTACGTGCACCTCTTCGCTGCCGCTCCAGCCGTACGTCGTGGGCGCGTTGTTCAGGTACTGCTCGAGGATGACGGGTGCGCTCCAATGGGCCGGCGTGGTGTCCGCGGGACTCTCGCCCGGGGCGAGGGACTCGAAGCGGATCGTGGTGTGCCCGTTTTCGCCCGGCGGCGTGCCCGCGTTCGTGAACATCAGCCGCCAGCCGGTTCCCGTGCCGTTCACGGAGAACACGTGCGGGCCTTCGAGCTGCGGGATGCCGGTGAACGTGCGCAGCGTCTTCGGGAAGTAGCCGAGGTCGTGCCAGGTGTCCGCGGTGCCGGAGTCGCTCCGCGCCACGCCCACGGTGAGCCCTTCGCGCCCGAGCTTGAAGTCCACGGAGTCGTTCGCCTCGTAGTACATGAGCAGGCAGCCCGGGTGTTCGGGGTCGGGCATGACGTAGGGGTCGCGGAACTGCGTGATCCCGCTGTAGACCGGCGGGTCCGCGACGGCCCACTGCGTGTCCTCCGCCTGCCACGCCAGGACGCGCGTCGGGTCCCACACCGTGTTCGTGGTGTCCAGCACGTCTGTCGTCGCATAGCCGATCCGCTCGTCGTCCTGTTCGTCGACGCCGGTGTAGAACAGGTACGTGCGCCCGTTCGCCTCGACGAGGCTCGGCGACCACACGTGACGGCGGTTCCACCACGTGGTGTCCGTCGCGAACGCGAGCGTGTCCACCGCCCAGTGCAGCAGGTCGAGCGACCACGCGTGCCCGAGCGTCCTCTCGCTGATGTGGAGTCCACCGCTCCGCTGGTAGACGATGTGGAACAGCTGGCGCAGGCTCGTGACGATCGCCAACGAGTCCGGCGGCCCGATCGTGTCGTGGTGCACGACCACGTTGTGGAAGAACGCGAACTCCTTCACCGAGACATCGCCATCCGGGTCGTGGAACACAGAGAAAACCGGGTGGACGTCGGCGGTGGTGTAGAGCACGTCGTACGTCGCCTGGCTGCGGGCGCCGTCCGGCCAGGCCGCGAACACGAGGCAGGCGCCGAGGAGCGCCGCCGCGGGCACACGGCGCTCGCTCATGTCGCCGGGAGCACTGCGGGGTGGAGCTTCAACAATCGCGCCGCGTTGCCGCCCAGGATGGCCGCTCGCTGCTCCTCGGCGATCGGCAGGCTGGACACCACGCGCACGGCCTTCTCCATGTCGCCGATCTGGTGCGGATAGTCGGTGCCGAGCACGACGTGGTCCGCGCCCGCGAACCCGATGGCGCACTGCAGCGCGCGCGGCTCGAAGTTGACGGTGTCGTACCAGCAGTTCCGCTTGAAGTAGAACGACGGCGGGTTCGGGAGCAGCGCGCCCAACTCGGAGAACGCGTCGTAGCCGCGGTCGATGCGCTCGGCGATGTAGGGGATGGTCCCGCCCAGGTGGCCAAGCATGAAGTGGAGCGTGGGGAATGCTTCGAGCACGCCCGCGAACGTGAGCTGGGTGATCGCCAGCGTCGTGTCGACCAGGAAGCCCACGAGCGCCGTGAGCCGGAACTCCTCGTACGCCTCCTCCCCCGGCGGTGTCGTGGGGTGGATCATCAGCGGCACGCCGAGGCGCGCGGCGGTTTCGTAGATCGGCCAGAAGTCGCGGTGGTGCAGCGCGCAGCCGTTCACGTTGGCGAACAGCATTGCGCCGCGGAGCCCCAACTGCGTGACGGCCCGTTCCAGCTCGGCCGCGGAGGCGCGCGGATCCTGGAGCGGGAGCGTCGCGAGCGGGCTGAACCGCCGCGGATGGCGGCGCTGGATGTCCGCGAACTCGTCGTTCACGAGCCGCGCGAGCTGGACGCCGCGGGCCGGCGTCTCGACGTGCACGCCCGGCGTGGTGAGCGAGAGCAGGCCGACGTCGACGCCGGTGCGGTCCATCTCGGCCAGGCGGGTGGCGAGGTCGACGTGGCCGTCGGCGACCACGTTGAAGTCGCCGGCGTAGTGGACCAGCCGCCGGCCATCCTCGCCGCGCGTGATCCGGCACGCCGCACTCGGGTGCTTCTCGACCTCGTCGAGGTAGGCGAGCGGGTAGTGATGCGTATGGAAGTCGATCTTCATCGCGCCTCGTGCGATCCGGGCACGAGAATCGTACCTTGGCGCAGACCGGTGGCGCTACCCCCGCCGCAGAAGCATCAGCGTCACGTCGTCCTCGAGCCCGTTGACGCCCGCGAACGCGCGCGCTTCCAGCACGACGTTCTCGACCAGGTCGCGGGCGCGGCGCCGGCGGCCGGCTGCGACCAATCCGGCAAGCCGCTCAGGCCCGAACCACGCGCCCCTGGCGTTGCACGCCTCGACGATGCCGTCGGTGAAGAGCACGAGCTGATCGCCCGCGGCGAGCTGGACCTCGCCGATCTCGAAGCGCGTGTCGCCGATCACGCCCAGCAGCGGACCGCCCTGCTCGAGCCACTGCGGGGCTTGGCCCGCGCGGTCCAGGAGCGGCGGGTTGTGGCCGCAATTGACGTAGCGCACGCGGCCGGTCGCGGGGTCGAGCATCGCCAGCACGGCGGTCACGAACGCGTTGCCGGCCGTGGTGTCCGGGAGCTCGCGATCGAGCGTCTCCGCCACCTCGTCCAGCGAGTGGCCGGCGCGCAGGCAGGTGCGGACGAGCGCGCGGAACGCCGACATGATGATCGCCGCCGGGACGCCGTGGCCCGACACGTCCGCCACGACCAGCCCCAGTTGCCCGCCCGGCACCGGGATGCAATCGAAGTAGTCGCCGCCCACACGCGCGCTCGGCAGGCAGACGCCGGCCAGCTCGTGGCCGGGCACGTCGGGAAGGACGGCGGGCAGGAGCCGCTCCTGCACCTGCTGTGCGGTGCGCAGCTGGCGCTCGAGGTGGCCGGCGGCGATCTGGCGCTCGTGCAGCATCGCCTTCTCGACCGCGATCGCCGTGGCCTCGGCGAAGAAGTGCAGCACCTCGACGTCGTCGATGTGGAACGCGGCCGGCTGGTCACTTTCCAGGTTCAGCGCGCCGACCGTGCGGCCGTCGAGGCGGATCGGGACCGCGACCTCGGACAGCGTCTCCGCGCGCGCTTGGATGTAGCGCGGGTCGAGGCGCACGTCGGCCGCGCACACGTCCTCGCCGCTGCGGATCACGTGGCCCACGATGCCCTTCCCCTCGCGGAGCATCGGGTCGGTGAGCGGGGACCGCGGCGTGAAGCCGCGCCAGCTCACGCCCGCGATCTGCTCGCCCAACCCGCCGGCGCGCGGCGACGACACCTCCTCGCGCAGGATGAAGATGCCGGCCGCGTCGTATGGCAGCAGCAGCCGCAGCCCGTCCAGCAGGCGGTCCAGTGTCTCGCGCAGGTCCAGCGTGCCACGGGTGCTGCGGAAGATCTCGAGCAGCAGCCTGCAGCGTGCATCGGAGGTGAGCGTTCCTCGTCCGTTCCCGTTCGACTCGACCCTCGGTCGCATCGTCGGGACGGCGCGTGTCTCGGTCATGGTGGGTTCCTTCCTCGGGCACGCCCGTCCTGACATGAGACGAGCGTGGGGCGAGAAAGGTGTCAGCGCTCGACGCGGTCACGGCCGACCGCGGGCATCGCGCGACGAGCGCGGCGCGTTGTCCGGCCCGTCAACGAGTCGTCATCGATTTCGGTGACTTGCGGCGACGATCCTTCCGATGACCCGATGCGCACGTGGCAACGGCTCAAACCGGGCGACGCGGAGAGACAGCTCATGAAACGCTGGACGAAGGTCCTGGCCGTACTCGGTGGCTACGCATTCGCCATACTCACAAGCATCATCGTGGTAGCCATTTACGACCGACGCTTCACGTCCGCTGACAACGACGCCTACAGCGGCATGATCGCGGGCGGCGAGATGATCCTGGGAGCCGGCGTGTACATCGTCGTGTCGCTCGTGCCGACGGGCTATGTGCTCTGGTCGCTGTGGCGAAGGCGCTCGCGGCGGCGATCGTCGAGCTGATCGCCGAAGCCGCCGCGCCCGTTCGCGCGACGGACGGATGGCGCCGGGTGGCGCGCTGCCGCCGCCCCGGCGCCGTCCGGGCAGGGATTCAGTTCGTGTCGCGCGGCGTGATCGGCGGTGGACAGGTGCAGTGCGGGTTCGTGGGCGGCGCTCGCTCGCGGTCGCGGGGGTTCGAACCGCGAGCAGCGTCGAGCATTCTGTCGCGGCCGCGGCCCGGGTCAAGACCCGTATTCTCCTGACGCCGCGTGCTCCCTTTGCGCTTGACCGCGCCCGGCTCGACTCGGACCATCGGCGCATGGCTGACCAGCGTTGCCTCTACACGATCCTCCGCGCGCCGCATGAGCGCCTCGAGGACCTGCTCATGCAGTACGTGGCGCCGGTCATCGACCGGATCCGCGATGCGCCGGAGCTGGACTCACTGTTCTTCGTCCGCTACTCGGAGCCGACGTGGCAGCTGCGCTTCCGGGTGTTGGGAAACCCCGAGTGGATCGGCGATCGTGTCGAGCCGGCGTTGCGCACGCTCGTCGACGACCTGCTGGATGCCGGCACGATCGAGGGCTTCGACTTCGCCACGTACGATCGCGAGTACGAGCGCTACGGCGGCCCCGAAGGCATGGCGCTCGCCGAGAAGCTGTTCAGTCTCGATTCCCTGGCGGCACTCGACTGGCTCGCGGCGGAACGCCGCGGCGGCGTGACCCGCTCGCGCCGCGAGTTCTCGGTGGTGCTCGTGGAACGCCTGCTGGACATCGCGCGGTTCGATCGCCGCCAGCGCCTCGCGTTCTATCGTCACGGCCACGCCTGGGCGGCCGAGATGTGGGGCGAGAAGGAGATGCAGACGCTGGAAGGGCGCTTCCAGGAGCTGAAGCCGGGCCTGGAACAGCTCGTGTTCAGCAACGCCGGCAGCGTCGGCGACCGCGAGGCGATCTGGGGCGGCGCGGAGGCGGCCGGGATCGCCGAGCGCTTCCTCACGGACGCGGCCCCGGTCGTCCACGCGATCCTGGAAGGTCACGCGTCGGGACGCATCCGGCAGGAGCTCGTCTATCTGTTCTGGTCCTACACGCACATGTTCACGAATCGCTTAGGGATCGAGTCCGCCGGCGAGGCGGTGCTGCGCTACTTCCTCAGGCGCCTGATCGAGGGACACGATCCCGTGCAGGCGTGAGGCGCGAGCCGCGTCCCGCCACCTGAACCCTGGCCGCGGCGAAGCTGATGAACGGCGCGATCGCGGAAGCGGGCAGCCGCGCCGGTCGCCCCCGGTCGCTGGCCAACGCGGCGCGAATGAGAACGTGCCAGCGCGCAGGAAGCGTCTGCAACGCCCAGGCCGCCGCACGCGGCTTCGAGACCACGTCACCGTTCCGCAACGTGTACAGGATCCGGCACAGCGTGAGCACGGCGTACGCGCGATAGAACTCCCGTTGCCGCCACCGGCTGGCGGGGTCGCCGATCTCGGCGCCCAGGTACCCGACCTCGCGCGCGAGCGCTGCCCGGACCATGCTCGCCGTGATACGCGGCAGGATCGACCCCGCCCGCGGCCCCGCGAGCGTGACGCCGGAGGCGAGCACGTTCATCCACACGAGCGGGTTCCCATCCGATCCGATCCGCTTCAGCGTACCGAACTGGTAGAGCGCCCCGCGTCGGCCCGGCCGGAGCAGCCGGCTCCGGATGAGGATCTGCATCTGGACGCGGCGCATCAATGGAT
>Ga0066903_100006331_pt1 | contig 10493 bp, 10 predicted proteins | sample PanSoiMetaGPlot1_FD_67491 | JGI IMG/M metagenome (GOLD analysis project Ga0066903, IMG submission 67491) | Tropical forest soil microbial communities from Panama analyzed to predict greenhouse gas emissions - Panama Soil - Plot 1 (version 2) | ecosystem: Environmental > Terrestrial > Soil >...
TTCTCGATGACCACGCCGAGCATGACGTTGTGCGCGATCTTGCAGATTCGCGCCCTGTCGGCCTCTCCGACGTAGAACACCCCCCGCGGAGCAAACGCTTCGACGATCGGCTTCACCCTGTCGAAGGCGCCCTTCGGACCAGATGCGACGCTCGACAGCTTGCCGGCACGGACACAGCCGCCATTACCGCTGACCGAGGCGACCACGTATTCGGCGCCTCGCGCAGCGAGAGCCCTACGAAGGCGCTCCGAGTCGTCTATCCCGATGCTCGAACAGTCGACCAACAGCTTTGGAGTGCGGTTCCGACCGTCGGCGAATACGCCCGTGCTTCCGAAGCAGACCTCGCGCACATCGTCGCCGGTCGCGACCATCGTGAAGAGGACGTCTACGCCGGCCAAGTCCTCAAGCTTATCGGCCAGCTTCGCGCCCTTCTTGGCCAACGGCTCGGCCTTGGACCGGGTCCTGTTCCATACCGTCAATCCGTGGCCCGCTCCTGTTCCGCCATCGGATAACCCATCCGACCCAGCCCGACCCAACCGACATTCATCTCGATTTCTCCTGTCGTTTCGTCAAATTGCCGCCGCTGCCGGCGAGCCGAGGAAGCGCGTCCGCCCTGTGGGACCGCGCAAATCCACCGTCGGCCCGACCGGGACTATTCCAGTCGGATTCACCCACGTCTGACTTCCGTAGTAGTGACGCTTGATGTGCAGTAAATCGACCGTCTCGGCGACGCCGGGAAGCTGGTAGACGTCCTTGAGCCAACCCCAGATGTTCGGGAAGTCCGACAGGTGGCGGACGTTGCACTTGAAGTGTGAATAGTAGACGAGATCGAAGCGGACCGCGGTCGTGAACAACCGCACGTCGGCTTCCGTGAAGCGCGAGCCCACCAGAAAACGTCTGTCGGCCAGCCGCAAATCGATGCGTTGCAGTGCTTCGAAGAGCTTCCACACCGCATCGTGATAAGCGGCTTCCTTAGTCGCGAAGCCGGCCCGGTAAACGCCATTGTTTACCGCGCTGTAGATCTCTTCGTTCACAGCGTCTATTTCAGACGCGAGATCGTCGGGATAGAGATCGACCGAGGAATCTCCCCATTCGTCGAAATCCCGGTTGAGCATGCGAATGATCTCGGACGATTCGTTGTTGACGATGGTCCTCGTCTCGGTGTCCCAAAGCACCGGCACCGTTGCGTGACCTGAAAAGCCCGGCTCCGCATCGCGGTAGATCTCGTACAAGAACCGCCGTCCGGTCACGGCGTCGATTTCTCCTCCGAAGGTCCATCCGTTCTCCAGCATGTCGGGATGGACGACCGTCATCGGCACAGCGGCCTCGAGCTTCTTCAGCTTCCGGACCATGATCGCCCTGCTGGCCCAGGGGCACGCGAGGGAAACGTACAATCGGTAGCGGCGCGCCGCGGGCGGATAGCGCCCGTCCGCGGATATGGATTCCCGGAACGTGGACGATTGTCTGACGAATGCGCCGTCATGGTTGTCGCGACGGCCGAGGTGCCACCGGCCTTCGAGCAAATACCCCATCGCGCCTATCCGATGTTTTCGTTGTTGGCGCGCATGAAGTCATCCGGCGCATCTGGCACGCACTCGCGCGAATACACGCGGCACGTGCTTTCGATTTCGCCCGTCACGCCTCTTCCTGAATCGGTCTCCGGTGCCGCCATCGTTTCCTCGCGTCTCAACAATGCCACCCTGAAGGTACGCCCGATGGACGCGGGTGCGGACGCTCCCGCGCAAGACACTGCGTTCTCCAACGAAGAACGAGCACCGTTGCTCTGAGGAGAACACGCCGTTCCGCAATCGTCTCTTAGCGGATGGGGCGTGTTTTGCGACGATCGCGGACTACGGCCCGATGCGAAGCACGGGCTGGCAGTCCAAATCAAAATGCCGAACGACCTCAGAGCAGTCGACCTCAATCTGCTGAAGGCCTTCGACGCCATCCTCACGGAGGGCGCCGTCACACGAGCAGGGAATAGGATCGGCCTGTCGCAACCCGCTATGAGCGCGGCTTTGGTACGTCTGCGCGACCTGTTTGAAGACAGGTTGTTCGTGAGAACTCCGGGGGGAATGGAACCGACGGCGCGCGCAAGGGAGCTCGCTGGCCCGATACAGCGTGCGCTCCGTGAAATTGAAGACGCCCTCCGGAAGTCTCCGGAGTTCGATCCAGCGCGCGCGCGCCGGACTTTTGTCGTGGGAATGACCGAATACGCCGAGATCGCTCTGGTCGAAAGGCTTACCGAATTGCTGCGCCAGCAGAGCGACTCGATCGATCTACGACTCCGCTCGATCGCCATGCTCGAATATCTCGAACCCCTGGATGACGGCGGTGTCGACGCATTTGTGGGTCACGCGGACAAGGTGCCTCCCAGATTTCAGTCGACCTTACTGCTGCAGGATCCCCTCGTTCTCCTGGCGCGAAGAGGCCATCCTATCTTCAAGACGCCTATCGGCATGGAGGATCTCGTGAGATGGCCGCAGATCCTCGTGTCGCCGACCGGCGAAGCGCGCGGCGCGGTCGATCCTATTCTGGAGCAGAAGGGCGTCGAGCGTCGCGTCGCTATGACGGTCGGGAGCTACCTCGGCATACCGCTGGCGCTGCAAAGCTCGGATCTGACAGCAAACGTGCCGCAGCAGATCGCAGCGCGTCTGTCGAAGGTGCTCCCCTTGCGGTCGGCCCCCCTACCCTTCCGACACATTGTTGCGAGTACGCTGGTGTGGCACGGCCGAAACGAATCGGACCGCGCTCAGGTCTGGCTCCGCCGTCTGGTGCGCGAAGCCGCTCAGCCGTAATCAAGCTGCAGCCGGCTCGATGCCATGTTGCAAGGTGGGCTGGCGCATCGTCACCAATTCCTCGGCCGCGGTCGGATGCACCGCCATCACCGCATCGAAATCCGATTTGGTCGCGCGCATCTGCACCGGGATCGCGATGATCTGTATCAACTCGCCCGCATCTGGCCCCACGATATGGCAGCCGACGACGCGTTCCGTGCGGCCGTCGACGACCAGTTTCATCAAGGACTTCGATCCGCTGCCGGACAGCGTCGCCCTCATAGGCCGGAAAGTCGTCTTGTAGATGTCGACGCGTCCCAGCGAGGCAACAGCCTCTTCCTCGGTCATGCCCACCGCCCCGACCTCGGGCTCGGAGAACACCGCGGTCGGAACCACGGCATGGTCGACGGCAGTCGGCCGACCGCCGAATACTGTATCGGCGAATGCGTGCCCTTCCCGGATCGCGACCGGCGTCAAGTTGACTCGATTTGTCACGTCGCCGACGGCAAAGATTCCCGGCGTGGTGGTTTGCGAAAACCTGTCGACCTTTACCGCCCCTCTGGCCACTACCTCGACTCCGGCGCGGTCTAGGTGAAGCGAGCTGGTGTTCGGACGGCGGCCCAGGGCGAACAGCACCTTGTCCGCGACGATCGGGGTGACACCTTCTACCCCCACCCGATATCCACCGTCAGAAGGAGCGATCGAAGTCACTTTGGCGCCGCACAGAACCCGGATGCCCTTGCGCTCCAGCTCGGCCTTGAGATGCGACCGCACGTCGGCATCGAAACCGCGGAGGATGTTCTCGCCGCGATAGACGAGAGTGACCGAGCTGCCGAGGCCCGCGAAGACACAAGCGAACTCCACCGCGATGTATCCGCCGCCCTGCACCACGATGGATCGCGGAAGCCCGCGGAACTCGAACACGTCGTTGGAGGAGATCGCGTGCTCGACGCCGGGAATGGGATCGCCCGGGTGCGGCCAACTGCCGGTCGCGATGAGCACATTCGAAGCGCGCACGAGCTCTCCGGAGGCCTCAAGGTGGACCGTGCGGCTGTCATCGAACGACGCGCGTGATTTGACGTGTTCTACGCCGACGCGGTCGAGATTTCCGGTGTAGGTGGCTTCGAGCCTCGCGATCTCCCGGTCTTTGTTCGCGACCAGCGTTCCCCAATCGAAGCTGGCCCCTGCCACCGTCCACCCGTATCCAGCGGAATCCTTGAACCCGTCCGCGAAGCGGGATGCGTAGACGAACAGCTTCTTCGGCACACAGCCTCTGATCACACAGGTGCCGCCGATCCGGTGCTCCTCGGCGAGCATCACCTTCGCGCCGTGGGAGGCCGCGACGCGCGCGGCCCTGACGCCGCCCGAGCCGCCGCCGATGACGAAGAGATCGACCTCCTTCATGGGGAGCCTCAGATCGCACTGATGGCCGGATCGGCGAAGTGACGTCGGTACTCCTCTATCGCCCCCGACTGGTCCAATTCGCCCTCGCTCTTCGCAACGACCACTGTCGCGACCGCATTTCCGATCATGTTGATGAGACCACGCCCCATCGACATGAAGCGCTCTACGCCAAGAAGGAGCGCCAGTCCCTCTACCGGCAGCGTTCCGACCGCCGCCAGCGTCGACGCAAGGATCACGAAGCCGGCGCCCGACACGCCGCCCACGCCCTTCGAAGTGATCATCATGATGGCGACGAGCCCGATCTGCTGCGTCACGGAAAGGTTTATCCCGTAGGCCTGGGCGATGAACAGCGTCGAAAGCGAAAGGTAGATGGAAGTGCCGTCCTGATTGAGGGTGTATCCGGTAGGCAGGACCAACGCGACGACCGGCTTGGCGCACCCAAGCTTCTGCATCTTCTCCATGAGCCTGGGCAGAACGCTTTCCGAGTTCGACGTGCTCAGCATGATGAGGATCTCTTCCTTGATGTAGGAGAGAAATTTCAGCAGCCGGAAGCCATAGAGCCTGGCGACGAGGCCGAGCACAACGAAGACGAAAAAGGCCATCGCGACGTAGGTGCTCAGCACCAAAAGCGCGAGCGAGCCCAAAGACGAGAGTCCGAATGCGCCGACGGCGAAGGCCATCGCGCTGAACGCCGCAATCGGCGCGTAGCGGATGACGATTGCGATGACCCCGAAGAGCGCGGCCGACAGGCGATCGATCGTCTCTTCGATCCTGCGACCCTTTTCCCCCATGGCCAAGACGGCGACGCCGAACAGAACCGCGAAGAACATGATCTGCAGCACGTCGCCATGGACGAAGGCTCCGAGCGCGCTGTCGGGCACGATGTTTAGAAGAAAATCGAGAACCGAGTGTTCCTTGGCGGCGCCGGAGAGCTTCTCCACGACGGCACGCTGGGATTCGCTCGGGGCGGGCGGCGACATGCCCGAACCGGGATGGAAAAGGTTGCCGGCCACCAAGCCGACCACGAGAGCCACCGTCGTGACGACCTCGAAGTAGACGACTGCCTTCACGCCAACCCGTCCGACCTTCTTCAGATCGCCCATGCCCGAAATGCCCGCGACGACCATGAGGAATACGAGCGGCCCTATCACCATCTTCACCATCTTGATGAAGAGTTCGGCGAAAGGTTTCAGCGCCGCTCCGATCTGGGGAAACATCCATCCCGCCAGCGCGCCGAGAATCATCGCGACCAGGACCTGGGTCGTGAGATTGAAGTACCATTTCGATGGTTTGCTGCCCGCCCGCGTCGACTCAGTGTGCATATTTCCCTCTATTCGGCCGCGGCGCGCCAGGAAGATGCGATCCCGCGCCGATGAGGCACGCTGAAGTCCTGCTCCGGTCCGAGCGGAACGATCCCGCCCGGATTGAGCCGCACATGGCTGATGTGGTAGTGCCGCTTGATGTGATCGAAATTGACGGTGCCCGCGACTGCGGGCCATTGATAGAGCTCGCGCGCGAATTCCATGAGGTTCGCATAGTCAGCGATCCGGCGTACGGTGCACTTGAAGTGCACGTAGTAGACCGCATCGAACCGGATCAGCGTCGTGAACAGCCGCCAGTCCGATTCCGTGATCCTGGATCCGCAAAGATAGCGGCGGGTTCTGAGCAACTCTTCGAGCTCATCCAGGGCGGCGAAGACCTGGCCGACCGCCTCCCCATATTTCGCCTGGCTTGCAGCGAACCCCGCGCGGTAGACCCCGTGATTGACGTCGCGGTACAGCCTTTCGTTCAGAGAATTGATCTCGGACCGCAGGTCCTCCGGATAGAAGTCGGGGGCCCGGTTGACGACCCAGGGATCGAACGCGGAGTTGAGCATCCGCATGATGTCGCCGGAGTCGTTGCTGACGACATTCGAAGTATGCGTATCCCACAGGACGGGAACCGTCACGCGGCCGGTGTAGCGCGGGTCCGCGCGACGATAGATCTCGTGGAGGTAAGCGCATCCATTTGCACGGTCCCCGGTCGCGCCGGGATAATCGGCGAACGACCACCCCTCGCCGTGCGTCCAAGGCGCGACGATCGAGACCGGGATGCATTCCTCAAGACCCTTCAACGCGCGCATTATCAGCGCGCGGTGGGCCCAAGGACAGGAAAGAGCCGCGTAGAGATGATATCGCCGATTTTCGGCGGGGAAGCCGGACGACCCGTCGGCGGTGACGAACCCGCGAAACGCCGACGCCGGCCGCACAAATGCTCCGTCGTTCGAGCGGCGGTACCGCTCGTCGTCGGCGAACCATTCGCCATCGACCAGCATTCCCATAGGAAAACCCGATTAGGCCGCGTCGCCGAACGCGGCCGCGCGCTTCGTCTGATGCTCCTCCCGAATTCCAGGATACTGCTCGGACAAAAGCGAACCCGGATAGAAGGCAGTTTTGAACGAAGGTCGGCTCTTGATCCTGGCCAGCCAAGCCCTCACGCCCGGTTTGTCCTTCCACAGGAATTCATAACCGAGGTCTTCCATGCGAATCATCGCCGGAAGCACGCAGAAATCGGCAAGAGTGAGCGTCGGACCGAGTAGGTAGTCGTTCGCCGCGAGCGCAGGCTCCATTCTCGCGACCGTCTTTCTGATGCTGTCTTCTGCGCTCTTCAGCTTGTCGGTGCTGAAGCCCTTGGTCTTGTCCATTTCGCCGAGAAACTTGTCGCGCAACGGCTTCGATTTCGCGAGAGTTTCAAACTCGTCGTCGGTCATCCCGGAGAAATGGCGCGCGAAGGCCGCATTGTACGAAGGGAAGCGCACCGCGACAGTCGGCACCTCCTCGAAGAAGCGGAGCCAGGCGCGCATCTTGGCCCTGTCTTTGCTGCCTGCCGGGGTGAGCGAGATTTTGGGATACTCCTCGTCGAGGTATTCCATGATCACGGACGAATCGATGATTGGGGCGCCGCCATCGACCAGCGTCGGCACCACTCCATTCGGATTCAGCTTGAGATATTCGGGCTTGAGCTGCTCGTTTTGGAAAAGCTTGAGCTTGTGCTCGACAAATTCCAGGTTCTTCTCGACGAGCGTCAGGCGGACCTTCTGGCTGCACGTCGATTGCGGAGCATCGTAGAGTTCGAGCATGACCGTCTCCGTTTGTCCGTATTGCTTTAGTAGACGTTCGCGATGGGCAGCTCTTCCGCCGGGAAGAGGGAGATCACCTGGCAGCCTTTGTCGGTGACGACGACTTCCTCCTCGATGCGAGCGGCGGAATAGCCATCGGTCGCAGGGCAGTAGGTCTCGATCGCGAACACCATGCCTTCCTTGATCTCGGTGGGATGGTCGAGCGACACGATGCGCGAGATGATCGGCCGCTCGTGCAGTGCCAGGCCCAGCCCGTGGGCAAATTGCAGACCGAACGCCGACATCTCGTCGGGAAAGCCGAATTCTCCGGCCTTCGGGAACGCCTCGCAGATACGCGCGGTCGATGCACCAGGTTTGATGCGCGCCATCGCATTGTCGAGCCACTCGCGCGCCTTCTTGTAGGCGTCGCGCTGGGCGTCGGTGGCGCGCCCGACGTTGAAGGTTCGGTAGTAGCAGGTGCGGTAGCCCATGAAAGACTGGAGGATATCGAAGAATGCCTGGTCACCGGGGCGGATCATCCGATCGGTGAAATTGTGCGGATGCGGGTTGCAGCGTTCGCCCGAAATTGCGTTGATCGCTTCGACGTCGTCCGAACCGTGCGTGTAGAGAAACTTGTTTACTTCGGCGACAAGATCGTTTTCCCGGACGCCGGGGCGGAGCTTCTCGTTGATCAGATCGTAGGCGCCGTCGACCATCGCGGCGGCTCGGTTCAGCAGCGCGATTTCATCTACGCTCTTGATCTCGCGCGCTTCCAGCATGGTCTGCTGGCCATCGACGATCTTCAGGCCCAGCTTCTGCAACTGAAACATCATAGGCGGCTCGATGATGTCGATGCCGATCGGCATCTTCTCCACGCCGGCCTCCTTGAGCAGCCCGTAGATTTCCTTGGCGTGCCTTTCCATCAGTCCGAAATCCGGCTGCACGGTGCCGCGCAATCCCACGAGACCGGCCCTCATGTTTTCCGGCTCAAGCCAAGGACAGAAAAGCTTATGGTGTACCGCCGCGGATCCGAAATCCCAGAGAATGGGCTCGCCACCGCGCGCGAGAAGCGCCCAGCGCGAAAGTTTGTCGCGTTCCCATTCGCCAATCTTTGTCGAAGTTATGTAGCGGATGTTGTTGACGTCGAACGTGATGAGGGCGCCCAGTTCGGAGTTCTCCAGCGCCTGACGCACGCGAGCGATGCGATATTTGTGCAGACGGCGGTAGTCGACGCGTTCCTCGAAGTCCACGCCCATCGTGCCCAGGGCAGGAAGATGACGACCCCAATTGAACCGCGGATTGATGTCGTCCGGATTGACTCTCCGGAGACTCCGGCTGACGTCGTCCATTCATACCTCCCTATCAGGCCCGCCGGCGTAGCGACCCTCGGCCAGCGGTGGCGGGACAGTGGTGCTGCGCGAAGGGCTGCACAAATCGAATGACGCTATGTCCTACATCCACCACACTGATGGCCCCGCAGAGTACCGCGGCTTGCTCGTAGAGCGATGCGGGCCGGGTGGCGCCGAAAAGGCTGCTGCCGACGAACGCGATCCCTCCGTCCGGCTTTTCGCGCGTCGGCTAACGGGAGCTAGCCTTATGCAATCGGTTGCAGCGTTCTCGATTCTGGGACACTGTGTGCTGCATCGGAAACCATGACCGATAAGTTCGAAGACATACGCACCTTCATCACCGTCGTTCAGGCGAAAGGCTTCGCCGGCGCCGGCGAACGGCTTGGCGTGGCGAAGTCGGCGATCAGTCGGCGCGTCAGCGACCTGGAAGACAGGCTCGGTACCCGACTTCTGCACCGGACAACGAGGGAGGTCAGCCTCACCGAGTCGGGCGCCGATTTCTATGACCGCGGGATCAAGCTGTTGGCCGATCTGGAGGAGGCCGAGGACTTCGCTTCAAAGGGACGAAACAGTCCCATTGGCAAGCTGCGCGTGACGGCTCCTGTCTCGTTCGGCATCTCCTGCATGGCCCCGGTCCTCGGCGAGTTGTCTGCACGCTATCCCAGACTCTCAGTTCAGATGGAGTTTCTCGACCGCCACACCGATCTGGTGAGAGAGGGATTTGATGTGGCGGTAAGAATAAGCCGCATGAAGGATTCTTCGCTGATAGCACGCAAGCTAGCGCCGATCCGGCACGCCGTCTGCGGCAGCCCGAACTATTTTCGGAAGCATGGAAAGCCAAAAGTCCCTGCCGATCTGGAGCATCACAAAGCGCTGCAGTACTCCTACGCCGACCCCCGGCAGGCGTGGCAATTCACCGGAAGCGATCCGGTGTTGGTCCCCTCGGATTTCAGCTGCAACAACGGCGACGTGTTGAGGGAAATGGCGGCCGCCGGCTGCGGCCTTGCGTTCCTGCCAACATTCATCATTCACCGCGCCGTCGAGGAAGGCAGGCTCGAAACCTGCCTCACGGAGTATTCGCGCGAAACTATCGGGCTCTACGCGGTCTATCCTTCGACGAGGAATTTATCGGCGAAGGTGCGGGTCTTCATCGATCTGATGGTCGAAAGGTTCGGGGACGAACCTTTCTGGGACCGCGCCATCTTCAAGGATGGGAAAAAGCCCGCTCACGCGTGAGCGCCGGCTACAACCTTCGAGTCCGCCGAGAAGCGGCCGATGCTGGTGAACACGAACGCGATCAGCCAGAGAAGCGGCCCCGCAACGCCCGGCCACCAGGGAATAAGTCCCGGCATCAGCACGAACAGTACGAAGGGAATGTCCGCAAACGCTATGAGCGTACCGTTCATCCAGTAGCCCTGCTTGTCGTTGCGCCAATTCAGGATCACCGCCATCAGGATGCCGGCCACCGCGAAGAATAGAAGATAAAACGCATTCTGTAGAAGCCGGCCGCGCACCATGCCGGTCGACTGCTCGGCCAACGCATAAACCGCGTTCGCCGCGACCAGGTGGAAGATACCCCACAACACATAAAAAACGGCGCCGATCCTGGCAGCCCATCTCGCCATCTGCATAGTTCGCCTCTCCGTTTCCTATCCGCGACGAGAGTGAGCCGGATCGCTTGCGGTGCCAACGTTGCAGCCGTTCTCTTTTGAGGCACTCACTGTCGCCTCCCGGAGAACGACCGCGGCGAAGTATTCGCGTGACCGATCTCCACGGACTCGGCCGCATCGAAACGGACCTCCACCACGCAATTTGGCAAGAGATCGCTGGTAATGGCCTCACGATTCTTCCGACAAGACGCTGTCC
>Ga0066903_100006332_pt1 | contig 10492 bp, 5 predicted proteins | sample PanSoiMetaGPlot1_FD_67491 | JGI IMG/M metagenome (GOLD analysis project Ga0066903, IMG submission 67491) | Tropical forest soil microbial communities from Panama analyzed to predict greenhouse gas emissions - Panama Soil - Plot 1 (version 2) | ecosystem: Environmental > Terrestrial > Soil >...
CGCAGCCGCTGGTTCACGAGACCCGGCGGCAGCGCGACGCCCTGATCGAAGTCGTCGCTGGCGATGAAATAGTGCACGTTGAGGAGCGCGTGACGTCCCAGCTCGAGGTTCAGCCCCGAAGCCGCCGTCCAGTTCGTGTAGCCATTCTGCACCTGCTGCTCGAGGCCGACCGTGCCGGTCGAATAAGAGCCGGACGACGACCACGAGATGTGGCGCGCGAGGTTGCCCGCCAGCGCCGTGTCGAGCGAGTTCTCCACGAGCGGCTGTGTGAAACCCTCGACGAGCCGCACGGCGCGGTTCACGCCGAGGCGGAGATTCCAGGTGCGCCCGAACGCGCGGTTCACCGCCGCGTTGCCGGTCACGCGGAACGCCATCCCCTCGACATCCGGCACCATCGACGAGCCGGTGGCGAAGCTGATCGTCGTGCGTTTTGAAACCGTCAGCGGGCGGCTGAAGTCCAGACCGGCATCGATGTCGTTGACGCGGACACGTCCTCCCACCGACTGAGAGTCGGCGACGCGGTACGTGTAGGCGCCATGCAGAGAAACATAGCGCGTCAGCCGGCGCGAGATCCCGGCGCCCGCATCCTGAGACGTCATGTCGAGATCCGAGTGCGAGCGATCGAACATCGTGTGACGGAGGTTGTAGGATGCGGTCAACGCGAACCGGCTGCCGAGCACGCGGTTCCAGCCGAGACCGGTGGACGAGGTCAGCGCGTCGAGATCCGCGTTCGCGAAATCACCGTGAGCCTGCGCGGTGTCGGCTTCGGGCGCGAGCGCGGGGCCCGGCATGGCGCCGAACTGGTACGACGGCGCGTAGCTCGCGCTCTGGGTCGCGTGGAACTGCTGCCGCTCTCCCGTAGCGGCGAAGTCGAACGTTCCCTGCTGCCGCATCGGCGTCACGTCCGCCTGCGTGGCACGGACGACCGACTGACCGGACAGATCGAACGTCGTCCGCTTGCCCCTGTGGTGATACGTCAGCGCGGCATCGGCGTCGGTGACAGGGCCGTCTGTCTGCGACGGGTTCACGTCGCCTCGTTCCTCGCTGCTGCCGCCCGAAAGCCCGACCGTCAACGCCATCGTCTGTTTCGGCGTCTCGCGTGGACGGCGCGCCGCGGCCGGTGTCGCGTCGCCCTGCGCATGGGCGATTGACGGCATCGCGGTCATGACCGACAGCAGGCACAGACGAAGCAGTCGCGAGGTCATGCGGCAATCGAAGCGTTGAGTCATGTCCGGGGCAGTCCTCACTCTGGCAGGCTGCCGAAGCACAGCCTGCGATTCAGTGCCGAATGACGAAATGGGTGCAATCGCCGAACTGCAAGGACGTCGCCATCGCGCAGGAGTGGCCCGCCGGCCGGCCGCGCCGACTTTGTCCGCGCTTTGGCAGACTATCGTCTCCCCTGGACGGGACTCTGTCGTAGGATGATGGCCGTGGAGCCGGCCGTCATGAAGCGTGCCATGCTCGTGGTCGTCGCCGCAGCCCTCGCGATCGGCAACGCCGCGTCGAACGCGCGCGCGCAGGATCTCCCGCTCGGCACGATCATCGATGACGTGAAGTGCGCGGCCGATCCGTCGCAGAGCTACGCGCTCTACGTTCCCTCGAACTATTCGCCGGATCGGAAGTGGGGTCTGCTGCTCGCGTTTCATCCGGGCGCGAGGGGACGCGCGATGGTGGAGAAGTATTCTGCAGCGGCCGAGCAGTACGGCTACATCGTCGCGGGTTCGAACAATTCGCGAAATGGCCCATGGTCGGTCTCGGCCGCGGCAGTGCAGGCGATGCCGGCCGACGTCGGACGGCGATTCTCGATCGACCCGCAGCGGATCTACCTGACCGGTCTCTCGGGTGGCGCCCGCGTGGCGATGCAGGTGGCGCTCGGCAAGAACAATGTCGCCGGGGTCATCGCGTCGAGCGCCGGATATCCCGACAGTCAGCCGCGCGCGTCGGTGCCGTTCCCCGTCTTCGGAACGGCGGGGACCGAAGACTTCAACTATCTCGAGATGCGGACGCTGGATCGCAAGCTGACCTCGCCCCATCACCTCGCGGTCTTCGAAGGCGGACACATGCTGCCGCCGGATGCGGTGGCCCTGGAAGCGATCGAATGGATGGAGATCCAGTCGATGAAGTCGGGCCGGCGCGTGCGCGACGAGGCGCTCATCGACCGCCTGCTCGAGAAGCGGACACAGGCGATCGCCGCCTCGTCGGGCGGCGCCGCCACCGTCCACCTGCTCGACGCGCTCGTCGCCGATTTCAAGGGGCTGCGCGACGTGTCGGCCGAGGAGGCGCGCGCAAAGGAGCTGTCGAAGCAGTCCGACACCAGGAAGGCTCTCGCGCGCGAGAAGAGCGACGATGCCGGCGAAGAGCGCATGCTCTCGGACGTGTTCGAACTGGAGTCGCACCTCCGCGACGAGGACCGTCATGCCGAAGCGCTGATGCGGCTGCGTGACGAGCTGACGAAGCTGGCACAGGCGGCCAACGCGGCAGAGGAGTCGCCCGAGCGCAACCGGGCGCGCCGTGTGCTGCGGTCCATCACGGCCGGCGCCGGCGAGCGCGTGCAGGATCCCGACTATCGCAAGCTGCTCGAACAGTACGGGCAGCGGGGACGCTGAGTCCCAGCAAGGAGGCGTGCATGCGTCGATCGCTCGAGCCGCTCGTGCAGGACCTCGGGTACGCGGTTCGATCGTTTCGCCGCAGTCCGGTCTTCGTGCTCGTCGCCTTGCTTTCGCTAACGCTCGGCATCGGCGCGACCACCGCCATCTTCAGCGTGATTTACGGCGTGCTGATCTCGCCCTATCCGTACGCGAAGCCCGGAGAGATCTGGGCCCCCGACGTAAGGGCGCTCGACGGACGCGGCGGCCACAGCTATTCGGTGGACGAGCTTCGCCGACTCTCCGACCTGCCGGCGTTCTCCGCAGTGATGGCGACCTCGGTCGAGACCGTGCTCATGACGGGGGAGTTCCCACCCGAGAGTTTCGGCGGCGTCCTGCTCACCGGCAACGCGTTCAACTTTCTCGGCGTGCCACCGGTCGCCGGCCGAACCATCCAGCCGTCCGACATCGCACCTAACGGTGACGCCGTGCCGGTGGTCGTCCTGAGCCATCGGTTATGGCTGCGGCTCTTCGATGGCAATCCCGCAGCGATCGGCCGGACGCTGAACCTGAACGGCCGTCCGCACACGATCGTTGGTGTGATGCCGCCGCGGTTCGGCTGGTACGGCAACGAAGGCTTCTGGCTGCCGCTGTCGCCGACGCGGACGGATCTCACCTGGATGAACCCGATCGTGCGGCTCGCGCCCGGCGTGTCGAAGATCGTCGCCGAACAGCAGCTCCATGCGCTGAACACGCGTCTCGCGCTCGAGAAGCCTGCGGCGTTTCCCGCCAAAGGGTTCACGACGACGCTGCGCAACTACCTGGACGTGACGGTCGCGAGCGGGGAAATGCGCACGAGCCTGCAGCTGCTGCTCGGAGCAGTGGCGTTCCTGCTCCTCATCGCGTGCGCCAACGTCGCCAACCTGCAGCTGGCCCGCGGCACCGCCCGCGCCCGCGAGATGGCGGTCCGCATGTCGATTGGCGCAGGACGGCGTCGTCTCGTCCGGCAGCTGCTGACCGAGAGCGTGCTGCTGTCGCTCGTCGGCGGCGCGCTCGGTGTCGCGTTCGCGTTTGGCGCAACGCGATCGATCGTCTCGCTGATGCCGGAGTTCTACGTCCCGAACGAGTCGCGGGTCGCGATCAACGTTCCGGTGCTCGTGTTTTCTCTCGCGGTCTCGCTTGTCACGGGCGTGGTGTTCGGCCTCGTTCCCGCGATGCAGGCGTCGAAGCCGGACGTCGTCGACGCGTTGAAAGCGGGCCGCAGCACCGGTAGCGGGTCGTACGGCGCCCGCACGCGGAGTCTTCTGGTCGTCGTCGAGGTGGCGCTGTCGGTGGTGCTGCTGGTCAGCGCCGGTCTCACGGTCCGCACCTTCATGGTCCTGCAGGCGACCGACGCGGGGATCACGGCGGATCGGGTGCTGGTCGTGGGAGTCCCGCTCCCGCCGGCGCGCTACACGACACTCGACCAGCGCAATCGCTTCGCAGAACAACTTCTGGATCGCGTGCGCACGCTGCCGGGCGTCGAGACCGCCACGATCGGCCTGCCGTTCAGCGGCATGCCCTCGGGATTCCGAATCGTCGGTCAGACCGGCGACGACTCGAAGCGAATCGGCGTCAATCTGGCCGGCGCCGGGCATCTGCGCGCGTTTGGGATCCCGCTTCGCGCCGGGAGGATGTTCGACGAGGCCGAGGTGCGCCGCGGCGAGCGCGTCGCGCTCGTCAACGAAGCCGCCGCGAAGCTGTGGCCTGCCGGCGAAAACCCGGTTGGGTCGCGGCTCTCACTCGACCTGCTCGGGCATCCGCCGGCGCGCACGCTCGCCGACACCCGAGGCGGCTCCGAGGTCACCATCATCGGTGTGATTGCCGACACGCGAAACAGGGGACTGCGCGCCGAACCGGCGCCGGCGGTGGTCGTGCCGTATTCACTCATCGCTCCTCTTCAGCGCACGCTGGTGGTACGCAGCACGGGCGATCCGAACCTGCTGCTCAATCCGGTCCGCGCGCAGGTGCGGGCGATGGATCCCGATCAGCCGCTCGGCCGTCCCATCACGCTTGCCGAGATCCTCGGGCAGGAGGTCATCCAGCCGCGTTTCACGATGGCGCTGTTCGCCGCATTCGCCGCGCTCGGCCTTGCCCTCGCCGCGGCCGGCATCTACAGCGTGCTGTCGTTCCATGTGACGCGCCGCACGCACGAGATGGGCGTCCGCATGGCGCTCGGCGCGCCGCGCCGCCACGTCCTCGGACTCATGCTGAGGATGGGCGGACGCCTCGTGCTGATGGGACTCGTGGCCGGTGTGGCGGCGAGTCTTGCGTCCACGCGGCTGCTGCGCAGCCAGCTGTTCGGCGTCGAGGCGGCAGATCCCGTCGCCTACGGCGCGGTCGCGGTAGTGCTCGGCGTCGTCGCGCTCGTCGCGTGTTACATTCCCGCACGACGGGCAGCCCGCGTCGATCCACTGGTGGCGCTTCGTCAGGAGTGAGACGACCATGAGGAGTGCAGCGGTTGCCGGTGTGATGATGGCCTTGTCCCTGTCAGGCGCGACGTCGGGCGCGCCGTTTTCGACCGAGGTCCGGATCGACAGCGGGGCGCTCGAGGGCGCCGTCCAGGACGGCGTGCTGTCGTTCAAGGGCATCCCGTTTGCCGCGCCGCCCGTCGGCGATCTTCGCTGGCGTCCGCCGCAGCCGGCTCCCGCGTGGACCGGCGTGCGCTCCGCAACGAGCTACGGCCACGACTGCATGCAGGAGCCGTTTCCGAGTGACGCCGCGCCGCTCGGGACCGCGCCCGACGAGGATTGCCTCGTGCTGAACGTGTGGCGCCCCGAAGCGCAGACGTCGAGCCGGCTGCCCGTCATGGTCTGGATTTACGGCGGGGGATTCGTGAACGGCGGCTCGTCGCCGGCCGTCTACGACGGCAGCCAGTTCGCGAAGCAGGGCGTCGTCCTCGTGAGCTTCAACTATCGAGTCGGGCGATTCGGCTTCTTCGCCCATCCCGCGCTGCGCAAGGAGGATCCGAAGGGGCTGCTCGGCAACTACGCCTACATGGATCAGATCGCCGCGTTGAAATGGGTGAAGCGCAACATCGCGGCGTTCGGCGGCGATGCCGGTAACGTCACGGTCTTTGGCGAGTCGGCAGGCGGCATCTCGGTGCACATGCTGCTCACCTCGCCGGAGGCGAAGGGACTCTTTCACAAGGCGATCATCGAGTCGGGCGGCGGCCGGAGCGGAATCCTGCCGATGCGGCACATCAGCGACGATGCCGGCGGGCAGAAGTCGGCGGAGTCGATCGGACTCGCGTTCGCGAAGAGCGCCGGCATCGAAGGCGAAGACCGAGCGGCGCTGGCGGCGCTGCGCAAGCTGCCGGCGGCAAAACTGGTGAACGGCCTGAACATGGCGACGATGCAGGCGCAGGGGGCGACCTACGCCGGCGGACCGATGATCGACGGACGCCTCGTCGTCGAGCAGCTCGATCAGTCGTATCGCGCGTCGCGCTTCATGAAGGTCCCGCTCATCGTCGGCGCCAACAGCGCCGACATCGGGTTCTCGTCCGCGAAGACGATGGACGAGGTCTTCGCGCCGTTTGGACCCGACAAGGACAAGGCGCGCGCGGCGTACGACGCCGACGACACGAATGATGTCCGCGCCGTGGGGACGAAGGTCGCGATGGATCGGATGATGTCGGAACCGGCGCGCTACACCGCGAGGACGCTGGCAGCGGCAGGCGCGCCCGCGTACGTCTTCCGCTTCTCGTACGTGGCCGAATCGATGCGCGCGCAGTGGAACGGAGCGCCGCACGCGACCGAGATTCCGTACGTCTTCGACACGGTCGCCGCGAAGTACGGCAAGGACCTGACGCCGAAAGACGCCGCGACGGCGCACGCGATGAACACGTACTGGGTGAATTTCGCCAGGACCGGCAACCCGAATTCGAAGGGCGCCGTCACCTGGCCGGCGATCGGCGCCCGCACGGACGCCATCATGGATTTCACCAACGATGGTCCGAGAGCGGGCGCCGATCCGTGGAAGACGCGGCTCGATGTGATGGAAGCCGCCGTGAGCCGCGCCGGTTCACAACCCTAGACTACGGGTTCCTCAAGCGGCTCGCAGCCGGGACCGGGAACGGGAAGCCGAGCACGGTGGACTGTCCCCGCACTCGATCCTGTGCCTGGCACTTGTGCGTGCAGTTGGTCGAGGGCGGTGCGACCTCCGTCGCGTCCTCGCCGAAGACGCCGCCCATCCGACCGCCGCTCGCGACGCTCCAGATCGAGACGCTTCCGCAGTGCTGCACGATCGCGGTCGAGCCATCCCTCTTCTGGATCGGCGTCGCGCATTCCGGCTGGTTGACGCGCGTCGCCACCTGCGGACTGTCGCGCCCGACGAACTTCGGCGAGAAGTCGTTCGTGAAATTGACGCGGGACGGAACGACCACCATGATGTCCTTGAAGGGCACGCTGTCGCCTTCGCGCGCGCGGAAGTTCGGGTTGTCGAAGTAGAACGCCGTCAGGTTCGCGCCTTCCGGCGCGGCGGCGGTCGCGAGGACGTGCGTGATGATCGTGGGCCCGCCGTCGCCGCGCGAGGGCTCCATCTGGAAGATCCCGCCCTGCGCGCAGTCGTTCGCCTGGATCTTCATGCCGACGCCCGGCCCGCTCCGCTGCAGCTGGAGTCCCTCGCCGTTGATCTGGACGGCGACGTCGCTCGTCAGGACCGCGCCCTGGAGGTCGGGCGTCTTGCGCGCGAAGACGGGCGTCCGCACGCCGCCTGTCATGTCGAGCGCGTTGGGCGCGCCGGTGAAGGCATAGTCGCGGACCTCGAAGGAGGCCGGCGTGACCAGGAACTCGACGTACTTGCCCTTCACGGCGAAGCTCGTGCCGAGGCTGGCTGCCGGGATCGTGGTGATCGTGTCGCCGCTGATCACCTGGCCGCCAGCGAGGACGATGGAGAACGCGCCCCCTTCACAACCGGCCGAGGCGGCAGCCATCAGAGGTGTCTCCAATCGGAGCGGTGAAGAGGCGAGGGCGATGAGGGTGAGCGCGATCGCGATGGGACACGCGGCGCACACGAACGCACGAACAGTTACAGGACGGACTACAGATGGCATTACGACTCCAGCGATTGGGGCGCGTGCTGCCGGTCAGCCGCGGCCCGCGTGTAAATATGCGTGCCCCTCGCGGCAAAAGTTGCACGGCCTGCAATCGATTTCGCGAAATCGATCGATTGAAGACGGCAGCAATATCACCGGCTAAGTCACGCATCGGCTCGCGTTGTGGCGCCTGAGCGGCGCGGTGGGGCCTTCCCGTATCGACGCGAGCGACGTGAGGCGGAGCAAGGCCTGTTCCAAAAGCCGCTATAGTCAACCGCATGGCCGTACGAGCCGAGCAGGAGATCCTCGCGGTCGGTGGGCGTGATATCACGATCTCCAATCCGCGTAAGGTGCTCTTCCCCGAGCGCGGGTTCACAAAGCTGGATCTCGCGCGTTACTACATCGCCGTCGCGCCCGGCGCGCTTCAGGGCGCAGGCGGACGCCCGAACGTGCTCGTTCGGTACCCGAACGGCGTCGGCGGCGAGTTCTTCTTCCAGAAGCGCGCGCCGCAGTCGCGTCCCGCATGGATCGAAGGCGTGACGCTGCAGTTTCCGTCGGGACGGACGGCCGAAGAGATCGTGCCGCGTGAGGCCGGGGCGCTCGTGTGGATGGCGAACCTCGCCTGCCTCGAGCTGCATCCGCATCCCGTGCGCGCCGACGATCTGGATCATCCCGACGAGCTCCGCGTGGATCTCGATCCCGTGCCCGGCGTCGAATGGCCGCAGATCCGCGCGGTCGCCGCCGTGGTGCACGCGACGCTCGAAGAATTCGGGCTCGTCGGCTGGCCGAAGACGTCCGGATCGCGCGGCATCCACGTCTACGTGCGCATCGAGCGGCGCTGGGTCTTCGACGAGGTGCGCCGCGCGGCGCTCGCGTTCGCGCGCGAAGTCGAACGGCGCGCGCCGCAGATCGCGACGAGCAAGTGGTGGAAGGAGGAGCGCCACGGCGTCTTCCTCGACTACAACCAGAACGCAAAGGACCGCACGATCGCCAGCGCCTACTCGGTCAGGCCCACGCCCGACGCTCGCGTCTCCGCGCCGCTGACGTGGGACGAGATCGAAGCGTGCGAACCCTCGGACTTCACGATGGAGACGATGCCCGCGCGCTTCGCCCGCGTGGGCGATCGCCACGCCGGCATGGACGCGAGCCCGGGGTCGCTCGTCCCGCTGCTCGAGCTGGCGGCGCGTCACCAGGCCGACGGCCTCGGCGACGCGCCGTGGCCGCCGCACTATCGCAAGCAGGCGGGTGAAGCGCCGCGCGTCGCGCCGTCGCGGCGCCGCGTCTCGACGAAGCCGCTCGTCGAAATCGGGCGCGCGCGCGAGAAGGCGGACGCGCTCGCGGGGCTCGAGCGGTGGAAGGCGCGGCATCCGGACGCGAGCGCGCATCTGCAGGACGCCGACGTCCTCGTGGACGCGATGCGCGGCCGCTTCCGCACGTGGACGCGGATTCGCGTGAACCTCCAGCACGTGCCGGAGGCGCTGCGTCCGCCGCAGGAGCCGCTCGATCCCGACGAGAACATGGCGGACGACTGGGCCTCGGTCCGCGATGCCGAGTGGTCCGGGCGGCGGTCGCGTTCGCGGAAGCGATCGTGATGCTGCCAGCTGCAGTCGGGTGAAAGAGCAGCGACGGAGGTTGTTGCCGCTGCCCTCTTCACCACGGAGGCGCCGAGGTCGCAGAGACTCGCAGAGAGCAGCGCTCACTCGCGGCGGATGACGGTTGGGCGCCGGCCGTTCCGGCCGGCGTCGTGGGGAGAGAAAGCACGCGCGCATGAGTCGCTGGATCGCGATCGACTCATGCGCGGGTGCTTTCTCTCCCCACACCCCGCGCGAAGCGCGGGGCCCAACCGATCCGTGTCAGTAGTACGCTCTGCGCGTCTCCGCGTTCTCTGTGACTCCGCGGTGAAAGGGGCAGCCGCAAGCCTTCTCCGGCGTCTCAGCAAGCGGCAGGACGTTCCCCTTGATTACCGAGTGGAGCGGCGCTATGCTGCTCTCGGTAACCGAGGAGAGCGCTCATGGATCTGGAACGCTGGCTCCGCACCCTGCCCCTGCGCTGGCGATCCCTCGCGCGCCGCTCGCAGGTCGAGCAGGACCTCGACGAGGAAATCACGTATCACCTCGAGCGCCAGGTCGACGAGCTCGTCGCCCGCGGCGTCGCCCGCGACGAAGCCTCCCGCATCGTCCGCCGCACCTTCGGCGGTGTCGATCGCGTCAAGGAGCAATGTCGCGACGTCCGCGCGACGCAGGCGATCGAGAATCTCTGGCGGGACGCGCGATATGCGCTGCGAACGCTGCGACGAAGTCCCGGGTTCACGCTCGTCGCGACGCTCACGCTCGCGCTGGGCATCGGCGCCACCACGGCCGTCTACAGCCTGATCGACGTCATCCTGCTGTCACGGCTTCCGTACCCCGCGCCGGAGCAGCTGGTGAGCGTGACCGGCACGTATCCGAACGGCGCCTTCGCGGCGATGCGCCGCGAGGTCCGCACGATGGATGTCGCCGCGTACGCCGACGGCTACGGCTTCACGCTCACCGGCCGCGGAGCGCCCGTTCGTGTGTCGGGCACTCGCATTTCCGCGGAGCTCTTCTCCACGCTCGGCGTCGCTCCGTCCCTGGGACGATGGCTTCAGCCCGGCGAAGACGAAGCGCCGAACGACCGGTTCGTGATCCTCAGCCACGCTGCGTGGCGGGACCGCTTCGGGAGCGACCCCGGGATCGTCGGCCGATCGATCACGCTCGACGGACAGCCGCGCGAAGTGATCGGGATCATGCCGGCGTCGTTCGTGTTTCCGTCGCGCCGCACGGAGGTCTGGGTGCCGCTCGGCATCGATCCGCGC
>Ga0066903_100006334_pt1 | contig 10491 bp, 10 predicted proteins | sample PanSoiMetaGPlot1_FD_67491 | JGI IMG/M metagenome (GOLD analysis project Ga0066903, IMG submission 67491) | Tropical forest soil microbial communities from Panama analyzed to predict greenhouse gas emissions - Panama Soil - Plot 1 (version 2) | ecosystem: Environmental > Terrestrial > Soil >...
GCGATCACGGTCAGCACGACGATGAATCGTCTGCAGCTCTTCATGCCAATCCCCTAATCCCTAATCCCTAGGGAACGATGACCGTATCGCCCGAGCGGAGATAGAACGGCTTGGCGTCGCCGTTGATGACGTCCTTGTAGTTGAACCGCAGCGTCTCGATGCTGCCCTTGTTCGGACGGAGCACCTTGACGTCTTTGGTGTTGGCGAACTCCTTGAAGCCGCCGGCCATTGCCAGCGCCTGCAGAATGGTGGTCGGGCCATACAGCTGCATCGTGCCGGGGTGCGTCACCTCGCCCATCACGTAGATCTGCGAGGCCAGCGCCTCGACGACGATGACGGTGACGGTCGGGTTGTTGACGTAGTCCTTCAGCGCGGTGGTGATGGTGTCGCGGAGCTCGAGCGGCGTGCGGCCGGTCGCTTCCAGATCGCCGAGGAGCGGCAGCGTGATCTTGCCGTCGGGACGCACCTGCACCGACTGCGACAGCTGCTGATCCTTGTAGACCTCGATGCGCAGCTTGTCGCCGGGCCCGACGCGGTATTCCTCGTTGATCGCGCCCGGCGCCTGCGGCGGCTTCTTCTTGTCAGCGTCACTGGCCGTGGCCTGAGCCGCGGCGGTCCCCACGAGCAGCGCGGCGAGGACAGTGATGGTGGCGAAAGATGTCTTCATGACTGTCTACCTCAGTTGTTTTCAGCCAGCGTTTTGACCCCGCCACGCCAGTTCACCAGCGGCCGCGACATCGCGGCCCGCTTCAGCGACTCGGCGTCGACCGCGTGCGTCGGATAGCAGGCGGCGCCGACGGCGATCCGCATCTGGGTGGGAAACTCGTAGTTCTCGATGCGCGCCACCAGCCGATCGATGACGCGCGTGGAGTGCTCGTAATCGGCGTCGAGCAGGACCACGGCGAGGGTGCCCTTGTCGGTGTGGCCGATCAGATCGGTGTCGCGAACCTCCTTGCCGATGATTTCCGCCACCTCGTGGACCGTGCCGTCGTCGGCGGTGACCAGGACGCCGTCCCACTCCCGCGACGCTTCCACCGTCACCAGGGTGAGAAAGTTCTGCGACCGCACCGCCCGCTTGAGCTCGGAGTCGAGTACGAACTCGAACGCCCCGGGCGTCAGGAGCTTTGAGCCCTCTTCGTAGAAAGAACTGCTCGTCATGGTATTTAAGAGGCCTTGTCGAGGCCGTTTTCTTTGATCTTGTAGAGAAGCGCCTTGTAGCTGATGCCGAGGATCTCGGCGGTCTCTTTGCGGTTCCACCGCGTCTGCTGGAGCATCTTGAAAATCAGCTCGCGCTCGGCCTGGCGGGCTGCTTCCCGCGAAATGTCCTTCAACGAATAGTTGCCGGCGTCGGCGGCGGCGTTCGCGATCTGGGCGGGGGTTGGCGGCGGGGGCGGCTGCGGCGCCGCGACCGCGACGCCCGCGGCGGTCGGCTGGCGGACCGGCGCGGCGGCGGCGACCACCCGATGCGCGGCCATCGCGATGCCGTGGCTGATTTCCTTGCGGATCGGCGCTTCGCTGCCGAGGACGACGGCGCGCTTGATGAGGTTCTCGAGCTCGCGGACGTTGCCCGGCCAGTCGTAGTCGATGAACAGGCGCATCGTCTCGGGCGAGAGCTCGGAGGTCGGTTTGTTGTATTGCACCGAGTACTTCTTCAGGAAGTACTCGGTGAGAATCGGGACTTCCTCGCGTCGATCGCGCAGCGGCGGCAGGTTGATGCAGACGACGTTCAGCCGGAAGAACAGATCTTCGCGGAACTGGCCGCGCGCCACCATCTCCTCGAGATCGCGGTTGGTCGCGGCGATGACCCGCACGTCGACGTGCACGTCGTGCTTGCCGCCGAGCCGCGAGAACTCGCCGTCCTGCAGCACCTGGAGGAGCTTGGCCTGCAGCGGAAAGCTCATGTCGCCGATCTCGTCGAGGAACATCGTGCCGTGGTTGGCGAACTCGAACTTGCCGGGCTTGTGCTGAATCGCCCCGGTGAACGCGCCGCGCTCGAAGCCGAAAAGTTCGGATTCCAGCAGTTCGGTCGGCAGCGCGGCGCAGTTCACCTTGACGAATGGCTTGTCGCGCCGCAGCGAGGAGGCGTAGAGCGCCCGCGCGACAAGTTCCTTGCCGGTTCCGCTTTCTCCGCGAATCAGGACGGTGACGTCGGTATCGGCGACGCGATCGATGAGATCCTGGACTTCGGCCATCCGCTCGCTGTTGCCGAACAGCATGTTGTATTTGCTCTGGGTCTGCAGCTGCTCGCGCAGCGTCGCCACCTCGCGGGTCAGCTGGCGCTGCTTCAGCGCGTTGGCGAGCGGCACTTCGAGATCGGTTTCGTCGAACGGCTTGCTGACGAAATCGGTAGCGCCGAGCTTCATCGCCTGGACCACGGTGTTGGTGCCGCCCTTGCCCGAGAGGACGATCACCGGCACGTCGCGATCGATTTTCTTCAGCGCCTCGAGCGCCGCCAGTCCGTCCATGCTGCCCGGCATCACGACGTCGAGGATCACGGCCGCCGGCCGCTCGGCGTGGTACCGCTTGACTGCCTCCTCCGCGCTGCCGATCGTGATCGCGGCATAGCCGCGATCGGCGAGAAACGTCCGGAGGAAGTTGCACATCGAGAGATCGTCATCGACGACCATGACCTGAGGTCTGCCGCCCATGGAGGTTCCATTCGCGCCCGGCGCGTCATGCTGCTGAGTCGTACTCATCACGACGACCTGTTGAGCAATGCAGGTGCCAGAGAAAAAAGTTGACGTTCTTGGGGAACGCGGGGGATTCCGGAGTGGAACGGCGGGGCTAGAGTGAGGAAACTTCGGGGACGCGCGGAAGCAAACTTCTCACAGTGGAATCGTGGCGGGTGAGTTACGGTCGCGCCACTACCAATCTACTTGCGACTGATCCCGCACTCTTTGATCTTGTTGAGCAGGGTTTTGTAGCTGACGCCCAGCTGCTCGGCGGCGCGGCGGCGATTCCAGTGCACGTGTCGCAGCGTCTCCTCGATCATCGCCCGTTCGGCTTTTAGCGCGGCGGCCTTTGCGATGTCGGCAAGCCGCGACGGTCCCGGCGCCGGCTCGTCGGTGGTGGCGTCGCTCTCGTCGGCAGCCTCGATCGCCTCGCCCCTGTCGCTGTCGGCTTCCTCCGGTTCTTCGGCGGCCACGGCGCCTGGCGCTCCCGCGCGCGCGCCGGCGCCGACGCTGGCACCCGCGCCGGCATAGGCGTGGACCGGTCTGCCCGCGCGGGTCATCTCGCGAATCACCAGCTGTTCGTCCTGCAGCACGACGATCCGCTTCACCATGTTCTCGAGCTCGCGGATGTTGCCGGGCCACTCGTACGACTGGAACAGTTGCGCGAGCTCGCTCGAAAGCTGCCGCGGCGTGCGGTTGTAGCGCCGGGCGTAGCGATCCATGAAGAAGTCGGTGAGGTGCGGAATCTCGCCGCGGCGCTCGCGCAGTGGCGGCACCGTCACCTCGATCACCTTGAGCCGGTAGTACAGATCCTCGCGGAACTCGCCGCGCTGCAGCATCAGCTCGAGGTCGCGGTTGGTGGCGGCGACGACGCGGACGTCGACGTTGATCGGCTTGTTGCTGCCAAGCTTGGTGAACTGCGCGTCCTGCAGCACGTGCAGCAGCTTCGCCTGCAGCGCCGCTTTCATCTCGGCGATTTCGTCGAGGAAGATCGTGCCGGTGTCGGCCTGCTCGAACTTGCCGACGCGGGTCGTCGCCGCGCCGGTGAACGCGCCCTTCTCGTGGCCGAACAGCTCGCTCTCGAGCAGCTCGGCGGGCAGCGCCGCGCAATTGACCTTGACGAACGGCCGGTCCTTGCGCGGCGATCGCTGATGGATGGCGCGGGCCACCAGTTCCTTGCCCACCCCGCTCTCGCCGCGGATGAGAACCGTGACGTCGCTGTCCGACACCTGCTCGATGACCTGCGCGATCGACTTCATGTCGGGGCTGTCGCCCCAGAACAGGAACGCGCGATCCTGATCGTCGGTCAGCTGGCGCCGCAGCTCGGTGATTTCAGAGACCAGCCGCGTCTTCTCGATCGCGTTCTTGATCGCCGCGTCGAGCGCGATTTCGCCCAGCCCCTCCGGATCGTCCGGCTTGACCACGTAGTCGGCGGCGCCGAGCCGGACCGCCTCGACGATCGTCGACGCGTGCTCGCGGCCCGACAACATGATCACCTGCAGATCCGGTTTGGCGCTCTTCAGCGCGCGCAGCGTCTCCAGCCCGTTCATGCCCGGCATCATCACGTCGAGCAGCACGATATCCGGCGGATCGCCCTGTTTCACCGCGGCGAGCATCTCGTCGCCCCGCGAGTAGGATCGCGTGTCGTAGCCGCGCAGCGACAGGAACGTGCGCAGGTAGTTGGCGAAGGCGGAATCGTCATCGACGATGGTGACGTAGGGCTTCTTCAACTTGGGCTACTCCGTAACCGGGAGCGCAATGATCGCAGATCCGAGCGCCAGCGCGGCGTCGCTGGCGGCGTTCTTGGTCGCGGTGGCGCCGCCCTGCGCCGGCGACCAGATCCGTCCGCCGTGCCCTTCGATGATGCGCCTCGCCAGCGGCACCGCCAGGCCCAGTCCCGGGCGCTCTTCGTTGAACGGTCCGGGGCTGCGCTCGTACGCCGCCTGAACGCTGCCCTCCTCCGCGACGACCACGATCGCCATCGCGCCGCCGTCGCGCTTCTCGATCCGCCGCTCGGCGATCACCGTGGATGGTCCGGGTTTCTCGCGCAGAATCGCTCGAAAGATCGCGTCGAACGCCTGGCGCAGGCGCGCGTTGTCGCCGCTCAGCGGCGCGCCCGATGCCTCGCCCCGAACCTCCAGATGCACGTCGCGATCCTTGGCCTCCTCGACGCCGCCGGCCACTTCGCCGACGAGCGTGAACAGGTCCAGATGCTGCCGCGACAGCGCGATCCGGCCGGCGTCGAGCTTCGAGATGTCGCTCATCTCGGCCACGAACGTCACGAGGCGGCGGCACGATTTCGCCGCCTCGTCGATCATTTTCTTCTGCCGCTCGGTCAGCGTCGTGTCGCCGTCGCCCTGCAGCATGCGCAGGTAGCCGCCGACGACGCTCAACGGCGTTCGGAATTCGTGAACGGCGAGCGACATTAATTGCGGGTAACCGTTCTCGGGTTCAGGCTGCGTAGACATACTTGTTGCGTCCAGGCGCCGCTGAGCTTGCAAATCGCAGTCCTGGCGCGCACGGCTGAGCGTAACACAACGCCGGCGCGGGTCCAGGCGACTCGCCCAAGTTGTGAAAACCGGTTCCGCGCGTCGCGCCGAAACAACGGCAATCATTGAAAATCGCCGCAGTGATCGCCGTGGCACATCGCTTGAACTTTGACCTGCGGCGACCGATATGGCCGACCTGACGATCGCCGCGCCAGACGCTTTCAGGTCGATGCGGGAAGATGCGGGGGATGCGTAAACGATATCGAGTGTTGTTGTTCGCGGCGCTGGTTGCCGCCTTGGTCGTGCCGGTCGGCTTCGCTTGGTCCATCGACTCCTCGTCGGTTCGCACCGCGCACGTTGGTCCACGCTCCACGGTGGCAGTGTCGTCGGCGGCCGCTGTTCTGACGTCCTCGGTCGTCATCGCGGCGCCGTCCGAGCGCGCCGCCCGCGTCACGCTCGACCTGCCGGCGGTGCCCGATGCCGCCAAACTGCTGCTCGTCGGCACCACGCTCTTCGGTCTCGCGGCCTTCGTCCGGAAGGCCATCTAAATCGGCGGCCGGGCGATCGCCCGATCGGCGATTGGGTACAATGCCTTCATGCTGATCAAGAAGGCGCCGGACATCCGCAGCTCGGAAATTACCGACAAGAAGGTCTACCTCAATCGGCGGGAGTTCATCCGCGCCGCGGCGGTGACCGGCGCGACGGCGGCGGCAGGCGTGCTGGCCGCGAACGCGCTCGGCTCGGTGGACCTGGCCGCGAAGGGCGCGCCGCACGGGCGCAAGCTCGCCAACATCAAGAAGGGCTTCGCCCAGGACGTGCCCGACAAAATCAACGCCTGGGAAGATATCACCAGCTACAACAACTACTACGAGTTCGGCACCGACAAGGCCGATCCTGCCGAGAACGCGCGCAATTTCAAGACCGAGCCGTGGACCGTCACCATCGACGGTGAGTGCGCGAAGAAGGGGCCGATGAACCTCGAGGATGTGCTCAAGGGCGAGACGCTCGAAGAGCGCATCTACCGTCACCGCTGCGTCGAAGCGTGGTCGATGATCATCCCGTGGGTCGGCTTCCCGCTGGCCAACCTCATCAAGCGCTGCGAGCCGACCTCCAAGGCGAAGTTCGTCGAGTTCTACACGCAGTACGACGCGAAGCAGATGCCCGGAGTGCGCGTGCCCGTGCTGCGCTGGCCGTATGTCGAAGGGCTGCGGATGGACGAAGCGATGCACCCGCTGACGCTGCTCGTCGTCGGGCTGTACGACGAAGTGCTGCCGAACCAGGACGGCGCTCCGCTCCGCCTTGCGGTGCCGTGGAAATACGGGTTCAAGCACATCAAGTCGATCGTCCGAATCAAGTTCGCCGAGAAACAGCCGATGAACACCTGGCAGCTGCAGGCGCCCGACGAATACGGCTTCTACGCCAACGTCAATCCCGGCGTCGACCACCCGCGGTGGAGTCAGGCGACCGAACGGCGCATCGGCGAGTTCCTGCGCCGCAAGACGCTGATGTTCAACGGCTACGGCGATCAGGTCGCGTCGCTCTATACCGGCCTCGATCTGCGGAAGAACTACTAGCGGGACGAACGGGCTTGAGCGACCGCACGATCCGGTGGGTTCTCAAGCCCGTCGTCTTCATCGCCGCGCTCGGACCCGTGGCCTGGCTGATCTGGGCCGCGCTCACCAACAATCTCAGCGCCAACCCGCTCAGCGATCTCACCAACGAAACCGGCACGTGGACGCTGCGCTTCCTCTGCATCACGCTCGCGATCACGCCGGCGCGGCGGCTGACCGGCTGGAACGCGCTGGTGCGCTTCCGCCGCATGACCGGGCTGTTCGCGTTCTTCTACGGCTGTCTGCATTTCCTCACGTATGCGATCGCGGATCGCTACGCCGGCCTCGATCTCACCGAGGGGTATTTCACCGCCGGCGTGATGCGTCAACTGGTGAAGTCGGTCGGCGAGGACATCTACAAGCGGCCGTTCATCACGGTCGGCTTCACGGCGTTCGTGCTGATGGTGCCGCTCGCGTTGACGTCCACGGCCGGCATGATCCGGCGGCTCGGGGGCAAGCGGTGGAATCAGCTGCACCGGCTCGTCTACGTCTCGGCCGGCGCCGGCGTCGTGCATTACTGGTGGCTGGTCAAGGCCGACGTCCGCCGTCCGATCGCCTACGGCGTGGTCGTCGCGTCGCTTCTGATCTTCCGCGTGTGGTGGTCGCGATTCGGCGCGGCCCGGGCGTCCCGCGCGTGGTTTGCCGTTACCGGAGAACGGTGATGCGGCCGTCGACCTTCTGGGTCACCTCGCCTCTGTCGGCGACGTACCTCTCGAGCGCGGTCACGAGCAGATCGCCCGCCTCGGGATTCACCAGGACGCGCTCGCCGGCGAACATCGCATAACCGTCGCCGCCCTTCAGCAGAAAGTCGGGGAGCGCGACCGTATAGATGCGGTTCACATCGAGCGGCTGTCCGCCGATGCGCACGTTCGTCACCCGATCGCCGGCCGGCTTCTTCACGTCGACGTTCATGGTGAGTCCCGATACCTGCGGAAACTGGCCGGCGGCCGCCGGCAGCCTCGACACCCCGTGGTTGAGCGCGGCGAGGATTGTGCGTCCCGGCGCCTCGATCTTGCACAGGATGTTGCCGAACGGCAGCATCGCCAGCAGCGACCGCTTCGTCAGCGGACCGGCGGGGAAGATGCGATCGCCACGGATGCCGCCGGCGTTGATCAGACCGACGTCGGCACCGGCGGCGGCGCGCAGCGCGTCGGCGACGAAATCACCCAGGTTGGTTTCGTCGGCGCGCATCCGTACGCTGACCGCGTCGAGCGGCACTTGGGTCGCGCCAACCTTCACGTCGAGCGCCGGTCCGAGCCGCGCCTCGTAGTCGTGGACCACCGCGGCTGTCGCCGGCTCGTCGGCAATCTCGCCGGTCATCGGAATCAGCTCGAAGAAGCGCTCGAGCGTGGCGGCGGAACGACCGTCGTGCGCGATCCTGTTCAGATCGATCCGCGCCACCCATTTCGCGTCGCTGCCCGCCTTGCTGATGAGCGTGCGGTTCTCGGTGCTGGTGATCGGGAAATGCTCGTGGCCGCCTATCACCAGGTCGATCTCCGGGAAGCGTTCGACCAGCGCCCGATCGGTGGCGAACGCGAGATGGGTGATCGCCACGATCACGGTCGCGCCTTCGCGCTTCAAAATCGGGAGGTACTGTGCCGCCGCTTCGAGCGGATCGACGAGCCGCGTGTGCGCGAGCTTCAAGGCGCTGATCGAGCTCGTGTCCAGGCACAACCCGATGAACCCGACCTTCATCGCGCCGAACGTTCTCACGACGTACGGCGCGGCGTCGCCGATCGGCGTGTTCGTCCGCGTGTCGAGGACGTTCGACACCAGCCAGGTCCACTTCGCTTCCCGCATCCGCTGAATCAGCAGGTCGTCGCCGAAGTCGAACTCGTGGTTGCCGAGCGTGGCCATGTCGAGCCCCGCCGCGTTCAGCGCGGCGATCATCTGTTCGCCTTTGAACACGCTCGACGCGACCGAGGAGGAGAGGAAGTCCCCCGCGAGCACCAGCAGCGGCGTGCGCCCGGCCGCGGCGAGTTGACGCTTCAGTGTCGCGACGCGCGCCAGGCCGCCGAGTCCGTCGACCGGGACGGTGGAGTAGACGTCGTTGATCTGGAGAATGGTCAGCGGCGCCCGCGCGCGCGGCGAGCCGGGCTCTTCCTGTTGCGGAGCCGGCGCTCCGGCGCGGAGGTTGCGCTCGAACGGAGCCGGCCCGACGAATGCGAGGAGCGCGATCGCGATCGCCGCGGCGGCGCGGGTCAGTCGAGCAGCCACTGCGAGACCTGGGTGAGGTCCACGTTTCCGCCGCTCAGAATCACGCCGACGCGCTTCCCGCGGATCGGAAAGGTGCCTTCGAGCGCCGCGGCGGCGCCGAGCGCGCCGGTCGGCTCGACGACCAGCTTCAGCCGTTCCCACAGGTAGAACATCGTGCGGAGCAGCGTCGGATCGTCGACCGCCGCCATGTCGCCGACGTATTCGAGGACGAGCGGAAAAGTCAGCGTGCCGAGCGACGGCGTCCGCGCGCCGTCGGCGACGGTCTTTGGATTGTGGACCGTTTGCAGTGTCTTCGTCCGGAACGATCGGTTCGCGTCGTCTCCAGCGGCCGGTTCGACGCCGATCGTCTTGCAGTCCGCCGACAGCGTGCGTGCGGCAATCGCCGAGCCGGAGAGCAGCCCGCCGCCGCCGCACGGGACGAAGAGGAAGTCGAGCGGCCCGACGTCTTCGAACAGCTCGCGCGCGGCCGTGCCCTGGCCGGCGATGATGTGCGGATGATCGTAGGGCGGCACCAGCGTCAGCCCGCGATCGCGGGCGAGGCGGCGGCCGATCTCTTCCCGATCCTCGCGGTCGCGATCGTAGAGCACCACTTCGCCGCCGTACCCTTCCGTGGCGGTGCGCTTGACGGCCGGCGCATCGGACGGCATCACGATGACGCGCGGGATGTCCAGCACCTGGCCCGCGAGCGCGATTGCCTGCGCGTGATTGCCCGACGAGAAAGTGACCACGCCGCGTTTCGCCTCGTCCGGGGACAGGCGCGACAACGCGTTGTAGGCGCCGCGGAACTTGAAGGCGCCGGCACGCTGCAGGTTTTCGCACTTGAAGAAGACGTGCGCGCCGGCGCGGTCGTCGACGAGGCGCGAGGTCGCGACCGGCGTGCGATGCGCGACGCCGGCGATCTGCCGCGCGGCGCTGTCGACGTCGGCGTACGTGGGCAACGACATATCGCTACTGAGTTTTGCCGTCGAGCTGTTCGTAGACTTTGCGGATCGCGATCGGACCCTGCGATTTCGCCAGCGTCCACGACGCGTACTCGCCCCAGTTCGCCTGCTTGATCGCCTCGTCGACTGGCACTCCTGAGCTGTGCAGGCGTGTGGCCTCGGCGATCACCGCGTCGAGCGCCTTGTGGTACGCGCGCAGCTCTTCTTTCGAGACCTCGCCCTTCTCCGTGAAGCCGTGGCCGGGAATGTAGATGTTTGCGTTCATCCTTTCGGCTTTCGCCAGCGCGCCGGGCCAGTCGGCCGGATACGCCGAACGCATCGCGGGAAAGACACGGTTCAGGAAGATCTCGCTCATGAACAGGATTTTCTGCCGCGGCAGATACACGCTCAGGTCGCCGCCGGTGTGAGCGCGGCCGAGAAAGAGGATCTCGATCGGTTCGCGGCCGAGCGTCAGCGTCTGCTTGTCGGAGACGAGTTGTGCGTCCGCGGGCAGCGTCCAGCTCGGACCGCGTCCGCCCTGTCCCGCCCGTCCGTTTTGTCCGGCCGCCTGTCGATCGAGGAT
>Ga0066903_100006335_pt1 | contig 10491 bp, 8 predicted proteins | sample PanSoiMetaGPlot1_FD_67491 | JGI IMG/M metagenome (GOLD analysis project Ga0066903, IMG submission 67491) | Tropical forest soil microbial communities from Panama analyzed to predict greenhouse gas emissions - Panama Soil - Plot 1 (version 2) | ecosystem: Environmental > Terrestrial > Soil >...
CCGGCGCTCTTCAAATCCAACAAAGCGCTGGAGTCGATCAAAGCTTTCAAATCGCTGACGGTGCCCACCTTCGGGAAGCCCGTCTCATCGCGGCCCGTGGAAGCCGTAGCTGCCCCGGCCGATGCTGGGGCCATCGCCGCTGAGATCGAGCGCCTGGGCGGCGCAGGCGAGATGGATGAGAATCGCGACTTCCGCGTCTATGTCGCCGATGGCGCAAACATCCCGCAATGCCTCATCGAAATCGGACGGCAGCGCGAAATTACCTTCCGCGAAGTTGGAGAAGGCACCGGGAAGAGCCTGGACCTGGATCGCTTCGATACCTATTACAAGCACCTGATTCTATGGAGCAGGAAGGACAACCGCATCGCCGGCGGTTACCGCTTCGCCAATACCGATGAGGTTCTTCGCCGGAATGGCCTGCAGGGGCTCTACAGCACAACTCTCTTCTGGATTGATCCCGAGTTCTTCGCACAGACAGGCCCGGCGCTTGAGCTGGGCCGGTCATTCGTCTGTCGCGAATACCAGCGGCAATACGCATCGTTGCTGATGATGTGGCGAGGCATCGCGGCCTATCTCACCCTGCATCCGGAAACGCCCGTTCTGTTCGGGCCGGTCAGCATGAGCAGCACCTATCGCCGGACCTCGCGCGAACTGCTCTTCGAGTTCTTCCGAAACCAGCGCGCCAACCATCTCTCCCAGTACATCCGCTCGCGGCGCCCGTTTCGCGCGCGCGCGCTCGCAGATTGGGAGGCGCGCGCCATCCGGCATCTACTGGACGTGGAAGAAGTATCGTCATCCATTGCAGAGATTGAAGGCGACCGCAAGGGCGTGCCGGTCCTGCTGCGCCAGTATCTCAAGCTGGGCGGCGAGCTGCTGGCTTTCAATGTGGACAAGGATTTCTCCGATGTCCTGGATGGGCTGGTGCTGGTCGATTTGCGAAGAACCGATCCTGCGCGGCTCGAAACTTATATGGGCAAGGATCGCGTGGAATCATTTCTGGCGCACCATGATGCGATGGCTCTCTCCGGTGGAAGAGCTGCTCATTGAGTAGAGCCCCGTAAAGGTCCCTTGGGGTTTGAGCTTTAGCCCCGAGGCGAGAATGTACCGAGCAACGTTTCTCTGGAGCCGATATAAATGGCTAGTCTCGGAGAAATCATCCCATCTTAAGGCTGTTGCATCGGGGGTCCGGCGCCTGCTAAAGATATTTGAGCTGTGAGCAACATATGAAGAGAAACAAAAAAGTTCCTGCAGTCGTTTGGACCGCTTTCCTGTCGTGCATTCTGTGCGGAAACGCTTTTGGAGGAAACGCACTTGCGTCGGATCCGTTCAATCTGTTGACCACGACGTTCTTTTTTCCCGGAGGAGGCCAGCACAATAACAATGGGACGATCGGAGATTTTTGCTGCACCGGAGAAACCGGGACTGTCCTGACAGATCAACGACAACCCGCGGGTTATATCTATTTCTACGGCTTTCCCGGCGGTGGACTCATGTGCACGGTCAACGGGCGCACGCGCTCGTCGGCGACCCAGTTTGAGGTGCTTGTCAGCGGTATCTCCGACGTCGAGTCGAAACGCGCACAAAGTTCCATCAAGTTCAAAGCTCCCGAGATGGAGCCAGGTAGTTCACGCACGACTATTGCGGGCGGCCTTCAATTCACCGCCACGATTTTAAGTGTGGAATTTACCGACGGCGTGCGCTCAAGATACTGGATGGATAGCATCATCATAAGAGTCGACGTCCAGCGAGTTCCGGTTCAGGGGCCTAAATAGACTGGGCTTAAGCCCTGGTCGATGAATTCGGCGTTTTCCGCCAAGCGCATGGCGGACGCAAACGATGGACCACCCAGAATCTAATGGATTCTACTGGACGGCATCAGAAAATAATTCGGCCAGCGCCTGGTTCTACAACTTTTCTCACGGCGGACCATCTCTCAATCGCCAAAGCGAAGGTGAGAAGCAGAGAGCATTTTCCGTTCGGTGCGTCAGGGAGTGATGGCGTCGGTGGAGACTGCAATCGCAGAAAATATCGCAGTCGAGGCCGTCCCTTTTGGTCCACGAGCACGCTAACGGCAGCACGTGGTCGTTCTTTTGACCAACTGATCCCAAACGCGACGAAATGTTTCCTCCCTCAGCGCGCTGACCGGTACCCCCCCGCGATAGACGAGTGCGGTGCGCGTGCGTCCACCCGATCCACAGTACGCCAAACTGCTGCTGCCTTACGCCGAGGCGATCCGGAACCTCGCCCTGGCCGCGCGAAACCTGATCTTGGTCGAGGCTCCGGAAGCCAGCGAATTCGTCTACGAGGTGTACACGATCGCCAACCACTTCTCGTTTACGGGGCGGCCCAGCGACGCGTTTGTCTTTACCACGACTCATGCCAACTGGGTCAACCTTGGCTTTAACTTCGGGTCGCTGTTGCCCGATCCGGATCGCCTGCTCCGCGGCGACGGCAAATGGATTCGCCACGTCCGGATCACACACAGGACGGATCTGGACGCACACGGTGTTCGCGAGTTGGTCAGGGCCGCCGTCGCCCAGGCGCAGCGGCCTGACCGTAAAAACGGCAAAGCTGCTGCGCCACGTACGGTCGTGCACACTGCCCGGCCCCCCAGGAAGCGCTCGGCTACGCGGCGGCGACGATCCTTATGAGAGCGGCCATCCGCATAGAACGCAGAGAAAGGCTCATCTCTCCCTGGCTTGCCGTTTCTCTGCGCTCTTTTCGACCTCTGCGGTGAATGGTTGTGACTTCTTACTTCACCGTGTCCGTTGCGCAATTCAGCGCTTGCTTGTCGATCTGGGTTATGTCTAGTGCGGCTGTCCGCTGCGGAGCGGACTTCATGTTCGCGACCGGCACCGGCGCAGGCCTAGGCGAGGGGGACGGGGAGGGCGACGGAGGCGGCGGATTTTGCGCGCAGTCGTTTGACGGCTTTACGTTATGGCCGCTGGCTTCGCCCATGAAGCCGTGCAGTTCAGCCGTGTTGTCTTGTGGACCGCAGTGATAGCCGGCGGCCTTGGTTCCACCACAACCAACCTGGACGCTGTTCAGGCGCGTCCGGCCTACCGTGGTGTAGTTGCCCAGCTTGACCCCGGCGGGAACCGAAGGGATGCCCTGGGACTGGGGATCGAAACCGTCACTTGAGGTCAGCAGCCAGTTCCCGCCGCCGTGCATGGGAAACGAGCACGAGTACTGGGTATCGGTCAGGCAGTTGATGCTATGAGCCGACTCGGAGGGATCGTTAACGTTGGTGAGAGTAAAGATGGGCGTCACGATAAAACTGGAGGAATAAGTTCCGCCCTCGGAGCTGGTGAGGGTGAAATCCATCTGCCCACCGCCATCCTGAGTGGCCAGCGAGACCGCTACGTGGTAAACGCGGCCGTCCTGCAGCACAAGATCCGGACTGGAGACGAGGCTCAGGGCTTTGAGCGAAAGCGTGGTGGAGAACTGGTCGCTGACGGTGACGCTGCCTCTAGCTACCAGCGTGTCCGCCTGGCCGATGGAGGAATCCAAAGGCACGCCGTTGAAGGTGACAACTGTGCTGGTGGGCGCTGAGCCCAGAAGCTTGCCCAGGTCCAGGTTGCCGAAATTTGAGAAATCAACCTGGGTCCCGTTGCCGGTGGTCCAAGTGTCGTCCTGCGGTCCAAGGGTTTGTGCATTTGCTGAAAGGGCAAAGGCTACGAACAGCAACATGGCCAGAATCGAGCGCGGATAACGTTGCATGGGTGTCTCCTGTTTCAATTTGCCGGCTCAAGATGAGCGCCTCCACACTGTATTGAGAGGAGTGGGAGGATGGCTTCTCCGGAATTGCGATTGAAAGTAGCTAGCAATCGGCACAGCTAAAGCCGGGAAACAAGGCACTTGGATTGGCTTTTGGCTCAGCTAAAGTCCGCCCTTCAGTGCGTCAGGGCATCGGCCACTGACATTTCCTCGACTCACGCGTAGCTGGGGCGGAGCAGTTGGCTCACATGTTTTCCCGCAAGGCGGGTCGGGATTCGGCGTGAGGTCTCGTGGAGGGTGAAAGGCTGTGCCTCCGTGAGGAGGAAAGGTGGTCGCCATGAGAAATCCGGAGATCACCTTCCGCTTCGTACTTTCCTGCGTGTCTGAAAGGTTTTGGAGCGGGCGCTACTACGGCCTCACGGGTTGGCTTTAGCTGAGCCAATGGCCAAGCGCTAATGGCTAAGCGCCGTTTTCTGCCAAAACGCCAGGTTGCTAATTAACCCCATTGCTAATACGTAGTTCCATTTTGGAACTGCTGAGTTACTTTCGCTTGTGCTGTTAGAGACCAAAGATACTTTAAAAGATTCACTGTATAGCTTAGCCTCGATCTATCCCCTCCCCCACAAGACTAGTTGTTGCAAGGACCTCTTGTATGAGAGATCGCAGCTTCATACTTCTGGGTTTGTTGTTGTTCGGGACGATACCCTCCTCCGCTCAGACCACCGATCAGGCTCCAACTCCCGACCAGACGGAAGAGCAGCAAACCATCAAGGCTCTGGTTGAGGAAGTAAAGGAGCTGAAGTTGCGAATTGCGGCACTGGAAGCCAAGCAAGCACATGAAGAAGCCGCGCCTTCAACCACCCAGCCGGGTCAAGTACCTCCCGCAATAGTTCCGGCCGAATCACAAACAGGCGTCTCGCAGCCGGGAGTTTTTGAAACCGTTCCCGGGATCAAGTTTCAGGGATTTGGCTCCGTTACCTACAAGGCGAGCAACGCTAGTCCACCACAGCTCGGCGCGATCCAGGGATTCCATTTCGGCTCCTCAGGAAACTTCAGCGTCGGTGTGGGCGACGTGAACCTTTTTCTCACCTCGCAGCTTACAGCCAAGACTTCTGTCCTTGCGGAGATCACATTCGCCGAACAAACCAACGGGGAGTTCCTTTCCGAGGTAGAGCGCCTGCTGGTGAAGTACAACGCGAACGACTACTTCAAGCCGTCGGCGGGCCGGTTTCATACCGCCACCAGTTACTACAACAAGGTGTTTCATCACGGCCTGTGGCTGCAGACGGCCGCTGACCGTCCGTTGATCGTGGAATTCTCCGATCACGGAGGGCTGATACCTTCGCAGGCCATCGGCACCTCAATCACAGGCAAAATTCCTTCCGGCAAGCTCGGGCTGAATTACATCTTCGAGTACGGCACGCCCAACACCACGCGGCCTCAGGTCACGACCTCGGACGCCGGTGAGGTCATCTTCAACAACGGCAATGAGACCACGGTCGGTCTCTTCGCCAGGCCGGACTGGCTGCAGGGACTGGAGATTGGAGGATCCTTTTATCACGACCGAATCAGACCAGCGATCGGGACGGGCGGCGGCGAGGGTTCCGGCGGCGATGAAGGCGGCGACGAGCACTTTGGCCAATCGATTTTTTCGGCGCACCTTGTTTACGTGACGCCGCGATTCGAGTTCCTGAATGAAGGCTTCCTGGTCCGGCAGAAACAGGAAGGGACCGGAGAAATCTTCAACACGCCGTCGTTCTACAGCCAGATCTCCAGAAAGTTTGGCGAGCGCTGGCGTCCCTATTTCCGCTACCAATACATCAACGCTTCCACCGGCTCCCCGGTATTCCCCGATATTGGGCTGCGTCACGGGCCCAGCGGAGGACTGCGCGTGGAACTGAACGACTATATCGCGCTCAAGACGCAATTCGACTACACCTTTCTGCGCCTGCCCGGCTTCACGGACTTTGGCGACGTACTGGTGCAGCTGGCATTCCGGTTTTGAGAGGTGAACGATGAAGACGCGACAGACACAAATCGTTCTTACCCTCAGCTTGCTGATGCTCTTGGCCTGCGCCCTGCTGGCACAGTCGAGCCAGTATGCCGGGGCTACGCAAAACCAGAATGCCGCGCCCACGCAAAATCAGAATGCCCCGGCTATGGATGTAGCCGTCATCGTGAACCCGTCGAACCCGGTGGACGATATCTCCACCGCCGAGCTACGCAAGATTTTTTCCGGCGACAAACAACATTGGAACACCGGCCTTCCCGTTTTCGTGATGGTCCGGGCTCCCCAGGCGCATGAGCGAAGTGTGCTGCTCAATATGGTCCTGCGCATGAGTGAATCGGAGTACAAGCAGCATTGGGTCAAGAAGATTTACAGCGGGGAGGTTCAACGCGAACCGCTGGCGCTGCTTTCCAACGGCATGCAACTGGAAGGCGTGCGTGCTGAGAGAGGAGGAATCGCCCTGATCAATTCGGGCGACGTACGCCAGGGCGTGAAGGTTCTGAAGGTCGATGGCCATCTGCCCGGAGCCAACGGCTACGCGCTGAGGTGAATTTAGTCGCGGGTAATTTCAGGACTCGAGTGAGCGCCAAGTGTGAGCCGGTCTGAAAATGGGACGGCGATAGTTAGCCATTTTTCATCTGTAACTGAAATGTAAATTTTGTGAGTGAATCTATTTTTATGAAACCTTACCACCATCAGTCGTCACCTAATGGTGATACTGCCCCGGTTGTGACCTTGGAGAAGGAAGAAGTCAGAAGTCTGTTAGTAGGAGGTTGACAACTATGCGGGTTGGGAAACTGATCGCGCTCGTGTTTTTACTTTTAGCAGGCGCTCTTGTCCTGTTGTTGCAGCCACTGGGTGGGCGGATTATGCCGGTTGCCAATGCGGCGGTTACGGCCGACGATGATCACGGAAACCTAAATGACAGGCTGGCCGATGTGCTGGCAGACGCCGGATTTTCCGGCAACATTCAGCAAATCTTCCAGCAACGGCTGGAGGGCAACCTGGGCCGGCCCATCAACCACAAACTTGCCAATCTAGGCCGGTTGCTGTGGTTTGACAAGATTCATTCGCTCCACCATGACAACACCTGCGGAGGTTGCCATTCGCCGACAAACGGCTTTGGCGACTCGCAGCCCATGGCCGTTGGTGTTCAGAACAACAACCTGGTGGGGCCGGATCGCCGCGGACCGCGGAACCAACGGCGGTCGCCTCTGGTGGTGAATACGGCTCTCTACCCGGCCTTGATGTGGAATGGGCGTTTCAATTCCGTGGCAGGAAGCCCATTCGACAATTCACAAGGCTTCCGTTTTCCATTTCCTGAAGACGATACGCGATTCTCCTTCAACCAGGACCAGATACACCACGTAACTCAGCTGCTGCAGGCGCAGGGGCAAATGCCTCCCACGGAACTGATTGAAGTAGCCGGTTTCAATGGGACATGCCCGGGTGGCGTTCCCGATTCAACTCTAGGGCCGGACTTCTGCCAGTTCGACGACGGTAGGGGCGAAATCGTACCTCTGCCTGACGGAACTGGCTCGCGCAATGAGCCGATCCGGCAGAAAGCCCTTTCTCTCCTTAACACCAATCCAGAGTACCGGCAACTCTTCGGCGAAGTGTTTCCCGAAGTCAAGGCGGGAGCGCCCATCGATTTCTTCATGTTCGGCAAGGCCATTGCTGAATTCGAGTTCACTCTGGTGTTTGCTGATGCACCGATCGACAAGTTCGCGAGAGGCAACAGGGATGCCATGACGGCATCGCAAAAGCGTGGCGCGCTTCTCTTCTTCGGCAAGGCCAGGTGCGTACAGTGTCACGCTGTATCCGGCCGCTCCGGGGTAGGAGAATCCAACGAAATGTTCACCGACTTTGAGGAGCGCGTGATAGGCGTTCCCCAGATCGCCCCTGTTTTCGGAGTTAAAAAGGGCAACGTCATCTTCGATGGAGCTGGAACAAACGAGGATTTCGGTCTGGAAGAGATTACCGGCAACCCGGCTGATCGCTACAAATTCCGCACCGCCCCCCTCCGAAACCTGGCCCTGGCGCCGGGGTTCTTCCACAATGGAGCCTTCGTCACTCTGGAGGATGCCATCCGGCACCACTTAGATGTGGCGCATTCAGCTCGTAATTACAATCCCGTAAAGGCCGGCGTGCCTGCCAACCTTACCCACCGGTTGGGCCCGGTGGAGCCGGTTCTGCAACGCCTGGATCCCCTGCTGAAGCACCCAATTCACCTGACGGATGGTGAATTCAACGACCTGGTGACCTTTGTCAGGGATGGCCTGCTCGACGAGCGCGCAAGGCCGGAAAACCTTTGCAAGCTCGTGCCGGATCATGTCCCCAGTGGCCTTCCGGTCCTGCAGTTCCAGGCCTGCCGCTAGGGCGTAACACCAGCCACCTTCATCAACAGCCCCGCCCGGAAAGGCGGGGCTGTTCTCTTTGTGATGGATGCAATGAGCAACCTCCCGCAGTGAAACGTCAATCCGGACGTAGCGCGCGCTACTTCCTCTGCGAAGCTGAAGACGAGATTCTAAATTTAAAGCTAAAGCCTTGCCTGCTTTTCTTCATGCTCTCGCACCCAGATCTTCGAGGCCGCGGGCAAGCCAAGCCGGAGCCGGTTCTTGCCTAACGCCACGGTGAGTGTGCCGTCGTAGTTCCCCGACTGCACCTGAACCACCGTGCCGGGAAGGATGCCTTCACGATCGAGGAATTCCAGCAGTTTGCGGTCGCGCTCGTAAACGCTGCTGACCTTGTACCTCTTGCCGTCTTCAGCCTCGCTGAGCAGGCGCAGGCCGTGCTTGCGGCGTTCCGCGTCACTGCGCACGCTGAGGCCGTTGCCGTGGGGGCACACTTCCTTGTGCCCGAGTTTCTCCACGAGCTTTTTTTCAAAGGCCGGAGAGACGGCATGCTCAAGCCGCTCGGCTTCGTCATGGACCGCATACCAGGGCAGCTCGAAGATTTCGGTCAGCATACGTTCGATCAGATGGTGGCGGAAGATGGTGCGGTCGGCAATGCCGCGTCCTCCCGCGGTGAGTTGCACGCGGCCATTCTTGGCAATCTTGACCAGCCCATCTTTGGTCAGTCGCTTGAGAGCGGCGGTTACCGCAGGCCTGGAAACGGAGAGCCACTGAGCAATGGTGGCTGAGATTACCGTTTCCCCTTCGGCTTCCGCTTCAGCGATGGCCTTCAGATAGTCTTCTTTGGAAACGGTGATCATACTAGCTAAGTAAAATCTACCACGGAGGCACGCAGGAAAGCGGAACGTTTCCGAGCCTCAACGCTGCCGAAAGCATTTCCTTGAAATTGGAAATCTCTAGACCAAGCCTTGTTCGATTCCCTTCAGCACAGCCCTGGTGCGGTCGCGGACGCCGAGTTTGGAAAGAATGTTGGAGACGTGGTTCTTCACCGTGCCTTCCGAAAGATTCAGGGCACCCGCGATTTCGCGATTGCTATAACCGCCTGTCATCAACCGCAGGATCTCCACTTCGCGCCCAGTCAGTTCCTCTTCACGGTATCCATCTTTCGGCCGCAACGGGGCCTGGCGCATCCCCTGAAGGAGGTGTTCCGTAATTGCGGGGCTGATCAGTGTGCCGCCTGCAGCAACGCCGCGGATGGCGTCGGTAAGCTTCTGCAGGGAGACATCTTTCAGAAGATAGCCTCTTGCCCCCAGCCGGATGCCTTCCAACAAGGCCGTGTCATCGTCAAACGTGGTGAGGAGAATGACCGGAGGAGCGGCGGAGGAGCCCTTCAGCTCGCGTAAGACGTCGATTCCGGTCTTCTTCGGCATGCGCACATCGAGCAACGCAACATCAGGGTGGCATTCGGATATCCGCGCCAAAGCTGCTTCGCCGTCGATAGCGTGTGCGACAACGCGGATGTCTGGCGCCAGGTTCAACAACGTCTCCAGGCCCTGGCGAACCAGGGCCTGGTCCTCCGCCAGCAAAACGCGAATCACCGGGCCTCCGCTGCCGGCCCGGTCACCGGGACCCAGGCGCGCAGACGAAACCCGCTGCGGCTTGCAGCGTCGAGGCTGACACCGCCGCCCAATTCTTCAAAACGCTTGCGCATGGAGCTGATCCCGGTCCCTGAAGGGCTTGCCGTTACCCCGCGGCCGTCGTCATGCGCCTCAATGGCGATGGCGCCTTCTTCGATACGGAGGGCAATCCAGAGATTTTGAGCGTCGGAGTGCTTGAGCGTGTTGGTAGTGATTTCCTGGACGCAGCGCAGCACTGCTTGAGCGCGCGTCCCATCGGTAAGATGCAACTCGCCAGGCAGCGACAAATGCAACCGCACCCGGGGTATATTCTCAGCAAGACCCTGCAAAGCTCCCCGAAGATCGATATTGTCTGACGTGTTCAGGCGCGTCACCACGGAGCGCACATCGCTCAGCGCCTGCCTTGCCGTAGCCAGCGATTTCTCAATGATGGACCTCGCTTCCGGATCGCCACTATGCAAAGCAGCTTCCAGATGGAGGCAAAGCGCGGTCAGGTGATGGCCCAGCAAGTCGTGCAAATCGCGGGATATACGCACCCGCTCACCTGCCTTGCTACTCTCCCTCAGTAGCTCTCTCGTCGAGATCAACTCAGCGTTGGCGCGCCGTTGCTCCTCGCGCATCTCCGCCTCAAAACGCGCAATGGCCGCGGTCACAAGCGCAAAAGCCTGAAAACCTAACAACGCTCCGGTGGCGCTCCAGCGCCAGCCCATGTGAAAGTGCGGCTCCTGAAAGTAGATCCACAAGCTCGAATCCACCACGGCCCACAGCGCGGCCG
>Ga0066903_100006336_pt1 | contig 10490 bp, 6 predicted proteins | sample PanSoiMetaGPlot1_FD_67491 | JGI IMG/M metagenome (GOLD analysis project Ga0066903, IMG submission 67491) | Tropical forest soil microbial communities from Panama analyzed to predict greenhouse gas emissions - Panama Soil - Plot 1 (version 2) | ecosystem: Environmental > Terrestrial > Soil >...
CCGCGCTTGCTGGAGGTTCGTGCCTGGGTCAAGACGCATCGACTCGCAATGCTGCACATCGATGCCGTCGATGAAAAAGGGGATCGGCTCGATAGTTACCCGTTTATTCACATGGCGCCGCTGTCCGTGGGCACCGATGAATGGCGGCAGATCCGGCAAGTTTTTCGGCCCAGACAGCCGGTGCAAAAACTCCGGCTCATGCTGTGCGCTCGTGGAGTTAATGGCTACACCCTCGATGACACCTGTCCGCAACCGCAGAACAACGTCACCGGTACCGTGTGGTGGGATAATGTTGAGCTTATTGAACCGGAAAGCACGAACGGTGAGCTGACCGGCCGCGGAGTCAAGCTTTTCATGCTTCCCCTTCCCAAAAAAGGTTCGGGCCCTGTCCACCTGACCGATCTGAATCCGGGCGAATGTCTGCTGGGCGATAACGTACTCTCCGCAAAGGTGGCCAATCCTGGAAAGGTGGATTCGCTCAGTCTGGTGTGGACGATTATTTCTCCCACCGGCAAACAAACGGAATGGAGAAGTAAGTCCGAGCCGATTCCTCAGGGCGGTTCCAAGCTCGTGCAGGTTCCCTACACCCTCACCGAATTGTGCACCAGCGCTTACAGCGAATACCGCGGAAAAGTAAGTGTCGTCAACGGTCAGAATAAGGAAGTGGTTTCCGGTGAATTGTGGTTCGGAACCTGGACAGTTCCCATCAAATTGAGGCTGGGCGCGCTGTATCTTCGTCCGGAACAGAAACAGCTGGTCCGTATGAACCTCGGGCTCGCGGCCTTGACCATGAAGAAACTGGCCTCGATTCGCCTGGAAGTGGTCGAACTTGGCAGCGGCAAGGTCCTGAAAACCGTCAACGTTCCAGCCAACCCCGGAGCCATTCAGTCTCAGCGCGGGAAAATCCCCAAGGATCTTCGGGATGACTTGACCAATTTGCTTTTGGCCGAGCTGAATGTCAGCTTTCTGCCCGTCCAACCTTTTGCCAACCCTCAGCGAAACTGGCTCATCCGGGCCGGTGCCGTCGATCAAGGCGGCAAAAACCTGGCCACAGTCGAATCGGCGCCGTTTTGCCGGCAAGCGCATCAGTCGGCTCAACCTGCTGTCAAATCTGTCACCATCAAGGATAACCTTCTCTTTGTGAACGATCAGCCCTGGATGCCCTGGGGTGCATGTTACGGCCATGTGCCGGTGTACGATGGCCCGGCCGACCCGGGTCCGGGAAAATATCTCGACCTCGCCAACTTGCCGGCCTGGTCTATGTACGATCGCTTCACCGCCGAGCCTTACTCACGGAAGAAGAACGATTTCAATTGCCTCCGCTACGTCGCCGGCTCCATTACGGATTCCAAATTGATGGAGAAACATTGGCAAACCGACAACCTGCTAACCTCCAGCGCTTTCGTCGTGCCGGGGCCGGTCTTTTCGCTTGAGGAATTGATCAAGGGCGCCGGCGGCAAGGACAAACTGCAAGCCAACCTGGCCAATTGCAAGTCCGGACCCATCCTGTCCATTGCTCCGGGTATCGAAGAGGCGTTCGGTCTCTTCCACGGCGCCACGTCCAAGCAGGTCAAGGGTCTCGAAGAGGTGGTGACGTTTCTTCGCCAGCAGACCGGCAAGCCCGTGATGGTCGGCCACGGCGGGTACTGGAATCGTTTTGAGTTCGAGAAGATTCCATTCTTCGATATCTTCGATCCCGAGACCGAGCCGCTTTATCCTGGCAACCTCCACACCGATCTGACACCTTTAATCAAGGGCAAGAACAAGGTCGCCTGGCTGCGACCGCAAATGTATGAGGATGTTCCGTACGAGCGCTGGCGTTTCCACGTTTATGTCGAGCTGATGCGGGGCTGCCGGGGCTGGCAGATTGCGCACGGGCCAGGAGACCAATCGTTGTTCCGCGGCTTGCATGGGGAGTTGGAATTCTGGAAGCCAATTGTCTACTCCTCCGATCCTGTGCCGAAAATCGGTATTCAACCTGAGATGGAGCACTGGGCGCGGCGCTACAAGGGCAAAACCTATCTCATCGCCGCCACCACGCGTGGAATTGCCCTGGGCAAGTGGCGCTGGCAGGATGAAGGAGAAACGCCCTGGTCCGCCAAGGGCCGCAGCCGGCTCACCACCGATCCGCACCTCTTGCTTTTGGAAACAAACTCCTACGGGGCCGATCAGAAAGTGGAACAGGGGCCCAGCATTCATGGCATCCAGTACCTGCCCCAGGCCCGCTCCTGGCCCAAGGGCAGCAAACTCGTCCAATGGGTGAAGGTGGATGGCAAGAGCACTCCGGCCAATCTCACCGTGCTGGCCAAGACGGAAGGCCGCTGGATCCATGGCGCGAGCTGGGGAAACTTCGAGCCGGCTTCATGGTCCAATGATCCCGAGCGGGCGGCCTGGTTCTTGCGCAGCTTCTACCGGCATTCGTACGGCTTCCTCGGCTGGGACCTGAAGCTGCTGGATCAGGCCCGGCCTTATCTACTGTCCAAGACGGCTCCGATGGGACCTGTGCCGGCGCCCGACAAATGGTTGCGTTTGGAAATTCCCCTGCAGAAGATCGACGCGACCGGTGGGCTTCTGGACGGCATCGCGTTCGCCCATGAAGGCGGCAAGGTCTTTTGGGGGCGAACTTCTCTGATCGATCCAGAAGGAAAAGAAACCATCATCTGGGGCGACACCCTGGAGCATCCGCCTGCCGAACTGGCCCGCAGCAAGATCACCGTTCCGGGCTTGAAGAAGGGCAGTGCCATCCGTGTGCTCTTTGAAGATCGTCGGCTCGTGGCGGAGGACGGCTTCTTCGTCGATGACTTTCGCGGCCAGGACCTCTATCAGCGTTACGGCGGCAGCTACGGGTCCGGCTACGGCCACGGTCCGGTGGCCTTGCACTTGTATGAAATCGACTAACTCTGTTTTTTGAACAGGAGATCTACCATGCGAGATTTCGCGATTCACTTGAGCCATCGTCCGGGTGAGCTGGGGCGCGTGGCCAACATCCTTGGCAAGGCCGGCCTCAACATCAAGTCGGTGGCGGCCATGACCTTTGGCAACCAGGGAACCGTGCGCGTCATTGCTGATGATGTGGAAGCAGCGCGTAACGCCCTCAAAGGCGCCAACCTTCCATTTGAGGAGAGCGAGCTGGTGACCGTTCTTCTGGAGAACAAGGCCGGAGAGTTGGGGGATGTGGCCGACAAGCTGTCCCAGGCCGGCATCAACTTGCATGCCGTCTACGTCGTGGGCCTGGAGGGAGATCTGGTGGACCTGGCCTTCGCCGTGGATGATGTGAAGAAGGCAAAGAAGCTCTTGGAGTAAATGAAACGTAGAGGAACCCGACGCGCAAGAGAAACCTTCCTTGCGAGTCGGGGTCCTTCATTCAACGGATCACTCCAGTTCCTTCACGAACACATTCTTGAACCAGAGTGGCGTGCCGTGTACCTGCAATTCGATTGGCCCCGTCGCAGGCACTTTGCCATCCAACATGACAGCGTTATCGACCACCAGTTTGCCATTCAATTTCACCGTCACTTTGGTGCCGACCATCTTGATGTAAAAGGTGTTCCACATGCCGGGTTTCTTGTCAGCGACCACGAGGGGCACCTTGCCGGGGGAATCCTTGGGGTTGTTCCACAAGCCGCCGGAGCCTTCGGGGTTGTCCCAGATCTGCACCTGGGGTCGGCCGCGCAGATAGACGCCGCTGTCGCCCCCCTTGGTGATCTTCCAGTCCACCCACATCTCGAAGTCTTTGTAATTCTTTTCGGTCATCAGGTTCTGGCCGCCCTTGCCGGTGTAATGCAACAGACCTTCTTCAACTTTCCAGGAGGCGGCCTGCTTGTCGGCATTCTTCCAGCCGGCCAGGTCGGTGCCGTTGAAAAGGGGGCGGAATCCCGGAGGCGGCTTTCGCGCGCCGGCATTCAGGTGACCCGCCTCAAAGGCAAACCAGGCCAGTCCAATCAGAAGGCCAAGGTTCGAGATGTTTTTCACAGGAATTCCTCCTTTTTTGGGTGCAGTCTTTTCACCCTCAATGCCCGCGCCGGCCAGGGAACTTTCCGCTGATTGTATCCTATGCGAACGATCGCGTCACCAAGAAAGACGCCGACGTGGCAAATCAAGTTGGCTTTCTTTCGCTTGCCCATTTGGGTGGCGGTATAAAAAGAAACAGCGAGCCGCTGAAGAGCAGGAGAGCAAACACCACGACAAATTGAATCCAGGCAGTCGCCGCCGCCGAGAAGATGCAAGCGCCGAATCCGAGCCAGAAACCTTCGTGCCGAATCCACGACAGGGCACTCAGCAGAACCGCAACAATCGCCACGGCGATCCCGATCAAGCGCAACTGGTGCGGAGTCACCAGCTGATTCAGGTCAGGCTTGTCCGGCGGCGATTTGGACTCCCGCTCCCACTTGAACCAGCCCACGTTGACTGTGATTTTGGAATGCGTTCGGGGTCGGGGCTCTTCCAGAACGTGAAAGGATACGATAGTGCAGGCCAGGGCGAGGATGCTGATGAGCAAGGCGGCGATGCCGAACCAGCGAACTCTTCGGTTCATGGTTGAGTGGCCATTTTGGCCGCAGTGCGGGAATCTTCCACGTCTTCAGGCGTATCGAACTGGGTGGCCCACACCATGACCCGGCGAGTGATTTCGGCGGCCTGGCGGCTGTGAACGGGGGGCAACGGTTGCCCCAGGCCAAGCCCCAGGTCAACACCCAGGCGACGCTGAATCACATCGGCAGTGGCCAGGGCGATTTCCCGGTTCGGCAGGCGGGCCAGGTCGCGCAAGGCGGTGATGGCTGTAGATCGACCTGGACCCTCCGGATATTCCGCAAGCATGGCCTCGCTGGCGATGAGCCGCAAGGGAGCGGGATTGGATGGAGTTAACATTTTCTCCATGAGCGGCAGATCCAGCTCCTGGTGATATTGCAAGAGGCGACCAAGCTCGAGCCGCAAGACCGCCGGCGTGTGGGGATCACCGAGAAGTTGCCGCAGCGATTTGGCAAGGGTTTCATCAGGGCGCTCGTTCAAGGCGCGGTTGTAATGGGCGCCCAGCGTCAAGGAAGCTCGGCTGGCCAGCGCGCCTTTCTCCGCGCACCAGGCGGTCAGGTCCTTGACGGCTTCCTGGGTCAAGAGCTGGCCATCGTGAATCAGCGGACCATCGGTGAGGAAAAGCGGGTCGGCCAGTATTCTGCGGACTGCGAAACGGATCCAGTGCCAGCGGCGCTCGCTGTCCCAGAGCAAGGACTCGATGGCGGCGCGTCGGACTTCCCAGCTGTTGTCGTGCAGGAACTGGGCCAAGGTTTCGACCAGTGTGCGGTCCTCGAGATTTCCAAGGGCCGTGACGGCCGCGGCACGGATGGCTGGTTGCTCGGCGCGTTGAGCAACTTGCAAAACCAGCTCGGCCTGTCCCGGCCGCCAATCCTTGCGAAATTCCAGGGCTGCCAGGGCCGCCACGCGCACTTCCGGGCGCGAGTGTTGGAGCAGTGCCAGAGCCGGGGAAGCGTCCACACCCAGGGCCGCTCGCAACGCCTTGACCTCGGCAAGATTCCGGCAGGTCGCCAGGTCGGCCGGCCATTCCTTGCGAGCAGCCAGACGATCGGCCAGCAATCGTGCCCGGCGAATCGCCGGCGCCCCCGAATCAATCAGCGTTTGATACCCGAATACCAGCAAAGGCACCACCAGCAAAACAGCCTTGGCCATGTTGGTGTACCAATCTTCGGTGTTGCTTCCCCACCACAACCAGGCCAGGGCAATCAAATAAAGGCAAATAACCGCCGGGCTGATCGGTTGACGCGAATTGCGCAAATTCGGGATATTGAGAATGCAAATTCCAGCCTGAAAGGCCGTGCCCATCCAGAGCATGATGCTATTGGACCCGTCATGGCGCAGGCTTGCCACCAGCAACAACCCGGTCGGAAGCAGCAGTACTCCCAACCGCAATCCCGTTTGTAGAGTTGACCAGTTGCTCATGCAAAGTCACCGTTAGCGAATTGAAACGCTTAAAGAAGCATAGGTCAAAAAAGTGCGCGATGACGGATGAAAGTTGGCGGACAAAGGCAAAAAAACGGGGAGCCGATATTCGGCTCCCCGCCTCGTTTTGTGATACCACACGGGTATCGATGGATCTACCTTCAGCAACTCCTTCCCATAACAGGTTGCGTGTACGTTTGCCCACTTGGATAGTAGCTGGTGCGTGCATTGGATTCGGTCCTTTGCACCTCCAGGTCGGGGTCAGCAAACCTCTGCAGTTTGGCCACCAGGTCACTGGCCGCCAACCCGCCGTCATGGTGATACGCCTGGATCTTCCCGGATCGGTCACTGATCACCAGTCCCGTGCCCTTTGTGATCTCAAATTGGCCGGCCAGGGCCTTGGCGTCCTTCTTCGTCGTGTCCAGATAGACACACACGTAGTTGTCTGCCAGGATCTTCTGGACCGGTTCGGTGAGGTTTCCATCCGAGCTCAATTTGTGGAAGCCATTCTGGCCGGAACCGATGAAGACCGCCAGGGGTTTCTGGTCTTTCTGGGCGTATTTCTGGGCGGACCAGTAATCCGCCGACCAGTGCGGGCTGGCCGGGGCGGGGGAAGGGGCGATGAAATTGGCTAGCGCAAGCAACGCAACAGAGGTGTACATCCAAAATCCTCCTGAAAAAAAACACCTCGAAACAACAAAACTCCCGATGCCTTCTCTCTGTTCTTGGACGGCATCCGCCGTGAGGAGCGGCGGCAGGCGAATTACCCAAAAATATGGTGGGATGAGAACCCAACTGGATCAGGGACCTGTCCAGCGTATCGTTCCCAAAAAGGTGAACGGGGAATGAACGACTGTCGAGGTGTGCATTGCGAGTTCCTCCAATAAAGTGCCACCTCACCCGGTTCCCGTTAAACCGGGTTTATCCAAGAGGAGAGTTTATAGGGAAGGATTCGCGAAAGGCAACCATAAAATTTTGCACAAACCAAAAATTTTACCTAACCATTTGAATTTATCCATTCTTTGCATTTTGGTGGTTAGAAAAGTTGCCGGCCACTTGGCCGCCAATTTTTTCATCCACAACCAATTTAATAGATTAACGTTAAAGCAAAGTTTCGAAGTTGGCGGCCAAGTTGACAGCACTCCGGAACGGCGAAAGACTAAAATGTGCCTATCTCAGCGCTCGTTTAAGTCTAGGAAGACTGGGAAGAATGGGAAGATTTTACTTGGTGACCAAAGTCGATCACTTTCGCAGTTCGGATCGCATAGCACCTGAATCCTTGCCAAGTTCGATCGTAGGCGACATTCACTCCTGCAGCATCCTTTGAATAGGCCGGCAGCACAAGCCGCCCGCGACCAACCAAAAAACAGGGAAACTTGCGGCCCTGACAGCGCACAGCCGGATGCACATGCCCATGAACGACCGGCCCCGGGCCGATTTCTGCATTGCCATGCACGATGCGCCAGCTGTCCAGTTTGAATCCTTGCGGATATAAGGGCCAGGAATCATCGAGCCCTCGATCGTGATTGCCGGGAACAAGAGCCGTCAGTTCCACACCGGCATCGGCAAGCCAGTGTTGAAATTCCTTCATCAAATCCGGCAGAAATCCGGCTTCGAACAAATCCCCAGCAATTACCAGGCGGCGCGAACCATGTTTTTTTAGCGATTTTCCAAGGGGTTTCAGCTGACCATCGAGATCGGCAAATGGAACGGCTTCCCCCGCCCGGCGACGGCAATCGTTGTAGCCCAGATGCAGATCGGCCGCCACGGCGGTCGCAGTCGGCAAGTGGATTGCCACCCTCTCTGCTGTCAACAACCAATCGGTGTGCACGCGCATGATTGATTCCATTCACCACTGACCACCGGCCCAGCATTCCGCCAGCGGCGAACAACGAGGCAGCCAACGGCAACAGATGGCCCGATCGGCCAGTTCCCTGGCAAACGCCAGCCCGGCCTCGGCATCACACTGCTGGTCCAATTCACGCCGCGCCTGCCGCACCAGGACGAAATCCGGATCGGTCCGGACCACCTGGTCAAATAGTTGCCGGCTGCCCCAATCGCGTCCGCCCACGCGCCGCCGCCGGCCCAGCGGATGACGCAACAACATCAAGCCCGTCAAGGCGACCCGGCCAAAGTGTTCCCGTAACATGTTGCTGCCCTCCAGGGCCCGGCCAAGGTCCGCGGCAAGATTTTCTGCGCTGAGAAGTTGCCGCCATTTCTCCGGCGGGATTTCCCAGTCACCGTTCACCGAAACAAGAATGCCCAGGTTGGCTGCCAGCGTCACCGCACGCACTCCATCCGTTCGTTGCAAACGCAGTCCCACTACTCGTGCCAGGGCTTCATTGCCCGCCATGTTCAACGATGTGTGCAGGTAATAATTGCTCGTCCAGGTCGTTCGGACACATTCGATCAAAAGGGATGCCAGATCGGGAATCTGGCTGACTGTTTCCTGAAGATTGAGCAAACGCTCCATTTCATCGCATCCAGTCACATTCAATCCATATTCGTGCTGGAGCAAATGGGTGAAGGGCTCCGCTCCATCGCGGAGGGCTTCCACGGCCCGGATGCGGAACAGATACATCCGGCGGGCTAGGTCGGCGGACATGGGCAGCCCGGTCCCGATCCAGTGCGGCGTCCGCGGCCGGCCTATAACCTCCGACACCAGCAAGGCCAAACCATCCTGACGGCGGTATTCCAGACATCGGCCATCCAGGACAAATCGGTCCCCCGGCTGCAAGCGCTCGGCGAACATCTCGTCCACCTCACCGACGAGTGAGTGGTGAGTGGTGAGTGGTGAGTGGTCAATTGGTTCCGTTTCCAGACGGACCTGACGGTTCTCTTCAGTAATGATGGTGCCGATGTTGCGGCGCAGAAGGCGAAGGGTTTTCTCGCCCGCGATGGTGAACTCGTCTCCGTCCCAGCGCAATCGAGAAGGAAGCCATATGCTTCCGTCACTGCGCCGGCCGGACAGGTAATCGATGCAGGCATCGAAATCAGCTCGGCTCAGATCTTCGTAGGGATAGGCCCGGCAAACCAAAGCGAACGCCTGGTCCGGCGACCACCATCCTTGTGCTGCCATGCCGAGCAGTTGCTGGCAAAGAACGTCGAGCGGGAATTTCGGCACTCGCAGCGGTTCCACTTGCGCGGACTGGCCGGATGCACCCGTGACCACGGCTTCGAGCAGGGCAGGGGCACTGGCCGTCAACACCAGGCCGCGGCGAATTCGCCCCGGGCTGTGTCCGGCCCGGCCGACGCGCTGCAACAGTCGAACCACTCCGCCGGGAGGATGTACCAGGATCACGCCGTCCACGCTGCCGATGTCGATGCCCAGTTCCAGGCTGGTGCTGCTGACAGCCACGCGCAGCCGGCCGTGTTTGAGTCGGCGCTCCACCCATCTCCGCCGCGCCGCCGACAACGATGAATGGTGCACGGCAATCTCGTCCGTCCAGTCCGGATAACGCCGCCGCAGCGCCCAGGTCAAGCGCTCCGCCAGGCTGCGCACGTTGGTGAAGATCAACGTGGTGCGGTTGTGCTCAAGCTCCGGTTCCAGGCGATCGAGCAAGCGCGGCAGGAATTGGCCAATGCGGTTTGCTTCCTCAAGCGGCTCGATGCGCAGCTCCAGCGGCCGATGTTCGCCGACTTCGGCTATGCTGCACGTTCGATTCGCTCCAACGAGGAATCGGGCCGCCGTCTCCAGCGGCGCACATGTTGCCGACAGGCCGATGCGCTCTAGGCCCCGATCCTCCGCTCGCAGCCGGCATTCGGCCAGCATCGCTTCCAGGCGTTCCAGGCTGAGGGACAAATCCGCGCCGCGTTTGTTGGCCGCCAGCGCGTGGATCTCATCGACGACAACCCAGCGCACGTTTTGAAAGATGGCCAGTGCCGCCGGCTGCGTGAGCAGGATCGCCAGGCTTTCCGGCGTGGTGGCCAGGATCGCGGGAGGATCGGACAGGAGCCGTTTCCGCAACCGCTGTGATGTGTCTCCGGTGCGAATGCCGACATGCAGCGATACGCCGATGCCGCGGATGGCCCGGCGCAGGTTTTTTCGGACATCGTTGGCCAAAGCCTTCAGCGGGGAAATGTAAAGGCAGCGAACTCCCTGCTCGGGCTCGTCGATCAGCTGGCCGAGGATGAGTGCGAAGGCGGCCAGGGTTTTGCCGCTGCCGGTGGGGCTACACAAGAGGAGATTTTCGCCGCGGGCCAGGGCGGGCCAGGCCAATCGCTGGGCGGCCGTTGGAGTGCCGAACTGTTCCTGAAACCACACCCGAACCGGCCGGGCCAGGCTCTCCAGAGCTGTTGCCGAGGACGACGGAAAAAGGACCGGATATCGTCCGATAGCATCCGTTGCCATGGGATCATTCTTATGATCGAACGTTTCAGAAACAAGTTGTTGTTTGGCGAGCGTCGAGGCGTAAGCCCGACGTGGAGTATCCTGAGTATCCCGAACACGTGGAGTATCCAAACACGTCGGGCTTACGCCCCGACGCTCGCCGCGAAGAAACAAAAAGACCCGGTTCTCTTGCGAAAACCGGGTCTCGGAA
>Ga0066903_100006337_pt1 | contig 10490 bp, 9 predicted proteins | sample PanSoiMetaGPlot1_FD_67491 | JGI IMG/M metagenome (GOLD analysis project Ga0066903, IMG submission 67491) | Tropical forest soil microbial communities from Panama analyzed to predict greenhouse gas emissions - Panama Soil - Plot 1 (version 2) | ecosystem: Environmental > Terrestrial > Soil >...
ACGCACACGCCTGGAGCAGATCATCGCCATGGCCTCGCTGCCACCGGCCACGCAACCCGAACCGCCGGCGCGCCGGCCGCTGCACCTGATCTGGGGCGCTCCGGTACGCGATCGCGCCGACGACACCGCCCAGTAGTCGCGAGCTTCGCGGGCTTAGACGTCGTCGTTCTGCGCCTGGTGCCAGGCATCCAGCAGCACCTGCGCTACCTGGGCGGCGGCGCCGACGCTCGAGCCGTCCTCGGGGCTGGCGCTCGCCAGCACCCGCAGGCGCGCCTCAAAGGCCGGCCCGTCGGGGTCCTTCATTACCGTCGAGTGCAGGATCTCGAGCGTGGCCGCCTGCGCCAGCGGCAACAGCTCCTCGTCACCAAGCATCAGCAGTTGTTCCTGACAGAACTGGCGAGGCGTGAGGTTCGACACGACGAAGCGATCAGCCTTCAGCTATCGGCCTTAGCGATCTGCCTTCAGCTGTCAACCAGGCCTCGCGAGACACGTTACGCCCCGCGCAGCCTCGGCTGATAGCTGATAACTGACGTCTGACAGCTATCAATAGTAGATGGAGCCCCGCGCACCGCCGCCCGCGGCAATCACGTCGCCGTTGATCGCGATCGACTTGGGGGATGCCAGGAAGGTGGCGACGTAGGCGATCTCGCGTGCGTCGATCCAACGGCCGACCAGGTTGCTGACCATGCGCTTCTCGGCGTCCGCCTGGCTGATGCCCTGACGCTCGGCCAGCGCTGCGACCACGCCAGGTGTCTTCTCGGTGCGTGTGAGGCCGGGATGGATGACGCTGACGTTGATCCCGTGAGGCCCGAGCTCGTCAGCCAGGTTCTTCGTCAGCGCCACCACCGAGACGTTGCGAATACTGCCGACGAATGAGCCGGTGCTGCGCGCGGCCAGTCCGCTGACGTTGATGATGCGGCCCCAGTGCTGGCTGATCATGTGCGGCGCGACCTCGCGGGCGCAGCGCAGATAACCCATGACTTTGACGTTGACGTCTGACCAGAACAGGTCGTCGGTGATGCCGGCCAGTTTGGGAACCGCTCCCTGACCGCCGACCGCCGCGGCGCAGTTGACCAGGATATCCAGGTGGCCCAGCTCTTTCGCGGCCTGCTCGACCATGGCTTTGACCGCGGCGTCATCGCCGGTGTCGGCAACGAGGGGCACTATGCGGCGGCCGGTCGCTTCGGCCAGCTCGGCCGCGGTGGCCTTCAGGTCGTCCGCCGCCCTGGCGACGACCGCCACGTCGACGCCTTCACCGGCGAGCTCGCGTGCGATCGCCTTGCCGATACCGCGACTTCCGCCGGTCACGATGGCGGTTTTGCCAGCTAACTCGAGGTCCATAGCTCGACTAAGGGTACCCGGGTACGCTGAGCGCGTTGGCAAACACGCCTGTTGCTTCGCTCGATCCGCCGCGGCGGTTGCTCATGGGCTCGGGTCCCAGCAACGCCGAGACGCGCGTGCTGCAAGCTCTGGCCGCCGCGCCGCTGGCCGCGGACGATTCCGCCTTCGAGCCGCTCCTCCATGAGCTTGCAGAGCGGCTGCGGGGCGTGTTTCAGGCCGGCGGGGCGGGCGCCGCGCTGGCGGTGCCGGGCGCCTCGCGCGCCGGTCTCGAGGCTGCGCTGGCCAGCGTGCTCGAGCCGGGCGACAGGGTGCTGGTCGGGGTCTACGGCCACTTTGGCGAGTTGTTGTGCACGCTCGCTGCTCGACATGGTGCGCAGGTCGAGCGTGTTGAAGCAGACTGGGGAACGGCCGTCACGATCGACGACCTGGCTCGCCGTGTGCGAGACCAGCCGCCGAAGTTGGTGGCCATCGTCCACGCCGACACCTCCACGGGCATCCTCCAGCCGCTCGACGAGCTTGGGGCGGCCTGCCGAGAGTCGGGCGCTCTGCTGCTGGTGGATGCAGTCCTCAGCATCGGCGGCTGCCAGGTAGCCGCCGAGGACTGGAAGATCGACGCCGCGGTCGGCGGCTTGCAGAAGTGCCTGGGCGGCCCGCCGGGGCTGGCGCTCGTCACACTCTCGACGCGGTACGTGGAGGCCCTGGCAGCGCGCCGCGGCCGGCCGCAGACCGCCTATCTCGACCTGGCGTGGCTGCTGCACACGTGGGGGACGCCGCACGCCCGAACGGAGATGTCGACGCCGATGCTCATGGCGGCACGCGAGGCGCTCGGGATGGTGCTCGACGAGGGGCTGGCCGCCCGCTGGACTCGCCATCTACGCGCCGGTCAGGCGCTGCGCCGCGGACTCGATGCGATGGGGCTCCAGCGGTTCGGCGATTCCAACCACTCGGTGCCCATGATCACGCTCGTTCAGGTGCCCGACGGCGTGGACGAGGCCGGCGTGCGGGAGCAGCTGCTGGGCGAGCACGGCATCGAGATCATGGCCGCGTTCGGTCCGCTGCGCGGCCGCGTGTGGCGCATCGGGAGCATGGGCACCAACGCCGCGCTACCCAGTGTGCTCGCCGTGCTGGGCGGACTCGAAGCGGTCCTCGCCTCACGCGGGTTCGGCATTCCGCGTGGTGCGGCAATGGATGCCGCGCGGGCGGCCTGGCTCAGCTAGCCGACCGCACCAGGGACCGCGCCCAACGACACGGCCAGACGCAAGCGCGCCAGTGCCGTCACAGCGTCGGTGGCGGCGCAGCGCGGTACGGCGTGTGGAAAAAGCAAATGACCGTCTCGGTTGGCACGTATGTCAGCGGCACCGGCGCCTCGACGCCCGCGATACTCAGCCGAACCTGGACGTCGTCACGATCCGCGTAGTTCGGGTCATACAACCAGATCGTCACGTCCGTGCCGTCCAGGTCGTACCCGTAGGCGAGCACCTGGTGGTTCTTGCCCAGGTCCCTCGGGTTGTCGGACTTGACCTTCACCAGGCCGAGCGGCACCAGCTGGCCCGCGGCGAGCGAGGCTTTGATGCGCGGCCATTCGTCGTTGACCATCACGCTGGCACGACCCGGTAGGCCGAAGCCGAGCCCGACGTCCGGGAAGGCGGGCTCCATCAAGGTCAGATAGCGGCCGATGCCCAGCGGCAGGTTGAAGCTGTCGAAGAGGCGCTTGACGATGAACTGGTACAGCGGCGTGCCAGCCGCGGGTGGGTTCGTGTCGGTGGGGATCGGTCGCCTTGCCTGAAAGAAGTCGATCGTGGTGAAGACCATGCCGCCGCACAGCCCGTTGGCCGCATCCCCGATGGGCAGCACGCGACCGAACGGCAGCGTGATCGTCAGGGTCGGCTCGTGCGGGTAGTAATTGACGAAGTGGAGACCGCTGGTGCTCGGCAGGAAACTCGGGACGCGCACGCTCTCGGCCACGGCGGGCCGACGTTACCACGGCTACGGCTTCAACGCCCTGGCGATGTGTGCAGCTAGCCGAGCGTTGGCGCGGATCAGGTTGAGGTTGACTGCCACGCTCGCGCCCGCGGTGTGGACGCGGAAGTAGTCCAGCAGAAACGGAGTGATCGCCTTGCCGCGGATGTCCTGGTCCGCAAGCGCCCGCAGCCCGGCCTCGAGGACGCGTTGATGGAGATCGGGATCGAGCTGGTCCTCGACGGGGAGCGGGTTGGCGATGATGACCGCGCCATCGTGCAATCCGCGGTTCAGGACGCTGGCCGCCGCCTCGGGCGATTCAACCGACCAGTCGACGCTGAACCCGCTGTCCGTTATGTAAAAGCCTGGAAACCGGCGAGTGCGGTAGCCGATCACCGTCACGCTCAGCGTCTCGAGCCGCTCCAGCGTGGCGCCGACATCCAGGATGGACTTGACGCCAGCGCACACGACTCCGATGGGCGTGCGGCTGAGCGCGGCCAGGTCGGCCGATTCGTCGTAGGTCTGCCGTGCCTCGCGATGCACACCTCCCAGGCCGCCTGTCGCGAACACGCGAATTCCCGCGCGATTCGCCAGTAGCGCCGTGCTGGCCACGGTCGTCGCACCATCGCTGCCAGCGGCCGCGGCCGGGGCCAGGTCCCGCGCGCTGAGCTTGGGAACCTCGGCACCGGTGGCGATGCGCTCGATTTCGGCCTCGCTCAACCCGACCACCGGCTGGCCTTCGATCACGCCGACCGTGGCTGGCACGCCGCCCTCCGCGCGCACAATGGATTCGAGCTCGCGCGCCAGAGCCAGGTTCTCTGGACGGGGCAGTCCGTGGGCGATCAGCGTGCTCTCGAGCGCCACGACAGGCCGTTTGTTGGCCAGCGCCTCGGCCACATCTGGTCGCAGCCGAATGGAGCTCCGCAATGTCGACATGGTGGATGTGACCAGGTTCACAGCGTAGCGCGGGAACCCGGTCGTAGGCTTCGACTCATCGACATCTAACTGCGGGGGATAGCAGGCATGTTGGGACAGCTCGTCGAACGAACAATCAGCGCGACGCACAGCCGTAACGTTCAAGCCTGGCTCACCGCGCTGCTGGTGCCAGCGGCGGCTACGACCCTGCACGCGACCGGGCTCAGCACTGATCCCAACACGGCGGTCCTGAAGCAGCAACTCGTCGACCCCGACGTGTGGCTTGTTCTGGGCGTCTGCGCACTGGTCGGGGGACTGGGTGGCATCGTCGCCGAGCTGCTCAGCCTGCACGGCCACATCGAGGTGCCGCACCGTGTCAGGCCTCGGTCACGCATCAAGCCAACTCGCCTCGCGGACCCGCGTCACGAGATCGACCTCGGCATTTTCGCTCGCGTTGCCCTTGGCGCCGCTGCCGCACTCGCGCTGCTGGCGATTGTTTCGCCGGGCGGGGCGCCCGCGCTGATCGTCAACTCGCTGATCGCGGGTTCGGCTGCCACTGGGGTGCTGCGCCTGGTCCAGGGACGCATTCTGGGCAAGCCCGACGCTGCACAGGCACGCGCGGCGACGCAGCCCACGCGGAGTAAGCTTTCGGTAGTGGGGACAACACCAGTCAAGCTGGCTCAGTAACCCGCCCGGGACAAGCAGTTACGCATCGAAACGTTGGCACGTAATGTGCTGAAAGGCGTCGACTGCGGGAACGGATCGTCACACGCCGATTAACGGTTCCGTTGTCTTAAGCTCCGCTCGATTAAAGCTCCACTCCACGCTGGGAACGAGGTGACCGTGGTTATTCAGCCCAGGGGCCCAGGCGCAACCACCATCATGCTGGTGGAGGACGACCACCCGGTCGCACAGACACTGATCGACGCCCTCGAGTCGAGCGGCTACCGCGTATGGCTGGCCGAGACTGGCGCCGACGCCAAAACGTTGCTGGAGCAAACGCGGCCAGATCTGATCATCCTGGACCTGATGCTGCCGGACGTCGATGGCCTGGTGTTGTGCTCGGGTCTGAAAGCGATTGCCGACATCCCGATCATCATCTGCAGCGCGACGCCGCAAAAACGCGATGCGATCCTCGGTTTGAAGTTGGGCGCCGACGATTTCGTCGCCAAGCCCTTCGACATCTACGAGCTGGAGGCGCGTGTCGAGGCCGTGTTGCGGCGCACCTCGCACGCGCGCGCCGCCGAGGCAACGCCATCTCCGCCTGATCACATTCGCATCGGTGAGCTGATCATCGATCGACTGCGACGTCGTGTGACGCTTGGCGGCGAGCCGATCCAACTGACGCCCACCGAGTACCGATTGGTCTCGGCGCTGGCCAGCCGTCCGGACGAGATCCTGTCGCGCGACGATCTGGCGACCCTGGTCTGGGGGTATCAGGACGCCAGCAGCGGGCGAACCATCGACGTCCACATCCGGCGGCTGCGGGTCAAGCTCGCGCGGGGACCGGTGCCCGCGCCGGCCATCGTGGCGGTGCGAGGCTTCGGTTACAAGATGGCGATCGAAGAAGGCGCCAACGGGGCCGCTGCCTGACCCTGACCGATTCCCAACTGGGGGCTACCCCCACCCGCGAAGGCGTGCACTTCGGCGTATGGGCACCGTCGGCCCGCGGGGTGGAGGTAGAACTCGTGGCGTCGGGCGAACGTCTGCCGCTCGCGCGTGATGAGAGCGGCGTCTGGTCGGCTACAGTCCGACGCGCGCGGCGCGGTACGCGTTACTTCTATCGGCTGAACGGCGAGCTCCAGCGGCCCGATCCCTATTCTCGGTTCCAGCCCGAGGGCGTGCATGGGCCATCCGAAGTTGTCGATCCAGACCTCTATGCCTGGCACGACGCCGATTGGCGCGGCCTGCACGTCCAGGGATTGGTCATCTACCAGGTCCACGTCGGCACGTTTACCCCGGAGGGCACGCTTGACGCGGTGACGCGGCAGTTGGCGCGACTGAAATCCGTCGGCGTCGCCGCCATCCAACTGTTGCCTCTGGCCGAGTTTCCCGGCGAGCGCAACTGGGGCTACGACGGCGTCGACCTGTTCGCCGTCTCACATACTTACGGCGGTCCGCTCGCGCTCAAGCGCCTGGTCGACGGGGCCCACGCCGTCGGACTGGGCGTGATCGTCGACGTCGTCTACAACCACTTCGGGCCCGACGGCAACTACCTCCGGGATTTCTCACCCGACTATTTCACCGATCATTACCACACGCCCTGGGGCGAAGCGATCAACTACGACGGCGACAACAGCGCGTGGGTGCGCAAGATGATGCGCGACAACGCCCAGTTCTGGGTGCGCGAGTATCACGCCGATGGCCTGCGACTCGACGCGACGCACGCGATCTACGATGGCTCGCCGCGGCACATCCTGGCGGAGATCACCGAAGCAGCGCGCGCGGCAAGCGCACCGGATCGCAGCGTGGTGCTGATCGCCGAGACCGGCGAAAACGACGTGCGCTACCTGCGGAGTGACGCTGAGGGCGGATTTGGGTTCGACGCGGTCTACGCCGATGACTTCCATCACGCCCTGCGGCGGTATCTGGCTGGCGATCACGAGGGCTACTACGCCGACTACGACGGCACGCTCGAAGAAGTCGCGCGCTGCATCGAGCAGGGCTGGCTGTATGAAGGTCAGCCCACGCGCAGGAGCAACGGCGAGCAGCGGCGCGGGACGCCGGCGCGCCATCAACCGGCCTGGCAATTCCTGTACGTGCTGCAGAACCATGACCAGGTGGGCAACCGTGCATTCGGGGAGCGCCTGCATCAGCAGGTTGGCATCGAGCTCTTCGCCGCGGCCTCGGCGCTGCTGCTGTTCTTGCCCTTCACGCAGATGCTGTTCATGGGTCAGGAGTTCGGCGCCTCCTCCCCGTTCCAGTTCTTTACCGACCACAACGCCGACCTGGGCAGACTCGTCACCGAAGGGCGTCGACAGGAGTTCAAGGCGTTTTCGGCCTTTGTCGATGCTGCCCTGCGGGAACGCATCCCCGACCCTCAGGCGGAGGCGACCTTCCTGGCATCCAGGCTACGGTTGTCGGAGGCCGACGTGCCGCCTGGATCGGATCTGCAAAACTGGTACGCGGCGCTCATCACCTTGCGACATACCGACCCTGTGCTCGTGGACCAGTCGCGTGAACGCCTGGCGGCGCAGGCCCTGACACGCGACGTGCTCGCGGTACGGCGCTGGCTGGCCAACGAAGAACGCCTGCTGCTGGTCAACTTCGGTGACGCGCCGTTCGAGACGTCTGACTTTGGTGATGGATGGCGGCTCGTGCTCTCGCACGGCGGCGCCACGTCGGAGGCGGGTCCTGTCAGCGTCTCCGCGCAAACGGCGGTCATCCTGGCCCGCTCGTCGTGAAGGTTCCGCCGCCACCCGCGGGCACGTATCGGCTGCAGTTCCACGCGGGCTTTACCTTCGAGGATGCGCGCGGGCTCGTCCCCTACCTCTACGACCTCGGCATCAGCCACATCTACGCGTCGCCGTACCTGCGGGCGCGCTCGGGCAGCATGCACGGCTACGACGTCGCCGACCCCGGCTCGCTCAATCCTGAGCTCGGGTCGGTGGCAGATTTCGAGAACCTCGTGGCGGAGCTGCGTCAACGCGACATGGGCCAGCTCGTGGATGTGGTGCCGAACCACATGGGCATTGGAGATCCGGGCAACTATCGCTGGCTGGACGTGCTCGAGAACGGGCCGGCGTCCATCTATGCGCGGTTCTTCGACATCAACTGGCGGCCAACCCTGGCTCAGCCGCAGGATCAGCTCAAGCTGGTGGTGCCGACGCTCGGCGACCAGTACGGCAAGGTGCTCGAAAGCGGCGAGCTGTCGGTGGCGTATGCCGGCGGCGCGTTTGACATCGCGTACTACGAGCAGCGCTTTCCACTGGCGCCCGACAGCTATCCGATGCTGCTCGACGGTCCGCTGGCGCGGCTCGAGGAGGAGCTCGGTCGTCGACACGAGCAGGTCCAGGAATTGGCCAGTGTCCTTACCGCGATTCGGCATCTGCCGCTTCGACGCATGCTCGATGCACAGGCCATGGAGGAGCGCAACCGCGAAAAGGAGATCGTGAAGCGGCGCATCTCCACGCTGTTCGACGCTTCGGCGGAGTTTCGTGCTGCGCTCGACGATCAGCTGGCTTCGATCAACGGACGCCGCGGGCAGGCTTCGAGTTTCGACCGCCTCGACGCGCTGCTGGATCGACAGTCGTATCGGTTGGCGTTCTGGCGTGTCGCGGCCGAGGAGATCAACTACCGGCGCTTCTTCGACATCACCGAGCTGGCTGCCGTGCGCATGGAGGATCCGGCGGTCTTCGGCGACACGCATCGTCTGCTGATGCGCCTGATCGGCGAAGGCAAGATCCAGGGGCTGCGCATCGACCATCCCGACGGCCTGCGGGATCCTGCCGCCTACTTCCGCCGGCTGCAGGAGTCCTGCCTGTCGGCACTGGAACACGGCGCATCGCTGTCGCGACCCGTAGAGGAGACGAAGGCCCGAGCGCCAGCGAACGGCCGTGACGGCTTCTATGTCGTTGTCGAGAAGATCCTCGAGTCGAGTGAGGCGTTGCGCACGGACTGGGCCGTCAGCGGGACTACTGGGTACGACTTTCTGAATGTCCTGAACGGCATCTTCGTCGCCCGCAACAACGAGCAGTTCTTCAGCACGATCTACTTCCGGTTTCTGCGCCAGGGCGCGAGCCGCTTCAGGGACCTGGCGAACTCGACCAAGAAGATGGTCATGCTCATCTCGCTGGCCAGCGAGGTCAACGAGCTCGGCTACCTGCTCCGCGACATCGCCAGCAGCGACCGCCGCCACCGAGACTTCACCCTCAACAGCCTGACGTTCGTCATCCGCGAAGTCATCGCCGCGCTCGGCATCTACCGCACGTACATCGACCCCGACACGGGCCAGGCCTCCCCCGAAGACCAGCAAGCCATCGACCAGGCCGTGGCCGAGGCCAAACGCCGCAACCCACGCACCGATCCCTCGATCTTCGATTTCGTCGGCGACACGGTGCTGCTGCGCGACGAGTCGATCAACGGCTCGAGAGCGGAACGGCTGCGCTTCATCGCCCGCTTCCAGCAGACCACCGGTCCAGTCATGGCCAAGGGCACCGAAGACACGGCCTTCTATCAGTTCAACCGTCTGGTCTCGCTGAACGAGGTCGGCGGGGACCCGGACACGTTCGGTCGCTCCCTCACGGCGTTTCATCGCTACAACGCCGAGCGAGCTCGCGACTGGCCGGCCGCCCTGCTGGCCAGCTCAACGCACGACACCAAGCGGAGCGAGGACGTCCGTGCCCGCATCAACGTCCTGTCGGAGCTCCCGCGCGAGTGGCGCGCTGCCCTGACACGCTGGACTCGTCTGAATGGCCGCAAGAAGCTCACCATCCAGGGGCGGGTGGCCCCCGACCGCAACGAGGAGTACCTGCTGTATCAGACGCTGCTGGGCGCCTGGCCGCTGGCCGCTCAGGGCGTGGATGACGAGTTCGCGCGGCGTATCGGCGAGTTCATGCTCAAGGCGCTGAAGGAAGCAAAGGTCCACACGAGCTGGATCACGCCGAATACCGAGTACGAAGAGGCGGTGCTGCACTTCACGCGGGCCATCCTCGATCCACGCGACAGCAGCGCCTTTCTCGACGACCTGGGCCAGTTGCAGAGCAAGGTGGCGTGGTTTGGAGTCTTCAACTCGCTGTCGCAGACGGTGCTGAAGCTGGGCTCGCCAGGAGTGGCGGACGTGTACCAGGGCAACGAGCTGTGGGACTTTTCGCTGGTCGATCCGGACAACCGCCGGCCCGTCGACTTCGCGCACCGGCAGCGGCTTCTCGAGTCAGTCCTGGCGGCCAGTGACGATCGACTTGCCCTGACGTGTGATCTGCTGAAGCACAGCCGTGACGGGCGCATCAAGCTGTATGTCACGCAGCGGCTGCTGTGCTTGCGCCGCGAGCGGCCATGCGATGACCGTGACGCCAAGAAGCGTGATGAATTCACGTCGTTTCATGGGATCACCTCGCGGCAGGCCAGGAGGTCCCGAATCGAGGTAGGCGCGGTCGGCGCCTCCGACCGAAAGGATAGCACAGCGCCGTAAGGCAGGGGACTGCTGCGCTGCGGAATTTCGGCCCGCGGGTCACAAGCGGCGGTCCGGGCAATGCACTCTTTAAGTCTGCTCCACCCCACAAAGCCGACGTAGAGCGGACGTTCGACGACCGCCGCTTCGTGCCAACAGCGGTCAT
>Ga0066903_100006338_pt1 | contig 10489 bp, 6 predicted proteins | sample PanSoiMetaGPlot1_FD_67491 | JGI IMG/M metagenome (GOLD analysis project Ga0066903, IMG submission 67491) | Tropical forest soil microbial communities from Panama analyzed to predict greenhouse gas emissions - Panama Soil - Plot 1 (version 2) | ecosystem: Environmental > Terrestrial > Soil >...
CCGTGCTGTTGCCATATGGCATCGTGACGAGCCCGTCGGCACTGGCCGCCGTCGCGGCTAATCATGCCGTGATCGAAGTCGGGCGCTATCTGGTGACAACGCCGCCCTGCCCCAATTGGAGCAAGGCGCCGGGAACTGATTTCACGAATTCGTTCCCGAGCAACTGGGCGTGCGCCAACCAGACGAACCTAGGCCAAATGGTCGCCAGCCCATCCGATCTCGTCTCGGGGCAGCCGCTTAGCCCGGCGCTTGGCCCCACCGAGGTCGCTGCCGTTGACCGATATCTGACCGACAAGGTTAAGCCGCCTCGCCCGACGAGCTCGTCGGGTGGCGGCGCCAGCGGCGGTACGGGTGCAGGTGGTAGCGGCGGCGGCGGCGGCGGAGGGTCTTCGGACAATACAGGGAGTCAGTGATGAGTGCAGTCGCAGTTGCCGAGAAGCCTTCCGCGCACAAGCCCGAGCGCGTAGGCGTTATCGCCATCCTTCAGGATCAGCCCACGCTCGAGCGCATTCAGGCGATCGTGCGCGAGCTGCACCTGGATGACGAGTTGAGCCTTGAGCCGACGCTCGACTCGGCACTGCGGCGCATGCGCGAGGGCGAGAGCCCGCGCGTATTGATTCTCGACCTGAGCGACTCCGCGGCACCGATTGCCGAGCTCAGCGCAGCCCGTACCGTAGGTGGCGAGGAGATCAAGATCGTCGCACTTGGCGTCGTCAATGACGTCGCGCTGTTCCGCGATCTTCTCGCCGCGGGCGCCACCGATTACGTCGTCAAGCCGGTGAGCCGGGAGGCGCTTGCCGCGGCGCTGGAAAAGCGCAGCTCAGCAGCGGCCGGGACCGGTGGCCTCGGTCAAGTCATCGCGTTCATTGGCAGCCGCGGCGGTGTCGGCACGACGATGACGGCGGTCTCTTGCGCTTGGGTCCTGTCCGATAAGCACAACCAGCCGACCGCGCTGCTCGATCTCGATCTGCATTTCGGCACCGTCGCCCTGAAACTCGACACCGATCCGGGGAGCGGCTTATCGGACGCGCTCGAACAGCCCTCGCGCATCGACAGCCTGTTCGTCGAGCGAGCGATGGTGAAGGTCTCGGAGAACCTGCGCATTTTGGCGGCGGAAGCGGCGATGGCGCAGCCGTTGGCCGTCGACCCCGGCGCGATCGACGTTCTGCTCTACGAGCTTCGCCGCAAGTTTGCCTGGGTGGTTGTCGATCTGCCGCGGACCGTAACCCCCACTCAACGCGTCGTGCTCGGCGCGGCCAGCCGGGTGGTCGTGTTGTGCGAGCGAAGCCTCGCCGGTCTGCGTGACACGATTCGCCTGCAGACGCTGCTGCGCGAGCATGCGCCGCAAACGAGCCTATTGATGGTGGAAGCCGGTGCCTCCGGCGAGCGTGCGACGGTCGCCAAGGGCGAATTCGAAAAGGCGGTCGGCAAGTCGCTCGACGCGGTGTTGCCGTATGACGCCAAATCAGCGGGCGCAGCGACCAACGCCGGTCAGCCGCTGCCGCTGGCTGCGCCGCGCAGCCCGGTGGCGCGCGAGGTCGAAAAGCTGGTTGCCGCTATCAGCGCCAGCCCGGCCCAGAAGAGCAAGAAGCGCAAGATTTTCGGAATCTGGTAAATGGTTACGCTGTTCAAACGGCCGGGCGCCGAGGAGGGGCTCGACGCGCGCATTGCGGGATTGCGCCGCGCGCGTGGCGAGCCCGAGATCGCGGAAAGGTCTGTGCCTGCACCGCCGCCGCCGGTGGAGAATGCGCCGCCGCCGGCCGCCGCGCCGGCAATGCCGAGCGCGGCCCCACCGGCTGTGCCTTCTGCGACAACAACGCCCGCCCCGGTGCCGCCGGCGGCATCGATAACATCGGCATCGCCCGAGGATGCGCTCGCGGTCGCTCGCGAGGAGCTCGTGGCGCGGCTCAGCGCGGAGATCCGGCCGGAGCGCCGGGCCCTGCTGAGCCGCAGTGACCTCGCGAAGCTCGTCAGCGGTGCGGTACAAGCGTATTTCGTGCGCCACGCGATTGAGTCTAATCCTCTCGCACGTCGTGATCTGATCACCGACATCATGCAGTCGCTGATCACCGGCCCAGGCCCGGCTGGCGCAGCGCCAGCGGCTGAAGGCGGAGCGGGGGTGAGGCAGCTGCCCGGCCGAAAAGCGGCAGTCGAGGCGGCAAAGGCGCAAATCCAGCCGCTCGTCCTCGAGCACATGGACGTCGCCGCCGCGGCGGAGATGCCACGGGCCGCCTTCGAGGCGCAGCTTACCGGCTGGGTCAAGGAGCTGCTCGCCGAGACGAAGATCCAGCTGAACTTTGTCGAGCAGCGCGAGCTCGTCGACTCGCTGATCGCCGACATGCTGGGGCTCGGGCCCTTGGAGCCGCTGATCGCCGACGAGACCGTCACTGACATAATGGTGAATGGCTGCAAGCAGGTCTATGTCGAGCGGCGCGGCAAGCTCGAACTCACCGATGTGCAGTTCCGCGACGAACAACATCTGATGAACGTCGCGACGAAGATCGTGACGCGGGTCGGGCGGCGCATCGACGAGGCGCGCCCGCTGGTCGACGCCCGCCTGCAGGACGGCAGCCGCGTCAACATCATCATTCCGCCGCTGGCCCTCGACGGCGCATCGATATCGATCCGCAAATTTTCCAAGAAAAGCATCACGCTCGATACGATGGCCGCGAGCGGCAGCATCTCGCCGGCCATGGCGACGGTGTTGAAGATCGCGGCGCGCTGCCGTCTCAACATCTTGATATCGGGCGGCACGGGTTCCGGTAAGACGACTCTGCTCAACGCGCTTTCGCGCATGATCGACGTCAACGAGCGCACCGTAACGATCGAGGATGCCGCCGAGTTGCAATTGCAGCAGCCTCACGTCGTACGGCTCGAAACGCGCACGGCCAATCTCGAAGGAACCGGCGAGATCACGATGCGCGATCTGTTGAAGAACGCGCTGCGTATGAGGCCCGATCGGATCATCATTGGTGAGTGCCGCGGCGAAGAGGCTCTCGACATGCTGCAGGCCATGAACACCGGCCATGACGGCTCGATGTCGACGATTCACGCCAACACGCCGCGCGAGGCGCTGACCCGTCTCGAAAACATGATCGGCATGGCAGGCATCAACCTGCCGTCCCGCGCTGTGCGTACCCAGATTGCCTCGGCGGTCCACATGATCTGCCAGGTCAACCGCATGCGCGACGGCCACCGCCGTGTGACGCATCTCATGGAAGTGGTGGGGATGGAAGGTGACATCATCACCACCCAGGAGCTCTTTACCTATCAGTTCCAAGGCGAAGGCTCGGACGGCAAGCTGCGCGGCGCCTTCCAGTCGAGTGGCATACGCCCCGCCTTCCTGCCGCGCGCCGAATATTTCGGTCTCGACCGTGCGCTGCTCGAGGTGATCTGAGCCATGATGCCCGCCATTTTGGATCCGGTAACTGTCGCAGCGCTGGCGATCGGCCTCGCCACGGCCGCCGGGTTTCTGCTTATTGCAGTCGCAGTCGAGGGACCGGGCGGGCGTCGTCGCCTCGCGCGGCGCTTAGCGGCGGTCAAAGGTCAAAAGCGGGGCGCGTCCAGCGGTGCTAAGGAGGTGCGCTCGCTGTCGTTGCGCGAAAACGTCAGCAAGATGGACCAGCTCGCGCGACGCTGGGTGCCGCGACGCGAGCTGCTGGTCGCACGGCTGGAGCGTACGGGCCGGGCGATCAGCATCGGGCGCTACATGGTTTTCACGCTGATCCTGGCCGGCATCATTGCAGCGGGCTGCACTGTCGGCGCGGAGTTGCCGATGATGCCGAGCTTGCTGGTCGGTGTCGGTCTGGGCATCGGTGTTCCACACGTCGTCATCGGAAAGCTGGGCACACGGCGCATCGCGGCCTTTATCAACCTTTTCCCTGACGCCATCGATCTGATGGTGCGTGCGCTGCGCTCCGGCCTCCCGATCAGTGAAGCGATCATCATGGCGAGCCATGAAATCGGCGACCCGATCGGCGCCGAATTTAGTACCATCGAAGCAGGGATGCGATTGGGGCGCGATCTCGAGAGCCTGCTCTGGGATATCGGGAAGCGTATCGGCGCGCCGGAATTTCGCTTCTTCATCATCGCCTTAAGTGTGCAGCGCGAGACCGGTGGTAACTTGGCTGAAACGCTGAGCAACCTCTCCGATGTGCTGCGCCGTCGCCGCACGATGCGCGCAAAGGCGCGGGCGATGGCGAGCGAGGCGCGCGCCAGCACAATGATCCTGGGATCACTGCCGTTCATCGTGACGCTGATCCTGATGACGACATCGCCCGGCTACATCATGCCGCTGTTCTCGGACATCCGCGGGCTAGCGCTGGTCGGGCTCGCCCTCTTCATGCTCACTACGGGCATCGGCATCATGGTCAAAATGGCGAAGTTCGAGATATGAGCACTCGCGTCGCAGATTTCCGGCTCCAGGAGTGGCTGCCATATTGGCTCAGCGTCGATGATTTGATCGGCGCGCTGGCCGCGCTGGCCATGCTCGCCGCCTTGATCGGCCTATATAACGCGCTGCGGACGCACAATCCCTTCGAGCGTCGCTTCCAGCAGATCGCACAAGGCAAGGAATCGCTGCGCCGGCAGGCATTAGATGCCGGCCGTGCGCGGACGCGGATCCGACCCGGCAACTTGATGAGCGAGGCGGTTAAACGCCTCAACCTGCTGCGTTCGAATCATGCGACGGAGGCTCGCCTGACGCTCGCGCAAGCGGGGCTGCGGACCCGCGAGGCAATGATCCGTTATCTTTTTGCTCGCGCCTGCATGCCCTTGATCTTTGCGAGCGCAATGGTCGCGGATTCTTACGGTGCGCACGTGCTGCCTGTGCCGCCGAGCTATCGTTGGGCAGCAGCGTTCGGTACGGCGATGCTCGGTTTTTTTGCGCCGGGCGTGTTCATTCGAAACCTGATCACGAAACGGCAGAAACAACTGCAATTGGGCTTGCCGGACGCTCTCGATCTGCTGGTCATCTGTGCCGAGGCAGGGCTCAGCCTAGACGCGTCGCTGACCCGCGTGTCACGCGAACTGGAACCGACCTGGCCCGAGATCAGCGAAGAACTTGGCATCACCGCCGCCGAGCTGACGTTTCTGCCGGAACGCCGACAGGCTTTCGAGAATCTCAACGGCCGCACGAACCTCGCTACCATCCGCGGCGTCGTGAACACGCTGCTACAAACCGCAAAATTCGGCACGCCGCTAGCGCAATCGCTGCGCGTTCTGGCGGCGGAATACCGCGAAGCACGGATCACGCGAGCCGAGGAGAAAGCGGCGCGTCTGCCGGCGATGCTGACCGTGCCGATGATCCTGTTCATTCTGCCGACCCTGTTCATCGTGCTGCTCGGGCCGGCGGCGCTCAACATCGTTGACACGTTCTCGGGCAAGAAGACGGCGCAGTCGACGACCGTCAAATCGAACGGCGGCGGCTCGTCCGCCTCGAGCAGCTCGACGACAGTTGTCGATCGTTCGAAGCCGGGATCATCCTCGGGCGCATCGTCCTCGTCCAGTAGCACCGTTATCGTCGAATCCCAAGACAGCTATGCGACGGATCCGGACGTCACGCTAATGCTCGACAAGGCGGCGCTGCGCATCATCGATCCGATCGTCGTCGAGTTCGACGCGCGCAAGCTGCGCACGGGTTATCAGCATCGCCTGGCTGTCGTACGCGCCGGCACCCCCGACAAGGTGACCGACGCCGCGGCGTTTGCTCGCGACAGCATCCCGGTCGAAGCCTCGCGCATGCGCGTCTATACCGAAGCGCATGCCGCCGGCAAGAACGAGGTTCGGCTCTACTACATCCCGCATTTCGGCAATGATCTCGTCGTCGCGGCCCGCGCTGCGATCGATGTGGCGGGCGGTTCGCCTGGCGCGACGCAGGCGAGCCAGCTGATCCGCGAGGCCAGCACGCTCGGCGCGAACGGTTTTGCGAGCGCGTACCGCGACCGCAGCCTGACGATCGAAGGTCAGTTCCTGCGCAGCGAGACACGCAGCGCCGACGAACTCGCCTCCTTCGCGCCGCTGCGCGGGCTTATCGATCCGGGCAAATCCTATGCCGCGATCTTCCTCGGCTGGACCGAGCGGCAATCCAACGGCGCCGGCCCCGCCGAGGTGCTCTGCCTCGTGCCGGCCGACGATCCGACGTTACTGGCGCGGATGAGCGCGCTGCGCAGCGGCGAGCCCTTGCTGGTCCGCGGCAACCCGGCCGGCTGGGGCGCGCTCCTGAAGACCTCGGCGGTGACTATCCGGTCTTGCCAGGTCGTGCCGTAACAAGGCGATACGGCAGCCCGGATCACCTACTCGCGGGTGGGCAGCCGTCGAGCGCGCCGGTGAATTGTACCGCTTAGGAAGCGCTTGGCGACGCAGCGCCGGTGACGAGCGCGCGGATGGCCCGGCTGCGCGCCTCCGGCGACAGCCGGCGCAGGGTGTCATAGGCGGCGAGATTGTGCTGCACCGCCGCCGGTTCGAGATCAATCGAGCCGAGCTTTGCAGCGGCCTGCCGGTCGCCTTTCAGACCGAAGATCAGGGCTAGCGTCTGCCGTTCGCGGGGCGTGGCGCTCGGCGCCGCTGCCAAGGGCTGCAGCCGTACGATCGCCTGGTCATAATCGCCGGTCAGCGCCAGCGACAAGGCGAGATTTAGCGTCAGACCGGGATCGCCGGGCGCCAGTTCCAGGCCACGCCGGTAGCGCGCCTGCGCCTCGCTATGCTGGTCGATGAAATCATCGGCGACGCCGATCAGCATCAAGAGTTTCGGATCGTTCGGGGTTTGCTCATAGGCAAGCGCCAAGGGCTGGCCCGCGAGCTCGGGACGGGCGGTGCGCAGATACGCGCGGGCAACGCCGCGCAACGCTTCGGGATCGCGCGCCTCGCGCGACAAGGCCGAATTGAAGGCAATGATCGCCTCGTCCGCTTGCCCCATTTCGAGAAGCGTGTTGCCGATTGCGATGAACGGCGCCGTCGCATTCGGCTCGATCGAGCCGGCGCGGCGGTAAAGGCTCAGCGCATTCGCGAGATCACCGCCGGCGCGGGCTGCAGCACCGAGGCGCATTAGCGTCTCGTAATTCATCGGCGCGCTGCCGGTGCGCCCTTCGGTCGACAATACATCGAGCCGGTCTACACCCCAGCGGTCGGGGTTCCACGGAATGTTCTCGCACCCGGTGAGCGCTACACTCAGCGCCAACAGCGCGCAGGCCGCGACTCCGGAACTGTTTTTTCTCAGCGGCATAGCCCCCTCGCCCGGCACGATGGCAACTCCCCCTCACCACGACCGGCATTCCGGGGAATCATGTAGGGCGTCGCACGACGCGTCGAGGGCCGCGGAGAAAAGTAAAATATATCAATAGGTTAATAGTATATTACAAGTAATTTTAGGAATTCGCGGCTAGGCAATTAGCGCGAATCGGGGTGGCTACACTGCAACTATCAGTGTATCTCCTGTGCCACGCCGATCCGCTCGGCCAAGACTCGCTCAACCGCCGCCAATGCTGCCTCGGCACTGCCTGCGTCGGGTCCGCCCGCTTGCGCCATGTCGGGACGCCCGCCGCCACCCGTGCCGCCGAGCGCCGCTGCCCCGGCGCGCACCAGTTCGACCGCATCGAAGCGATCCGTCAGGTCAGGCGTGACGCCGACGACGATCGCCGCCTTGCCGTCGGCGCGCGATACGATCGCGACGACCCCGGAGCCGATGCGCTTTTTCAAATCGTCGGCAAGCGAGCGCAAATCGCGGCCCGGCACATCGTCGACAAGCCGGCCGTCAAAGGCGACGGTGCCGATCTGCTTACCGTTAGCATTAGCACGCGGTTCATTGCCGCGCGAAGGTCCCGCGGCATGGCCGCCGACCGCTATGGCGCGTCGCGCCTCGGCGAGTTCGCGTTCAAGCCGGCGATTGTCGTCGAGGAGCCGTGCGAGACGAGACGGCAAGTCGGCCGGGCTCGTACGCAACGCCGCTGCCGAGTCGCGCAGCGCGTTTTCTTCCTGCGCGACATAGGCTTCGGCCGCGGCGCCGGTAAGCGCCTCGATGCGGCGCACGCCCGACGCGACCGAACTCTCGCCGAGGATCTTGAACAGACCGATATCGCCGGTGCGGATCACGTGCGTGCCGCCGCACAATTCGACCGAATAGGGCGGTGTATCGCTGCCATTTTTCGCGGTCGCCTCGCCCATCGCCCCCTCACCCATTGCGACGACGCGCACCTCCTCGCCGTATTTCTCGCCGAACAGCGCGAGCGCGCCCGCGGCGACGGCGCGCTCGGGGCTCAACAGCCGCGTCCGCACCTCGGCATTGGCGCGGATCTGGGTGTTCACCTCGGCTTCGATCGCGGCGATATTCTCGGCGCCGAGTGGGCGCGGATGGCTGAAATCGAAGCGCAATCGGTCGGGGGCGACGAGCGAGCCTTTTTGCGTCACATGCTCGCCGAGCCGATGCCGCAATGCCTGATGCAGGAGATGAGTCACCGAATGGTTGGCGCGCAATTTGCGGCGGCGCTCGCTTTCGACCCGCAATTCGACGGCATCGCTGATCCGCAATGAGCCATGCGTCAGACGACCGAAATGGACGAACAAATCGCCGGCTTTGCGCTGCGTATCGGCGACCGCGAACTCACCGCCGGTTGCGGAGAAGATCGCGCCGGTATCGCCGACCTGGCCGCCCGACTCGCCGTAGAACGGCGTCTGGTTGACGATAAGGCCGATCTCGTCACCAGTTTGCGCCTCGGTAACGTGCTCCTCGCCCTTAACGAGCGCCAGGACGACCCCCTCGGCGCTCTCGGTTTCGTAGCCGAGGAATTCGGTCGCGCCGAGCTCTTCGCGCAAGGCGAACCATACCGCCTCGGTTGCCGCCTCGCCGGAGCCGACCCAGGAAGCGCGCGAGCGCGCCCGCGCCTCCTCCATCTCGCGATCGAAGCCGGTGGTGTCGACGCGCGTGCCGTGACCGCGCAGGATGTCCTGCGTCAGGTCGAGCGGAAACCCGTAGGTGTCGTACAGCACAAAGGCGACATTGCCATCGAGCGTCTTGCGGTCTTTCGACAAGCCGGGTCCGGGCTCGCGGCCGTAATTGCCGGTCTGCTCTTCGAGAAGCCGCAGACCGCGCTCCAGGGTTTGCTTGAAGCTCGCCTCCTCGAAACGCAGCGTCTCGGTGATCAGCGGCTGAGCGCGCAAGAGTTCGGGGAAAGCGGCGCCCATCTGCTGCACGAGCGCCGGCACGAGCCGCCACATCAGAGGCTCCTTGCGGCCCAAGAGGTGCGCGTGCCGCATCGCGCGGCGCATGATGCGGCGGAGCACATAGCCGCGCCCTTCCTTGCTCGGCAGCACGCCGTCGGCAATCAGGAAGGACGAGGCGCGCAGATGGTCGGCGATGACGCGGTGCGACACCGCATGCGGGCCGTCAGGCGCAACGCCAGAGGCCTCGGCCGAGGCCATGATCAGCGCGCGGAACAGGTCGATGTCGTAATTGTCGTGCTTGCCCTGCAGGACCGCGGCGATGCGTTCGAGGCCCATGCCGGTGTCGATCGACGGCCGCGGCAACGGCACGCGCTCGCTGCCGGGCAGCTGCTCGAACTGCATGAACACGAGGTTCCAGATCTCGACGAAGCGGTCGCCGTCCTGATCGGGGCTGCCCGGGCGGCCGCCCGGAATGCCCTCGCCGTGGTCGTAAAAGATCTCCGAACACGGCCCGCACGGGCCGGTATCGCCCATCGCCCAGAAATTGTCCGAGCTCGCGATGCGGATAATTTTCTGCTCGGGCAGGCCGGCGATCTTGGCCCATAGCCGCGCCGCGTCCTCGTCCTCGGCGTACACCGTGACAAGGAGCCTTTCCGGCGCCAGGCCGAATTCCTTGACGACGAGGTTCCAGGCCAGCTCGATTGCGCGGTCCTTGAAGTAGTCGCCGAACGAGAAATTGCCGAGCATCTCGAAGAAGGTGTGGTGTCGCGCGGTATAGCCGACGTTTTCGAGATCATTGTGCTTGCCGCCGGCGCGCACGCATTTCTGCGAGGTGACGGCGCGCTGGTAGGGGCGCTTCTCGACCCCGGTAAAGACATTCTTGAACTGCACCATGCCGGCATTGGTGAACAGCAAGGTCGGGTCGTTGCGCGGCACGAGCGGGCTCGACGGCACAACCGTGTGATCGTGCCGGGCGAAATAGTCGAGAAAGGCAGAGCGAATTTCGTTGGTGGTTGGCATCTCACCGATTGTGGGGGTTCCGCTGGGCCTTGCAAGGGGCTCGCGGCCAAATGCCCGGCCGGACAGGGTGTCTGGCTGCATTTGCAGCGGACTTGCAGCCAGACGGACACCCTCACCCGGCTCGCCTTGCAGGTTCGCCACCCTCTCCCGCGGTGCGGGAGAGGGGCTCGGGATGCCTGTTCCGCCTGAAATTACAGGCTAAATACAGGCGCCCGGCTGGAGGCTATTCCTCGGCGGCGAGCTCACCGGGCGACGCCGCCATCATCGCATCGGCGACGAGGCCGGCATTGCTGCGGATCGCCTGCTCGATCTG
>Ga0066903_100006339_pt1 | contig 10488 bp, 9 predicted proteins | sample PanSoiMetaGPlot1_FD_67491 | JGI IMG/M metagenome (GOLD analysis project Ga0066903, IMG submission 67491) | Tropical forest soil microbial communities from Panama analyzed to predict greenhouse gas emissions - Panama Soil - Plot 1 (version 2) | ecosystem: Environmental > Terrestrial > Soil >...
GGCCGTCGGCCGCAGCACGGTCGCCCGCACCACGGGTACCCAGGCGGCGCCGTTCCAGCGGAAGCGGCCGTCCGGGGACACCGCTGGGCGCCACGCCTGCCCATCCCAGTAGTGGTTGCCGTCGGGTGAGAGCGCCATGCGGCTAGATCAGCGCGAACGCGGTGATCAGGCCGATGCCCACGCGCGTCACGCCGACCAGCACCGAGGCCGGCGAGAGCGCCTGCTCGCTCATCAGGCGGCGCGGGTCCATGCCGATCACCCGCTCGAACACGAGCGAGGCGACCGCCTGCGCGACGATGCCGACGATCCCGAATACGAGCGTCTCGGTCAGGCCGTCGACCAGGTTGCCGCCCGACGTGAAGATCGCGGCCACGACGATCAGCGCCACCCCGGCGACCCCGCTGGCGGCCAGCATCGCGGCGTTGGGGTTGTGCTCGGTGCGGATGATCGCGCCCAGCTTGCCCGGCGTCGTCCAGTCCACGACGAAGTAGCCGAGCAGGAGCAGGAGGACGCCGAGGACCGCGTACGTGACGATGGCCAGGACGCCCCGGCCGAGGACGTCGGCCAGTGCCGGCGTCGCAGCGAGGAGGAGTGCGAAGCGCATGACGGAACGAAGTATCGCCGCTGTGGCCGTCAGCCTGTGTTCTGCAGGCCGGCGGCGACGCCGTTGACCGTCAGCAGCAGGAGGCGCTCCAGCCGCTCGCGGTCCTCCGCCTCGTCGCCGGCGCCGGCGCGCAGCGCCCGCAGCGCCCTGAGCTGGAGGTGCGACAGCGCGTCGACGTACGGGTTGCGCAGCTCGACCGCCCGGCTCAGCACGCGCCGGCTCTCCAGCAGCCGGCGATGGCCCGTGACGGCCAGCAGCCGCTCCAGCGTCCGGTCGTACTCGTCCAGCACCTGCGCGGAGAGGTCGGGCCGGCCGCCCAGCGCCAGGTAGCGCACGGCGATCCGGCGGTCGGTCTTGGCGAGGCTCATCTCCGCGTTGTCCACCAGCGAGGTGAAGAGGGGCCAGGCGGCGTACGCGTCCCGCAGCTCGTCGAGTTCGGCCGCGGCCAGCGCGCTGCCGAGCCCGTACCACCCCGGCAGGTTGAGCCGCGTCTGCGACCAGGCGAACACCCACGGGATCGCGCGCAGGTTCTCCAGGTCCGGCGCACCGCCCCGGCGGGCTGGCCGCGAGCCGATGCGGAGGCTGCTCAGCTCCTCGATCGGGCTGACGAGCGCGAACCAGGCCGCGAAGCCGCCGGCCTCGACGAGCCGCCGGTAGGCCGCGCGCGCCGGCGGCGCGATCCGGGCCGCCAGGGGCTGGAAACGGGCCGCGGCCCGCGAGGCGCGGTCCGCGACCGCGGGCGACGACGCCAGGAGCACGGCCGACGCGACCTGCTCCAGGTGGCGGGCGGCGATCGCCGGGTTGCCGTACCGGGCGAAGATCACCTCGCCCTGCTCCGTCACCTTGAAGCGGCCGGCGACCGAGCCCGGCGCCTGGGCCAGCACGGCCCGGTTGGCCGGTCCCCCGCCCCGGCCCAGGGCGCCCCCGCGGCCGTGGAACAGCGTCAGGGTGACGCCGCGGCGCGCCGCCCACGCCGCCAGCGCCGCCTGCGCGTCGAAGAGGGCGAGGGTGGCGAACACGGGACCGCCCTCCTTGGCCGAGTCGGAGTACCCGATCATGACCTCCAGCCGGCCGCCGGTCTCGTCCAGCCGGCGCCGCACCGCGGGCAGGTCGACGACGCCGTCGAGGATGGCGGCCGCCCGGCGCAGGTCGTCGCCGGTCTCGAAGAGCGGCACCACGTCCAGCACCGGCGGCCGCCCGCCCGCTCGGGCCGCCAGCTCGTGCACCGCCGCGACGTCGTCCGGCCCGCGCGTGAAGCTGACCACGTACCGCCGGCAGGCGTCCACCCCGTACCGGCGCTGGAGGTCCGCCATCGTCCGCAGCGTGGCCAGCACCTCCTCCGTCTCCGGCGACCGCTCCCCACCGGCGCCGACCTCGGCCAGCGCCCGCTCGAGCACCTGGCTGTGCTGGCGCACCTCCAGCTCGGCCAGGTGGAACCCGAACGTCTCGACCTGCCAGACCAGGACCTGCAGCTCGCCGTACGCCAGGCGGGCGGCGCCCGCCCGCGCGAGCGACGCCTGCGCGGCCCGCAGGTCCCCGAGCAGCTCGGCGGGGTCCGCGTAGGCCAGCGCGTCCCCCGTCCGCGTGGCCAGGATGCGCTCCGCCACGTGGAGCACGAACTGCCGGTGCGGCTCACCCGGCGAGCGCTGCGCGATCCCGGCCAGCCGCCCGGGCGCGATCGCCTGCGCCGCGGCCAGGCGGCGCTCGAGGTCCGCGCTCTCCGGCGTCGTGGCCGCGTCGGCCGTGAGCGCGCGGCCCACCCGCCGTGCGGTCGCCTCCAGGGCTCGCAGCGCCTGGTCGAACTGCACGCGCATCGCCTCGGCCGTCACGGCCGCCGTCACGTGCGGGTTGCCGTCCCGGTCGCCGCCGACCCAGGTGCCGAAGCGGGCGAAGGCCGGCGCGAGCGGCGGTCGCCGGCCCGCGTCGTCGGGCGAGAGCGCCGCGTCGAGTCGCCGGTAGATCGCCGGTACCACCGAGAGCAGCGTGTCGTCGAACACGGCCAGCGTGGCGCGGACCTCGTCCATCGGCTGGAGCTGCGTGCTGCGGAGCTGCGCCGTCCGCCAGAGCACGTCGATCGCCTCCAGCAGGCGCCGCCGCGCGTCGCGCTCCTCGGGATCGGAGCAGCGGGGGTCGTCCAGGCGCTCGAGCTGCTCGCCGATCCCCCGGATCGCGCTCACAACAGCCCGGCGCCTGGCCTCCGTCGGGTGCGCGGTGAGCACCGGGTGCAGCTCCAGCCCGTCCAGCAGCGCCCGGAGGCGCTCCTCGCCCTGCTCCGTGCGGATCTCGGCGACGGTGGCGGCCAGCGACTCGCGCACCTCGGCCGGCGTGCGGTCGCGTTCGCGGAGGATGCGCGCCCGGTGGTGCTCCTCGGCCAGGTTGGCCAGGTGGAAGTAGCAGGTGAACGCGCGCGCCACCTCCTCGGCGCGCGCGAGCGGCCAGGAGGCGGCCAGGCGCTCGGCGGCGAGGTCCTCCTCGTCGCTGTCGCGTGCCGCGATCACCGCGCGGCGGAGGCGCTCCACGTCGGCCAGGAGGTCGGGCCCGCCGCCCTCGGCCACCACCTGGCCCAGCAGCTCGCCGAGCAGGCGCACGTCCCGGCGCAGCGGCCCGGGCATCTCCAGCCGCGCGCTCTCCCTCGCCTCCGACCGCGACTCCACGGCTCCCGATGGTAGACGGCTACCCTGGAGCGGTGAGCATGACCGAATGGCGGGACCGGAAGCGGAGGGCGGCGGTGGACGGGCTGTCCATGGCCTATGTCGAGGAGGGCTCGGGCGACCCGGTCGTGTTCCTCCACGGCAACCCGACGTCGTCCTACCTGTGGCGGAACGTGATCCCGCACGTCGCCCCGCTGGGCCGCTGCATCGCCCCCGACCTGGTCGGCATGGGCGACTCCGACCCGCTGCCGGATCCCGGCCCGGGCCGCTACCGGTTCGTCGACCACCGCCGCTACCTGGACGGGCTGCTCGACGCCCTGGACGTGCGCCGGGACGTCACGTTCGTGGTCCACGACTGGGGTTCGGCGCTCGGCTTCGACTGGGCCAACCGGCACCGCGACGCCGTCGCAGGCCTCGTCTACATGGAGGCGATCGTGCGCCCGGTCACGTGGGCGGAGTGGCCCGAGGCGGCCCGCCGCGTGTTCCAGGGCTTCCGCTCCGCGGCGGGCGAGTCGATGGTGCTGGAGCGCAACGTCTTCGTCGAGGCGGTGCTGCCCGGCAGCGTCCTGCGGACGCTGACCGACGAGGAGATGGCGGAGTACCGGCGCCCGTACCTGGAGCCGGGCGAGTCGCGGCGGCCGACGCTGACGTGGCCCCGCGAGATCCCGATCGACGGCGACCCCGCCGACGTGACGGAGATCGTCACCGCCTACGGGGAGTGGCTGCGCACGGCGCCGGTGCCCAAGCTGTTCGTGAACGCCGAGCCCGGCGCCATCCTGATCGGCGAGCAGCGCGAGCTGTGCCGGACGTGGCCGGGCCAGACGGAGGTGACGGTCCGGGGCAGCCACTTCATCCAGGAGGACTCCCCGGACGAGATCGGAGAGGCGATCGCGAACTGGCTGCGCGCCAGGCGGTGAGGCCAGCGCGGCCAGAGACGTCCGGCCGCGCTGTTGGATGCGTCAGGCGGTGGCGGCCGCCGGCTGAGCGCCGGTGGTGCGCCGTCCCCGGCCGCGAGCGCGCCGGCGCCTGGGACGCATGGTCGAGTGCTCTTCGGACCTGGTGGAGACGGCCGGTTCCGCCTCCGTCCTGTCCACGTAGCGCCACCCCCCCTCGTCGAGGAGGTGGGCGAGGTCCAGCTCGGGCAGGTCGGGCGCGCCCTGGCGGCGCAGCCGGCGCCAGCGGAGGTGGTCCTCGGGGCTGATCATCGTCATCGCCCAGCCCCTCCGGCCCATCCGGGCCGTGCGGCCGATGCGGTGCGTGAGCCACTCGGGAGAGTCGGGCAGCTCGAAGTTGACGACGAGGTCGACGTGCGTGATGTCGAGGCCGCGGGCCGCCACGTTGGTGGCGACGAGAACCTTCACGCGCTGCTCGCGGAACGAGTCCATCGTCCGGTCCCGCACGTGCTGGGGCAGGTCGCCCTGCAGCTCGACGCAGCCGACGCCGGCGCGCCTGAGCTCGCGGTTGAGGTTTCGGACGCCCTCCTTGGTGCGCCCGAAGACGATCGCCGAGCCGTCGAGGCGCCGCAGCAGCGTCGCCAGCGTCCGGACCTTGGTCCCCCGCTCGACCCGGAGGAGGCCGTGCTCCAGCGAGTCGTCGTCCTCCTCGCGCTGCACGGTCACGCGGACCGGCTCGTCGAGGTGGCGCTCGATCATCTTCGTGACCCACGCCGGCATGGTCGCTGACGCGAGCACCGACTGCGGGTGGTAGGTCAGGCCCAGGATGCGCTCGATGTCGGGGGCGAACCCGAAGTCGAACATCTCGTCTGCCTCGTCGAGTACGAGGTACTCCACGCGGCTGAGGGACATCAGCTTGCGGCCCACCATGTCGAGGATCCGGCCCGGCGTGCCGATGACCACGTCGACGCCCGCTTTGAGCGCCTGCGTCTGCGTCGCGTAGCCGACGCCGCCGTACAGCAGCGCCACGTCGAGGTCGTGGTCGAGGCTCTGCAGGACGCCCTCCACCTGCACGGCCAGCTCCCGGGTCGGTGTCACCACCAGGGCCCGCGGGCCGGCGCCGGATGCGCCCAGGCGTTCGAGCAGAGGGAGCAGGAAGGCGAGGGTCTTGCCCGATCCGGTGGGCGCCTCGATGACGACGTCGCGCCCATCCATGAGCGCGGGAATGGCCTCGGCCTGGACCGGGGCGGGGACTTCGATCGACTGCCGCTCCAGGGCGGTCAGGGTGCGGGCGCTGAGGCCCGCCTCACGAAACGACTCCAAGCAATACTCCTGTCTCCTCTCTTTCTGTTGATTTCTCTCCGCGACTGCAGGGGGCACCGTTTCCGGTACGGGGAGAGAAGGACCCCTTGGACAATCGCTTTACCAATTACTCCAAAGGAATAGTACGTGAAGATCCGCTGGCGCATTCCCGACCCGGCGCTGCCGGTCAGCCGCGCCGGCCGTCGAGCTCGCGCCTGGCGAGGGTGGCCGCCGTCGCCGACGCCGCCATCTCGACCCACTCGGTCGGGGCGCGCACCGGCCGGCCGTCGCTGAGCCGCACCCAGATCCACTGGGAGACGACCTCGGCCACCGGCGCCCCGTCGGCGGTCCTCGTCATGGTGGTGCGGCGCACGGCGCGCACGCCGCGGATCAGCTCGACGCGCACCGTCAGCTCCAGCTCGTCGCCCATCCGGGCGGGGCGCAGGTAGTCGATCTCGTGCCTGCGGAGCACCCACGCGCCGCCGCGCGCCTCGCCCCACGCGCGCCCGTAACCGCACGCTTCCGCGTGCTCGACGGTCAGCGCCTCGGCGTAGTTCAGGTACACGGCGTTGTTCACGTGCCCGTTCTGGTCGATCTCGTAGCTGCGGACGCGCCAGCGGGCCGTGTACACCAGAGGGTCGACCGGCGGGACCGGGGGGACCGGTGTCACCGTAGGCAGGGTACCCAAGCGGCCTCCGCTGCCCGCCGGTGAGGAGGGGCGACGGGGTCACGCCCCGAGCGGGATGCCGGTCTCGACCGCCAGCGCCTCCAGGTCGGCCGCGACCGCGGGGATCAGCGGGATGCCGTGGCGCCGGCGCTCGGCCTCGGCCAGGCGCTCGGGGTCGCCCGGGACCAGCGGGCCGGTCGTGCCCGGAGCGGGCGGGCTGGCGCGGAAGGTGCGCACCAGATGGTCGACCTGTCGCCTGAACTCGTCCGGATCGATGAAGCCGTCGATCCGCAGCGCCCCGAAGAAGTGGCCGATGCCCGCGCCGACGCTGCCCGGCGGCGTCTGCGCGATCGCGAACGCGGGCGCGAACGGTCCCCAGTTGGCGCCGCTGAGCACGGCGCTCAGGACGTCGACCATCATGCCCAGCGCGTAGCCCTTGTGGCCGCCGAGCTCCCGGCTCGATCCGATCGGCAGGAGCGCGCCGCCGTCGTACACGGCCTGCGGGTCGGTGGCGGGGTCGCCGTCCGCGTCGATGGCCCAGCCCTCCGGGATCGGCAGGCCCTTCCGCCGGGCGATCTCGATCTTGCCGAACGCCACGGCGCTGGTCGCGAGGTCGATCACGATCGGCGGCTCCTCGTGGCCGGGGAACGCGATCGCCAGCGGGTTGGTGCCCAGCATCCTGGCCGTGCCGAACATCGGCGCGACGAGCGCGCTGCTGTTGGTCATCGCCCACCCGATCAGGTCCCGCTCCAGCGCCTGGAGCACGTAGTAGCCGGCGATCCCGAAATGGTTCGTGTTGCGCACCGCCACCCAGCCGCTGCCCGCGTCCAGGGCCTTGTCCATCGCGATCTCGTTGGCGCGAGGACCAACGACGAGCCCGAGCCCGTTGTCCGCGTCCACCGTCGCGGTCGTCAGCGTCTCGCGCACGACGCGGGGCTCCGGCCTGGGGTTGATCTGTCCCGATCGCAGAGCGTCCACGTAGCCGCGCAGCCGGGCGACGCCGTGCGAGTCGATGCCGCGGAGATCGGCGGCCAGCAGTACGTCGGCCGCCAGCGCTGCGTCGCCGGGGGACACGCCGGTCGTCTCCAGCATGCGCGCGCTGAACTCGTGCAGGACCTCGGCCGGATAGGTGGTCGTTTCCAGCATTCCGAGCGCCTAGCATGAACTGCCAGGTAGGCGAGATGAGCCAGACGTCCGCTCCGGCGAAGCGGCTCTCGGTGCTCAGGCACGCGAAATCGAGCTGGGCCGACACCGGCGTGCCCGACCGTGAGCGACCCCTGGCCCCGCGCGGCCGCAAGGCGGCGCGGCGGATCGCCACGCTCCTCCGCGAGGAGGGCATCTGCCCGGACCTCGTCCTCTGCTCGCCGGCGGCGCGCACGACGCAGACGCTGGAGCTGGTCCGCCCCGGCCTCGACGAGGGCGTCGAGGTCGTGGTCGAGGAGGCGCTCTACGGCGCCGCCGCCGGCGAGCTGCTGGACCGGCTTCGCCGCCTGCCCGAATCGGTCGGCTGGGTGATGGTCATCGGCCACAACCCGGGCCTGCAGCAGCTCGTGGTGCTCCTCGCCCGCGACGGGCCGCTGCGAGAGCGGGCGCGCGCCCACTTCCCGACCGCGGCCCTGGCCACCATGGCCCTGGCGGAGGGAGGCTGGCCGGATCTCGCTCCCGGAGGCGCCGTCCTCGTCTCCCACGTCGCCCCACGCGATCTCGGCTGAGCGGGGCGTCGGGCGCCACGCGGGCCCTGCCTGTCGCGGTGAGATGACAGGAGGGAGTCTTGTTCGCTAAGATGTCAGAGAAACTGTAGAAATCGCTACAGGCTGTCGGGGAGACTGCGTGGCTGGGAAGGCCACGCGCTCGGTACAGGAAAACAGAGCCTGAAATGATGATCGGGGAGGCAGTCCTGGCCCCGGGCGCGATTGCGACCGGGACCACATGGCGAGGCCGGCGACCGCCGGTGCGGCAGCTCGCCGAGGCCATGCTCCGGGGGGACGCGCGCGAGGCGTGCGACCTGGCGGAGCGGTTCCTGGGCAGGGTCGGGAGCCGGATGGCGGTGTTCGCCGACCTGGTCCAGCCGGCTCAGGGCGAGGTCGGCGACCGCTGGTACCAGGGTCGGGTCGGGCTCGACGACGAGCACCGCGCCGCGCGCGTCCTGGAGCGCGTCGTGAGGAGGCTGCCGGCGACGCCCGTCCGGTCGCGGGTTCCCGGAGGCACGCGATGCCTCCTGACCGTGCTCCCCGGTGAGAAGCACACGCTGGGTCTCGGGATGTTCGCCCTCGCGATGGAGGACGAGGGCTGGGAGGTGGAGCTGTTGGATCACGACTGCGAGCCGGAGGACCTGCCCGAGCTGGTCCGGCGGGCACGCCCGCGCCTGTTCGGCCTGTCCGCCGGCCGCGTCCCGTCGCCGCTCCGCCTGGCCGGAGTGGTGGGCGCGATCCGCAGGCTCCCCGTGCCGGTGCTGGTCGGGGGCGGAGCGTTCAACCGTGCGGAGGGCCTCTGGCGCCGCGTCGGGGCGTCGGCCTACGGAGCGGACCCGCGGATGGGCACCGTCCTGGCGCGGAGGCTGGCCCGGTCGTGACCGTGCAGGCCGAGTTCACCATCGGCGAGGTGGCGGCCATGATCGGCTTCTCGCCGCACACGATCCGCGCCTGGGAGCGCCGTCACAAGATCCTCAAGCCGCACCGCACCCCGTCGAACCAGCGGCGGTACAGCGTCGAGGACATCGAGCTGCTCCGGGAGGTCATCAACGGCGTCGTCGTCCGCGGCCTGACCCTGAAGGTGGCGGTCCGGGCGGCCCACGGTGCGGTCACCGTGCCGACGGTCGAGGAGCTGCCGGGTGCCGCCGCCCGGTCCGAGGCGCCACCCGTCGAGGACACGCCCACCGACGCCGAGGTGCCCTGGCGGGCGGTGGCCGACTTCCTGTCCGACCTGATCGCGGTGCTGGACGAGGACGGCTGCATCGTCGACGCCAACGTGGCGCTGGCGTCCGCGGCCGGTCGTCTGCGCGAGCAGCTCCGCGGGGTCCGCTTCGTCGACTTCGCCGACCCCTACGACCGGGCGAAGGCCGTGACCGCGTTCCGCCCCCCGCTGGTGCGCCGTCGGGGGTGGGAGCTGAACTTACGCCTGCCGGGTGGCGGCGGCCTCTACTCGTTCGACTGCCTGCCCATCCGGTTCGGCGACCGGCCGCTGCTGATCGTCATGGGCCGGGCGGTGTCGGTGGCGGCTGACGACTGAGCCGGGAAGGACGATGGCCGGCTGACGCCGACCACCGTCCCGGGACTGGGAAGGAATTCGACGTCAGGGGCAGCCGCTGCTGCCGAGCCGAGGACCCACGGCTAATTCCGTGGCCGAGATGCCTGGTCTGGACGCAGCCACGTCCATCACGGTCGTTCCCCCATCGCAGCCGAGCCCCACACGGGCTTCTGGTGGCCGCGCCACATTGAAGCACAGGTGCCTGCCCCGTGGCGAGCGTCGAACGTGCCCGGCCGGCCCACCGTCACCGTGAACCGACCTGACCGGCCTCCACCGCCACCTGGAGCCGCTCTCCGAGGTCGCCGACCGCGGCGTGGGGGCCGGCGGCGCGCATCTCCGCGTGCAGGCCCCTGACGAGCGCGATCACGGGGTCGAGCTGCATCCGCGCGGCGCCCTCCAGGACCGAGGCGGCGACCTGGCAGGCGGCCTCCGGCTCACCGTCCTGTGCATACGTGCTGGCCAGCGCGACGCCCAGCCAGAGCCGGTCGCGCTCGGACTCCGGCCCGAGGCGTCCCAGGACGGCCTCCAGGATCCCCCTGGCCTCGCCGGTTCGTCCCAACCTGGCCAGGCTGGCGCCGCGCTCGCCGTCGAGCCAGGTGCGGCCGACCACGCTGAACCGCGGGCGGGGCGATTCGTCCTCCCGGCCCATGGCCACGAGCGCCAGCTCCGCCCGCTCCAGCGCTCGCAGGCAGCCACCGGCATCCCCGAGCAGCGCGTGCGCGTCCGCCTCCTTCGCCGCCAGCCACACCCGCGTGGCGGCCGTGGCGTCGGACCAGGCGAGCTGACCGAGCCGGTCCAGCCGTCGCCGGGGCGCCTCGCGGTACGGCGGCTGGCAGGCGGCGCTGCCCAGGAGGTACGTGGTGAGCGCCCGGTCGCCGCCCTCGCGCGCCGCGTCCAGCGCCGTGGCGAAGTACGTGGCGGCGCCGTCGGGGTCGTCCATGTCCCAGCGCAGCCACCCGGCGCACCCGGCGGTCTCCGCCGCCAGCGAGCACAGCCGGGCGCGCTGGCCCGGCGCCAGCGAGCCCTGGAGCAGCAGGGCGATGGCGTGGAGGTGGCCCTGCACCGGTCCGAGCACCGCCCGCGAGCTGACCCGCGTGGGGCCGAGGCTCTGCAGCGCGATCGTGA
>Ga0066903_100006340_pt1 | contig 10488 bp, 8 predicted proteins | sample PanSoiMetaGPlot1_FD_67491 | JGI IMG/M metagenome (GOLD analysis project Ga0066903, IMG submission 67491) | Tropical forest soil microbial communities from Panama analyzed to predict greenhouse gas emissions - Panama Soil - Plot 1 (version 2) | ecosystem: Environmental > Terrestrial > Soil >...
GTGCTGATGTCGATCGTCGAGCACAAGAACCGCGGCTACACCCTCGGCGCCGCCGATTATCTCGTGAAGCCAGTCGACCGCGCCAAGCTGGTCGAAACCCTCACCGCCATCTGCGGCGCGAGCGCGGGGCGTGCGCTCCTGGTCGACGACGACGACGTGGTCCGCCGCGGCGTGCGCCAGGCGCTCGAGCCGATCGGCTGGAAGGTGACCGAGGCCGAGAACGGCCGGATCGCGATGGAGCAGGTCGCGGCGGCGCGGCCGGACGTCATCATCCTCGACTTGATGATGCCTACCATGGACGGCTTTCAGTTCATCGACGAGCTGCGCCGGCGGCCGGAATGGCAGGACATTCCCGTCGTGGTGATCACCTCCAAGGACCTCACCGACGAAGATCGCGCGCGCCTCAATGGCGACGTCGAGCGGATCATTCAGAAGAGCGATCGGGACGAATTGCTGCGGCAGCTCAGCCGCGAAATCAATCGATGCGTCAAGCGCAAGATTTCAAGCAAGACCGCGAGGCGGCCATGAAGATTCTCTACGTCGAGGACAACGACGACAACATCTACATGCTGAAGAACCGGCTCACCCGCGCGGGCTTCACCGTCGTGATCGCCACCGACGGCGCGCAAGGCGTGGCGATGGCGATGAGCGAGCAGCCCGACCTCGTGCTGATGGACCTGAGCCTGCCGGTGCTCGACGGCTGGGAGGCGGCGCGTCGCATCAAGGCCGCGCCCGAGACCAGCCGTATCCCGATCATCGCGCTCACCGCCCATGCCATGGCGGGCGACGCGGAGAAGGCGTTGGCAGCCGGCTGCGACGATTTCGATACCAAGCCGGTCGAGCTTGCGCGCCTGCTCGACAAGATTCGCGCGCTTGCTTCGGAGGGAACGCGATCGTGAGCGAGTACGAACCGGCCCTGCTCGTCGTCGACGACATCGAGGACAACCGATTCGCGTTGACGCGCCGGCTCGCCCGCCAGGGCTATCTCAACGTCACGACCGCGGTCGACGGCGCGCAAGCGCTCGAGACGTTGAACTCGAAGCCGTTCGACCTCGTGCTGCTCGACATCATGATGCCGAAGCTCAACGGCTACGAGGTGCTCGAGCGGATGAAGGCCGACGAAAAGCTTCGCCACATCCCGGTGATTATGATCTCGGCGGTCGATGAGATCGACAGCGTCATCCGCTGCATCGAGCTCGGCGCCGAGGATTATCTGCCCAAGCCGTTCAACCCGACCTTGCTGCGCGCCCGCGTCGGCGCCTCGCTCCAGCGCAAACGGCTTCATGACCAGGTGCAGATGCGGACCAAGGAGCTAAGCGAGTCACTCCATCAGCAGACCGCAACTACCGAGGTGCTAAGGGCCATCAGCCGGTCGGCGTTCGATCTCAAGACCGTGCTACAGACTCTGGTCGAATCCGCCGCCCGGCTGTGTGAAGCAGACAAAGGCTCCATAACTCGACAGATTAATGGCGTCTTCTTCCGCGCCGAGTTCCATGGCTTCTCACCCGAGTTCATCGAATACGCCAGAAGTGTCCCGGTTGAGGCCGAAGACGGAACCGTTCATGGACGTGTGTTACAGCAAGGCAAGGTCGTTCAAGTTCCCGATGCCTTGGCGGACCCGAACTACCGCTGGACCGAGGTCGTCAAGAAATGGGGCGGCTATCGCACCATTCTCGGTGTCCCACTGCTCCGTCAGGGGATCCCGATCGGCGTCCTGACATTGGCACGCTCCGAAGTGCGACTTTTCACTGACAAGCAGATCGAGCTGGTGTCGACGTTCGCAGATCAAGCCGTCATCGCGATCGAGAACACGCGCTTGCTCAACGAGCTACGTGAATCCTTGCAGCAACAGACCGCTACCGCCGATGTGCTGAAGGCGATCAGCCGCTCGACGTTCGACCTGCAGACCGTGCTCGATACGTTGACGGAGTCGGCGACACGGCTGAGCGCGGCCGATATGGGCACCATCACCCGCCAGATGGGCGCGGCTTATTATTACGCCACCAACTGCGGCTTTCCGCAGGAATATATCGAATATGCAAAGCGCTTTCCCCTGGAGCCGGGCCGCGGAACGGTCGTCGGGCGGGCATTGCTCGAGGCGAAAACCGCGCACATCCCGGACGTCTTGGCCGACCCGGACTACACACATACCAAGGCCCAGGAATTGGCCGGCTTCCGCACTGTGCTGGCGGTTCCGTTGTTGCGCGAAGGCCGGCCCATCGGCGTGCTCGCATTGACGCGCGCCCAGGTGCAGCCGTTTACCGAGAAGCAGATCGAGCTGGTGACGACCTTCGCTGATCAGGCGGTGATCGCGATCGAGAATGCGCGGTTGTTCGAGGAGGTGCAGGCGCGTACGCGCGAGCTTTCCGAAGCGCTGGAACAGCAAACCGCGACCTCGGAGGTCCTGAGCGTGATCTCGAGCTCGCCCGGCGAGATCGAGCCGGTGTTCGACGCGATGCTGGGGAATGCGACGAAGCTGTGCCAGGCCAGCTATGGCGCCCTATGGCTTTGGGAGGGCGACGGCTTTCGCGCCGCCGCCTTTCATGGCCCGCTGCCGGTGGCCTTCGTCGATCAAATGCGAAGTGGGGCCGTGATCCACGTCAACCCCGACCTGCCGGCCGTTCAGGCGATCAAACGCCGGGAGCCAGTGCAATTCCCCGATATCCGCGACAGCCAAGCTTATCGCGACGGCGAGCCGTTGCCGGTCATCGGCGCCGACGTGGCCGGCATTCGCACGGTGTTGACGGTGCCGATGTTGAAGGAGGACCAGCCGGTCGGCGTCATCGCGATTTATCGCAAGGAGGTGCTACCCTTTGCCGACAAGCAAGTCGGGCTGGTGACCAACTTCGCGCGCCAAGCCGTGATCGCGATCGAGAATGCGCGCCTGCTCAAGGAGCTTCGCGAATCGCTGCAGCAGCAAACCGCCACCGCCGACGTGCTCAAGACCATTAGTCGCTCGACATTTGACATCCAGTCCGTTCTGAACACCTTGGTTCACTCGGCCGGTAACCTATGTGAGGCCGAAAATGTACAAATCTTCCTACGTGAGGCCGAGGTCTACCGCCTTGCAGCGCACAATGACTTTTCGCCCGAGTATCAGGAATACGTAAAGCAAAATCCGATTGCGCCCGGTCGAGGTACGTTGGTAGCGAGAACGGCGCTAGAGGTTGCTCCAGTTCACATACCCGACTGTCTTGCTGATCCGGAATACACTTGGCACGAAGGACGAAGACTTGCCGGTTTCCGCGCGATGCTCGGCGTGCCGTTGCTTCGAGAGGGACGATGCGTCGGCGTCATGGCAATGACAAGATCGACGCCTCGACCATTTACGACCCGGCAGATTGAGTTAGTCACGACCTTCGCCGATCAGGCGGTGATCGCGATCGAGAATGCGCGGCTGTTCGAGGAGGTGCAGGCGCGTACGCGCGAGCTTTCCGAGGCGCTGGAGCACCAGACCGCGACGAGCGAAATCCTCAATGTCATCAGCCGGTCGCCGACAAATGCGCAGCCAGTGTTCGATGCGATCGTCGAAAGTGCTGCCCGTCTGTGCGAATCGGTGTTCAGCGTCGTCTGGCTTTACGATGGAGACAACATTCACCACGTCGCGAACAAACACTTCACGCCGGAAGTCATCAAGAGTGTCTTGCAGAGTTATCCCAGGCGACCGGATCGATCGACCTCCGGTGGCCGGTCGATATTGGACGGCAAGATTGCGCACGTTCCCGACACTCTCGCCGATCCGGAATACGCGCACGACTTGGCGGTGGCCGGGAACTGGCGATCGGTGGTTGCGGCTCCGATGCTGCGTGACGGCAAACCGGTGGGTGCCATCTCGGTCGGCAAGTCCGAACCGACGCCGTTTTCGGCGCGACAGATACAGCTATTGAGCACCTTCGCCGATCAGGCCGTCATCGCAATCGAGAACGTGCGGTTGTTCAACGAAATTCAGGACAAGAACCGCCAGCTCGCGGAAGCCAGCCAGAACAAGTCGCAGTTCCTGTCAAGCATGAGCCACGAGCTGCGCACGCCGCTCAACGCCATTATCGGCCTCACCGACATGATGACCGCGAATGCGGCGCGCTTCGGCACCGAAAAGGCGTTGGAGCCCCTCACCCGCATCAATCGCGCCGGCACCCACCTGCTCGGCCTCATCAACCAGGTGCTCGATCTTTCCAAGATCGAAGCCGGCAAGCTCGAGCTCAGCCCGGAGTCCGTAAGCCTCGTGCCGCTGATCGACGAGGTGATCGGCACCGCGCGCCATCTCGCCGAGCAGAACCAGAACCGCCTCGTCGTCGCCGCGCAGGCGGACCTCGGCACGCTCACCGTCGATCCCATGCGGCTGCGGCAAATCCTGCTCAACCTGCTCGGCAACGCCTGCAAGTTCACCAAGCAAGGCGAGGTCACCCTGCACGCGCGCCGGCTCGCCGACGACGGCAACTGGGTCGAGCTTGCGGTCGCCGATACCGGCATCGGCATGACCAAGGAGCAGCTGGGCAAGCTGTTCCAGGAGTTCAGCCAGGCCGAGGCCTCGACTGCCAAGCGCTACGGCGGCACCGGGCTCGGGCTCGCCATCACCCGCAAGCTCGCCCGCTTGATGGGCGGCGACGTGGCGGTGACCAGCGAAGCCGGCAAGGGCTCGGTGTTTTCGGTGCGATTGCCATGCGAGACCGCGACGGTCGCAGCCCCGGCCTGCGAAGCACGGGACGGCGCCTGAGCGAGCCGCCATCCCGAGGCAATGATCGCGGCGGCGGCTCAGCTCTCGCGCAGGGCCCGCTCGATGCGGCGGTCGGGCATGACCCATATCACCGCCACCAGCGCGTAGAGCGCGATCGACAGCCGCGCATCCAGGAAGGCAAGCGCGACGCCGGCGGCGTAGAGCGCGAGCGAAAGCTTGCCCTTGAAGTCATTGCCGATCGCCTTGGCGAGCACCGACTGATCGCCGTGGGCGTGCACGATCGCCTTCTCCAAGAGGTAATAGCCTATTCCCGGCAGCAGCAGGACCACGCCGTATAGCGCGGTCGGGACAGGAGCCAAGAAATTGTCGCCTAGCCAGGCGGTCGCCGCCGGCACCAGCGACAGCCAGAACATCAGGTTGCAGTTCGCCCATAGGATCCGCCCGTCGACGCGCGTGACGGTGTGGAGGAGGTGATGATGGTTGTTCCAGTAGATCGCGAGATAGACGAAGCTCAGCACGTAGCTGAGGAAGTTCGGCGCCACGCCGACAAGCACCTTCCAGTCGGCGCCATGCGGCACTTTCAGGTCCAGCACCATGATGGTGATGATGATCGCGACCACGCCGTCGCTGAACGCGCATAGACGATCTCTACCCATGCTCCGCTGTCCTATTGAGTTTGGCGGCGCCGGCCGCCTTGAGCTCCTCGATTGCCTGCAGAGCTCGGTGTCGATACCGTTGCGCCGCAATGCGAGCGCGCCGGAGTTGTTGACCGCCGACGGGATTTGTCAAGCGCCGGACATCGGATGGTGACCGCCCGTAGTTTGCTCTTCGCTGCGACCCTCGCCGCCCTGATCGCGGGATCGGCGCTTTGCGCGCCCGCGGCGGCGCAAGATTATCCGGCAAAGCCGATCAAGATCATCGTGCCGGTCACCCCCGGCGGGTTCACCGATCTCCTGCCGCGGATCTTGGGCCAGAGGATCACCGAGCTCACCGGCCAGCCGGTGGTCATCGAAAATCGCCCGGGCGGCGGTGGCAGCGTTGCAACCGAGGAGGTGATCCGCTCCCCCGCCGACGGCTACACTTTGATGATGGGCTTGCACGCGGTGCTCGCGATCCTGCCGCATCTCTCGAGCACGTTCCCTTACGATCCCGCCAAGGTGTTCGCGCCGATCGTGCTGGTGGCGCAGGCGCCGAGCGTGCTCACCGTGCATCCCAGTGTCCCCGCACGATCGGTGCAGGAGCTCATCGCCTATGCCAAGGCGAGCCCGGGGCGGCTGACGTTCTCGTCCTCGGGGATCGGCAGCGTGTCGCACATCGCCGGCGAGCAGCTCAAGCAAATGGCCGGGATTGACATCGTGCACGTGCCATACAAGGGCCCGGCGCAAGCGGCCCAGGACGTGGTCGCCGGTCACGTCACGATGATGTTCGACTCCGTCCCGTTGGTCCTCGAATCGATTCGCGCCGGCCGCGTGCGCGCGCTCGCGGTGACGTCGCGCGAGCGCGTCGAGGTGTTGCCAGCGATACCGACCATCGCCGCGGCAGGCCTGCCCGGGCTCGAGGCCGGCGTGTGGTTCGGTCTCGTCGCGCCGGCCGGCACGCCGGCGTCGGTCATCGCCTGGCTCAACCGCACCGCCAACAACGTATTCAGCGATCCCGAGGTGCGCCAGCGTTTCGTCCGACTCGGCGCGACGCTCCCGCTCGGCACGCCCGAGGCGCTCGCGCAATTCATGGCCGCGGAGAGCCGGAAATACGGTGATGTGATCCGCCGCGCCGGCATCAAGCTCGAGTGAGCGATCTCATTTAGTCGACACGGTCCAGCCGATCTTCTCGCGCAGGAAATTGTAACCGAGCGCGGTGAAGGCGGCGCGCTCCTTGTTGTCCTTGCCGTAGCCGTGGCCGCCGGCGGCCGGCTCGTAGAAATAGGCCTCGTAGCCGAGCGCCTGCAGCTTGGCCGCCATCTTGCGCGCATGGCCGGGATGGACGCGGTCGTCGCGACGCGTGGTGGCGAGCAGGATCGGTGGGTAGCGCCGCCCCGGCTCGGCCTGATGATAGGCCGAATAGGTCTGCAGGAACGCCCAGTCGTCGGCATTGTCGGGATCACCGTATTCCGCGATCCAGCTCGCGCCGGCGAGCAGCTTGCTGTAGCGGCGCATGTCGATCAGCGGGATCGTGCAGAACAGCGCGCCGAAGCGGTCGGGATAGCGCGTGAGCATGTTGGTGATGAGAATCCCGCCGTTCGAGCCACCCTCGGCCGCAATCCGTTGCGGCCGCGTCACGCCGCGGCGCACGAGGTCGGCAGCAACGGCGGCGAAATCATCGTGCGAGAGCCGTTTGCCTTCGCGCCGCCCGGCGTCGTGCCAGCGCGTGCCGAACTCGCCGCCGCCGCGGATGTTGGCGGTGACCGCGGTGCCGCCGCGCTCGAGCCAAAGCTTGCCGATCGCCGAATTGTAGTACGGCAGCTTCGAGATCCCGAATCCGCCATAGCCGGAGAGATGCACCGGCGCGTCGCCGTGCGCGCCGGCAGGGCCGACCTGCACATAGGGAATGCGCTCGCCGTCGACTGACATCGCCTCGTGCCGCGTGACCACGAGCCCGTCGGTGGCGAAGGTGCGCGGCGCCGACTTGAGCACGGCGGGAGCCTTGCCCGGCTCGATCAGCATCAGGGCCGGCGGCGTGACCGGATCCTGCGCCTGCGCGAACAGATCGCCGTTGCTCTCGCCTTCCTCGACGTCGACCCGCCAGACGTCAACCACTCCGATCTCCGGCAGATCCGGAAGGCGGGTGCGCGACCAACCTGCGGCCGAGGGCGTCCACACCTCGAACACCGGTTCGAGCTCGTCGAGGATGGCCACCACCAACTTGCCATCGGCCCAGAAGAAGGATTGCAGCGCCCGCCGCTCGCCTGGCTCAAACACCACCGTGAAGCTGCGGTCGCCGGCAAGGAAGGCCGGAAACGAGATTCCGAGCAACGTGTCGGGCGCATAGGTATGGCCGCCGACTGTCCATGGCGTGCGGCGCTTGACCACGAGCCAGCCACGGTGAGCCTCCAGCGTAATGTCGGTCGGCAGGTCGAGCTTGCGCTTGGGACCGCTGCGATCGCCCATGGAAACGATCGCGTCGAAGAAGCCGGGCCGCTCGAGGTACCACACGAGCTCGACGTCCTCCCCGCTCGCTCGCGTGTGGTCGAGGCTGCCCCAGGCCACCATGCTCTGCGGCGCGATCTCGAACAGCACCGGCGCCACGGCGGCACCGCTGCCGCGACGCCACAGCCGCACCGTGCGGGCGTAACCGGATGTCGTCGTCATGCCATCGCCGCCGAACGCACTCGACAGCAGCAAAGTGTCGCGATCGAGCCAGTCGATGCCGCCCTTGGCCTCGGACAACTGGAAGCCGTCGGACACGAAGCTGCACGTCGACAGGTCGAACTCGCGCAACACGACGGCGTCGCCGCCGCCGCGCGAGAGGCTCAGGATCGCCCGATCGTGGGTGCCGGGGAGCGTCGCCGCGCCACCCCAGATCCAGTCCTCGCTTTCGCGCGCTGCCAGCACATCGAGATCGAGCACGATCTCCCATTGCGGCTCCGCGGTACGGAAGCTCGCCATCGTGGTGCGCCGCCACAGCCCGCGCGGATTGCGCTCGTCCTTCCAGAAATTGAAGAGATGCACGCCGCGGCGAGCGACGAGGGGAAGATTGTCCGGCCGGTCGTAGATCGCGGCGAGCGTGTCGCGATCAGCGGCAAAGCTTTTGTCGCCGAAGCGCGCCAGCGTGGCGGCGTTCTGCGCCTCGACCCAGGAAAGCGCTCGCGCGCCGTCGACGTCCTCGAGCCAGAGATAAGGATCGTCGTCGGGCGCCGCGAGCGTCGGCCGCCGATCAAGGGACGTGTCGATGGACATGGCGCGAATTCCAACTGTGGTCTTGCGCGTTGTCCTTCGCATCCGCGCCGGAATTGCGGCGACCGCATCGATCGGCGGAAGCTTCGTGCTCGCGGCTTGGGCCCCACTCAACCGGCGGCGGCCCTTTCGAGCGCGGCGATGTCGAGTTTCACCATCTGCAGCATCGCCTGCATGGCGCGCCGGGCCCGGGCGGGATCCGGATCACCCAAGAGTTTCGGCAACACGGTGGGGATGATCTGCCAGGAGACGCCGTAGCGGTCCTTGAGCCAGCCGCAGCGCTCGACCGATCCGCCCTCCGACAGGCCATCCCACAGGCGATCGACCTCGGCCTGGTCGGCGCAGTCGACGTGGAACGAGACGGCGTGGGTGTACTCGAAGCGCATGCCACCGTTGAGCGCGATGAAGCGCTGCCCCGCCAGTGTGAACTCGACCACCAGCACACTGCCGGCTTTGCCGGCGGGACCGTCGACCACGTTGCGTTGCACGTGCTCGATGCGCGACCCCGGCAGCAGCGAGACATAGAACTTGGCCGCCTCTTCGGCAGCCCCGTCGAACCATAGGCAGGGCGCAATCTTGGACATCGGCATTCTCCATTTCTGCTGCGGGAATTGCTGCTTCTATAGAGGACGAAGCACACCCCCCACGGCCCGACATAGGCCGCCAAACAATGTGCCGCACCTGTCGGATACCAGGCCTGTCACTCGTTCTTGACTTCGGTGGCACACGAATTTGTTGCGGGAACCGGCGTTTCACGCTTGGGTCGCGGCCTGAGGGGACCTCCTCTGCTGAGGCGATCCGAGCGGAAAGGAGACCGAACGATGGAGATCAATGCATACCTGTTCTTCGATGGCCGCTGCGAGGAGGCGGTTGAATTCTACCGACGCGAGCTTGGCGCCGAAGTCACGATGATGATGCGCTTCAAGGACTGCCCGGAACCGCTGCCGCCCGGCATGGTTCCGCCGGGTTGGGAGAACAAGGTCATGCATTCGGCGCTGCGCATCGGCGAGACGGTGGTGATGGCATCCGACGACTGCCAGGGGCGCCCCAAGTTCGACGGCTTTGCGCTCTCAGTGACGGTGCCGACCGAGGCGGAGGCCGATCGCGTCTTCGCCGCGATCACCGACGGCGGCAAGGTCACTATGCCGCTCGGCAAGTCGTTCTTCGCCAAGAGTTTCGGGATGGCTCACGACCGCTTCGGCGTCCACTGGATGGTGATCGCGCCGGCGTGAACCGGCGCACGCCCCCAATGCCTCAGGCGGCGGCGCGCTGCTGCCTGAACTTGCCGAAGGCGGCCACGAGATACCCGACGGCCAGCGCAGCCGAGAGCACGACCAGGAACACGCTGAGATTCGATTGAAGATCGCTGAACAGGGGATGGTGGGCATCGCGTATCACCAGGCCGAACATCTGCGTGGCGCAGGAAAAAATCCAGAGACCCCCGAGCAGCAACGTCTTGCGCAATGACATGGCGTTGGTCATCGCTCGCCGCAGTTCACGATTGGTGATGCGCTCCTCGGTGCGCGGGGCGCCGGCGAGGATCGGCTGCATCCGGCGCAGATTGCGCTGCAGGAAAGCGACCCAGGCGAGATAGATCGGGACGAGGATCATCGCCATCATGATCGCGAAATCGATCGCGGTCGGATTGTCGTGGCCGGAGAGGACCCACATGCCGGTGCTGACGACCCCGGTCCAAGCCAGGATGGTTGCGGTGATCACGATGATCCGCAGCGCCGGCCGCGGTGGCGTGACGATGGCGAGCAACGCGGCTTTTTGCGCGTCGTTCACGATGTAACGACGCATGCGACCAAATACCCATGGATTCGGCGCCTGGTAGATGAAGCCGCCGGGCACGGGTTTGAACAAAACCGACTCGATCTCTTGGGCGGTCGACATGATACGTTCTCCTTGGCGCATGCTCTT
>Ga0066903_100006341_pt1 | contig 10487 bp, 9 predicted proteins | sample PanSoiMetaGPlot1_FD_67491 | JGI IMG/M metagenome (GOLD analysis project Ga0066903, IMG submission 67491) | Tropical forest soil microbial communities from Panama analyzed to predict greenhouse gas emissions - Panama Soil - Plot 1 (version 2) | ecosystem: Environmental > Terrestrial > Soil >...
ACGATGTACGTGAAGTTCTGGTCGGGCCCGACGCCCATGTACACGCCGCCCGGTTTGGTGATCTCGAGCAGTCTCGGGATCACGAACTGGAACGTGTCCTCGTTCGAGACGAGATTGTCCGACTGGAAGTAACCGTTCGCTTCAGAGAAGTCGTCGATGAGCGTCCAGAATTCCTGATCGGTGAGCCTGGACGGAAGCGAGTCGACCGAGCGGACGGCGACCGGCGCGACGGCCCAGGCGCACAGACACGCCGAGAGCGCCGCGACGACGAACCGCCGAGTCATCGTGCAGTTTTGACGCTGACCGTCTGGGTTTGGATGGCCTGCCCTGAGCCAGGTCGAAGGGGTTGGGGCTTGCCGCACCCGCGCGTGTCGCCCTGCATCGAGCCGAGGAACGACATCAGGCCGGATCCTCCGCCGCCGCCTCCGCCGTTTTGCGATCGGATGAACGTGCTGTGCTCATCGAGCGGCATCGACGCCACATTCGCGCAGAAGTTGCCCCAGATGCCGTCCTGCTGCAGGTACTGCTCGACGTTGGAGAGATAGAAGGCGGAGACCGTCGCGCTGCGGCCCTTGATGTACTCCCCGACGGCGCGAATGGCCTTCGGACCCGCGAAGTTGCCAACCACCGGCACCAGCATGTTGCGAGTCTCGAGATCCTTGAGGAACTGGAACCGATCCTCGGTCGCGAGGAAGCTGCGCGGCTCGCCGCCTTCGTCGGTCGCCACCATGAGATCGGCGTAGGTGGGCTGGTTGCGGCCGCCGAACCCGCCCGTCGACGAGTACGTGAGCGCGGGGCCGAAGAAGTAGAAGTTGTGGTAGACGTACTCGAGCCCTTCCACATCGTCGGACGACAGCGTGAAATGGTGCGCGGTCGTCAAATGATCCTGGATGGCCTTCAGGTTCGCCTTGTACAGCTCTTCGCTGGCTTCCGCCGAGCGGAACGCGGCGAACATCTCGAGCGCTGACGTCGCGCGCGTCAACCCTTCGGGGCGCTTGCGTGAAAACAGCTTCGAGATGAAGTCGGCGCGGTCGTTCGACAGCTCGAAGAGCGCCTTGTACATCAGCTGGAGATCGAGGTTGCCGCGCCTGATGTCGATGATGAACGCCATCTTCGGCCGCAGCGCCGTGATGTAGGTGAAGTTCTGCTCGGGCCCGACGCCGAGATAGACGCTCGGGGTGGGGATCGTCTTGTTGAGGTCCGGGATGACGCGCTGCAGCCAGATTTCGTTCGACAGCAGGTTGTCCGATCGAAAGAAGCCGTTCGACTCGGAGAAATCGGTGCTGAGCCGCCAGAATTCCTGGTCGCTCAATTGCGACGGCAGCGTCTCGGCAGCACGCGGCGCGGTGCCGACCGACAGCAGGACTACGCACAGGACCGACGGGACGATCCGAAGCACTCGACCTCTGGCCATCGCCGCTCCTCTTTGGTTGCCCCGGATCGTAGGAACTCTCCCGGCAGCTGTCAAACCGAATTCACGCGAAATGCCACAGTGACCGCTACTTCTGGGGCGTCTTCGGCAGCGGTGGCTGCAGCGGAGCGGCATCGATATAGCCGCGCGTCCCGTCCGGGCGGATCGGCCCGGGCCCGAACCCGAGGTGATCGCGATCGAAGTTGTTCTCGCTGCAGGAGTACTCCTGCAATTCTTCGTCCGGCCGGCCGAGGACCCACGTGCGGGCGTAGGTAAAGGGCCGCGTGTAGAACTTCGCGTCTTCGATCAGCGTGTCGACGTGGATGTGATCGAAATCGGGACGGGTCCAGCGTTCGACCACGTGCAGCGCGTCGCTGTGGGGGTTGGCGTTCTCGTCAATCCACACCTTCTCGTCCTTGAAGCCGATCGAATCGATGACGAGCGTGTCGCCCTCCCACCGGCCAAGCTCTTCACCGAAGAACGAGGGATCCGGATCGTCGGAGTGCTTGCGGGACGCGTCGATGGGGATTAGACGGAAGTAGGTGTACCAATAGAGGAAGGCCACCTTCTTCGCGCCCTGCAGGACTTCGAACGGCAGCCCGCTGGCGTTGTGCCGCGGAGTGCCGCCGATGATGCAGAGGCTCTCGGGATCGATCGTCGCCGTCAGGTTGTGCTGAAGCGCGGCCTCGCCCGCCGGCGTCAGCGGCAGCTTCCACCCCGGCAGATCCTTGCCGATGTTGCCGCCAGGTTTCGTATCGCGCGTGCCTTTCCAGTAGCCGCTCAGATCGGGATGGCCGTCGGCCGTGCGCGGTGTGGGCCTGCTGGACTTCAGATCCTCGGCCGTGAGCTCCTGCGCGCGCGTCGATCGGCCGACCATCATGCCGATCGTCAGGACGATGACAACGCCGACGATATGACGAGTCTTCACTGTGTTTCTCCGGCGGACCTGAAGGTCCGCCCTACGGGCAGGCCTGAAGGGTCTGCACGACTAACGGGCGGCGGGCGCTTCCGGACCGCCGTCGCCGGCCGACGCGCCCGACAGGATGCGCCCGTCCGGCAGCGTGACGCGCCGCGCGTCCATGAAGTTCGATCCGTCCTTGGCCAGATAGCCGTCGACAACGATCGTGTCGCCGATTTTCAGCGAGCCGCGCGAGAATCCGCGACGCGACAAGGCACCGGGCGCTCCCGCTTCACAGGTCCACCGCGCGGAGGTGCCGGACTCTTCCTTCACATCGAGGTAAAACAACATGTGCGGATTCGTCCATTCGATTTTCGCCAGCGTACCGGTGACGCGTATGGGCTTGCTCGCGTCGAACTCGGCGGCAAACGAGTGGTGCGCACGGGTCGTCGCGGTCGCGGCGACCATCAATACGGCGATGCCGACGGCGAAGCAGCTTTTCATGATCGATCTCCCGCGCCTTAGAATAGGCCAATCATGACCTATTTTCGCGTCGCGGTGGTGTCCTGGATCGGCGCGCTGGCCCTCGTGTCCGTCCTCGAGCGCACCCCCGCCAGGGCGCAGGTGCCGCAGAACCCGCCGGTGCCGCTGAGCACGGCCGCACCGCCGCCACCCCCGACCGCCGAGTACGTGGGATCGTCGGCCTGCCGCCGCTGCCACGGGCCCATCTACACGCGCTGGCAGCGCACGCGTATGGCCAACGTGGTCCGCGACCCGAAGGAGCACCCGGAGGCGATCATCCCCGACCTGACCCGCGCCGATCCGCTGGTGACGTTCACGAAAGATCAGATCGCGTTGGTCTACGGCAGCAAGTGGAAGCAGCGGTACTTCACGAAGGTCGGCAACGACTACTTTCCGCTGCCGGCGCAGTGGGACGTCACGCACCGCCAGTGGCGGCCGTATCTGGTGGCGCCGAACACCGACTGGTGGACCGTGCACTACGGGCCCACCAACAACGACAGGCCAACCGGCCCGCTCTGCGACGGCTGCCACTCGGTCAACTACAACGTCCGCACGAAAGCCGTCACCGAATGGAACGTGGGCTGCGAGAAGTGCCACGGCCCCGGCAGCGAGCACGCCAAGCTGCCGTCGCGCGCGAACATCGTCAACCCCGTGCGGCTCGACTCGGTGAACGCCGTCGACGTGTGCGTGCAGTGCCACTCGCAGGGACGGCCGATGACCAATCCGGTGGAAGGACGCTTCTTCGACTGGCCCGTCGGCTTCAATGTCGGCGCGCGGCTTCGCGATTTCTGGACGCTCGAGGAGCACCGGCTCGGCGAGACGTCGTTCACCCATTTTGCCGACGGCACCGCGCACAAGAACCGGATGCAGGGCAACGACTTCGTCGAAAGCGTCATGTACCAGCGCGGCGTGACGTGCTTCACCTGCCACGATCCGCACGGGACCGAGAACAACGCCGATTTGCGTCAGCCGGCGGCCGTGCTCTGTCTGACCTGCCACGGTCCGCGATCGCCGAACGGGCCGCACACGCCGACGATCGAGCAGCACACGCACCACCGGCCAGGTACCGCGGGCGCCGAGTGCATCGGCTGTCACATGCCGGCCATCGAGCAGACGATTGCCGACGTCAACGTCCGGAGCCACACCTTCAAGTTCATCTCGCCGGCGCGCACGGACGACCTGAAGGTGCCGAACCCATGCACCACCTGCCACAAGGATCGGACGACCGCGTGGGCGCTCGACACGCTGCGCAGCTGGCCGGAGTTCTCGCCCTGGCGCGTCGCGCAATAACCACTGCGCACGATTGGACGGAAACATGAAGCTTGTGTCGCTGTGGCTCGTGGTCATCCTGGGCGCGCCAGTCAGCGCCCAGTGGTTGAACTACCCGACCGCTCGCATGCCACGAACGTCCGACGGCAAGCCGGATCTGTCCGCACCCGCACCACGCCTGCCGGACGGCACCCCCGACCTGTCCGGCGTCTGGGAGCACATGAACTCGCGCACCACGGCCTACTACCTCGACAACATCGACATCCCGTGGCAGCCGTGGGCGGCAGCCCTGTTCGAGCAACGAACCGCGGACAACCAGAAGGACAACCCGGAATCACAATGCCTGCCGCGAGGCATTCCCAAAGCGGACGCCTTTGATCTGCACAAGATCGTTCAGGTTCCGGGCCTGGTCATCGTCCTGTACGAGTACCAGACGACGTTCCGGCAGATATTCACGGACGGCCGTCCGCTGCCGCGCGATCCCAATCCCGCGTGGATGGGGTACTCGGTGGGACATTGGGACGGAGACACGCTGGTCGTCGAGTCGAACGGATTCAACGGCAAGGCGTGGCTGTCAGGACGCGGGAACCCGACAACCGATGCGCTGCATCTGACCGAGCGGATTCATCGGCGTGACTTCGGGCACATGGACGTCCAGCTCACCATCGACGATCCGAAGGCGTATACCCGGCCGTGGAAGACGGAGCTGCACCCCGAGCTCGTCCCCGATACGGATCTGCTGGAATTCGTCTGCAACGAGAACGAAAAGGATCTCTCGCATCTGGTCGGGAAATGATCGCGCTGAGCAACGCCTGATTCGTCTGATTCCATGTGCGCGCACGCGCGCGCCGCGGACATCTCGAGCGCTGCCGTCCGGCCCCTTGCCCATTAGTCTAGTTACAAAGTAGACTTTACGGACTTTATAGATTGCTCGTGCGAGGAGACGATTTCATGCGTGCATGCAGACTGACGGCGGCTCTCGTGATGATGGCGTTGATGCTTCCCGGCGCCTTCGCGGCGGCTCAGGGCACCACCGGAACCATCACGGGCCTCGTCAAAGACTCTTCCGGAGGCGTCCTGCCCGGCGCCTCCGTCAAGCTGTCCAACGAGAGCACGCATGCCAGCGTCGACCTCATCACCAACGGCGACGGCACCTACCGAAGCGACCCGTTGCCGGCCGGTCAGTACAAAGTCGATTTGGCGCTCGACGGATTCGAAACCGTGACACGCCGCGTCGTGCTGCGTCCCGACGACGTCGCGACCGTCGACGGGACGCTCTCGCCCGCCAGGTTCTCCCAGTCCGTCGTCGTCACGGCGCGGCGTATCGAGGAAGTCGCGCAGGAAGTGCCGATTCCGGTGTCGGTCGTGAAGGGCGATCTCGTCTCCGACGCCGGCGCCTTCAACGTCAACCGGCTCAAGGAGATGATCCCGACCGTTCAGTTCTATTCGACGAACCCGCGCAACTCGTCGATCAACATCCGCGGGCTGGGCGCGCCGTTCGGCCTGACCAACGACGGGCTCGAGCCGGGCGTCGGCTTGTACATCGACGGCGTCTTCTACGCGCGGCCCGCATCGGCCACGCTCGATTTCCTCGACGTCGATCAAGTTGAAGTCCTGCGCGGCCCCCAGGGCACCCTGTTCGGCAAGAACACCACGGCCGGCGCCATCAATGTCACGACGCGCAAACCCAGCTTCACGCCGACCGGGGAACTGGAAGTCAACTACGGGAACCTGCAGTTCGTGCAGGCCAAGGCGTCGCTCAGCGGTCCGCTCACTCAGAAACTCGCGGGCCGGCTGTCGTTTTCTGGCACGGGACGCGACGGCACCCTCGATAACGTGCTGACCCAGCAGCACGTCAACACGTTGAACAACGTCGGCGTGCGCGGCCAGTTGTCGTACGTCCCCTCGCCCGATTTCGCCGTCACGCTCGCCATCGACGGCACGCGCCAGCGGGCCAACGGCTACACGCAGGTGGTCGCCGGCGTGGCGCCGACCTTGCGGCCTGCGAACCGTCAGTGGGCCCAGATCATCTCGGACCTGCATTACACGCCGCCCAGCTACAGCGCGTTCGATCGCGTCACGGATATCGATGCGCCGATGCGGTCGAACCAGGACCTCGGCGGCGCGTCGCTCAACGTCGACTGGAAGCTCGGCCCGGGCCGTCTCACCGCAACGACGTCGTGGCGTTACTGGAATTGGGATCCGGCCAGCGATCGCGACTTCATCGGCCTCCCCATTACGACCGTGTCTGCGGCGCCGTCCACACAGCGCCAGTGGACCCAGGAGGTTCGCTTCGCTGAGGACATCTCTCATCGTCTCAACTTCGTGGCGGGCGCGTTCGTCTTCAGCCAGGGAATTGATGCCAATCCGGTCTTCAAGCAGGAGCAGGGCGCAGCCGCCGCGCGGTACCTGCTGGCGCCGACGCCTGCCGCCCTCACCCCTGGTCTCCTGGACGGCTACGGGTTCAACCAGTATCTGAAGTACGAGAACGTCAGCGCCGCGCTGTTCGGCCAGCTTCAGTGGTCGGTGTCCGATCGCCTTCGGCTTCTGCCCGGCCTGCGGATCAATTACGACAAGAAGAACGTCGACTACGACCAGCAGGTCTTCGGCGGGTTGCAGACGACCGACCCGGTCCTCATCGCGTTACAGCGGTCCGTGCTGGCGCCGCAGGCCTACTCGGCCGATGTGGATGACACGAATACGTCGGGGCAGATCACGGCGGCGTTCAAGGTCAGTGACGCGGTCAACGCCTACGGCACGTTCGCCACCGGCTTCAAGTCGGTGGGGCTCAATCTGAACGGGCTGCCGACCGATGCGCTGGGCCGGCCCGTCCTCTCGGCGGCGACGGTGAAGCCCGAAGACGTGCACAACTTCGAAGTCGGCGTGAAGACGACGCCCTTCCGCAACGTCACGGCGAACCTCGCCGTCTTCGATACCGAGATCAAGGATTTCCAGACACAGGTCACCAACGGAAGCGTCGGCGTGATTCGCGGCTATCTCGCCAACGCTGAAAAGGTTCGCGTCCGGGGCGCCGAGTTCGACGGCAGCGCGCGCCTGAGCCGGCAGGTGACGCTGTACGCGGCCGCCGCGTACACCGACGGTCGCTACATCACGTTCAAGGACGCCCCTCCCCCGCTCGAATTGACCGGCGGCCCTCAGTTCGTCGACGCCTCGGGGACGCTCTTGCCGGGCATCTCGAAGTGGGCGGCGTCGCTTGGCGGCGAATATGCGCGCAGGAGTTCACTGGCCGGCCGCACCGGAGAAGTCTTCGTGGCCGCCGACGCGAGCTACCGTTCGTCGTTCTCGTCGAGCGGTACGTACTCGCCGTATCTCGTCGTGCCCGGCTATGGACTGCTCAACGCGCGCGTCGGCTTCAGGGTCACCGACGGCTGGACGCTCTCGGTCTGGTCGCGAAACTTGTTGAATAAGGACTACTTCGACCTGCTGACGGCTGCAGCAGGGAACACGGGGCTCTATGTCGGGCAGCCTGGCGATCCACGAACGGTCGGCGTCACCCTGAAGGTGTCGTTCAAGCGCTGAGCCGGTGACTTGCCAGTAGTCTACTTGCTATGTAGACTTTCTGGCAGGCACCATGCTCACACGCAAGGGCAAATACGGCCTCAAAGCCATGTTGTTGCTGGCCAAGGCATACGGCTCGGGCCCCGTCATGATCGCCGAGCTCGCCAGCCGCGAGCGGCTGCCCAAGAAGTTTCTCGAGAGCATCCTGCTCGAGCTCAAGCACCGCGGCCTCGTGCGCAGTCAGAAGGGTCCCGGCGGCGGCTATGAGCTCGTCAAGCCCCCGGATCAGGTGAGCCTGGGCGACATCGTCCGCGCGTTGCAGGGCCCCCTCGCGCTCGTCTCGTGCGTGAGCCAGACGGCCTACGCGCCGTGCAGCGAATGCGTCACCGAGCGCGATTGTGCCGTGCGCCGTGTCTTTCAGCAGGTCCGCGACGAAACCGCGGAGATTCTCGACGGCACGACGCTGGCGGCGGCGGGCGGGCTTCGGCCATCTCCGTCCGCGCCGCGCCGGCGCCGCCGGGCGGCCGCACGTGCATGAAGCGACGACGGCCCGCGGCCATTGCAGCAACGGTCATGGCGCTGGCCGCGCGGCCACACGCCGCGCAGGACGCCGCGACGCCGGCGATCGCGGAAGGACAAACCGCTGCGCCGCCCTTCACGACCGGATTTCAGGACGGCTTCTACATTCAATCGGCCGATGGCGACTATCGTCTCGTCTTCGGCCTCGTCGCACAGGCCGACGGCCGCTTCGCCCTCGGCGAGTCCAGGCCGATCGTCGACACGTTTACGCTCCGCAAGGTTCGGCCGACATTCACGGGCCATGTCGCGAAGTACTTCGACTTCAAGGTCATGCCCGACTTCGGCAACGGGACCACCATCGTGCAGGACGCGTATTTCGACATTCGCTTCTCGCCAAAGTTCCGCGTACGGACCGGCAAGGACAAAACGCCGATCGGATACGAACTGCTGATCGGCGATGCCTACCTGCTCTTCCCCGAGCGGTCGCTCGCCTCCAACCTCGTCCCGAACCGCGATCTCGGCGTTCAGGTGCAGGGGGATCTAGCCGGCGGCAAGCTCTTCTACGCCGCAGGCGTGTTCAATGGCATTCCCGACGGCAGCAGTTCGACGACCGAGCTCGACACCAACGACTCCAAGGACGTCGCCGGCCGCGTCGTGCTGCAGCCCTTCCGCTCGACCCACTCGACAACGACGTCCGGCGCCGCGTCGGGCCTCGGGTTTCAGGTGGGCGGGTCGCACGGCCAGCAGTCGGGCGCGCTGCCGGTGTTCCGGACGTCGATCCAGCAGACCTTCTTCGCGTACGCAGCGACCGCCGTCGCCGATGGCGTCCGCAATCGCGTCACGCCGGCGGTCTTCTATTACTACAAGTCGTTCGGCGGATTCGCGGAGTACATGCGGTCGGCCGAGCCGGTGACAAAGGGCTCAACGACGACCGACGTCGCCAACCATGGCTGGGACGCCACGGCGTCGTTTCTGCTGACGGGCGAGGCCGCAACGGATCGGATCGTGCGTGTGAAGAACGCGTTCGATCCGGCGACCGGTCACTGGGGTGCGTTGCAGGTGCTCGCGCGCGCCGCGGACCTGCATGTCGATCAGGCGGCCTTCGACGCCGGCCTGGCCGCCGCGGGATCGAGTCGCGACGCCCGACAGTTCACCGTCGGCGCCAACTGGTACCCGAACCCGTACATCAAGGTGTATGCGACGTTCGAGCGAACGAGCTTCGAGGGCCGCGCCGGAACGCGCTCGACGGAAACCGTCATCCTGTTCCGCACGCAGCTGGGATTCTAGCGCCCGGCCGGAAGGTCAGATATGTCAGCGAACGCCATCGCCCTCGTCCTGATCACGCTGTTTGCGGCCATCGTGAACGGCGGCCTGGGCTATGGGTTCTCCTCGATCACGGTGCCGCTGGCGCTGCTGTTCCTGTCGAACCGCGTTCTCAACCCGGCCCTCGTCCTGATTGAAGTGGCGCTCAACGCCTACGTGTTGTGGGTGAATCGCGATGCGCTGTCCCTCATCTGGAGGCGGATGCTGCCGATCGTGATCGGCCTCGCGCCCGGCGTGATCGTCGGCACGCTCATCGTGTCGCATGTGAGTCCGGCGTGGCTGAAGCTGTGGACGTATCTGATCCTCCTGCCGCTGATCCTGCTGCAGGCGGCCGGCTATCGCAGGCCTATCGCATCCGAACGCGCCATCGGCGTGCCGTTCGGGGCGGGCGTCGGGGTCCTGTACTCGGTCACCACCATTTCCGGCCCGCCGTTGGCCGTGATGTTGAACAACCAGGGCCTGGCCAAGCGCGAATTTCGCGCGGCGCTCGGTTTCATCCGGCTGGCGGAGTCGAGCTTCACGGCGATCGCGTATCTGACGGCGGGCCTGATTACCTCCACGTCGTTAACGCTCATTCCCCAGATCTTCCCGAGCGTCCTCATCGGTGTCCCTATCGGGGCCGCGCTCATCCGTCAGATGCATCCGGAAACGTTCCGCCGGTGGTGCATGAGTTTCGACGCCTGGGTGGTGGGATTCGGGGTGTCGACGGTTCTGCGCGACCTCAAAGTCGTCGAAGGTCCCAACGCCTACCTGTTCCTGTTGGGGGTCGTCCTCATCGATGCCTGGCTGCTCGTCCGTTTTTTTTCCGCCCCGGCCCGCGAGGCCCGGGCCCGCCGGAAGTTTGACTTGCCCGTAACGAGTTGAGCATACTGGGTGGGTTCCATGAACCCCGGAGCCCTGACCTGCGCCTGTTGTTGCGTCTGTTGTCGGCCAAGCGCCCCGGGGGTGTCGGTCTTGCTGTTCGGGTAAGAACCCGAAGCTGAAATCGAGAACGAGCAAGCAATCGAAAGCCCGGGGCGAACCCCC
>Ga0066903_100006342_pt1 | contig 10486 bp, 9 predicted proteins | sample PanSoiMetaGPlot1_FD_67491 | JGI IMG/M metagenome (GOLD analysis project Ga0066903, IMG submission 67491) | Tropical forest soil microbial communities from Panama analyzed to predict greenhouse gas emissions - Panama Soil - Plot 1 (version 2) | ecosystem: Environmental > Terrestrial > Soil >...
GCCCTCTTGCGTCCAAATATACGATTGCAAGTCATCGACCTGGATCTCGCCCATCGCCGAGACATGATGTGACGTATTGAGTACCAGCGTCTCGTTCACGTCGTCGGGCGCGCCCTTGAGCTTGCAGGGATAGGTCCAGACTTCGGTGCGGTCGACCGCCAACGGTCTGATGACGCGAAAATTGTTCATGCGGACATGAATTAGAAGGTTCGGATAGATCACGAGGTGGATGTCCATATCCACGAGCTCCTCGGCGCGATCCGGACCGACCCGCGCGCTGAGTGCCTTCCGGTATTCCGGGTTATCGTAGGCGTTCATCCACATTGCGCCACGTGTGCCCGCGAAATCTTGAATTCCGTGACCCGATCCATAGGTGCGCTCGACATAGTCCGCCGCGGAATTGCGCATGGAGAATTGCCTATCGCCATATTTTTCTTTCATGATTGTGGCGCCGACCTCGAGGGCGCTCTGGTGCAGCACGGAAGGATGGTAGTTGTCCGAATAATTTTCCAGCGGCAGCTTCCAATTCCCCGGAAAATCACACTTGATAGGACGCGTGACCTCGATGTCGCCGCCCGGCGCGCGATCGCACATCAGGTCGAGATAGTGACAACCCCGGCCGAGAAAATCCCTTAATGACGGCCCCGTAGTGCTGGTGCTCGCGAAAACAAAACCGCGATAGCTGTCGATGCGCGGCACCTGCAACAAGCCAAAACCTGGCTCCGTGTCGAAATCCCTGAAGCGGTTGCGCAGAGGAACGCCAATCAGCTGACCCGTTTTGCTGTAGGTCCAGCCGTGATACATGCAGCGCAGCGATCGCGCGTTGCCGTACGGCTCGTAGCACACCTTGGCGCCGCGATGCCGGCATGTGTTGTAGAATACGCGAACACGCTCGTCGTCCCCGCGTATCATGATGATGGGGCGGCGACCGAAGGTGTCCGTTTTGAAATCGCCAGGCTTCGGAACCTCGCTGTCGTGACCCAGGAAGGTCCATACATGTCCGAAGATGTGACGCATCTCCATCTCGAACACGGCGGCGTCGGTGTAAACACGACGATGTACGCGGTCCTCTCGCACTAGATCGGAATAGGGTCCGCGCACCGTCGCGGGATCGTGATTTGTCATTATGCGTCTCCAAGATATGGCATTTGGCGGCTGACGCCCATAGCGGTTATCCGCCGCCCATCGCGCCGCTGCGCTCGATCTTGATCCCCTTGATGACCTCCTTCACGACCCCCGCCAGCGGCAGGCTGAGGCGCAGGTCGTCCGCCTCCTGAAGAATGATCATCATATCTCTCTCAGCCGTTGGAGCGGGCTTCTCGCCGGCATTGGTGCTCAACGCCCAGTTCTGGCCGCTCGACTCAAGGACGGCAGCGCGCAACGCGCGCAGATCGACCCCGAACGCCTGCCCTAGCTTCATCGCTTCGTAATTCGCAGAAATGCAGGCCCAGAAGATCAGGCTGTTGACGATCTTTCCAATCTGCCCCGCGCCAATGCCGCCGAGATGATGGATCGTGTCGGCAAACGTAGCGATCACCGGCCACGCCGCTGCGACTACCTCTTTCTCTCCTCCAACGAAGGCGAACAACCTGCCAGCGACCGCCGCGTCCTCACCTCGCGCGACCGGCGCGTCGAGCAGATGCACCTGCGTGTCTTTCGCACGTGTGCCGATCCGCTCCATGTTTCGCGGCGCGACGGTCGATGAGATCACAATGATTGTGCCGTCGCGCGCACCCGAGACAACGCCGCGGTCGTCGAACAAGACAGCCTCCACGTCGCGCTCGTGCCCAACGACGACAATTACGAGCTCGCACTGGCGCGCCAGATCCGCGGCAGAATCCGCCATCGAGATTGTCAGGGCCAGCGAGGTCCTGATGACAGGATTCGCATCGAATCCGATCACCTTGAATCCGCCGCGCGCTATGTTCTGCGCGATCGGCCCCCCAATCGCGCCGAGTCCGACTACGCCGACGGTCCGAATATCGCGAAAAGTCACTCGACGCTCCGCGGGTTGTGACGGCGAGGCACCGTCACCTTTGGTACCTACGCCAACTCAGGCCGAAACCGGCTGATCGGCATCAATCTGCACGCGATAACCCGATCGTGTATGCGGGTAGTAATCCCAGATCGCGAGATGCTGCGTGCACCGATTGTCCCAAAACGCGATAGAGTTTTTGCGCCAGCGAAACCGGATCTGGAAGTCGGCCTTTTCGCAGTGGCGAAAAAGCACCTGTAACAACTCCCGGCTCTCGTCGATTGGCAGTTCGTTGATGCGTGATGTGAAGCCACGATTGACGTAGAGCAATTTGCGGCCCGTGACGGGATGACGCGCGATGACCGGATGGACCGTTCGGTTATATTGGCGGTCTGGATAGCGGTAGCCGAAAGCAAGGTAGCCGTCGTGCGTCGCCGTCAATCCGGACAGGAAGGCCTTCATGCGGTCGGACAGTTCCTCATAAGCCGCGTACATGCTGGCGAAGATCGTGTCACCACCCAACTCCGGCACAGTGTGGAGATGGAGGATGCTTCCCAACGGCGGAATTGGATCACACGACAGGTCCGTGTGCCATTCCTCGCCAATGACTCGTTCGGAGTTTTCGTCTGCGTGAATGCGCGTGACTTCGGGATGATCGGGCAGGCCGGTCATGCCTGAATGGATATGCAACGTCCCGAAACGGCGCCCGAACTCCTTGAGACCTGGGATGTCGATATCCTGGTCGCGAAAGAAAATGACGCTGTTCTCAATCAGAGCTTGGTGGACCTCCTCGGCCCCGCGGTTGCTGAGTGGTTTGGACAAATCGATGTTGCCGATCTCGGCGCCAAGATATGGGCTCATCGGGGAAACGCTGATTGTGTGATAGCCCATCGTTGGTCTCCAACATTTGGAGTCGCCATTTTACTATGTGTACGTAGCATTATCAACCATCGGGACTATGGTTTGCCGAACAATATGGCGTAAATTCTGGCTCAGACCCGGTAAGGATATGATGTATACGAAAATCTCCTTGCGACGTCGAAGCTCTTGTGGTCAGATTTTGGGTCGCGGCGCGGAACAGGTGCCGAGCCATTCGAGCCGCACTACAGCCGGCTGAGGGGATGCAAGCCGCGTATTGCAACCGACTGAGGAGATCCAACATGCGCGTCGATCGTGTCTTGTTCGGCAATCCGGCGCGCAACGGAGCTTTTCGGCGGCGGATCGCCGTGAGCGTTCGCACGCTTGTTCTCTCAATCACATACGGATTGCTTCTGGCTGCGACGCTCGCGCAATTGTCCTGGGCTCAAAGTAGCGACCTGTTCGCCGCTGGGGGGGCCGGCGCGCCGGAAAAACCGCAGATCAACGCCGCGCTCATACCGACCGCCGACCACGTGGTTCTGGTTCTCGCCGCGCAACGCGGTTTCTTCAAGGCGGAAGGGCTCGACGTCAACCTGCGCGTGATCAGCCCTGCCGCGGCCGTGGCCAGCCTGCTGTCGGGCGATCTCGACGTCACGACCGTGACCTGGATTCAGCTCCTGACGGCCACGGCGCGCAACATCGACTTGAAGGTTGTGACAGAGACCGATCGCGGTCGCCCGGGATACACATCGTTCGTCACCAGGGTCGGATCGGACATCAAATCGCCGGCGGACCTCATGGCCAGAAAGGTCGCCGTGGTGGTGACCAACGGGACCTGCGACCTCCTGCTCAATGATTATCTCGCGAAGAACAACAGTGATTACAAATCCATCCGCTATGCGACGCTTGGCATTCCCGATATGGTACCGACATTGCTCCGTGAGGGGATCGATGCCGCCTGTTTGCCGGAGCCGCTCTTGTCGACAACGCGCAAACAAGGTGTCATTCGCGAAATCCACGACTTGTTCAGCGGCGACTACGCGGATTGGCCAATTACAACTTACTCGGTTTCGGCGGCTTTCGCCGCCAGGAATCCAAACACTGTCGGCGCCTTGAGACGCGCGATCGAAAAATCGCTCAAAATCCTCAATGAAAATCCCGATGAAGCACGCGCTTTGATTCCAAGCTACACGCCCATCCCGGCGGATGTCGCCAAGGAAATCGTCCTTCCGCTCTATCCGGCCAAGAGCGACCCTCAGGTTGCTGTCCGTGTGGCCGATCTCTTGCGTCGATCGAACCTGCTCGGCGCCAAGTAGCGCCGTCATTGGGCTGCTGGGGCGCTGTTGCGGCGCCGAGACACTGCCGCAATGGGACGCCGGGGCCGACCGCAGGACACTGATCTGGAGAGTGCCGGAGCATGCCTACAAGCGCGCGATGGGACACGATCGGGCGGTACGTACTTGGGCTGATCGGCCTGCTTGCCCTCGCAGAATGCGTAACGCGTCTTGAGCTGGTGCCGGCAATCTATCTGCCACACGCGTCGACCATCATGGTGCGTGTGTGGTTCCTCCTCCAGGACCGCTCATTTCTCGAGAACTTGCTCGCTACTCTCTACGTCTGGGCGTTTGCCCTCGCCGTGTCGACTTTCATCAGCGTGCCTTTGGCGATCGCGCTCGGCTCTTCCGACATCGCGTTCAGGATCGCTTGCCCGATCATCGACCTGATACGACCAATTCCGTCGGTTTGCCTGATTCCATTGGCGGTCATCGTCTGGGGCCAAGGACTGTTCACGAAGATATTTCTCGTCACCTACGCCATGACCTGGCCGATCCTCTACAACGGCATCTATGGTGTGCATGACGTCGATCCGGTCACCATTCAGTCGGCGCGATGCTTCGGGCTCCGCCGCGCGGCGGTCCTGCGTCATGTGAGCCTGCCTAGTGCCGCGCCCTTCATGTTCACCGGTTTTCGCGTGGCGGCGACTGTCGGGCTGATCGTCCTGATTGGTGTCGAATTGCTCACCGGCCTCGACAAGGGGATCGGCGCCTTCATCCTCCATAATTCCGTCACCGGCGGCCAGGCCGAATCGGTATTCGCTGCCGCGGCCATTGCGGGATTTCTCGGTCTAGCGATCAATCTCGGACTTGAGGCCGTCGACCGCCGCGCGTTTCTTTGGAGCCGGGTGGATCGCTACGAATGAGCACAAGCTTGTTCAAGCCCAGCCTTTCGAATCTTCCCCGCCGGTGGTGGATGGCTCCCGGCGCGTCCGACCTCTTCGTCGGTCTCGGCCCAGTTCTCGCTCTTCTCTTCGTGTGGGAGGCCGCGGCGCAGGCCGAACATTCCCTGTTCTTTCCTCCGCCCACGGCCGTGTTCGTACGTGTGTACCAGCTCTGGCTGACGGGGCCTGCAGATCACTTGTTTCTTACCGATGCCGCCTTTCGCGACGTCATTCCGAGCATCGGGCGGATGCTGGCAGGTTGGTGCGCCGCCCTCGGTATCGGCATCTTATGCGGCACCGTCATCGGGCGTTCGCGCGTGATTTCGGATTTGCTCACGCCCGGCATCGAGTTCGTCCGCGCAGTTCCGAGCCCGGCGCTCATCCCGGTATTTCTGATCTTGCTTGGCACGGAAACCACGATGCGTGTGACGTTGATCGCTTTCGGATCGGTGTGGCCGATCCTCCTGAACACTATTGATGGGGTAGCCCGGATCGAGCCGCGGCTGTTGGACACGGCACGGATCTTCGACTTCCCGCGCTCTGCAACAATATTCCGCGTTGTGCTTCCCTTCGCCGCCCCGAAGATTTGTGCCGGCGCACGCATTGCGACATCGACGGCGGTCATCCTGATGGTCGTCAGCGAGCTGGTCGCTAGTGCCGATGGCATCGGTCACCATATTGTAGACGCTCAGCAGCTGTTTCTCATGACGGACATGTGGGCCGGCATCGTTCTTCTGGCTGGGATCGGCTTTACGTTGAACCTGATCTTTTCCGCCTTCGAACGCCGGATGTTGCGCTGGCATTTCGCTGCGCGCGGACGCGCGGAGCGCCAATGATGTCCGACAAAGAGCTGCTCGCAGTCTGCGACCTGAGCCACCAGTATGGCCCGGGGCAAATCGTGATCGCGAGTCTGAACTTCGAGGTAAAAAGGGGCGAGTTCCTGTCAATTGTCGGTCCCTCCGGCTGCGGTAAGACGACCTTGTTGCGATCGGTCGCAGGGCTGCAAAAGTATACCGGCGGCGAGATCCGCTTCGAGCACAAGGTAGTCCGCGACGTTCCGAAGGGCCTCGCGATGGTGTTCCAGGACTACAGCCGCTCGCTGATGCCCTGGTCGACAATTTGGGCCAACGTGGAGCTGCCACTCAAATACAAGGTCGGCCTCACTGCGGCGGACCGACAGCGAATCGTCACCGAAAGTCTCCGAGCTGTCGGGCTTCGCCACGTGGGAGATAAATATCCTTGGCAATTGTCGGGCGGCATGCAGCAACGCATTGCTATCGCCCGCGCCCTTGCCTATCAGCCTCGGCTTCTTTTGATGGACGAGCCCTTCGCATCGGTCGATGCGCAGATGCGGGCCGACCTCGAAGATCTTGTGGCGCGAGTCCGATACGAATTCGACATCACCGTTCTGCTTGTCACCCATGACATTGACGAGGCGGTCTATCTTGCGGACCGGATCATTGTCCTGTCCGTATCTCCGAGCTCAATTCTCGCGGAAATCAAGGTCACACTGCCGAAGGAACGCAACCAGATTGCGACGAGAGCCTCAGCCGATTTTGTCGCCATACGGACCAGGGTCAGCGAGCTGATCTATCGCTCGCGGGGTGCTGCGGCTGTGCAGCCCGACGTGGAAAACTGAATGCAAATTCGGGAAACACGAAATGCCTGCAAAAGCTGACCTGATCGACATGACCACCGCTTCCCGCCAGAAGCCGGACACCGATCCCATTCAGGAGCGCCGCGAGCAAGTCGGCTTTCTGTTGCGCAAGGCCTATCAGCGCAACATGGCGATTTGGCAGGCCAACTCGATCGACCCGCAACTTACCTCAGTTCAAGCCGCCGTCCTGTCGGCGCTGTGGGACATCGGCCCATGCTCGCTGACTGAGCTCGGCCGTCAAGCCGCCATGGACCCTGCGACGACACGCGGAGTCGTCGATCGTCTGCGCGAGCGGAAAATGATCTCGCTGATGAACGACGTTGATGACGCGCGCAAGGTCATCGTTCGGCTTCGCCCCTCTGGTCGCAAGCTCATCGCCAGCATGCGAACGGCATTACGGCGAATCTCTGAGCTAACGATGGCTCGACTCAACCCCGCCGAACGTATCGCGCTGGTTTTTCTATTGAAAAAGGTCGCCTTTGGCGAAGACGAGCTCGACCCGACATGAGGCGCTGCGCCGGCACCGGTCTTGGGCATCGCGCGTTGACTAAAGGCTTGACCCCACTGAGTCGATGGTAAGCCGGCATCAAGGCCGAGTAGCCTGTGATCCTCACCCTCTCTTCTGCGCCTTGATCTCGTTGAACTTGGCGAGCGCGCGCTCGAATTTCTCGTTGAACAGCCACATGGCGTCGAGAATCTCGCGGAAGTTGGCCGATGTCCTCGCCCGGTCCGACTTCCCGTAGGTGAACATGCTGTTGTTGCGCAAGTATCCCATGATGGTCGGATCGGAGACCCGATAGGCGAGGAGATTGCCCGACGCCAGCGCGGCCTTGGTCGGAGCCGGAACGATCTGGATCAGCTCGAACAGCTTCATCTGGTCGATCGGGTTGGGCAGCACCTTCGCGATCTTGGGGATCTGCGGGAAGAGCTCCGCATGCGCGTTGGCGAGCCCGTTTCTCACGCCGGTCCAGTGATTGTAGCGCTGGTCCGCGCCGCCGACCCGCGCCTCCTCCTTGTTGTCGCGCGCGATCAGCGCGGGATCGAACGCTGCGATCGACCGCTTGAGCGCGCCCCACTTCTTCTGGCCGTTCTGGTCCTCGGACACACCGGTCTGGAAGCTGCCCTTGTATTTGTTCGAGCGCGCATTGCCCATGTTCTGGTTGCCGTTGGTTTCGGCAAAGAACATGCCCAGGCTGATGCGGCCGGCGATCTCGGCATTGGCCGCATCGAGGCCTTTGGCCCGCGCGATGGCCGTTCCGAGGGCGACGACGTCATCGAACGGCGTGTCCGAATCCTGCGCGCTCGCGGGCGGCGGCTGCATGACCTTGAAGATATTCGCGTACTCGTCGAGCAGCGGCTCGTTGTCGGCATCGAAATAGGCCGGCGGGATCTTGAACTTGTTGGGTCTCCCGATCTTGGCCGGAAATGCGTCGGTGAGGTCTTTGTAGGTGCTCATCATATTGTTGCGGGCAAGATAGAGCGCCTGCCCCGGCACGCTCGGCAGCGGTTGTCGCGATTCGATCTGGGCACGCCGTTGGCTGAGGACTGCTTTGAAGGCGCTGACGGCATTGTCGTACGCAGCTTGCAGGTCCGATGTCGTGGACGCGGCCGGCTGTCCAAGTGCTGGGAGACTGGAGGCGAGATGGCCACAGACCGCGGCAACGAGAAGCACGAATGCGGGAGCGGCCACACGCGGGATTGCAGGTGCCTTCGAGGCCAACGAGTGGATGATGCGTCGTGTGAGAGCAAGCTGCATGGCGGCCACGTTATAGCTTTGGAGGACAATGAGCTGCCGGACGCTGCACGCGCCGCGCGGCGGGGCTCAGGCCGCCTGCGGCAGGCGGCGCACGCTCGACACCTCGGCGCCGGTCGCGCGAATGCGGTCCATCGTCTCCGCGGCATTCTCGTAGGCCACCGCCATGTGGCGGGTGGCGTTGGCATGCACGAACGTCGTCTCGTCGCGCGCGATGGCCATGTGGCCCTTCCAGAACACCAGATCGCCGCGCCGCAACGATCCGCCCTCGGACGGGCGCGCAACCGCGCTGCCCAGCGCGCGCTCCTGCATGTCGGTGTCGCGCGGACACGGGATGCCGCAGGCCAGCAGCGCCAGCTGCGACAAGCCGGAGCAGTCGATGCCGATGCTGGACTTGCCGCCCCACAGATAGGGGGTGCCCAGGAACCGCTCCGCCACCGCGACGAAGTCGGCCTCCTTGGTGTCGACTGGCGCAATATGGAGGACAGGCACGTGGCTGCCGCTGGCGGTGATCGCGAACGGCCCGTCGATGCGCGCGATGGCGAGCTGGCTGCCGAACGACAGGGTCTCCAGCGGCGGAAGCTTGATAGAGGGGCCGGGGAACGCGAACGTGCGCAGCGCCGTGACCTTGTGGGTCGCCGCCGGCCCCGGCGCGGTGAGCGCGCTCGCCGGCAGGTAGCCGACATAGCCGTCGCCCGCGAGCTGGCCCCACGCCCAGCCGTCCTGACTGATGTCGTAGACCGTGATCCGCTCGCCTTTCAGGGCTTCGGTTTGCAGCTCCGCCGCGTTTGAGGGTGCCCCGCGCACCGGCGCCAACGCGGCGCCGATCTCGTAAGGCTTGCCCTCGACGAAACGCTCGGCCTCGACGACGCCGGCGAGATGCTTGGCCGCGAGGTCCTTGCGCATCGGCGTGATGCGCGGGTCAAGCCTGTTGCCCGCCGCTGTCGGCTGCTGCGCGCGCGCGGCGAGCGGCAAAGCGAAAGCGCCGCCCAACAGCGCCAAAAGCTCGCGTCGTTTCATCCGGTCCTCGCGCGCACCCTACGCCCGCGGCGGGCGGCGCCGCTCGTGGAACCAGGCACGGTACTGCGTCATCTTGGCGTGCTGCGCCGCCGGCGCCCGTCGCTTGCAGGTCGCGGCCTCCTCGCTCCTCTCCGACGCGCCCCAGCGCAGCTCGACGCAGTCGTTGACGTTGTACGCCATCTCGAGATCGGTCGAGCGGTCGACCACGTCCTTGAGCGCGAGCGTCCACTGCGAGCCGTCGGTGCGCGGATAGGAGAACTTGCGCGACGCAAGCTCCGACGCCAGCACGCTCTGCAGCTCGGCCTTCACGTCGGCGACGCTCTTGCCGCGCGGCATGGCGTAGCGCTCGGGCCGCCGCGCGACGCGCTCGGGGAAGGTGCGCACCACGTCGAGCGCGATCAAGAGCCGCAGGTCGCGCGAGGGGGTCGCGAAGTCCTCCCAGGCGCCCGACGTCTCGAAGATCGCTGGACCGTCCGGCATGGTGGCGTCTTTGCCGGCGAGCTGGAACTTGCGCCCGTTCTCGACCGAGATAACGCGCGCGTGCACCTGCTCGTCGAGCGAGGCGATCGCATCCTTCATCGCGAGCATGGGATCGAGCGGCGCCGGCGACAACACGTCGTCCATGCGATCGTAGAAATCCTCCATCGAGAGCTGGCCCTGGTCGAGCGAGAAGTCGGCGTATTGCGGGTTCTTCGCGATCTCGTTGTTGGTCAGCCGCCGCAGGCCGCCGTTGCTGTCACGCACGATCGGGCGGAAGCGCTTGAAGCCGGGGCCGCCGAGCGCGGGATTCTGCGCGAACAGGAAGTTGCCGCGCCAGAACCGCTTGCGCGACACCGTCCCGTCGGGTTGCGCATCGACGGCGAAGAAGATGCCGGCCTCGCCGCCCGTCTGCGGTATGCGCTTGGCGAGCACCAGGAGGTGGCCGTAGGGATCGGCGTAGGTCGTGCCCGGCCGCAGCGTCTCCTGGCTGAGCGGCACCGGATAATAGTCGGTGTTGTCGTCGTT
>Ga0066903_100006343_pt1 | contig 10485 bp, 10 predicted proteins | sample PanSoiMetaGPlot1_FD_67491 | JGI IMG/M metagenome (GOLD analysis project Ga0066903, IMG submission 67491) | Tropical forest soil microbial communities from Panama analyzed to predict greenhouse gas emissions - Panama Soil - Plot 1 (version 2) | ecosystem: Environmental > Terrestrial > Soil >...
CCGAGCACGCTGAGGCGGCGGCGAACAGCAGGAGGAGCGCGAACGACGCGCGCCGAGACACGCCGGGCCGTACCCGGCCTCCCGATCGAGCCATGCAGCCGCGAGGCTAACGCGAACCGGCGCCTCGGCGCCGGTTCGCGCTCGCCCCGGGCGCTACTCCTCGCCCTTGGCGGCCATCTCCTGGCCGCGCTGGGCCAGCTCCTCGACGACGGCCGGGTCGGCCAGCGTCGTGGTGTCGCCCAGGGCGCGGTTCTCGGCCACGTCCCTGAGCAGGCGGCGCATGATCTTGCCCGAACGGGTCTTGGGCAGGTCGCCGGTGAACACGATGTTGGCCGGCGCCGCGAACCGGCCGATCTTGCGGCCGACGTGGTCGCGCAGCTCGCGCAGGTGCTCGGGCGTTCCTTCCTGGCCGCCCTTGAGCGTGACGTAGGCGACGATGGCCTGGCCGGTCGTCGCGTCGTTGCGGCCGCACACCGCGGCCTCGGCCACGCTGGGATGGTCGACCAGCGCCGACTCGACCTCGATCGTCGAGATGCGGTGGCCGGAGACGTTCATCACGTCGTCGACCCGGCCCAGCAGCCAGAAGTCGCCGTCCTCGTCGACGCGGGCGCCGTCGCCCGCGAAGTAGCTGCCCTCGAACCGGCTCCAGTACGTCTGCACGTACCGGTCGTGATCGCGGTAGAGGCCCCGGAGCATCCCCGGCCACGGCCGCTTGAGGACGAGGTAGCCGGCGCCGCCGGGGCCCACCACCTCTCCGCGGTCGTTGTAGACGGCGGCCTCGACGCCCGGGAACGGCTTCGTCGCCGACCCCGGCTTGAGCGTGGTCAGGCCCGGGAGCGCGGTGATCATGATCTGCCCCGTCTCGGTCTGCCACCAGGTGTCGACGACCGGGATCCGGTTGCCGCCGATGTGCTCGCGGTACCAGACCCACGCCTCCGGGTTGATCGGCTCGCCGACCGAGCCGAGCAGCCGGAGCGAGCTCAGGTCGTGCCGCTGCGCGAACTCCGGCCCCCACTTCATGTGGGTGCGGATCGCGGTGGGCGACGTGTACAGGATGTCGACCTTGTACCGCTCGATGATGTCCCACCAGCGGTCCCTGCCCGGGAAGTCCGGCGTGCCCTCGTAGATGACGCCGGTCGTCCCGTTGCACAGCGGGCCGTACACGATGTAGCTGTGCCCGGTGACCCAGCCGATGTCGGCCGCGCACCAGTACACGGAGTCGGGCTTGACGTCGAAGATGTAGTGGTGCGTCGTGGCGGTCCCGACCAGGTACCCGCCCGTCGTGTGAACGATCGCCTTGGGCTTGGCGGTGGTGCCGCTGGAGTACAGGAGGTACAGCAGGTCCTCCGAGTCCATCTCCTCGCACGGGCAGCTGGCCGGGTCGTCGGAGACGTCGGCCGTCAGCTCGTGCATCCAGACGTCGCGCCCATCCTGCATGGCGACGTCGCCGCCGGTCCGCCTGGCGACGACGCAGTGCTCCACGGTCGGCGACTGCGCCATGGCGTCGTCGGATGTGCGCTTGAGCGGGACGCGGTTGCCCCGCCGCCAGCCCTCGTCCTGCGTGATCAGGACCTTGCACTCCATGTCGTTGAGGCGGCCCTGGAGGGAGTCGGCGCTGAAGCCGCCGAACACGACGGTGTGCGGGGCGCCGAGCCGCGTGCAGGCCAGCATGGCCACCGGCAGCTCGGGGATCATGCCCATGTAGATGCCGACGGGGGTGCCCTTCTTCACCCCGAGCTTCTTCAGCCCGTTGGCGAAGCTGACCACCTCCCGCTGCAGCTCGGCGAACGTGATCGCCCGCCGCTCGTCGGCCGGCTCGGCCTCCCAGTGGTAGGCGACCTTGTCGCCGCTGCCGCCCTCGACGTGGCGGTCGACGCAGTTGTAGCAGACGTTCAGGCGCCCGCCCAGGTACCACTTGGCATAGGGCAGGTTCCACTCCAGGACCTGGTCGAAGGGCTTGAACCAGGTGACCCGCTGCTCGGCCTCGGCCCGCCAGAAGCCCTCGAAGTCCTCGGCGCGCTCGTAGATGTCGGGCTGCGCGTTGGCCTGGGCGGTGAACTCCGGCGGCGGTGGGTAGCGGCGCTCTTCCAGGAAGAGCGTTTCGATCGCGTGCCCTTCGGTCGGTTCGGATGACATAGGCGAACTCCTGCTGGTCGATTCCGTACGCGGGCTAGCCTACGCCTCCACCGGACTGGCGGGGGACGCGGACGCCCCCTCGGTCCACAGCGGACCGCCAACCGGGAGCACGGGTCGCGCCGACATGCCGTTGATCACGCCGGCCGCGGACGCGTACCAGGCGACCAGGGCCGTCAGGAGCCCGACGTAGCCGCCGACCGCGACCAGGCCGCTGCCGGCCGCGTTGCCGGAGAAGTTGCCGAGGAACAGCAGGATCTCGGTGATCTCCAGGGTCAGGAACACGGCGAACACCGCCATGTTGATGCGCGCGCTCCAGATCAGCATGTACGTGTTGAAGATCGCGAACGCGAGCAGGATCCAGCCCAGGGACTGCGTGACGTCCTTGCCGGCGACCTTGCCGAACAGGATCAGGACGACGAAGCCGGCCAGGCCCATCCAGAACCCGCCGTACGTCGAGAACGCGGTCGCGCCGAACACGTTGCGGTTGCGGAACTCCCACATGCCTGCGACGAACTGCGCGAGGCCGCCGTAGAAGATCGCGTATCCGAAGAACGCGAGCAGGGGCGCCGTGGTGGCCCCGAACGCGTTGTGCGCGCTGAGCACGAACGTCGTCAGCGCGAAGGCGCCCAGCCCGAGCGGAGCGGGATCGGCGACCGGAAGCGCGGGTCGCTCTGCTGCCATGGTGCTTTCTCCTCCCTGTCGTGTGGGTTGACGAGCGGGCCCGCCCCCGCCCGTTCCCCCGGGGCGGGCCCGTGATCCAGTGATACGCCCGGACTTCCTCGTGCGATAGGCACGTGCGCCGAGCGGTCGTGAACGCGCGCCGAACGGTCGGTGCGTGGCGCCGAGCGGCGTGACCGCGCCGGCCGGCGGCCGGCGCCGGCTCCCGGACCGGTTGCCGAGTTCGCGCCGTTGCGGAATCATCAGCAGCACATGAGCGTTCTGGCCGCGCTCGCCGCGCAGGCCGCGATCACCGGCCTGGCGGCGGTGTTCGTCTACCTGCTGCTCCGGCGCCAGCGCCGCGGCTTCGGCACGCTGGAGGAGCGGGCCACGCTGCGCACCCTGGCGTTCGCGACGTCGACGCTGCGCAGCCTCCGCGGCGGGCTGAGCGCGGCCAGCGCCGGCCGGGTGCTGTCGGAGGTCGCCGAGCAGGCCGGCGCGGCCGCCGTCGCCCTCTACGACGCCGACGGCCTGCTCGGCTTCCACGCGGTCCTGGCCGGCCCGGCCGAGAGCCACCGCCTGCACGTCGGCGTGGAGGCGCCCGCCGTCCTCGAGGCGCTGGCCGGCGGCCGGCTGCGGCTGGTCCACCTCCATCCCCGCCGGCCGGTGCCGTTCCTCCCCCACCCCGGCGTGGCGGCGCCCGGGGCGGCGCGGGACCCGGACCCGGGACGGTCCTGCGAGCTCCGCTCGGGCGTGGTGGCGCCCCTCGTGGTCGGCGACCGGCCGGTCGCCGCCCTGGTCACGTACCACGTCCAGACGCCGGGTCCGGCCGCGCTCCGGATCGCGTCCGACCTGGCCGAGCTGCTGGCCACCCAGCTCCGGCTGCAGGAGGCGGAGCAGCAGCGGGTGGCGCTGGCGCGGAGCGAGCTGCGGGCGCTCCGCGCGCAGATCTCGCCCCACTTCATCTACAACATCCTCAACACGATCGCCGCCTTCATCCGCACCGACCCCGACCGCGCCAGGGAGCTGGTCCTGGAGTTCGCGGACTTCACCCGGCGCGCCTTCCGGGGCCCGCAGGGGGAGTTCACGACGCTGGCCGACGAGCTGATCTACGTGCGCCAGTACCTGCAGCTGGAGCAGGCCCGGCTGGGCGATCGGCTGCGCATCCGGCTCAACGTGGAGCCGGAGGTGCTGAACGCGACCGTGCCCACGCTGCTGGTCCAACCGCTGGTCGAGAACGCCGTCAAGCACGGCGTGGAGACCGCGCGCGACGGCGGCACGGTGACCGTCCGCGTGGAGGACCAGGACGACGAGTGCCTGATCGTCGTCCACGACGACGGGCCCGGGTTCGAGGCCGCCGCCGCGGCCCTGGAGAGGGGCGCGCTGGCCAACATCGACCGCCGCCTGCGCCAGGTGTTCGGGGCGGCGTACGGCCTGGACATCGAGTCCCGGGCCGGCGCCGGCACGACCGTCCAGGTCCGGGTGCCCAAGTACCGGCCCGGGGTGCGCGCGTCGTGACCGAGCGCATGCACGTGCTGGTGGTCGACGACGAGGCGCCCGCCCGCGACGAGCTCGCGTTCCTGCTCCAGCAGCAGGAGCTGGTCGGCCGCGTGACGCAGGCGCCGGGCGCCACGGCGTGCCTGGAGCTGCTCGCACGCGGCGGATTCGACGCGGTGTTCCTGGACGTGCGCATGCCCCACCTGGACGGGCTGGAGCTCGGCCGGCTGATCGCGCAGATGGCCCGGCCGCCGCAGGTCGTGTTCGTGACCGCGTACGAGGACCACGCCGTGGAGGCGTTCGGCCTGGCCGCCGTCGACTACCTGCTGAAGCCGGTCCGGCCCGAGCGGCTGGGGGTGACGATGGGCCGGCTGGCGCGGGCGCGGGCGCGGGTCGGCGCCTCGGCCGAGCAGGCGCAGGCCGGCGCGTCCCCGCTCGGCGACCGGATCGCCGTCAGCGCGCGGGGCCGCATCCGCCTGCTGCCGGCCGCCGAGGTGCTGGTCGCGATCGCGGACGGCGAGGGCGTGACGGTGCGCACGGCGGAGGGGCGCTACCACGTCCGCCAGACGCTGCACGAGCTGGAGGAGCGGCTGGAGCGGCACGGCTTCCTGCGCGTGCACCGCGCCTACCTGGTCAACCTGAACCACGTGTCCAGCATCGACAGCTTCTTCAACGGCACGTACCTGCTCAAGGTGGCCGGCCTGCCCGACCTGACCGTCCCGGTCTCGCGCCGCCACGCCGCCGACCTGCGCGCGGCGATCAAGCTGTAGCGATGGCGGTTCACCGGCGCGTTCCGGGCGGCGAGCTGCGCGACCTCGAGGAGCAGACGCCGGTCGGCGAGATCTTCCTGGGCGCCCTGATGCGGCGCCAGCTCGCGCTCAGCCTGCGCGTGGCGCTCACGCTGGTCGCCGTGCTGGGCGCGCAGCCGCTGCTGGCCTGGCTGTGGCCGGGGTACGGGCGGCTCCAGGTGTTCGGCATCCCGCTGCCCTGGGTGGTGCTGGGCGCCGCCTCCTACCCGTTCATGATCGCGCTCGGCCTGTACTACGTCCGCCACGCGGAGCGCATCGACGACGAGTTCAGCGAGCTGCTGGAGCCGTGACGTCGCCGGCCGCCGTGCTCGGGCTGGTGGCCATGCTCGTGGCGACGGTGGCGGTCGGGGTGTTCGCGAGGCGCTTCGCCCACACCACGTCGGACTTCCTGGTCGCGGCCCGGGCGGTGCGGCCGGCCGCCAACGCCGCCGCCATCAGCGGCGAGTACCTGAGCGCCGCCTCGTTCCTGGGCATCGCCGGCCTGGTGATGAAGTACGGGTACGACGTGCTCTGGTACCCGGTCGGCTACGCGGCCGGCTACCTGGTGCTGCTGGTCTTCATCGCCGGCCCGCTGCGCCGGTTCGGGGCATACACGATCCCCGACTTCGCCGAGGGCCGCTTCAACAGCCCCGTCTTCCGGCGGCTGGCGGTCGGGCTGGTCATCGTCGTCGGCCTGTTCTACACGCTGCCGCAGATGAAGGCGGCCGGCATCACGCTGGCCAGCGCGGCCGGGGTGCCGTACGCGGCCGGGGTCGGGGTCACCGCCGTCGTGGTGGTGACCATCGTCGCCGCCGGCGGCATGCGGGGCGTGACGCTGGTCCAGGCCATGCAGTTCGCGGTCAAGCTCTTCGCGATCACCGTGCCGGTGTTCGTGCTGCTGGTCGACTTCGGCAGCCCGAGCGGGGCGTTCACCGCGGTCGCCGGGGCGCAGACGGCCAGCCCGCCGGGGCCGGTGACCGTGCCGGTCGCGGCCGGCGACGAGTGGCAGGTCGCGCAGCCGGTGACGGTCCAGCTCGACCACCGGACGACGGTGCGCCTGCTGCCGGGCGCCGTCCCGCGGGCCTCCTACGTGGGGGTGCCGCAGCCGCTGCCGCCGCTGACGGGCGGGACCGTCACGGCGCTGGCCTCGGGCGACCGGCTGCCGGCCGGCCAGGTTCGCTGGGAGCAGACGGCGCGGGTCGGCCTGCCCGCCGGGGCGCCGGTGCCGTACGGCGCCCAGACGCCGCTCAGCCCCACGTCGAGCTGGCTCCAGCCGTTCGGTCCGCTCGCCGGCGGCAGCGGCCAGCCCCTGCTGTTCACGTACTCGCTGATCGTCGCCATCCTCTGCGGGACGATGGGCCTGCCCCACATCCTGGTCCGCTTCTACACCAACCCCGACGCGCGCTCGGCCCGCCGGACGGCCTGGCTGGTGCTGGTGCTGGTCGGCCTCTTCTACCTCTGGCCGCCGCTGTACGGGGTGATCGGCCGGCTGCGCGCCCCCGAGCTGTACACCGGCGACCTGACCGACTCCGTCGTGCTGCTGCTGCCCCGCCAGGTCGCCCCGCACCTGATCGGCGACACGCTGTCGGCGATCACGGCGGCGGGCGCGTTCGCCGCGTTCACGGCCACGCTGAGCGGCCTGCTGATCTCCCTGGCCGGCGCGCTCGGCCACGACATCTACGGCAGGTGGCTGCGCCCGGACGCGTCGGGGCCGGCCCGCAGCCGCGCGTTCCGGGCCAGCGCCCTGGGCGCCGGCGCGGCGGCGGCGCTGCTCGGCCTGCTGGTCGAGAACTTCGACATCAGCGTCCTGGTGGGCTGGGCGTTCGCGATCGCGGCCAGCTCGTTCTTCCCCCTGCTGGTGCTCGGCATCTGGTGGCGCGGGCTGACGACCGCCGGCGCCGCGCTGGGCACCGCCGTCGGCGGCGTGGCGGCGACGCTGGCGATCGTGACGACGATGCTGGCGGCGGCGTCGCCGGAGCTCAGCGCGCTGCTGATCAGGAGCTCGGGGCTGGCGGTCGTGCTGGCGCAGCCCGCGATCGTGACGATCCCGCTCGCCTTCGCGGTGATGGTCCTGGTGTCGCGGGCGGCGCCGCGGACGCCGGCCGGCGTGGCGGCGAAGCTGGTCCAGCTCCACATCCCCGACCGCCTGGGCCTCCGCCGAGACTACATCCCCGACTGACCAAAACCCCTCCCCCCTCCCCGGGGCCCCCGCGAAATCGCGGTGGCGGGGTGCGGATTTCGTGGGGTGGGTCGCGGGGGAGGAGGCCGAAGGCCGGAGGGGGGCGCTCCAGGCCTATCCGCTCAGGTACTCCCCGATCCGTTCCAGCCCCGTGCGCAGGTCGGCCTCGGCCTGGGTGTACGCCAGGCGCAGGAAGCCCGCGCCGGCCGGGCCGAACGCCGTGCCCGGCAGCAGCGCCACCCCCGCCTGCTCCAGCAGCTCCTCGGCCAGCTCGCGCTCGTTCCGGCCCGTGCCCTCGATGTTGGGGAACACGTAGAACGCGCCCTGCGGCGTCTCGCAGCGCACCCCGGGGATCGCGTTGAGGCCGGCCACGACCAGGTCGCGCCTGGCCCGGAACTGCTCGACCATCCGGCGGACCGCCGCGTCCGACTCCGGCGACTCGAACGCCTCGATCATGGCCATCTGCGAGAACGCCGCCGCGCACGAGGAGGAGTTGATCATCAGCGCCTCCATGCGCCGCGTCAGCTCCCGGGGCGCCACGCTGTAGCCGAGCCGCCACCCGCACATCGCGTACGCCTTGGACATCCCGTCCATCAGCACCGTCCGCTCGCGCATGCCGGGCTCCGACAGCACGGAGAAGTGCTCGGGGCCGTAGATGATCTGCGAGTAGATCTCGTCCGAGATGACCAGCAGGTCGTGCTCGATGGCCAGCGCGGCGATGGCGCGCACGTCCTCGCGCGTCAGCACGCCGCCGGTCGGGTTCTGGGGCGAGTTCAGGATCAGCAGCCGCGTGCGAGGCGTGACCAGCGCGGCCAGCTCGTCCAGGTCCATCCGGAAGCCCCGCTCCTCGCGCAGCCGCACGGGCACCGGTGACGCGCCCACGAAGTTGACCAGCGACGAGTAGATCGGATAGCCGGGATCCGGGTAGATCACCTCGTCGCCCGGCTCCACGCACGCCAGCAGCACGAACAGCAGGACGTTCTTGGAGCCCGGCGTCAGCACCACCTCGTCGCCCGCCGCCTCGATGCCCAGGCGGTCGGAGACGAACCGGGCGACGGCCTCCCGCGCCTCCATGATCCCGCCCGCCGGCGTGTAGTGCGTGTACCCGGCGTGCATGGCCGCCACCGCCGCCTCGGTGATGTTGTCCGGCGTGGCGAAGTCCGGCTCCCCGATCTCCAGGTGGACGACGTGCCGGCCCTCGGCCTCCAGGCGGCGCGCCCTGGCGAGCACCTCGAAGGCGCCCTCGGTGCCCAGACGGTCCATGCGCTCGGCGAAGCGAATCCCCATCGCCTCAGTGAACCCCCACCAGCGCGCCGCCGTCCACGCCGATCGTCTGGCCGGTGATGTATCCCGCCTGCCGGGAGCACAGGAACGCGCAGGCCGCGCCGAACTCGTCGGGGTCGCCCACCCGGCCGGCCGGGATGGTGCTGGCCAGGTCGTCCAGGTTGCCCGAGTAGAGCTGGTGGATGCGGTCGGTCAGGATCGAGCCGGGGGCGAGGTTGTTGACGGTGACGCCGTCCTTCGCGACCTCGCGGGACAGCGTCTTGGCCATCGCCGTCACCGCCGAGCGGAACGCGTTGGAGAGCAGGATGTTCGCGATCGGCTGGCGGACGGAGATGGACGTGATGTTGACGATGCGGCCGCGGCCCGACTCTTTGAGCAGGGGCAGCGCCGCCTTCGACAGCCGGACGGTGCTCATCAGCGTCAGCTGGTAGCCGACGTCCCACCGGTCGACGGGCGTCGACTCGAACGTCCCGGGCGGCGGTCCGCCGGCGTTGCAGACGAGGACGTCCAGGCCGCCCAGCGCCGCGGTCGCGGCCTCCACCGCGCGCTCCGGGGCGCCCGGCTGCGACAGGTCGAGCGCCAGGTGCCCGGCGGCGCCGATGTCGCGGGCGGTCGCCGCGAGCACGTCCTCCGAGCGGGAGACGATGAAGACCCGCGCGCCCTCGGCGGCCAGCGCCGCCGCGCACGCCCGGCCGAGCCCCTTGCTGGCGGCCGTCACCAGCGCCCTCGTGTCCTGCAGTCCGAGATCCATCGCCGGTTAGGGTACTGGGGTCACCCGCGGACCCAGCTCAGCACCACCAGCACCACGGTGGCGACGCCGAGCAGCCCGTGGCCCAGCACCATCACCGTGGGCAGCCTCGATTCCGCCGGCGCCCCGATCTGCATGCGCGTGGCCAGGCGGGCGCGCCGGCTGCCCAGCCAGCGCACGAACATGCTGGCGCCCAGCAGCGCGACCACCAGCAGCGCCCCCAGCGCCGCGTATGCCAGCCCCTCCTCGGCCGCGATCAGGGCGCCCGTCCAGGCGACGAGCCCGCCCACCGCCAGCGCCACGTGCGCGACGACGAGCGAGCGCGGGATGTATGGCGGGGGGCGGCCGTACGACGGCCGGCGCCGGCGGCGCAGCGGCCGCGTCGAGCTGCGGGCCGTCCACAGGAGCACCAGCGCCGCGCCGAAGGCGGCGGTCAGCAGCCAGGAGATCAGAGCGGCAACGCCGATGTTCACCACCTCACCTTCGCGGCCACCAGACGCGCCTCGAGTCGCCCGGCCGGCGTGATGCAGGCTATCACGGGGTCAAGTCGGGTAGGCTGCGCCAGTACGCACTCGCGCAAGGAGGTTCGATGCGCCAACTGAGGCTCGCCATCCTCGCCGGGATCGGCATCCTGGCGCTCTGCGGCGTCGCGATTGCCGTGGCGCTGTCCGACTACGTGTCTCACCCTGCCGTGGCGGTGGCCCACGTGCCTCCGGTCGTCGGCCCCGGCGCCCCCGACCCGGTGAACACCGCGCAGGCCGAGGCGCCGCCGCCGATGCCTCAGACGCCGGTCACCGCGGTGCCGGTCGAGCAGGCCCCGGCCGCCCAGGCACAGCGCCAGGCGCCCGTCGCCCAGCAGAACCAGGACGCGCTGGCCAGGCTCCTGCAGGAGCTGCAGCGCCGCCACCGCCCGCCGCACTGACGTCCGCCGAGCGCGTCAGCCGCCCTGAGTCGTCGCGTACCAATCGGTGACGTACTCGAAGCGGTCGATCGGCTCGATGACCGGGTTCATGTGGACGCCCCTGACGCGGTGGCTGACCACGTACGCGTAGTGGGGCTCGAACAGGAAGATCGCGGGCGCGGCGTCCGACATCAGGTCCTGGAAGTCGGCGTAGAACGGCTTGCGTGACGTCTGGTCGGTCTTGGAGACGCCGTCCTCCAGGTCCTTGTCGATCAGGGCCTGCTTGGGCAGCCGG
>Ga0066903_100006344_pt1 | contig 10485 bp, 7 predicted proteins | sample PanSoiMetaGPlot1_FD_67491 | JGI IMG/M metagenome (GOLD analysis project Ga0066903, IMG submission 67491) | Tropical forest soil microbial communities from Panama analyzed to predict greenhouse gas emissions - Panama Soil - Plot 1 (version 2) | ecosystem: Environmental > Terrestrial > Soil >...
GTAATAAGGAGCCGCCCAGTACGCGCCCTCATACGGGGGTCGCGTCCAGTAGCCGTTGTGCCAGGCCCAGCGTCCACCCATTGGATACCAGTAGCCTTCGACCCATTCGTAATCGGGGCCGGGCTGGCCTGGGACCCGATACACCCGAGGCGGCGGGGGTTGGCCGATGCTGATACCGAAACTCACCTGAGCGTTGGCGAGGGCAGCTGGCGCGCACAAGAAAGTCGTGATGACGATTGTTTGCAACAGTTTTCTCATGCAGTCCAGGCTGTGCAAATGGAACGCCAGAATTGCGGAGCCTCGCGCTGACACGATTCAGAGGCATTTGGTTTGTCTTTCGCCTGGAAACATCGATGGTGAAAGTGAAACGCATCGTTTTCCTACGCATCCTGTGAGCACCTCATGGAAGTTGCCGACACCATCTAGCCTTTGACTGGTTCGCGGCCGGTCGGTCTGTTGTCGCAGGCCGGGATCGCAACTCTCTTTTGTCGTTTGGGGGGCGGAGGCGACGCTGATGGATCTTGTCGAACAAGGTATGTTACCTTGCTCACCAAGGTAATCACGCAGTGGAATACGACCGCGAATTTCTCACGGGCACGGTCGGCGTTCTTCTCTTGAGTCTGTTGAATGAGCGGGAGATGTACGGATACGAGTTGCTCCGCGAAGCCGAGCGGCGCAGTTCGAACGCCTTTCTTCTGAAAGAAGGGACGCTGTACCCGGCATTGCATCAGATGGAACGCTCGGGGCTGCTGAAAGCCCGCTGGCGCAACAGCGAGGCCGGCCGAGCGCGCAAGTACTACAGTCTCACGGCCAAAGGCCGACGGCAGGCTCAGTCAAAGCGGCAACAGTGGCTGCAGATTTCGGCCGCCATGCGGTCGATCCTTGGTGACGGCGATGCCTGATGACATCGACGCGATCATCGAACGAATCGTCGAAGCGGCTCGGATCCCGAGCCGAGGACGCCGAGACGAACTGCGCCGCGAGTTGCGCAGCCACTTCGAAGAAACCGGTCGCATGCCGGAAGGACTCGATGCCGCCGTGGCGCGCTTCGGAAACATTGCGGATATCGGTGATTCGTTTCGAAGGGTATACAGGCGGGACTACATCGCGTTCTACGTCGCAAAAGTCGTCGGTTGCGCTGCGGCAGCCGCCATGGCTGCGATTCTGATCGAGGGGGTCGCCAGCCTTCGCCTCGCCACCAACGTCGATGCCTGGTACTTGTCGCCGCGCTTTGCGCACGCTGCAGCCTTTGGCGTCATCCTGGCACTGGCGGTCGTCGTGGCGGCGGAAGCGACGCGCGCGCCGTTTGCCTGGTCGCGCGCACTCTTCTCGCTGGGAGGATTTGTGATCGTGTCCGCGGGCGCATCGTTGCTGAATGCGAGCAGCGCCGGTGCGATCGCCACGGCGAGCATTCTGGCGACGATCGGCATTGGCGTTGTCAGGAATGCGATGACGTGGCCGTCGAGGGCGGCGCTGACACTCGCTGCATTCGCGGCGGCTGAGTACTTGCGGCATCAGTCACTGGGCATCACGCTCGGCCCGCTCCGTGCCCTCGCGGCGGGTTCAATTCTCCTCATGCTCTGGGCTTTGACGATGGTGATTGTCGCGTTCGCCGATCGCGCGTTTGGCGGTGCGTTCAAGACGACCTGAAACAGAAGACTGTGCTCCAGGATCTCCTCTTCGGACTTCGGTTGCTGCGCCGCAATCCAGGTTTTTCGATCCTGGCAGTGGTGTGTCTGACCGTGGGGATCGGTGGAACCGCCGCGGTGTTTGGTTGGATCGAAGGCATCCTCCTTCGCCCGTTTCCTCTGGTTCGCGATCAGGACCGACTGGTTGCCGTCACCGGCACGAATCGCGGCAGCGGGCGGGAAGATGTCTCATGGCCGGACTTCAAGGATCTCGAGCGCAGCAGCACTCTCGTTGAAACATTCATTGGCGAAAAAATCACCGGATCAACGTTGACCATCGGCGATCGCGCGGAGCGCGTTTCCGGCAGCATGGTCTCTGCAAACTACTTCGACGCGATTGGTGTCCGCCCCGTGCTCGGCCGCGGCTTCGAAGCGGGTGAGGACGTGGGCCGCAATGCGCACCCAGTGACCGTGATCTCCTATCAGATGTGGCAGCAGCGGTTTCACGGCGACCGAGCCGTGATCGGAAAAACCCAGGTGCTTGCGGGGGTACTGCACACGATCGTCGGCGTCGCGCCCGACGGATTCTACGGGACCTTTGTCGGGTACGCCTTTCAATTCTGGGTTCCGGCATCGATGCAGGCACAATTCGACGGCGGCGTTTACAAGCTCGAGGATCGCGGATCGCGGTGGATTGAAGGGTTTGTTCGTCTGAAGCCAGACGTGTCGATCGAGCAGGCGCAACAGGAGTTGTCAACGCTCGCCGGTCGCCTCGAAACGGCCTATCCCGAGACGAATCGAGGACACGGCATCAAGCTGTATCCGCTATGGCAGACACCATTTAACAACGCCGGTGCGATGTTGCCAACCCTTGCCATCGCGCTGGTTGTGGTGATTGCCGTGCTGCTCATCGCATGCGCGAATGTAGGAAATCTTCTTCTCGTGCGCGCGTTGGCGCGGCAGCGGGAATTGACCATTCGCGTGTCCATCGGGGCGGACCGGCTTCGATTGGTACGGCAGCTGATGACCGAGGGACTCATTCTGTCGGCCATCGCCGCAATCGGCGGGCTAGTTGTCGCACGTTGGTTGCGCGATGGCGTGGCACTCTTGACGCCGCCGCGTGGCGGAGTGTTGCTGCGCCTGCCGGGGGCGCTCGATTGGCGTGTGTTTGTGTTGAGCGGTGGCATGTGCATCGCGGCGACGCTGCTCTTCGGACTCGTTCCTGCGATTCTAACGACGCGGGTTGATCTCGCAGGCACCCTCAGGACGGAAAGTGGCGGCATCGTCGCATCCCGTGGCCGATCGTGGGTACGCTCCACGCTGGTGCTCATTCAGGTGTCGCTCAGTTTTGTGCTGCTCGTTGGAGCAGGTTTACTGATTCAGACGCTCCAGGCGGTGCGACACGCCAATCCCGGCTTCACGACGGACGGCGTCCTCACAACATCGATCGACCTGTTCACGGCAGGTTATGACACACAACGCGCGAAGAATTTTCAAGCCGAGCTGATCGATCGGCTGCAAGCGCGTGCGGGCATCGAATCGGCCGCATTCTCACGGTCTACGCCGTTCAGTTATCGAACCTATTCATCCGCGCCAATCGCCGTCGATGGCTACGATCCGCCAAAAGATCAGCAACCGACCGCCGATTACAACGAAATCAGTCCGTCGTTTCTCGCGACGCTGGGGATTCCCTTGATCTCTGGACGCGAGTTCACACCCGCCGACAATGAGAACGCGTTGCCGGTGGCGATCGTTGACCAAACCATCGGGTCTCAGTTCTTTCGCGGCGCTGATCCCGTTGGTCGGCGGATCCAGGTGAGAGGCAAGTGGTTGCAGATCGTCGGCGTGGCTCGAATCGCGAAATATCGAAATCTCCTGGAGCCGCCGCGTCCATTCTTGTATGTGCCGCTGCTCCAGAATTTTTCGGCCGTCGGGGCGCTGCACATTCGAACATCGCAAGGACCTGCCGTGCTTGCGCCGATGTTGGTTCGCGAGATCCACGCGCTGGATCCTAACGTCGCGCCCAGCGAAGTCATTACGATGCGCGAACAAGTCGAGCGCACCACTGCGCCGCAACGAATTGGTGTGACGATTCTGGTCGTGTTTGCGACACTGGCGCTCGGACTGGCGGCGGTCGGATTGTATGGCGTGATGGCGGCGACGGTCTCGCAAAGTGCACGCGAGCTTGCCCTGCGGATGGCGCTGGGCGCCGACGCGGCGGACTTGGTCCGTCTGGTGCTGTCTCGCTCTGCGATCCTGACTGCGGTCGGCATCGCTGCGGGGATCGCGGTTGCGCTGCAGGTCACGCGGCTGTTGGGCTATCTGCTGTACAACGTCAGCCCGCGCGATCCGCTCTCATTCGGAATGGCCTTTGCGGTAATCGCTCTGGCGTCGTTCGTGGCCTCGCTAGTACCGGCGTGGCGCCTGACACGAACAGATCCTTTACTCGCGTTGCACGAGTAGCTGTCCGGCCGGGGGCTCTCGCCTCATCCGTACTGAATCCGACTCTCTCCGATTCTTAATTTTTGGAAATTTCTTCACGATCGCCCCTAAAACAACATCAGACTCCAGTTGACGGATGTAAGCTACCGCGAAGAAACGGGTGAGTTCACCAACAGTGGGAAGCGTCAGCGCCAGTGATGATTCTCAACGCCGCCGTGTCTATGACACCGGTTGATGTGAGACGGGAGACGATCATGCTCCGAAGAATTACTGTGAGCGTTGGATTGGCATTCATGTCGGTTGCCGCGGCGAGCGGTGCAGCGGAGCCTCTCACGCGCGTCATCGATTACGACAACGTTCACATCCGGGTGCTGGATCCCGAGAAGGCAGCCAATTGGTATGTCAGCGCGCTCGGGGCGACGATGTCGACGCCGCCCGCGCCGGGCACTGCGCAGGTGACCTTTGGCGCTAACGTAATCACGATCACCAAGGGTAGTTCGGCTGAGACGAGCGCAGGGACACTCATCGATCACATCGGCCTGTCCTTCAAGGATCTCGACGCGGCCGTGAAGACGGCCGAAGCCGCCGGCGCGAGAGTAACGACAACGGTCAGGGACAGCCCCGGGATATTCCGGTACGCCTACATCGAGGATCCGTGGGGCGTCCGCATCGAGATGGTCGAGGACGGCGAGCATCTGGGCTTCCACCACGTGCACCTGCGCGTGAAGGATCCGGAGGCGACCCTAACCTGGTATCAACAGCAATTCGGCGGTGAACGGTCGAAGCTTCGCGGCAAAGTCGACGGCGTGCGTTTCAATGGCGTGTGGGTGTTCGCCATGAGCAGCGGCGCCGACACGCCGGCCCCGCCGACCGCAATCCTGCTTGTCGCACTTCGTGTGAACGACGTCGACGCCACGCTGAAGGGACTCAATGCCGGTGGCGTCAAAACAGCGGCCGAACCCAGGGACCTGCCGGCGCTCCGCTACGCGTTCGTCCAGGACCCGAACGGCATCAGGGTCGAAATCGTTAAGCGCAACGTTAAGCCCTAGACCAGGTCAGACAGGGGCCACACCGGCCGGGACGTCGATCCCGAGTCGCTCCGCAACGCGCGCCGCGGTTGTTCGTCGCGTCCGAGTAAGGTCGGCGTACGCGCGCCGGACGGCGTTGGCCACTGCAAGAGGCGCGGACTCTGGTGTCCCGCTGTCGAACGGCGGGTCGGGTGAGTATTCGATGCTCAATTGAATCTGTTGCGCCAACTCGGGTCCGCGCAGCAGCGCGGCGAGTTGTAGCGCGCCGTCGATACCCGCGGTGACACCCGAAGTGGTGATCAGGTTGCCATCCTGCACGACACGGGTTCGCGTCGGAATGGCGCCGAAGTACGGCAGGAGATCGAACGACGCCCAGTGCGTCGTCGCTCGCCGGCCGCGCAGGAGTCCGGCAGCGCCGCAAAGCAGCGCGCCCGTGCACACTGAAAAAACAACGGCCGTTGAGGCACGCTCGCGGAGGAAACTGAGGACCTCGTCATCGTCCATTAGCAGTTCCTGTCCTGGTCCACCGGGCACGTGGAGCACGTCAAGGGAAGGCGCGCCGGACAGCCGAACTTCGGGTGTGAGAATCAGACCTTTCATGTCGCGGATCGGTGCAGCGTCCTTGCCCATCACGTAGATCGTCGAGCCAGGGATTCGTGAGAGCACCTCGAACGGACCCGTGAAATCTGTTTGGTCCATTTGCGGGAAGACGAGCGAGCCGATCGCCAACGGTTTTCCGTCCACGAGCGCACCTCGAACAGTTAGACGCCGTCACTGAAACCGGGGTTCTCCACGGGTTGAAATAGCTCGATGCCCCCGCGCAGCCATCGACCCGTCGCTGAATGGTAAATCGACTTGGAGATCGCTCGCATCCACGATCGCTTCACCAGACGTTGAGTTTGTCCCGTGACGTCCGCGTGTCACAATCAACGGTTGGAGCGTGCGATGAGTGTGTGGACTCGGATCAAGATGGCGTTCGCGGCGTTCTTCTGTCTCCTGTTCAAAGGTCGTCTGCCCGTGGCGCTCCTGCCGGCGACTGCTGCCGAGGCGCCGGCTCAGCCCAATATGGCGGATACCGCGGATCGTGCAGTTCAAATGCTCTCGCTGCTGCAGCGCGAAGGCCGCTTCATCGACTTCGCGCTCGAGGACCTCGCGACGTACTCCGACGCCCAGATTGGCGCGGCCGCGCGTGACGTCCACGCGGGCTGCCGTCGCGTGCTCGAGCGCTACGTGACGCTCGAGGCGATCCTTCCCGGCCGGGAAGGCGAGGCTGTCACCCTCGGACAGAATGGGCAGATCGATCCCGCGGCCTTCCATCTTGTCGGGAATGTCGCCGGGCAGCCGCCGTTCCGCGGCACGCTCCTCCACCCTGGCTGGCGCGCTTCCCGCATCCAGCTTCCGTCTCTTGCGACGACGGGCCGCACCATCGTCGCACCGGCCGAAATCGAGCTCGCGTAAAACACCGATGGCTGCTCAACGACGATACAGCGTAGGGATCGATCTCGGTACGACCAACTCTGCGATGGCGTGCGCCGATCTGACAGGCGAGGACGCGCCCGCAATCGAGGTCCTGGCGATCCCACAACTCGTGAATGCGGGAGAGGTTAGCGACCGTTCGCTGCTACCGTCCTTCCTGTATGTCGCGGGCGAATTCGACTTCCCGGCCGGCAGTCTCGGACTCCCGTGGTCGGACACTGACGCGGCGCGATGGGTCGTCGGCGAGCTGGCGCGAAAGCGCGGATCCGAGAACCCGTCGCGTCTTGTGGCCTCGGCCAAATCGTGGCTGTCGTATGCCGGTGCGAACCGCACGTCGCCGATCCTGCCGTGGGGCGCGCCCGACGAAGTGGCCAAGCTGTCGCCAGTCGCTGCATCGGCGCGATATCTGCAGCACCTCAGCCACGCGTGGGATACCCGCTTCGCCGCAGGATCCCCTGGACTCGCCCTCGACCGGCAGGACGTACTGATCACCGTACCCGCATCGTTTGACGAGGAGGCGCGCGAGTTTACACTCCGTGCCGCCACCGAGGCCGGCCTTCCGCGCGTGACGCTCCTGGAGGAACCACAGGCCGCCTGCTATGCCTGGATCGACAGCGCGGGGGACCTGTGGCGGAAGACGCTCCGCGTTGGCGATCTGCTACTGGTTTGCGACATCGGCGGTGGCACCACCGACTTCAGTCTGATCCTTGTCGGAGAGCATGAAGGCGACCTGGCGCTCGAGCGCATTGCGATCGGCGATCACATCCTGCTCGGCGGCGACAACATGGACCTCGCTCTCGCGCGCGTCGTGCAGCAGCGGCTGGAAGGCGAAGGGCATCGGATTGAGACGTGGCAGCTGCAGACCTTGTGGCACCAATGCCGCGTGGCGAAAGAAACGCTTTTCGCGCAGCCCGATCTGGAGACGCATCCGGTCACCATCCTCGGCAAGGGAACGCGGCTGATCGGCGGAACGATCCGCGGAGAGCTTCGCCGTGACGATCTGAACGCCGTGCTTGTCGATGGGTTCTTTCCATCGGTCACGGCGAGCGATATGCCAGCACGTCGCCGGCTCGTTGGATTCCAGGAGCTCGGGCTGCCGTATGCGGCGGACCCCGCGGTGACGCGACACCTGGCGCGATTTCTCTCCAGACAGGCCGTTGGAAGCCCGGTGTCTTCTGCGGTTCGCACCGGGCCGAGTGGCCTTGTCTGTCCGACGCACCTGCTGTTCAACGGGGGCGTCATGAAAGCCGAAGCACTGCGCGCGCGGATCATCGACGTGCTCAACGGCTGGCTCGCCCGCGAGGGATTCAAACCGCTCGACACCGCGCACGTGCTGGACGCGCCGGATCTCGACCACGCCGTCGCGCGCGGCGCGGCGTACTACGGGAGGGCCCGGGCGAGCGGACGCGGCGTTCGCATCCGGAGTGGCGCCTCACGCAGCTATTACATCGGTATCGAGAGTGCGTTGCCGGCGGTCCCGGGATTTCCGGCACCGCTGAAGGCGCTATGTGTCGTGCCGTTTGGCATGGAGGAAGGCACGAGCGCGCCGATCGCGGGACGCGAGTTCGGATTGTCGGTCGGCGAACCGGCGGAGTTCCGGTTTCTCACGTCGACGATCCGCAAGAGCGATCCGCCGGGAACCATCATCGAGGACTGGGGCGACGATCTCGAAGAGCTCAGTCCGCTCGAGGTGACGCTGGAGGCCGACCCGACCCTGGCCTCGGCTGCCGAGGCCGTCGTTCCCGTGACACTCGAGAGCCGGGTCACGGAAATCGGGACGCTCGAGCTCTGGTGCCAGACGAAGGACGGCGCACATCGCTGGAAGCTGGAGTTGAACATCCGCGAGGGCAGTTCCGCGTGAGATGCCTCCGACCTCTCCGTTCCTGATTGGTGTCGATCTCGGCACCACCAATTCGGCCGTCGCCGCCGTGGACACGCAGCGGCGGAATCCCCGCGTCGAAGTCTTTCGCATTCCGCAGGTGACCGCGCCGGGCATCGTCGAGTCCTGTTCCGTGCTGCCGTCGTTCCTTTATTTTCCGGAACCGGACGAAGTGGCCGCCGGCGGCCTGGCATTGCCCTGGGCTGCACAGCCCAACGCGATTGTCGGTGTGCTCGCGCGAGATCGCGGGGCGCTGGCCCCTGCACGCCAGGTGGCATCGGCGAAATCGTGGCTCGCCCACCCGGGCGTCGATCGTCACGCGGCCTTCCTTCCCTGGGGCGGCACCGATCCAACGCTGCGAGTATCGCCCGTCGAGGCGTCAGCGCAGTATCTGATGCACTTGCGCGAGGCGTGGAACGCGACGATCGCCGCCGGAAAAGACGCGGCGCGCTTTGAGCGGCAGTCGATCGTGCTGACCGTTCCGGCCTCGTTTGACGAGGAGGCACGCGAGCTGACGGTTGAAGCGGCGCAGGCGGCGCAGTTGTCGAACCTGACGCTGATAGAGGAACCGATTGCTGCGTTCTACGCGTGGATGGCCGAACAGCGGAGGGCGATCGACCTCCACGACGAGGAGATTGCGCTCGTCTGCGACGTTGGAGGAGGCACGACCGATTTCAGTCTGATTCGGGTCCGGATCGAGGCCGGCGCGCCGTCGTTCGAGCGTGTGGCGATCGGTGATCACCTGCTCCTCGGCGGCGACAATCTCGATCTAGCGCTCGCGACGATCGTCGAGCGCAAAATCGCTGAGGTCCGTCCCGCCACGCGATTGGCCGTGACGCAGCGGTCGTCGCTCCGCCGGCTGTGCAGTGCGGCCAAGGAGCGAATGCTCGGGGCGGTCGCGCCAGACCGGGTGCCGATCACGCTCGTCGGCACTGGGCGAGCGCTCATCGGTGATGCAATTACGGTCGATCTCACGCGCGATGAAGTCGAGACGGCCCTTCACGAATTTCTGCCGCTCACCTCGGGCGACGAGCAAGGCCGCGCAAGGGATCGTCGCTCCGGTCTGCGCGAGCTCGGGCTGCCGTACGAAACGGATCCGGCGATCACGCGACACCTGGCCACGTTTCTCGCACGCTCTGCAGCGGTCTTGGCGACCGAGCACCGCGCCGTGGTTTCGACCAGCGGATGGCGAATGATCCGTCCGGATCTGGTGCTCTTCAACGGTGGCTTCTTCACTCCGGCCGTCGCACGCGAGCGGATCGCGCAGGCGCTGGCCGGCTGGTTCGGGAAGACACCACGGGTGCTCGCCACGGGAAATCTGGAGGCGGCCGTCGCCATCGGCGCGGCAACCTACGCCCGTCTGCGTGCCGGTATCGGGCGGACCGGTGCGTTTGTGAAGGCGGGGAGTGGCCGTGCGTACTACATCGCGCTCAGCACGCCGAGTACCGGAGAAACAGGTTCGGCGGTGTGCGTGCTCGCACGCGGCACTGAGGAAGGGACGGAACAGACCTTCGAACATCCATTCACCATCGTCACCAATCGTCCCGTTTCCTTTTCGCTCCTCAGTTCGACCACACGCCCGGATCGCGGCGGCGAGATCGTCAAGCTCAATCCCGAGATAGACGTGCGGGAGCACGCGCCACTCGTCACCGTCTTCCGCTTCGGCCGGAAGTCGCGTCACGTCGAGCTGCCGGTCCGCCTCTCCATCGCGTTCACGGAAGTCGGCACGCTGGAACTCTGGTGCATCTCGCAAACGACCGAACACCGCTGGCGGCTGCGGTTTCAGGTGCGGAGCGCGGACGAGGAGCGGGACGTCGAGGAAGACTCCCCGGCACCGCAGGAAGAATCGAGCGAGGTCATGATCGCGGACGAGGCGATCGCGACGGCGGGAACGCTGATCCGCTCGCTGTTCGAAGGGACATCAGGCGAGGTGACCGCGGAAAACGTCGTCGCCCGTGTGGAGCAGACGTTCGGGTATGGGAAGAGCGTCTGGCCGCTCAGCGTCATTCGGCCGCTCGCCGACGCGTTACTC
>Ga0066903_100006345_pt1 | contig 10485 bp, 10 predicted proteins | sample PanSoiMetaGPlot1_FD_67491 | JGI IMG/M metagenome (GOLD analysis project Ga0066903, IMG submission 67491) | Tropical forest soil microbial communities from Panama analyzed to predict greenhouse gas emissions - Panama Soil - Plot 1 (version 2) | ecosystem: Environmental > Terrestrial > Soil >...
CGGCGGGGGGATCGTCCTCCTCCCGCCGGTTCAGTCTCTGGAGCGCCTGGTTGGCGAGCGCATACGCGCTGCTGCCGGGGTACTTCTGCACCACGGCCTCGTAGGCCTTCTTCGCCTCGTCCACCTGGTTCAGGCGCTCGAAGCTCATGCCCAGCTTGTAATACGCGTCCGACACCTGCCTGGTCTGCTGCGGATAGTCGGTGATCACCTTCTGGAACGCGTCGCGCGCCTCGTTCCACTTGCCCAGGTTGTAATACGACATCCCGATGTTGTACTGCGCGTCGGCGGCGTTCGCCATGCGCGGGAAAGCCTGGAGGTACGCCTGGAAGCCCTGGATCGCGAGATCGTACCGGCCGGCGGTGTAGTCGTCGTTGCTCGTGTCGAACGCGCGCTGCGGCGAGATGCCCGGCGGCAGGCCGCCGGCGGGCGGCTGCGACGTCGCCGCGGCCGCGTTGGGATCGGTCGGGTTCACGGTCGGCGGCACGCCGACGGGCTGACTGGGCTGCGTCGAGCTGATCGCCTGTCGCAGCGCCTCGATCTCCTGCGACACCGACGAGATCCGGACGTTCGTCTCGTCCGTCTTCTCGCGCAGGACGCGGACGTTGTCCCCCATGTTGGTGACGGCGAGCGTCTGGTCCGCCATCGCCTTGCGGTTCACGGCGGCCTGATCGTCCAGCTTCGTCGAGACCGTCTTCAGCGTGTCGGTCAGCGCGCCGATCAGTCCCTGCAACTGCGCGTTCTGCTCCTGAAGCATGCGTATCTCCGCGAGGAGCTGCAGGTGTTCCTTGTTGGCGGCGGCAGACGCCGGGGCGGCGGTCAGCGCCAGGAGCGCGAGCACGATGGCTGCTTGTGTCTTCATGACGATCACCCAATCACCAATTCACTCGAGTTCGCTACTTGCTCGTGACCACGAAGTGCGCGCGGCGGTTCTTCGACCATGCGCCTTCGTCGTGGCCCGGGTCGAACGGGAATTCCTTGCCGTAGCTGACGGTGCGCACGCGGTCGGCCGGCACGCCGAGCGAGACGAGATAGGTCTTCGCGGCGAGCGCGCGCTTCTCGCCGAGCGCGAGGTTGTACTCCGCCGTGCCGCGCTCGTCGCAGTGTCCCTCGATCGTGATGACCCACGTCGGGTATTTCTTGAGGATGCCGGCGTTGGTGTTCAGCGCCTGCTGCCCGGTGCCGTCGACTTCGTAGCTGTCGAGGGCGAAGAAGACCGGCTGGAACGGCGAATTCTTGTTGATCGTGTCGAGATCGCCCATGCTCAGCGGGTCGTCCGAGATCTTCGGCTCGGGCGGAATCGCCGTCGTGTCGGGCACGGGTTCCGGCGGGGCAGGAGGCCGCGAGTTCGGCGTCGCGGCACCGGTGTTGCCGGGCGGCGCCGGCATCGGCCGCGCCACCGGCGGCTTCTTCTTGCCGCACGCGCCAGCGCCCATGGCAACCACGAGAATGGCGATCACCGCGCATCGTGTAGGTCTCATCGGTCTGTCTGCTCTCCGTTCCCGGCTGTCAGTTCCCAGTTGGCAGTTTCCAGTTCCCCGCGGCATTCCAGTTCTTCCCGTTGCCCGTTTCCCGTTTTGCTACTGGGACCAGTTGGGGTACCCGTTGTTGCCCTCGCGCGTGATCTGGCGCAGGTCGGTGCCATCGCGGGCGATCGTGAAGATCTGCCCCTTGCCGTTGCGTGTGGACATGAACGCGAGATGGCGTCCGTTCGGCGAGAACGCCGGGCTCTCGTTGCTGCCGATGCCGTCGGTGATCTTCGTGGTCTGCCCCGTCAGGAAACTATAGATCTTGATGTCGAAGCCTGCACCGGTGCGCGCCGCATAGGCGATCTCGTTGAACTGTCCGCGCGACCACGTCGGCCGATCGGCCCAGTTCTCGTTCGTCAGCTTCTGCTGTCCCGTGCCGTCGGCGTTCATGATGTAGATGTTCGGGTTGCCGGTGCGGCCCGAGACCCACGCGATCTGCGATCCGTTGGGCGACCACGTGGGCGACGTGTCGATGTCGGGATTGGTCGTGAGACGGCGGAGCCCGCTGCCGTCGCGGTTCATCACGTAGATCTCCTGGTTGCCGCCCTGGCTCAGCGTGAAGGCGACCTTCGTGCCGTCGGGCGACCAGGCGGGCAGGTAGTTCTGCTTCTCCGGATTGCCGTTGGCGGGCGTCTCTCGCGAACCCTTATAGATGTTCGAAATGATGATGTCCTGGTAGCTGCCGAAGCCGCCGGCGCCGCTCGAGCGCCAGCTCGTGTACGCGATCGACTGCGCGTCGGGCGACCACGCCGGCGCCACGTTGATCGTCGTCGTGTTCGTCACGCGCCGCGGGTTCGCGCCGTCGTAGTCCACGAAGTAGATCTCCTTCGTGTCGCGGTTGAGCGCCGTGCCGTGCATCCGCTCGCGGTCGCGGTCGGACGTGAACGCCAGCTTCGTCCGCGCCACGCCGCGCAGCCCGAGCTGCTGCAGGTGGAGCTCGTCGGAAATCGTGTGCGCGTACTGGCGGGGATTCGCGATCGAGCCGCTGTACTCCTTCCCGAACGCCTGCTGTCCCGACGCCACCTGGATCAGTTTGAACTGCACGACGATCCCGGTGGACGTCTTCTGCACCGTACCGACGATGACGCCGTCGGCAAGGACCTCCTTCCAGCGATCGAGCGGCACGTCGTTGAGCGACGTCGGTTTCGGAATGCTCCTGATCGTGTCCTTCCCGATCATGTAGTACTCGCGCTCGTACGCGATGTCGTCGAAGAGCACGTCGCCGATCGTCTGCGCTGCCGCGATGGTTTCGGCGTCCTGGGAGAGCGGGATGAACCCGGCGATCCCGAGCTTCGGCGGCGAGCCCGGCGGACCGTTGATCACGACCTTGACGTCTGTCGGTTGCTGCGGCGGCGGCTGTCCTGCCGGCGGCTGCTGCTGTCCCTGGCCCGGGAGCGGCGCAGCGCGGAGCGTGTCGGACGGGAGAGGACCGTAGAGCGACAGCGACGCGAAGACTGCGAGCGCCGCCAGGGAAAGGACTGTTCGTTTCATCGTCACCGCTGGTATTGGAAAACGAGGTGCACCGTCAGTTGAGGCCCCGTGAAGGCCGCGGGAAGCGGCGGCAGCTGCCGCGTCTGCGCGAGCGCCCGCTGCGACGCGAGGTTCAAGTACTGGTTCGCGCCCTGCTCGATCTGGATGTCGGTGATCGTGCCGTCACGCTTGATCGTGAACTTCACCTGGTTCGATCCATCGACGCCCTGCTTCGCCTGCCAGTTGCCGTAGATCGACCGCGTCATCACCTGCAGGTACTCGGGGCAGCAGAAGTCGGCGTAGTCGGTGACGGCATTCCCGATGCCTCCACCGCCGGTCGCGAGGCCGCCGAACGGAATCGCGGCGCCGTGGGTCTCGACCCGCGCGCCTCCTTGTTTGACCTCCGGCCCCTGCGTCGGCGTCCGGCTGTGGAGCTGCGGTACGTCCTTCTTGGGCTCGGGCTTCGCGGGAGCCGTCGGGGCCGGCTTCGCCGCCTTCACCGGCTCGACCATCTCTGGCTTCGGGAGCGCCGGCGGCGCGTCGGTCTTCGGCTTCACGTTCGGCGGCGCGACCTGCTGCACCGCCTTGTCGGCCATGGGATTCCGGCCCTGGATCGGACCCGGCGCGCCGGCGAGCGAGATCGTCATTACGCGCGCGTTGCCTGTCGTCGTATTCCAGCGGCTCGGAAGGAAGGCCACCGCCGTCAGCAGCGTCGCGTGCGCGACGAGCGACAGCATCACCATCCGCGAGATCTTGTCCGCGTCTCGCCGCCGATCGATCAGAATCTCAGTGACAGCGTCCATCTTCCTTCAGCGCGACCCCGGGGGACGAGTGACCAGACCGACCTTTTCCACGCCCGCTTCCTTCAGCTTGTCCATCACGTAGACGACGTCCTGGTACTGCACCGTGCCATCGCCGCGGACGAAGAGCGACTTGTCCTCGCGGTTGTACATCAGCTGACGGATCCGCTCAGGGAGGACCTCGACGCGCACATCTTCATTGTCGATCTGAACGATGTGATCCTTCGCGTAACTTGCCGGCACGGTAATGTAAACAGCCTGCGCGGCGATGGGCGGCGACTTCTTCGCCTGCGGCAGGTTCACCGGCATCCCCTGCGTCATCATCGGCGCCGCCACCATGAAGATGATGAGGAGCACGAGCATCACGTCCACGAGCGGAACGACGTTGATCTCGGCGAGCGACGTCGACACGCGCACGCTTCGCGCCCGTCGTCCGCGTCCAGATGACGCCGTTGGAATCGGCTGTACTTTGGGCACGTTCCTTCGTATCCTTCGTAATCCTTCGTGTCCGTCTAGGTGAAGTTCCTCTCCGAAATATTCAGGAACTCCAGCGAGAAATCGTCCATCTGCGCCGCGAACTCTTTCACGCGGCCGGTGAAGTCGTTGTAGAAGTACAGGGCCGGCACGGCGGCGAAGAGTCCGGCGGCGGTCGCAATCAACGCCTCCGCGATGCCGGGTGCGACGACGTTGAGGCTGGTCGAGCCCTGCGCGCCGATGTTCTGGAACGCGTAGATGATCCCCCACACGGTGCCGAAGAGCCCGATGAACGGCGTGAGGCTCGCAGTCGTCGCGAGAAACGGCACGCGCTTCTCGAGCTTTCCGACCTCGGCGCTCGTCGCGCGCAGCAATGCCCGATCGACTGCGTCGAGGCTTCTAAGAGTTGGACGCGCGGCAGCCGCCGCTGGCTTGGGTTCTCCGTCAGGCAGTTTTGACCCGGGCTGTCGCAGTTGTGTGTTCAGCTCGGCATAGCCGGCCTGGAAGATCCCGACGAGCGGACTCGCCGGCACGCTGGCGCAGATCGTCTGCACTTCGGAAAACTTCGTGCTCTTGCGGAACACCTGAAGGAACGTGTCCGTGTCCCGCTCAGCGCGGCGGAACTGCCAGACCTTCTGAAGAATGATGCCCCATGAAACGGCGGAGAAGAGCAGGAGGATCAGCAGGACGCTCTTCGAGAGCCACGTGGCATCTGCGATGAGCTTGATGAAATCGACGCCGCCGGTCCCAGCCTCCGGCGTGCCCTGCGCCTGAAGCGCGAGGGCGACGTAGCCAAGCGTGCGCAAACGGTATCCTCCGGTCACACCGCAGGCATGCAAGCGGATGACCCCTGGTTGCGCCGCTGGGACAGCGCAGAGGGCTGAAGCGTAACACGCGCGGAGAACGGCTGTCAAAGGTTTGATAGGATTGAGGTTCCCCGCCTTCGCCGCTGAGCGGCTCCGGCGCGGCACGCACGCATGATTCGCTTCCTCAGTGTCCACAATCTAGCGGTCATCGATCGGCTCGAGCTCGAGTTCGCCCCCGGGCTGAACGTGCTCACGGGCGAGACGGGCGCCGGCAAATCGATCCTCGTCGGCGCCGTCGGCCTGCTCGTCGGCGGTCGCGCCAGCGCCGACCTGGTCCGTACGGGCGAGGACGCCGCGACGGTGCAGGCGGTGTTCGACACGCCCGACGGCGCGGAGGTGATCGTGCGTCGCGAAGTGTCGTCGCAGGGCAGGAGCCGCGCCTTCGTGGACGGCGCGCTCGTGACGAGCGCGGCGCTGCGCGACGCCGCGGGATCGCTCGTCGATCTGCACGGCCAGCACGAGCACCAGGTGCTGCTCGATCCGGCGACGCACCTCGATCTGCTCGACGAGTTCGCAAACCTCACACCCGCGCGCGAGGAGGTCGCCGCGGCGTTCCGCCAGTGGCAGCAAGTCCGCGACGAACGGGCGCGCCTCGCCGCGAGCGAGCAGCAGAAAGCGTCCCGCGCGGAGTTCCTCGCATTCCAGCTCACCGAGATCGACAAGGCCGCGCCGCAGCCGGGCGAAGACGAGGAGCTCGCCGCAACGCGCCAGGTGCTCGCGAACGCGGATCGGCTGCAGCGCCTCTGCGCGGAGGCCTACACGGCGCTCTACGAAGGAGACGAAGCGGCGCTGCCCGCGCTGGCGATCGTGTGGAAGAAGGTCGGCGAGCTGTCGGCGCTCGACCCGAAGTTCACGACGTACGTCGAGGCCCGCGAACAGGTGAAGTCGCAGCTGGAAGACCTCGCATTCTTCCTGCGCTCGTATTCGCAGAACATCGACGCGTCGCCGGCGAGGCTGCAGGAGATCGAGGACCGCCTGGCCCTGCTGGAGCGTCTGAAGAAGAAGCACGGTCCGACCCTCGCGGCCGTGCTCGAGAAGCAGGCGAGCCTGCGCCGGGAGCTGCACGACATCGAGCACGCGACCGAGCGGGCCGCGGAGCTCGACGCCGCGCTCGCGGCCGCGGCAGCGGAGTACCGCCGGGTCGCGAGTCAGTTGTCCGGCCAACGGAAGACGGCAGCCAGGGAGTTCGCCCAGGCGATCGAGAAGGCCCTCGCCGATCTCGCGATGCCGAAGACCCGCTGCGAAGTCCGGTTCCAAGACGAAGGCGGTGAGGATCGATGGACCGAGCGCGGACTCGACGAGGCCGAGTTCTACATCTCGCCGAACCCCGGCGAGGACCTGAAGCCACTCGCGCGCATCGCGTCGGGCGGCGAACTGTCGCGCATCATGCTCGCGTTGAAGACGCTCGCGTCGACCGACGCCCCGGGCAAGACGCTCATCTTCGACGAGGTGGACGCCGGCATCGGCGGGGCGGTGGCCGACGTCGTGGGCGCGCGCCTGCGTCTCCTCGCCGAGCGGTTCCAGGTGCTGTGCATCACCCATCTCCCGCAGATCGCCGCCTACGGATCCACCCACTACCGCATCGAAAAGAGCATCCGGGGGGGCCGCACCAAGACCGGCGTCTCGCGCGTCGACGGCATCGAGCGCGAAACCGAAATTGCGCGCATGATGGGGGGAGCGGAAGTGTCGGCCTCCGTCCTCGCCGGCGCCCGGGAATTAATCGAGGCGAAAGCGAATACAAAGCGAAGGCGAAAGTAGGATCTTGGCGAAATATCTGATCGAGACGTTCGGCTGCCAGATGAACCAGCACGACTCCGAGCGGATGGCGGGGCTGCTGGAGCAGGCGGGATACGACCGGACGGACGACGAGCGCGACGCGGACGTCATCGTGATCAACACGTGCAGCGTGCGCGAGAAGGCGGAAGAGAAGCTCTATACGCGCCTGGGCGAGATCCGGATGATGGGCGACGAGACGGGCGCGCGGCCGGTCGTTGCCGTGGCCGGCTGCGTCGCGCAGCAGGAAGGGGAGAAGCTGCTCTCCCGATCGAATGGTCACATCATCGACGTGCTGATCGGCACGCAGAGTCTCAAGCGGCTACCGATGCTGGTTGAAGAAGCAAGGATTCCAGCCTCCAGCCCCCAACCTCCAACCTCCGCGAAGATCGATCTCAATCCCTACGACGACGTGTCGTTCCCGCTGGGCGTCGCCCGGCGCGAGGATCCGCATCGCGCCTACGTCACCATCATCGAAGGCTGCAACGAGTTCTGTGCGTTCTGCGTGGTGCCGTATACGCGAGGCAAGGAACGCATGCGGCCGTGGCGCGACATCGTGGCCGACGTCACGCACGCCGCCGACACCGGCGCGAAGGAAGTCCAGCTCCTCGGGCAGATCGTCAATCACTACCAGGCGCCCGACGATCCGTCCTGCGACTTCGCGGAACTCCTGGCGCGGGTCAGCCACGTCGAGGGCATCGGGCGCATCCGGTTCGCGAGCCCGCATCCGCGCCACGTGACGCCGCGGATGATCCAGGCGATGCGCGATCTGCCGAAGGTGTGCCGTCACCTGCACCTGCCCGTACAGAGCGGCTCCTCGCGCGTCCTTCAGCTGATGCGCCGCCGGCACACGCGCGAGCAGTACCTCGATCTGATCGCCGAGCTTCGCGCGACGCTGCCGGACATCGCGCTCTCGACCGATATGATCGTCGGGTTCCCCGGCGAGACCGACGAGGACTTCGACGACACGCTCTCGCTGACCGCGGCGGCGCGTTATCACAGCATGTTCTCGTTCAAGTACTCGCCGCGCCCGAACACGCTCGCGCTGAAGCGGATGCCCGACGAGGTGACGGAGGAGGAGAAGACGCGGCGCATCGTCGCCCTGCAGTCGCTGCAGAGGCAGATCCAGGGCGAGCTCTTTGCAGCCGCCGTGGGGCGGGTCGAGGACGTGCTGATCGACTCGAAGAGCCGCAGGCGCGAGTGGGAATTGTCGGGGCGCACGTCGGGCAATACCGTCGTGAACTTCCCGGGCGACCCGTCGTGGCTGGGCCGGATCGTGTCCGTCCGCGTCACGGGCGCGAACCCCAACAGCCTGCGGGGGGAACCGCTGCTGCCGCACCCGGCACCATCGGTGCTTGACAGCGTGGAGACAGGTGCCTAACTTCCGAAAAACCGGGAGGGGCGCCAGACCCGAGGGCCCATGCAAATCGAGATGACCATCAAGGGGCTGATGGTGGATCCCATCACCAACATGCCCATCATCATTCTGCGCGACAAGGAAGGTCAGCGGGTGCTGCCCATCTGGGTCGGCGTGTTCGAAGCCAACGCCATCGCGCTCCAGATCGAGAACGTCACGACGCCGCGTCCGATGACGCACGACCTCCTCAAGAACGTCATCGCCGACCTGCGCGGGCGGATCGAAAAGATCGTCGTCTGCGACCTGAAGGAGAACACCTTCTTCGCGCTGATCTACCTGTCCGTGAACGGGGAAGTCATGGCGGTCGACGCCCGCCCGAGCGACGCCATCGCGCTCGCGCTCCGGGCCCGGGCACCCATCTTCGTCGAAGAGAAGGTCATCGACCACGCCAAGACGGTCGACCTGGCTCCCGAGAAGGGGGATGCCGAGCGGCTGCAGAAGTGGCTCGAGAGCCTGGACCCGGACGAGATGGGGAAATACAAGATGTAGTGGTCATCCCCCGGCTTGGGTGCTAAGATGCCCCAACCGGCTGATGATTGTTGCCATAGCCAATCAGAAAGGCGGTGTGGGAAAAACCACGACCGCCATCAATCTGGCCGCCGCCCTGTCACTTCGCGGCACGCCGACCCTTCTCGTCGACCTCGATCCTCAGGCCAACAGCACGATGTCGTACATCGACGTGACCCAGGTCACGCGAAGCGTGTACGACGCGATTGCCGACACCGGGGTCACGTTCGACGACGTGATCGTCCCCTCCACGCAACAGCCCAACCTCTGGGTGGCGCCGGCGCGGATCGCGCTGGCCAAGCTCGAGGCGAAGCTGGTGGGGGAGATCGATTCGCACTTCCGGCTCAAGGATCGCCTCGAGCCGCTCCGCGAGCGTTATCCGAACATCGTCATCGACTGTCCGCCGACCCTGGGCCTGCTGACGGTCAATGCGCTCGTCGCCGCGACGCACCTGCTGATTCCGATCCAGTCGTCCTACTTCGCGCTCGAGGGGACGGACGATCTGCTCGAGACCATTGAAAAGGTGCGGGCGCGCGCGAACCCGACGCTCCGGATTCTCGGGGTCGTCATCACGATGCACGACAAGCGGACGGCGCTCGCGCGGGACATCCGTGCACAGATCGACAAGGTCTTCGGCAGCAAGGTCTTCAAGACGGTGATCACGAAGAGCGTCCGGCTCGAGGAGAGCCCGGCCTACAAGGAATCGATCTTCACGTTCGCGCCGGAATCCACGGGCGCAGCGGAGTACTACCGCCTGTGCGAAGAAGTGATGGACCGAGCGTGACCACTTATAAGGAGACCACGGAACGTGCCTAAGCGAGGACTGCCAACCACCGTGCGGATGCGCCACGACGAGCACTACGTCGAGGCGCTGGCGAACTCGGCGGGCACGCCCATCGGCCGGCTCGTCAAGATTGACGAGCTCGATCCCAACCCGAACCAGCCGCGGCAGGTCATGGGGGATCTTTCGGAGCTGATGGCGTCGATTGCCGAAAAGGGGATCATCGAACCGATCGTCGTCCGGCAGCGGGCCGGCCGGTTTCAGATTGTCGCCGGCGAGCGGCGGTACCAGGCGGCTGTGCAGATCGGCCTGCGCGAGGTCCCGATCGTCATCCGCGAGGTCGACGACGACGAGATCATCGAGATTGCGCTGGTCGAGAACCTGCAGCGCAAGGACCTGACGGCGTTCGAGGAATCGGAGGCGCTCCAGTCGCTGGCCACCCGGTGCCGCTACACGCACGAGGACATGGCGCGGCGACTGGGCAAGTCCCGAACCTCGATTACCGAGTCCCTGTCGCTCAACGGCATCCCCGACGAGGTCAAAAACCTCTGTCGGCTGGCCGACATCAACTCTAAATCCCTGCTTTTAGAGATAGTTAGGCAGGGAGACCCCCAGAAAATGGTCGCCCTGGTCGAGAGAATCGCCAGGGACGGCGCCACCCGCGAGTCGGTCCGCAAGGACAAGGAAGCCGCCAAGCCGAAGGCGGGCCGCCCGAAGCACTACACGTTCAGCTACAAGGCCCCCACCAAGGCCTTCAGGCTCCAGCTCCGCTTCACCAAGTCGCGCGTCGAGAAGGAAGAAGTCATCGAAGCGCTCCAGGCCATCATCAAAGAACTTCGCGCCGCCGAGTAGAAACGGCGCGACGCGGAAG
>Ga0066903_100006346_pt1 | contig 10484 bp, 9 predicted proteins | sample PanSoiMetaGPlot1_FD_67491 | JGI IMG/M metagenome (GOLD analysis project Ga0066903, IMG submission 67491) | Tropical forest soil microbial communities from Panama analyzed to predict greenhouse gas emissions - Panama Soil - Plot 1 (version 2) | ecosystem: Environmental > Terrestrial > Soil >...
GAGCCCTACCGGGGCGATTGGCGATAAACATGTGCAAAGCTTCGGTGGAACCGATGGCGTCAAGAATCTCGACACCAAAGCGCCCTTTAAAGCGATGGAATATGGGAGCCGGGAGGGCCTCACCGGCAGAGACCGCATGACGCAGGGTGGAAAGATCAAAGTCCGCGCCGTGCTCGCGATGATAGGCCAGGAGGGAAGAGTAATTCGAGGGCACGGAAAAGAACAGCGTGGGCCTGTGCCGCTCGATAAGGGAATAAATATTGGGTGGCGAGGGCGAGCCCGGCCAAAGAATGCTGGTAGCGCCAACCGACAATGCGAAGTACAAGCCATTGCCCAGGCCATAAGCGAAGAAGAGCTTGGCTACGCTGAAGAAGCGGTCGTTCTCAGTGATCCCCAGTACGGCCTTCGCGTATTGCTCGGCGCAGACAACCATGTCGTGATGCAGATGCACGCAGCCTTTGGGAAACCCGGTGCTGCCGGAAGAATAGAGCCAGAAAGCGGCGTCATCTTTGCTGGTTTTGGCAGCTTCCAGTTCAGTAGAGTTTTCGGCAAGAAGCTGCTGGAGGGAGAGCATGCCATCGGGGGCATTTCCGGAGACGATGATCGATTCCAGGTAACCCAGATGGTCCTTCGCGATGGCCTGTAGCTGGGGCAGCAGGGAATCGCTGACGATCACGATGCGCGCCCGGCAGTCGTTCAGAATGTATTCCCATTCACCTGGCTTCAAGAGGGTGTTGACGGGGACTGCAATGGCCCCGGCCTTGATAGCGCCGAAGAAAGAGTAGGCGAAGTCCGGAGTATCCAACAGCAGGAGGGCGATGCGTTCTTCGCTGCGCGCGCCAAGGTTCTTCAGGGCATTGCCTAGGCGGTTCACACGCTCGAACAGCTGGCTGTAGGTCACACGCTCGTCCTCACATTCGAACGCGACCTTACCCTCACGACCTTGGTTCAAATGCCGGTCGACGAAGTAGGTGGCGACGTTGAAGGTGGCGGGCAGTTGTAAAGCGCTCATCTTCCTCAGAACATACTGCAAACAATAGATTTATTTGATAGCAATTAAAGTTTTACTTTAACTCTTATGAACCTCCTGCCGGGAACTTTCCTCTCTAAAGAATCGTAACTCATTCCGGCAGGCGCGCAAGAGAAAGCCTGTCGCTGCATTCTTAAAATTGGGCGGTCCGTTAAGAAACGTGCGCTTCTCTCGTCTTGTAGTCAGAGGAGCACCGTACTAAATTGCAAGCCACAATGCAAATCACGCAAGCAAACATGGCGGTCCTAACTGAAGCCGAAGCCGAGAGCGGTCTACCGCGCGGGCTGGAGCAGATCTTCCTCGAATACAAAGACCACATCTTCCGTGCAGCTTATCGTGTTACTGGTAATGCCGGCGACGCGGAAGATGTCCTGCAAACGGTCTTTTTGCGGCTGGCGCGGCAGGAGCGATTTCCGGAAATCGCCAATCTGCCGGCTTATCTGCATCGATCCGCGGTGAACGCGTCGCTGGATCTGTTGCGCCGCAGGAAAGACGGGCGCATGGTCTCTCTGGATGACGAGGAAAGCCAGGTGGAAGCGGTGTCAGCGAATACTGCGCAGCCATCCACCGAGATCAGGGATTGGCTGCGAAGCGCGCTGGCGCAAATCAACCCGCGATGGGCAGAGATGTTTGTCTTGCGTTTTATTGAGGATTACAGCAACCGTGAAATTGCCGGCTTGATGCAAACTTCGCCGGCCGTGGTTGCCGTTGTGCTGCATCGTACGCGTGCTCTGTTAAAGAAAGACTTCAAGAAATCGACGAGGGGAAGACGATGAAGCAACAGGACAAGAATTCGCATGCAAGCCTGGACCAGGCGGTGGCAGCGGTGCGCGCCGAGCAACCGGAGAATGAAGCCGTCCGCGCCGCGGGTGAGAGGGTGTGGCAGCGGTTAAGCGAGAATGCCCAGAGCGCCGCTGGCAGCATGGCATTGAACTCCATCCGCGGCTGCGACGATGTCAGGAAAATCTTATCGCGGTACCGTTCAGGACAGCTCTCGGGAGCGCAGGCCCTTCTGGTGGAATCGCACCTCCACGAATGCATTGCCTGCCGCCACGAGGCTGAGACAGGGAAGCGCAGCACCACGGTCGTGCCCTGGCAGCATGAGCTGCCCCGCGCCACCAACCCGGGCTTCCGCTGGGTACTGGCGGCAGCCGCTATGGTTGTCATCGCCGTGGGTGGTTACTTCCTTCAGGACAAACTGTTTTCGCGCGCCGGTATGAGAGCGCGAGTGGAATCGATGGGCGGACAACTGTTTCGCGTGGGCTTCAGTGGCGAGCAACCGCTGAAAGTTGGCGATGAACTTGGCGAAGGCGAAAAGATCCGCACCGGTGGGGGTTCGCGGGCGATGATCCGGTTGCGCGACGGCTCGTTGGTGGAGATGAACGAGCGCGCTGAGTTTGCCGTTTCCATGGGCGTGCGGGATACCACCATCCAACTGGGCCGCGGGAACATTATCGTCCAGGCGGCCAAACGGAAGAGTGGACACCTCTATGTAGCCGCGAAGGACTGCCGCGTGGCCGTGACCGGAACCGTATTTTCCGTGCACAGCGGCGTGAAGGGTTCACGCGTTTCGGTGATCGAAGGGGAGGTCCGCGTTGCGGCCTTGGGCGCGAACAGTGTGTTGCACCCCGGCCAGCAGCTTTCGACGAATGCCGCCGTGGCTACGGTGCCGGTTCAGCAGGAAATTGCCTGGAGCCAGAACCTTGACAAGCATCTGGCGCTGCTGGTGGCGTTCCAGCACTTGGAAAACAGACTCGAGACTGTGCAGATGCCCGGGCTGCGTTACGAGAGCAAAATCCTACCGCTCCTGCCCGCTAATACCGTTTTGTTCGCCAGCATTCCCAACCTGGGCGATGCCGCGCAGCAGGCCAACCTGCTCTTCCAGCAGGAACTTCAGGAAAGCCCGGTACTGCGTGACTGGTGGCAGCAGGTGCAGGCCCGTAAACACGGTCCCGACCTGCAGGAGATTCTGAATGAAGTGCATGCGTTGGGGGGCTATCTGGGCGATGAGATCGTGTTTGCCGCATCGCTGGGAGGTGTGCGCCATGGGGGTCCGCTAGTGATTGCGCAGGTCCGTAAAGCGGGCTTGAAGGAATTCATTGCCCAGGAATATCCCAATCAAGCCCGGCTTCGTGTAGTTGATGACCAGGAACTCAAAGAACTCTCTGCGCAGCCAGATAAGGAACTGGTGATCCTGGTACGGCCTGACTTTGTCGTCGCATCGGGAGATGTGGCTACGCTGCAGAGTTTTGAGGCTGCGTTGGACGCGGGGAACGGCGGGTTTGCCGGCAGCCCGTTCGGCCAGCGCATGGCAGCGGCGTACCAGAGCGGCGTAGGAATACTGTTCGGCGCGAATCTCCAAGAGATGACCCGCAATCAGGTAACCGACCGGCCCTACCGCCACCACTCGCAGGAGGTCTTCCAGAGCTCGGGCTTCTCCGATCTGCAATACCTGGTGGCGGAGCGCAAGGAGGTCAACGGCCAGATGCTGAATCATGCCGATTTGACCTTCAACGGTCCGCGTCGTGGCGTTGCATCATGGCTGGCGGCTCCCGCTGCCATCGGCGGCCTGGATTTTGTCTCCAAAGATGCCGGGGCTGCAGCAGCGTTCGTGACCAAGAGTCCAGCGGCGATCCTGGATGATGCGCTGAACATCGCTTATACCTCTGATCCCAAGGCTGAGACGAACATCACCCGAGGCGAGTCTGAGCTCCATATCCGCTTCCGCGAGGACCTGGCGGAGACGCTCGGCGGCGAGGTTACCTTTGCACTGGACGGACCGATCCTGCCTACACCGTCTTGGAAGGTCGTTGTCGAGGTGAATAATTCGGGGCGGTTGCAGTCCACCATTCAACAGCTTGTGGCCGATGCCAACGAACACAACGCTGACCATCCGGAGCGGCACGTTTCAATGGAACAGGAATCGGTCAACGGGTTGACTTATTACGTGCTGCGCTTCCAGGATTCAGGCAAAAATGCGGAAGTCGACTATACCTTCACCGATGGTTATCTGATCCTCGCTCCCAGCCGGGCGCTGGTCATGAATGCCATCGGCATCCACCAGAGCGGCAATTCTCTGGCACGATCGAACGATTTCCACAGCTTGCTGCCCAACGACCAGCATGCCGACGTCTCGGCGGTGGTCTATCAGAACCTGGCTCCGCTTGTTGGGCCGGTTTTGCAGCAGCTTCCGGCATCGCAGGCGCGTTCTTTCCAGCAATTGGCTGCGGAAACCAAACCTAGCGTAGTCTGCGCGTATGGCGACGCAAACGCCGTCCGCGTGGCCAGCAACAGCCGTTTCTTCGGGCTGGACTTGAATACCTTGGCGATATCAACTCTTTTGAAGATGGCTCAGCCGGGATCGTACCGAGTGGATTAGCCGGAACATTCGAGCCGGAGAGGACGTAAATAGAAAACGAATGGCTGCCGTGATCGAACTCGAGGACCTTCAGGTCAAGTTGGGGAACCGCATTATCCTTGACCGCCTGACCGGCTCTCTCTCCGGAAGATGCGTGGGCTTGCTGGGACCCAATGGATCCGGCAAGTCCACGCTGATTAACACCATGCTCGGTTTCTATCGCCCGCTGGCAGGCCGCACGCGAATCTTCGGTACCGATGTGCAGACGGGACTGCGCGAGTTGCGCGCGCAAATCGGTTACATGCCGGAGAGCGACGCCTTCATCGCCGACATGAGCGGTGTCCGCTTCGTGCGCTATATGGCTGAGATTTCCGGGCTGCCCTCGGGTGAAGCCATGGAGCGCGCCCATGAGGCTTTTTTCTACGTTGGCTTGGGAGAGGCACGCTATCGCAAGCTGGGTACCTATTCGCTCGGCATGAAGCAACTGGCGAAGCTGGCCCAGGCTATTGCGCACGGGCCGCGCCTGATTCTGCTGGATGAGCCTACCAACGGGCTCGATCCCGAAGCCCGGCAGCGCATGCTGCAACTGGTGCGTGACATTCGCGACACCGGGGAGGTCACCGTACTGATCTCCTCGCACCTTCTGCGCGACATCGAAGATTGCTGTGACCAGGTGTTGATCCTCAAAGAGGGAAGGATTGCCGCGCTCTGCAATCTGGAAGAAGAGCGCAAGGCCAACCGGAAGTTCCTGGAATTAGAGATCAACCAGGCCAATCCCAACGGCTTCCTGGATTCCGTAAAAGGATTGGGCTGCGAGTGTGCCACCTTCGGTCCGGGACGCCTGAAGATTGTTCTATCCGACAACATCGAACTACGCCAACTTTACCGGCTGGCTGCGCAGCATTCTGTGCAGATCCGGCGTATGAACTACCGTCGCGATTCTTTGGAAGACATCTTCCTCAAGGCCATGGCCGGCCGCCCCGCGCCGCCTCCACCGCCAGCTTTAGCAGGGAGAGCCAATGGCAGTCTATAAACGCACGTACAAGGCCTATCGCGGTGCGCTCACCCCGGGGTGGTCGCGCTTTACGGTGCTGGCCCGCTATGGATTTGGCAATCTGTTCGAGTCGCGGCTGTTTACCGCTTACACCGCGTTTTGCCTGATCCCGTCTCTGGTTGGCTTGGTCTTTGTCTATTTGGTTAACAGCACTGCAGTTCAAGCCTTACTGGGAATTCGCATGGGTAGCGCCTTCCAGGTGAATGGCTTCTGGTTCCTGAACTTTCTCTCCGCCCAAACCTGGATGAGTTTCATTCTTACCGCCTGGGGAGCACCAGGAATGATCAGCAAGGATTTCGCTAATCATTCCATCCAGCTTTATTTGAGCCGGCCCTTGTCTCGCACCGAATATCTGCTGGGCAAAGTATCGGGGCTGGTGGCGCTGCTTTCCTGCACTACGTGGATTCCCGTCATGATCGTGTTTTTTGTGCAGGCGCAACTGGCCGGCCACGGGTGGTTGTGGGAGAACCTGTGGATTGCCCGCGCCATCTTTGTCAGTGGCATGTTATGGATCGTCTTGATGTGCCTGATAGCGCTGGCGTTATCCGTGTGGGTTCGCTGGCGAATCGCAGCAACGGCCCTCATGTTTGCCGTGTTTTTCGTCTTGCCCGGCTTTGGTTTTGCCCTGTCGATCGTCCTGCGCACCCGCTGGGGATGGCTGCTCAACCTTGTGCACACACTGACCATGGTGTCGGGTGATCTCTTCCACGTTCCACTGGGAAGATTGCAACCGGGAGGAGGACGTCTTGGAGGGATCGTTCCTCTCTGGGCTGACTGGGCTTCATTGCTGGCCGTGTGTGTTTTTTGTTTATGGCTGCTGAACCGCAAGCTGAAGGCCAGGGAGGTGGAGCGCGGATGACCGAGAGCAACAACAGGATTGTCTTTGAAAACGTCTCCAAGTTCTACGGCGAGGTGCTCGGCGTCAATCGCGTGAACCTTTCCTTGCCGCCGGGCGTGACCAGCCTGGTGGGCCCCAATGGATCAGGCAAGACGACGCTGATGAACCTGATGACCGGTCTCATCCGTCCCACGCAAGGCAGCATCACTGTCCTGGGCCTGACATCCGACGATCCTGAAGAATTCTTTCGACATGTCGGCTATTGCACTCAGTTTGACTCTTTCCCCAAGGGCGCAACCGGGCACGAGTTCATCTGCCAGAGTCTGCGGCTGCGTGGGCTCAACGAAGCGGAAGCCGGCAAGCTGGCGTGGGAAGCGATTGAGCGCCTGGGCATGGGCGATGCCGCCCGGCGCAGGGTGGCCGGCTACAGCAAGGGCATGCGGCAGCGCATACGGCTGGCCCAAGCCATTGCTCATCATCCCACGGTGCTGGTCCTGGACGAGCCGCTCAACGGCCTGGATCCCATGGCTCGCGCGGAAACCATCGCTCTGTTTGAAGCACTGGGAAAGCAAGGCCTGCACGTGATCGTCTCCAGCCATGTCTTGCATGAGGTGGACAAGATTTCCGACCAGGTGGTTTTGATGAGCTACGGTTATGTCGTTGCTGAGGGGCAGATTCACGGAGTTCGCAGCGAAGTGAAGGAACATCCCATGCAGATTCTGGTCCGTTGTGGCAACCCCAGCGGCATGGCTTCGCGGCTCTTCTCACAAGACCACGTGGTTGAAGCCAAATTGAACCAGGACGGTAAAGGCGTCCTGGTGCGTACTCGTGATGCCGACCAGTTTTACCTGCTGTTGAACCGCATCATGGTAGAAGAAGACTTTTCGCTCGAAGCAGTCACGCCCGCCGACGATGACGTGAATTCCCTGTATCAGTATCTGATCGGCGGAGCCGCAGGAGGCACAGTATGAGCCCATTGGCCTCCGCACGAAAATTCTTTCAGGAAGCTTCCTGGCAGCTTTGGTTCACCCAGGTGATGGCTATTCTTCGCATCGAGCTGAAGAAGAGCCTGTGGATGCGGCGCAGCATCTGGATCTATTTGCTTGCGTTTGGGCCCGTGCTTGTCATCGGCGGACACGCACTAGAGAGCCGCATGGGCCGCAATTGCAACCTCACAGAAGACACGCAAGTCCTGGCCGGCATCTTTCAGCTCTTCTACCTGCGCCTGGGGATATTCTTCGGCTGCATGGGGCTGTTCACCTGGTTGTTCCGCGGCGAAATCGTGGAAAAGAGCCTGCACTACTACTTTCTAGCCCCGATGCGGCGTGAGGTGCTGACGATCGGAAAGTTCCTGGCAGGATTGATTGCGGCCGTCCTCACTTTTGGGACCTCTGTTCTTTTGTCCTTCACCTTAATGTACGCGCACTTCGGTGCGCCCGGCTCGGCGTTTGTTTTTGACGGCGGCGGCCTTGGTCATTTGTTTCAGTATCTCGGTGTGACGCTCCTGGCATGCGTGGGTTATGGCTCGATTTTCCTCGCCCTTAGCCTGGTCATCAAGAACCCGATTATTCCTGGGATCGCCGTTCTACTGTGGGAAACCTTCCATGCAGTGCTGCCATCTTTGCTGCAGAAACTCAGCGTTATGTTTTATCTGAAGCAGCTGTGTCCAGTCTCGATCCCCTCAGAGGGGCTCTTGGCATTATTTACGGTGGTGGCGGAGCCCGTGCCGGCATGGCTCGCCGTTCCCGGATTGCTGTGCTTGTGCTCTGCGATTCTGGTGTACGCCTGCCTGCGCATGAGGAGGACCGAGATCAGCTATCTGGCCGACTAGCTCATGTGATCTATTCGATCCTGGTAATTGCCAATCTTCATTGTGAGTAGCTCCATGGCTGGAGTACTCTATCCTATGTAGCTGGATCTTCATCAGGGGTGCAGGATGCCTAGCCTCAGACTCTCCTTCCGCTTTGCAATTGCGTTCATCGCCTCATTCGCTTTCAGCCAGCCGCAAGCAGCTCCACCCAAGCTTCAGACGGCCCGGCAAGCCTTGATTGAAATGGTTACGAAGGGGGGCGACGCCGTTCAAAAGCACCTGACCGTGGAAGTGCAGGAGCTCTTGAAATCGGCCGGAAAATCCAACCCCGCGATGGCCGCATTCGGTTCTCTCGGCGGGGACAAGAGCCTACAGGGCTTCGAAACCGGCGAAATACTGTTTGCGTACGGAGACTCCGCTCAAACCAGATATGAAGTGCGTATCGAGAACGACGATTTGGCCGGGGATGAAGACTCGGTGCTGCTTTCCCTGCATAAGTTCCGCGACGGCAAAGAACAGGAAGAGAGTTTAGGATTCTTTATGGGCTCGCACTTTACAGTAACTATGAAGCTGCAGCAAAACGTCTGGCGGTTGAGCAAAGTCTCCATCAGCGCAGAAATTCCGGTGGGTGACGCTAAATTCATCGAAAACACATTCCTCAAGCCGGCGGCTGCCACTAATGCGGGTATGAGCGCTTACCTCCCTGAGTCCCATACTGAGTTCGTCGTCCATCCCGATGCAGGTGAAAACTCGCCCGCGGCGGTTACCCTTATGGAGCCGAACCAGGTAGTGACAATGCTCGGGGCTGCCGAAACCATGTTTGCGCGGATGCACCCCGACGTGGGCTTCACCTGTTCCTTATCCGAATTAGCCGAAATGTCGAAGATGATGGGTGTCGATCAGCAGGTAAACACCGGAACCTACAACGGATACCGGTTTGCCCTGGCCGGCTGTGAAGGTAAACCGGCCGGCAGTTTCCAGGTAACGGCGGAGCCGGCCGCGGCCAAGCCTGGCGCCAAGTCCATTTGCACCGACGCGACACAAAATGTGCGAGTGAGCGATGATAGCAGCGGCGCCACGTGCCTGTCCTCTGGCAAGACGCAAACCATTCAACCGGATGGCGAGGATGGCGCGGTGGCGTTCACCTTTAGCGCGCCACCGTCAAAGAACTAGCAGCTCCTATTTTTGAAGAAACGGATTAGTCTCACGTTCTTCGCCAATCGTCGTCGGAGAGCCGTGGCCTGGAATCACCTCGGTCCCGTCAGGAAGAACCAGTAATTTGGTGTGCAAAGAGCGAAGAATATTGTCCATTGATCCACCGGGTAAGTCGGTTCGCCCGATGCTGCCGGCAAACAGCGTGTCACCGGCGATCAGGCGTTCCTGCTGAGGAAAATAGAGACAGATGCTGCCCTCGGTATGACCAGGCGTGTGCAAGACGCTGGTCTGGATCTCACCGATCTTCAAGATGCGCCCTTCGTTTAACGCGTCGTCCACCTGCACGGGACCCGGCGGCCTCATGCCTACCCACGCAGCCTGCATGTCCAGCATCTTCAACAGAGCCTCATCGTTTTGGTTCATCAGGATGGGGGCGCCGGTGGCGGCCTTCAATTTCATGGCCCCGCCCACATGATCGATGTGTGCATGCGTAATCACGATCTGCTTCAGAGTCAGGTTTTCCTGGCGCAAGATATCGAGGATGTCATCGATCTGGTCGCCGGGATCGATGACCATGGCTTCACGCGACTGCTCATCGCCGATGATGGAGCAGTTGCACTGGAGTGGACCGACGGGGAGGATTTTGTGGATCATGTGAGAGCTTCTGGCTGCTAGCTGCTGGCTTCTAGCATAGGGTTCCTCTGGAACTCTGTGATTAGTCTCCAATGATACCGATGAGCAGCAATAATGGCGCCCGCGCGCTCGATGGGCTAGCAGTCTAGTGGCTCGCAGCCCGTAGCTAGTGGCTATTTCTTCGCCGGCGTACCCTGCTGGGTTGGGGGCGTCACGTTACCCCGGATCGAATCCGCGCTCGTCCTGCTGGAGAGCATGGTCAGGGCAATGGAAGTAATCATGAAGATTACCGCGCACCAAGTGGTCAACCGTGAAAGGGCCGTAGCTGTTCCTCTTGGACCGAATGCGGTCTGGCTGCCCATACCGCCGAAGGTCGCGGCAATTTCAGCGCTCTTACCATGCTGCAGCAGCACCACAATGATCAGAACGGCGCATACAAAAACGTGAACCACGGTAGTTAGATAAGTGAGTAACATTCGAGTCGCGAAATCCTTTCAGAAACTCATGGTGCGGAAGGGGGGATTTGAACCCCCACGCCTTTCGGCGCCACCCCCTCAAGATGGTGTGTCTGCCAGTTCCACCACTTCCGCACTGGCTTTCATGCGC
>Ga0066903_100006348_pt1 | contig 10483 bp, 7 predicted proteins | sample PanSoiMetaGPlot1_FD_67491 | JGI IMG/M metagenome (GOLD analysis project Ga0066903, IMG submission 67491) | Tropical forest soil microbial communities from Panama analyzed to predict greenhouse gas emissions - Panama Soil - Plot 1 (version 2) | ecosystem: Environmental > Terrestrial > Soil >...
TGCGCATGAGCAACGTCGTGCTGATGCGTGATCCGGCGGGCTACCGCTTGCTGCCGCTCGGCGAGGCGATTGGAGCCGGACCGATCGACCGCGATGCGTCCAGCGCTGACGCCGGCTATGGCATCTCGGTTGTTCCGTTGCGTTATGTGTCGGCGCAGACGCTGATCAAGCTGCTCGACAGCTTTGCCATGAAGGCAGGTGCGGTGCGCGCAGATTCTGCGCGCAACATGTTGCTGATCCAGGGGACCGGCCCTGAGCGTCAGACGGCGATTGAAACCGTGCTGAGCTTCGATGCTGACTGGATGCGCGGGCAATCCGTGGGGATCTATCCCATTCACAACAGCGCCCCCGAGGCTTTGATCGCCGAACTCGAAAAGATCGTCGACGCGGGCGAAGGCGGCCTCGGGCAGAATGTCATCAAGTTCCATCCGATAAGCCGCAGCAACTCCGTGCTGGTGGTCGCCCGCAGGCCGGAGCTCTTGAAAACGGCTGCGACCTGGATCAATCGCCTGGACAACTCCGACAGCGCCACTGGCGTGCGTGTGTACCGGGTCCGCTATGGCGACGCCCGCCAGATGGCGCGCGTGCTGAACGAGATTTTCGTGGGCGGATCGTCCGCTGGCGGGCTCGATAACCCGAGCAACACGCTTGCACCCGGCGCGGGCGCGATGTCGACCACAAGCGGTGAGCAACCGGCAACGTTTGGAGGTACACCAGGCCAGAGCCGGGTGCGTCAGCAGCTCGGCGTCACGAACAACGAGCAGCGAGGGCTCACGGCGGCGCAGCCGCCGGCGAACCAGGGCGGCGGCTTCACGGTGGCGCCGATCGACGTCCGTGGTGGTGGCTCTCCGCTGTTGCAAAATGTGCGGATTACCGCCGATGCTGTCAACAATGCGCTGCTGATCTACGCCAGCCAGGAAAACTATCGGATCATCGAGCGCACCGTTCGTCAGATTGATCGCCCGCAGCTGCAGGTCGCGATCGAGGCGACTGTTGCGGAGGTGACGCTCAACAATAATCTGAACTACGGCGTGCAGTTCTTCCTGACCAGCAAGGATCTTGGCTTCAAGGCCGACCGCGGCTCGGCGCTCAACACCAGCGCCACTCAACCGCCAGGCGTTACTCAATCTGGATCTGGCGCTGATGCGGTCAGCGTTGCCAACGCCTTTCTGAACCGGGCGTTTCCCGGGTTCAATTTCCTGATCGGGCCCGAGAAGCAGCCGCGCATGATTCTCGATGCCCTGCACGCGGTCACCAGTGTCAAGGTTCTGTCGAACCCATCCGTCGTCGTCATCGACAATCAAACCGCGACGCTCCAGGTCGGCGACGACGTGCCGATCTCGACCGGCAGCGCGAATGTGTTGACGGGCAACAACACGATCGTCAACACCATCGACTATCGCAACACCGGCATCATTCTGCGCGTGATCCCGCGCGTTAATGTCAACGGCAACATCCGCCTCGACATCGAGCAGGAGATCAGCAACGTCGCTCCCACCGCCGGCGCCAATTCGCTGACCCCGACGGTCTCGCAACGCAAGGTCAAGAGCTCGATCTCGATCGCAAGCGGCCAGACCGTCCTGCTCGCCGGTCTTATCAGCGAGCGGCAGGAGCGCGGCAGCAGCGGCCTTCCGATCCTTGATCAGATTCCTGGCCTCTTCTCGGAACGCACCAATGGGCTGGTGCGGACCGAGCTGATCATCTTCATACGGCCGCAAATCATTCGCGATAGCGTCGATGCTCATTTCGTAGCCGAGGAGCTGCGCTCGAAGCTGCGTGGGACGGCTGGCGCCGAGGCGCCGAGCGGCCCGCTTACGACCAAGCCCCGATAGCATCGGGAACAGTGACATGACGTTTGCGTCGATTGTCAGTGGGCGGCCCATGCGAGCGCAGGTGCAGATCGCGTGCCTCGCCATCATAGGCGCCGTGCTCAGCATCGCCGTCGCGCCTGATCTTCGCGGCGTGCTGGGCACGTTGCTCGCCTGGGTGATGCTGGCCATTGCGCTGACCGACGCGACTCTCGGCATTATTCCGGATGAATGGAACGCCGCCGGGCTGACCTTGGCCGTGCTGAACGCCGTGCTGCAGAATCCGGACACGATGGTGGAGGCGATGGCTGCCGCCGTTCTGCGCGGCGGTGTGCTCGCGCTGTTGTTTCTGGGCTTGCGGATCGCCTATCGAGGGCTGCGCGGGCGCGAAGGCATCGGCTTGGGTGACGTCAAGCTCGCGGTCGTGGCGGGCGCGTGGCTTGGCTGGCTGACCATACCGATTGCGGTCGAGTTGGCCGCGCTGGCCGGCTTGGCGACCTATCTGGTGCGACGCTATTGGCTCGGTCGCCCGTTGCAGCTGCATAGCCGGCTGCCCTTCGGCCTGTTCTTCGCGCCGGCGATCTGGCTTGGCTGGCTGCTCGAGAGTTCGAGCGCTCTTGCACCTCGGTTAGGAGGACTGTTGTGGGCATGAAAGCGGTCGCACGCAGCGCTCTGGCCGCAGTCGTGATGCTCGTCTCTGCCGCCGCGCCGGCATGGCCGAGTTCGCTTTCGGACGGGGCAAGCGCGTTTCGCCGCGGCGACTATGTCACCGCGTTCAGGAAGCTGCGGCCGCTGGCCGAGCGTGGACAAGCTGAAGCGCAAGCGATTCTGGCGCTGATGTATCAGCAGGGTAGCGGCGTTCCCCAGGACGCCGTCTTGGCCGCTCACTGGTATCTTTCCGCTGCGGAGCAGGGTCATGTCGGAGCGCAGTATCAGTTGGGGCTGCTCTACGACAAGGGCCATGGCGTGCCCCCGAGTGCGGTGATCGCGTACAAATGGCTCAATCTCGCGGCGGCGCGCGCCGAAGCGCGCGAACGCGAATATTATGTGCGGATCCGCGACGCGGTTGCCTCCAAGCTGGATGCCGACCAGCTCGCGCAGGCGCAGTTGCTGGCGACGAGCTGGGTGCCCAAGCGGACGCGATAGGACTACCAAAGCGGTCGTTGTTGTGCCCTCTCCCGCAAGCGGGGAGAGGGCGCAGCAATAAGCCCTCGTCAATCGAGCCGTGGCTCGATCCTTGTCGACCAGAGCGCGCGATCCTCGACATCCTTGAGCGTCACGGTCATGACCTCGGTTGCGCCGTCGATGGCGACATGACCGAAGAACTGCATGCCTTCGCTGGGCGCCAGGTTTTGTCCCTGCTCCTTGCTTGGAGCCTTAATGTAGCGGAGCTGCGGCCCAAACGTGTTGTCGAGGTCGTTGGGGCCGAACGTGCCGGCGTGCAGCGGGCCTGACACGAACTCCCAGAACGGTTCAAAATCCTGGAACACCGCGCGGTTGGGGTCATAGTAATGCGCGGCGGTGTAGTGCACGTCAGCGGTCAGCCACACCGTGTTGCGGATGGGTGCGTGCTTGATAAAAGATAGAATATCGGCGATCTCGAGCTCGCGGCCGAGCGGCGGACCATCACCCTGCGCGATGGCTTCGACGCCCCACTTGCGGTCGCCGTCATAGACCACGACCAGGCTGATCGGCATGTCGGCGGCGATCACCTTCCAGGTCGCGCGCGACGCCATCAGCTCGCGCTTGAGCCAGGCGATTTGCGTGGGCCCGAGGAAATAGGCGTCAGGGCCATAGCTCGGCTCGCGACCTTCGCCGTTCGGCCCGCGATAGCTGCGCATGTCGAGCATGAAGATATCGAGCAGCGGCCCATAGGAGATCTTGCGGTAGACGCGGCCGGGTTCGCCGAATGTCTCGCGCATTGGCATGTATTCACGGAAGGCGCGGCTCGCGCGCGCGGCGAGCAGCAGTGCGTTCTTCTCGACATATTTCTTGCGCAGGTGCTCGGCCCGCGTCAGCGGCTCGCCCGGCCACCAGTTATTGGTGACCTCGTGATCGTCCCATTGTGAGAGAATCGGGACCTCGGCATTGAACGCCAGCACGTTTCGATCAAGCAGATTGTATTTGTAGTTGCCGCGAAACTCTGCGAGCGTTTCGGCGGGCTTCGACTTCTCTTCCGTCACCAGATTCTTCCAAATCTGGGCGTTCGGAAGCTTCTGTTCCGAGGCAATGGGGCCGTCGGCGTAGATGTTGTCGCCGCTGTGGATGAAGAAATCCGGGCGGTTGCGCAGCATCGCGGCGTAGGTGCGCATGCCGCCACGCGTCTCGTCGATGCCCCAGCCTTGGCCCGCGGTGTCGCCCGACCAGATGAACGAGATCGAGCGGCGATTGGCCGGAGCCGAGCGGAAGCGGCCGACGACAGGCTCGCCCACAATGGTTGGCGAAGAGAGATCTTCAAAGCGGATGCGGTAGAAGATGTCCTGCCCGGCCGGCAGGCCTTCGATCAGGGTCTTGGCGGTGAAGTCGGTTTCGGGCAGCGCATCGACAAACGTGCCGTGTCGGATGTCCTTGAAACTGTCGGTGGTTGCGATTTCGAGGCGCATGCGCGACGGACGGTCCGCGCGCGCCCAAAGCACGGCGGAATCGACTGACACATCGCCGCTCTGCACGCCGTGGCTGATCGTCGGCCGGTCGGCGGCCCGGCTGAGATAGGGCCGCGCTAGCGTGGCTGCGGCAAGCGACGTCGCGGTGGTCAGGAGCCGGCGTCGGGTCAGGCCATGGCGAATACGGATCGGCATTGCAATCTCCGTCTCATGCGCAGGATTGGCAGGCTGGAACGCGGAGATTTGACTGCTTCAGCGACGCGATTGTGACAGCGAGACGACAGTCACGCCATCGCCGTGTTGCTAGTTGGTGCGCTTGAAAGATCGCATTGGCAGTGACACAAGGTCGTCATCGTCCAGCTGTTCGGCCTTGTTGAAACAATGGGCCGCCAGTTCGCGCATGCGGTCGGCAATTGCCGGATCATCGGTCGCCTTGGCCAGGCGAAGCAACGCCTGCGCCTTTTTGATGAGATGATACGCGTCCATGAACGCCTCCCGTCGAGCATGCGACTTGCGTTGAGGTATTATGTTGCTATGAAAGAATGAAACCTCCGCGACAGGGCTATGATTATTGCGCCAGCATACGGCATCGGAATGAATGCGGTGTCATCAATCAGTCGCCATCGGCTGCCAAGATGAACGGCCGCGCCGTTTGGCGTGTCCGCGAGTTAGGTCCCGTGAGCCAGGTTCCGTGAGTCAAGTCATCGGATTGTTTCCGACCCCCGTGATGCGGGTCGAGAAGCTCTTGAGCAGCGACCTGATTGCTTCATTCATCGACCAGATCAGGACGGCGCAGACCACCACCAACTGGAAGTCTGACCGCCTGTCGCATACGCCGATCCTGACCCCGCAAGCCAAGGCGATGTTCCTGGAGATTGGCAAGCTTGCGGACCCGAAGCTGGCCGAGTTCGGCGAGCTGCTGTTCGGCGAGAAGTTACGGTGGTCGATCAAGGAAATCTGGGTGAACCTGCTGGAGCCTGGCGGCCGCCAGGCGGTACACACGCACGCCAACAGCTTTATCTCGGGCGTGCTCTATTTGACGCGCTCGCATCCCTCCGCCAACATCGTCTTCCACAAGAGTCTCGGCGGCACCGACTTCATCTTCAGCAACCACAACAAGAACGCGCGCATTGGTCCGTTTAACGGCGGCAAGTGGGCCATGCCAGAATTAGCGGCCGGCGACCTCGTGCTGTTCCCAAGCTACCTGCTACATGAAGTGCCAGCCAACCAGGGCGAGCAGCGGATCTCTATCGCCTTCAATGCAATCCCGGAGCGCCTTGAAAATTTTGGTTACACAATCAGGTTTGCATAAGCGCGCACGAGCTCCGGGACGTTATCCCGGCGGATATGACGCCAGCAGGCGTCGCGCCTCTGATCGGGTCGGATTGGCCTGGTCGAGCGCCTCGAGCAGACGCCGCGCCGCCGCCGGGTTTTGCAGCCCGAGTTGCCGCGCCATGGCAAGGACCGGCATATAGGCGGCGTCGAAATCCCCGCTCATTCGCACGACCTCGATCAGCTGCGGCGCAATCTCGGCAATGATGTTGCGCGGATTGCCGTGCGCGAGAGTGTGCGCGCCGATCGCGAGAAAGCGGTCGCGGGCGCGCCAATAGTCGGAGAGCTGGCGTAGCACGGCTGCGTCTGCGCCATGCATCACTTCATCGGCCTGCGGTTGCAGTGCTCCGAGTAGTGCGACGAGACGCGCGGCCGGCGTGTCGGCGATCGCATAGGCAGCGCGCGGCGCCTCGGCCGCCACCACCGGATGGTCGTCGCTGTTGAGCGGGCCGGCGCCTGCAAAAGCACGCAAGTTGTCCGTGCCCGCGAGATAAAGGCCGAACAGGGCGATCTCGTCCTTCAGATCGAGTGCTGCGAGCCGCGCCCGCAGGGCGTCGTCCTTGACGCGGCGGCTCAGCCAGTCGGCCGGATAGGCACTCGGCGCCTGCGTGCCGATCAGCGCAATGATCGGCGTCTCGACGCTGAACTGGGCTAGATAGGCGCTGGCGTCAGGAAACTCGGCAAGGAAGGTGCGCACGATGACGCGCAGTGTCGCAAGGTCGAGCTGGTGCAGCGGCAGCCATTGGCAGAACAGGCCGCCCTCGGCAAGGCGGGCGCGGATCGCCGCAAAATGCTCGCGCGCGAACAGCGCACCCGAGCCATCGACCGAGGGATGATAGAGATCGGCGACAATGACATCATAGCGATCGCCCGCGGCGCGGACAAAGCGGCGCGCGTCGGCCACGTGGATATGCAGATCGCGGTTGCGGAAAAGTCGCGGCGCAGAGCGCTCGAACAATGGAAAGGACTCGACCACCTCGGGCACGAGCTCGACACCATCGAGCACCAGCCCGCGATGATCGCCCGCCGCTGACAGCGTCGCGCCAGTGCCGAGCCCTAGAAACAGCGCGCGTTTGGGGGCGGGATGTAGCAACAGCGGAATATGAGCCTGCCGATGATCGGAGCGGATCGAGACCGTGCCGCCCATGCGGAAATGGTTGTTGACCTGCAGGTGGTGCTCGCCGGTGCGGTCGCTGATGACGCTCACCGACGCCATCACGCCGTCACGATGCCAGACCAACGCGCCGCCTGGCGCCTTGATGAAGCGCAGCGAGAGCGGTGACACGAACAGTCCCAGCGCCGCCGTTGCCATCACGCCGGCGGATGCGAGCGCCGGCCAGCGCACATTTGGCAGCGCCAAGAGATAGAGAAGCGCGATCAGGACGAAGCCCGCCTTGGCGCCGACGAGCGGGAATAGCACCGGGCCAAACACGACCGGCGCGAGCGCCCCGCCCAGCGTATTCACAGCGAGCGCGGTTCCCAAGGTGCCATCGCGATCGCGGGCCGTCTGCGCGAGCTGGCTGAAGAGCGCGCCCATGGCAATGGTGGGCGGCAAGAAGGCCGCCATCGCAATGCCAAGCTCGGCGCCGAGGCGGCCCATCATGGTGCGCGGCGCAAGTCCCTGGAGGACCGTCAGGAGCGTTTCAGACGAGGCCAGCGTCGCGGCGCCGCCGGCACATGCGAGCGACGTTGCGAGCACGAGCGCTGTCGTCAGCCTATCACCGTCGAATGACTTGGCGAGTCGATTGCGCAGCGCCGCACCAAACGCAGTCCCGAGCAGATAGGCAGCCACCAGTGTCGCGAAGGTGTAGATCGTGTTCTCCAGGATCTGGCTCACGACCCGGATGGTCAGAACCTCGTATCCGATGCCAAGGAGGCCGGTGAGGAACAGTGGGACGAGTAGCAGCAGCCTTGCGCGTGAGCTGGACGCTGGCGTCGCGGCAAGGCGTTCGCCATCGCCGCAGCGCCACAGCGCGAAGGCGCAGATCATGTTGAGCACGGCGCAGAGCGCCAGGGTGGCCGAGAGCCCGAGCGCCGGGATCAGCAGAAAGGTGGTGACGAGAGTGCCGCCGACCGCGCCCAGCGTATTGGCGGCGTAGACTGGTCCGACCGCGGCCCGCACGTGCAGGTGCGGGGCGAGCACCGCTTCTAGCGCTGGCAGCGTCGCGCCCATGGCGAGGGTGGCCGGCAACAGCAGGAGAAACGGAAGCGCAAAGGCAACGAGCCATTGCCACACCGGCGAAGCATCGATGGGGATGAGCGTTGGAACGAGATCGCCTACGAGTGGAAAAAGCAGGATGAGGACAAGCGCCCAGGCCCCGATCGCGATCTCAAGCCCCGCATAGCCCAGCGCCGGACGTGCGCTCGCGGCAATTCTTCGGCCGGGCACAAGACTGCCAAGGGCGAGACCGGCGAACAGCGCGGAGATGACGCCGAGCACAGCGACAAGCTCGTGCCCGAGCGCGTTCGCGAGCATGCGCGTCCAGATGATCTCATAGCCAAGCCCGGCGAAGCCCGAGATGCCGGCGATCCCGATGATCGCCCAAATCCGCGGAAAGGTGCCCGGCAAACGATCGCTCATGGAGCTGACCACAGCTGCGGTTGCGCGCTTGCCCCTATTGCCGTCACGAGTGGCATTCGACGCATCCCCTTGATCCACCATCACGCACAAAATCAACTGGGGGCCGTTGATCGGCCCCCAGTCGCAAACGCTCTTTGTTCAACTGCGCCCGCTGTTAGCGACGCAGCGAGGCCGCCAAGTCCGCGTTGGTCTCGACCAGGAGCTTCGGCTGATCGTGGACCCGGATGAAGATCGGGTTGAGGTAGAACCAGAGGTCCGACCAGCCCGCGACGTCGAAGCTGGATTGCTTGGCGCCGTTTTTCAAGGCCATGTGCGCCGGACAAGCAGCGTCTGAGCAGGGGACGAAGTCCGGCGGCGTGGCAGGTGGGGCCGGTGCCACATTTGGATCGCTCAGCGGGTTGCCCTGCAGATCCGTTTCAAACGGAGTGCCGGGCGGGAGGTTGGTTCCACGCGCGCGGACATACATGTTGTTTTGGACGTTGGTGATGGTGAAGATCATCGTCCGCTTCTGACCACTTACCGTCCAATTCGTCGGACCAAAACTTGCGACGATCTGAGCCGACGGATTTGTGTTGTTGGTGTAGTTCGGACTGTTCGGGGGGACCACGCCGGTGATGTTGCCGCGGATAAAATCGACGTGCTTCAGGACCGGCCTGTTCAGTGGCTCCTGGATACCAAGCTGGACCAGTGACGGATTGTTGAAACTGTAGGGCGAATTGTTGGGCCCGGACGGCAGGTTGACTTCGAGCGTGATCTTGACCGTCCTGCCTCGCGGCACCACGAGCGTTTCGCCCATCTTGGCTTTGACCGCACCAGGTAGATTCGCGACCTCGGCCGTGTAGGTGAGATCACCCGTGATCAGGTCGCCAGACACTGAGAACGAGTTGCCTTTGCGCACCGCATCAACGATGACCTGCGGCCGTAGCGTCGCGCCCACCGGCGGGCGCGGGATGTACAGCTTCTGGTATTCGCCCGGGTAGAAGTCCTGCGTGGATTGGCGATCAAAGGGGCTGAAGATTCCGCGGTTGTGCCAGTCGGAGCTGGCGTAGAAGAAGAAGTTGCGGCCTTCGCCGAGCAGGGCGTCCCACAGGCCGCCGATCTGAGCGGCATAGATGCCGACGCCCCCGCGGGTCGTGATGCCAACTGAGTCGCATCCGGTGCCGCAGAAATTAGTCTGATATTCGCCGCGCGTATTGGACGCCTGGTGGCCGGGCATGCTCTCGAAGCCGACCGCAACGGTTGGTCCCGCATTGTTGAAGTCGCGGAAGTGCTCGACGTTCCAGCCCTGACCGGTTCTGTTGGGATCGAAGACGCCTGCGCGTTCGACGTGGGCTGGAACATAGTAGCTATCCAACGGGAAGTTGGCCTGCAGCCATTGCACGCTGGGAACAGCCTTGGTGTTGTGCATCAAGGTGCCGGCGCCAGGGCCGTTGCCGACGTTTGCAACCTTGCCGGTCCACAGGCCGGGCGTGCCCGAGCCGGGCGTGGCGCCTGGCGTTCCGCCCTTGCCGGCCGCATCGTTGTCGCTGCGGTCGTAGCGGAACTCAAATTCGGCCAACGCGCTGGCATTGCCTTGATCGCCACTCCAGTTTTCCGGCCGCTGCGCCCCAATGACGGTCATGCTCAGGTGCTCATGGCCCGGCACGTTTGATTCGAGCGCCGCGTAGAGCATCGGCTTCTGGAACTGCTTCGACAGGCGGGCCGTCTCGGAGAACTGGATCTCGTCGATCATCTGCCAGCGCCACATCGCACGATGCGCCGCTCCGTCCGGCGAGTTGGCGGTCGAGGTGATGACGTCGCCCTTGATCGCCGAGGCACCGATGGTTTCTTCCCACAGCTTGCCGGGGGGAGTCTTGCTGGCGTCTCCTTGCGGATCGTCGATGCGACAATCGCGCGTTCCGGTGCCGCCGTGGTCCACGGTGGCCAGCCATTCCAGGCCGAACGTCTGGATCGACTTCGTCACCATCGTCTCAATGGACACGGTACCGTCCGTACAAGTTGTATGGTTATGGAAGTCACCAGCCATGTAGCTGTCGGCGACTGCCGGCGTCGTCGGCGCCGCCAGAAAACCAGTGACCATCGCAAGGACGGATGCGCTAGCGAGCAACCGATGCGACAGAGCTCCGCACGTCATTGACTAACCCCCTCTGGGAAAAAAA
>Ga0066903_100006349_pt1 | contig 10483 bp, 11 predicted proteins | sample PanSoiMetaGPlot1_FD_67491 | JGI IMG/M metagenome (GOLD analysis project Ga0066903, IMG submission 67491) | Tropical forest soil microbial communities from Panama analyzed to predict greenhouse gas emissions - Panama Soil - Plot 1 (version 2) | ecosystem: Environmental > Terrestrial > Soil >...
GCTGGCCGAGGGGGTCATGCGGCGCTACGACGTCCGCGCCTCAGGGCCAGACGTGCCGGCACGGCAGCTCTCCGGCGGCAACCTGCAGAAAGTCGTGCTCGGGCGCGAGTTCTCCGGCGAGCCTGTGGTGCTCGTCGCTGCGTCGCCGACACGCGGGCTCGACGTCGCCGGAATCGAGACGGTGCACGCCTACCTGCGCGACGCGGCCGACGGCGGGGTCGGCGTTCTGCTGATCAGCGAGGACCTCGACGAGATCCGTGCGCTCGCCGACCGCATCGCGGTCATGTACGAGGGCGCGGTCGTCGGCGAGCGCGATGCGGAGACTGCGACGGTCGAGGAGCTCGGCCTGCTGATGGCAGGCGGCGAATGATCAGGATCGAGCGCCGGCTCGTGCAGCCGCGCTGGCTGTCGGTCGTCGTCCCGGTCGTCTCGGTTGCGTTCGCGTTCCTGCTGGCGACCGTCGTCCTCGTTGCGACGCACCACCCACCACTGCACACGTTCCACCGGCTGTTCCAGGCCGCGTTTCTCGACAACGGCGCTCTGACCGACACCGTTGTCTCGGCGACGCCGCTCGCGTTCACCGGGTTGTGCGCCGCGGTTGCGTTCCGCATGAACCTGTTCAACATCGGGGGCGAGGGGCAGCTCTACGCAGGGGCGATCACCGGCGCGACCGTGGGGCTGTTGCTCGGCGGCGCGCCTTCGCCCGTGGCGATCGCCGGGATGATGCTGGCCGGCGCCGCAGGAGGTGCCCTGCTCGCGGCGATCCCGGGGGTGCTGCGCGCGTTCTTCTCGACGAGCGAGATCATCACGTCGCTGATGCTCAACTACGTGGTCGCGCTCGTCATCGACTACCTGATCTTCGGCAGCCACTCGTATCTGCGCGACTCCTCCGGTTTCGAAGCGAGCGTCTTCCCGCAGGGCAAGACCTTGCCGGCTGCGGCGACCTGGCCGAGCTGGACGATCCAGGGTCTCGTCATCCCGCTCGGCGCACTGGTCGCGGTCGGCGTCGCCGTCGGCGTCTGGTTCCTGTACACGCGCACCCGCTTCGGCTTCGAGGTGCAGGTGATCGGGGACTCGGCACGCGCGGGCCGCTACGCCGGCATGCGCACGCGGCGCAAGATCGTTGCGGTGATGTGCCTGTCCGGCGCGATCGCCGGGCTGGGCGGAGCGAGCCAGGACGGCGACTTCCGCCACCAGCTCGATCCGCGTGGGCTGACGCAGGCGAACTACGGCTACGCCGGCATCGTCGTCGCCGCGCTCGCCCGTTACAACCCGTTCGCCGTGCTGCTCGTCGCGTTCCTGCTCGGCGGGTTGCAGAACGCGGGGTACACGCTGCAGGGCGCGGACTTCCCGAACGGCCTCGTCGGCGTCCTGCAGGGGCTTCTCCTCTTCTGTGTGCTCGGCGGAGAGCTCTTCATCCGCTACCGGATCCGGATCGCGCGGCGCCATACGCCGGTGACAGAGGGCGTATGAACAACGCGCTGCTCATCGTCGTCATCGCCCAGGGGATCGCCTACGGCACGCCGTTGCTGTACGGCGCGCTCGGGGAGTTGCTGGCGGAACGCTCGGGCGTGCTCAACCTGGGCGTCGAAGGGATGATGCTCGTCGGCGCTGTGATGGGTTTCTGGGCCGTCCAGCGCTTTCACGCCACGACGAGCGTAGCGCTGCTCGGAGCAGTCGCTGTGGCCGCGTTCGCCGGCGCTGCGATCGCCGCGATCCACGCCTTCCTCGTGATCACGCTGCGCGCGAACCAGATCGTGTCGGGGCTTGCGATCACGATCTTTGCCGGCATCGCCGGGCTCTCGTCGTATCTCGGCAACGACCTCAACCTTGCGAAGTCCCCGGCGCGGCACCAGTTCCAGGAGGTCTTTCCGAAGTCGTGGCAAGACCTGCCGGTCGTCGGGCCGATCATCTTCGGTCAGTCGATCCTCGTGTACGCGTCGTGGCTCTGCGTCCTCCTCGTCGCGCTCTACCTCTCGCGAACGCGGCTCGGGCTGAACGTGCGGGCGGTCGGCGATTCTCCTGCGGCCGCGGACGCGATGGGCCTGAACGTCAGCGCGTACCGCTACGCACACACGCTGATCGGCGGCGCGTTCGCCGGCGTCGCCGGTGCGACGTTCAGCCTCTCGATCACACCGCAGTGGATCGCAGGGCTGACCGCGGGAGCGGGGTGGATCGCGATCGCGCTCGTCGTGTTCTCGTTCTGGCGCCCGACGCTCTGCCTCGTCGGCGCATACCTCTTCGGGGCGTTCTCCTACCTCCCGTTCGCACTCCAGGGGCGCAACTACTCCTGGGCGCCGCCGCCCGAGCTGTCGCAGTCACTCCCGTACCTGACGACGATCGTGGCGCTCGTGCTCGTCTCGTCGCGCGCGGCGCGCTTACGCTTCGGCGCTCCCGCTGCGCTCGGACGCCCCTACGTCCGCGAAGAGCGCTAGATGGTGTCGATGACAGGGAATCGGGGTCGAGCGTCGACGCAGTCGGCGGCGAAGACGGCGGCGCCGAGGCCGCCCGTGAAGAGCGAGTAGCGCGACGGCATCCGCTCTGCCTGCTCGAGCGCGTGCACGGCGAACGCGCGGGCCCGCTCGAGCCAGAGCTCGTCGCCCGTGCGCTCGAACGCCTTCAGAAGCGCGTAGCCGTTGCCGGCCGTCCCGTGGCAGATGCTCGGGCCCTTCTCGTCGCCGTGCGGACCGGCCTGCCAGACGAGCTCGCCGCCGGCAAGCAGCAGGTCCTCGTCGAGGTAGTCGGCCGCGCCGATGACGATCCCGGGCGCGCCGGCGCACCACTGCAGGCGGATCTCGCCGTCGGGGCCGGCCAGATCCGGCCGCGGCCGCGGAGGCCAGTTCGCGAGGCGGCCCTCGTGGTGTGCAGCGTCCCGAAGGACGCTTCGCGCGTCCTCCTTCACCCGCTCGCTGCCGAGCGCCTGCACGATGCCGACGAGCCCGTGCGGCGGCGTGAGGCTCTGGTACTCCTGACCGTAAAGCCGCTGCGTCCATAGACCGTTCCCGGCGCGTCGGCGCAGCAACGCGTCGGCAAGCAGCTTCCACGAGGGCTCGTCACCTATCGCCGCCGCTGCCAGCAGCGACCCCGGAGCTCCCCAGAAGACCTCCTCGGCCTCGTTGTCGACGTTCGCGGCGATTCGCCGCCGCAGGTCGTTCTCGTACTGCAGGTTCCCGAGCTTGCAGGCGACGAGCAGGATCCCGGCTTCGCCGAGGAAGAGCGACGAGTCGCGCGGCTCGGGCGGCCTGAACGCGCGGATTTTGATGTAGTCCGGCTTGGCGCGGAAGAGCTCCACATTGAGCGCGGCCAGCTCCGCGAGGTCGAGGCTCGTCTCCGCGTAGCCGCGTCGCGTGAGCTGATCCAGGCCCCACAGCATTCCGGCGCTGCCGACATAGAGGTTCTTCAGCGGGCTCGTCGACTGCCACCGGTCCCACGTGTCCGCCTTCCAGAAGAGCTTGGGGCCGCGCCAGGCCGCGCCGGCGTCGCCGACGATGCCGCGAATCCCATCGCGCGCCCGAGCTTCGTCCCACGGCGTGCCCGTGAGACGCTCGAACGCCTCGGGCCGGTAGAGCACTACGTCTCCCTGAAGGAGATGTCCTGTGCGCCGTGCCAGAGAACGAGCTCGCCCAGCTCCTGCAGGCGCTCCCGGCCCTCGACGATCGTGGCGAAGTGATTGCCGGCCAACTGGCCCGCCTTGCTGGCGAAGCACGTATGGCCGTACGGGAAGAGCAGCTCGGTCTCGCTGACGCCCCCGGGGTAGAGCAGCAGCTCGCCCGCGGCCGGATAGCTCGTTGCGTTCTCCGGGCCGATGCCGACGTCGAGGTCGCCCATCGGGATCCACGCCGACTGGCCGCTCCAGCGCGCCTGGATGATCTTCGAGTCGAGCGGGAGCAGCCGACGGAAGGCCGCGACTGTCTGCGGCGCGCTCTCCTCCAGCTTCGCGGCGAAGCTGAAGTCGCCTGACGTGATCTGAAGCATCACGGGATCTTCGCGCCTTGGGCGATCCAACGCCCGAGGATCTGACGCTCCGCTGTCGTCATCTCCGTCGCGTTCCCGAGCGGCATCGCGGTGGACTGGACCGCCTGCAGCTGGATCGCCGGCGCCAGCTGCCGGATCTCGGCGGGTGTGTCCATCGTGATCCCGAGCGGCGCCGCCGACACCTTCGTCGGGTGCTGCGAGTGACACGCCGTGCAGCGCTCGTCGATGATGCGCTGCGCGGTCGAGAACGGCACCGCAGCTCCGGCGGCGGACTCGCTGTGCGGCCTGATCAGGATTGCCAGCACCGCGATTGCGATCGCCGCGCTGACGGGAATCGCCCAGACCGTGCGCCCCGTGTGGCGCAGGTTGAAGAAGTGCCGCACCCACGCGCCGATCACGAGCAGGACGACGAGGATGAGCCACGAGTAGCTGTGCGCGTACGTGAACGCGAAGTGATTCGACAGCATCGTGAACACGACCGGCAACGTCAGGTAGTTGTTGTGGACCGAGCGCAGCTTCGCGCGCTCGTTCCACACCGGATCTGGCTCGCGTCCCGCCTCCTTCGCACGCACGAGCTCCCAATGCGCGGGGATGATGACGAAGAAGACGTTGCCGACCATCATCGTCCCGAGCATCGCCCCGATCTGGATGTACGTCGCGCGACCGCTGAACAGGTGCGAGATGCCCCAGGCGGCGAGCGTGGTCAGCGCGAGCAGCGTCGCCGCGAGCACGAGCTGATGCGAGCCGAGCACGCGGCAGAGCCCGTCGTAGACGAGCCACGCAGTCGCGAGCAGCGCGATGCTGATGACGACCGCCTCCCAGACGGAGAGGTCGGCGACGCTCTTGTCGATCAGATACTCGTCCGCGTGGAAGTAGTAGAGGACGACCAGCAGTGCGAAGCCGCTCAGCCACGTCGTGTACGCCTCCCACTTGAACCAGTGGAGCGGCTCGGGCAGCTCCTTGGGCGCGATCCGGTATTTGTGGATGCGGTAGAAGCCGCCGCCGTGGATCTCCCATGACTCTCCGCCGACCCCTTCGTCCGCGTCGCGCGGCGGGCGCAGGTGGTTGTCGAGGGCGATGAAGTAGAAGGACGAGCCGATCCAGGCGATCGCCGCGATCACGTGCAGCCAGCGCGTGAGCAGGTTGAGCCAGTCGGTCGTGTACTGGTCGAGCGTCAGGAGCGTCGCCATCGGTCCTCCGCGATCGCGACGAGCTCCTCGACCGCCGTGTCGACCTCTTCCTCGCGCGTGCGCTCGAGCCTCGCACGGAGCACGTCGAGTATCTCCGTCTTCGGGCGCCGGTTGACGAAGACGACGAAGCGGAAGCCGAACTTCTCCTCGTAGACCTGGTTCAGGTACGCGAGCTCGGTCAGCACGACCGGATCGGCGTCGTTGCCCTGCTCGGCTGCAGAGCGCGCGGATACCGTCTTCGCGCCGATCGCGGGATGGGCGTTCAGGGCCTCGAGCTTGTCCGCCTCACTCAGCTGTGCGACCACCTCGCGCGCCTCTCCGAGCGGGTCGTCGCGCTTCGCGAGCTCCTCGACGAGACGCGTGCGGCCCTCGAAGAGGTCCGCGAGCTGCTCGACGGTCAGCTGCCGCGGTAGGTCGTGCACGAGTACGAGGACACAAGCAGCGGGATGTGGTAGTGGCCGTCCTCGAGCACTATGTCGAGCGCGACGACCTGGAAGAAGGGCGAGTCGGGCCGGAAGAGCAGGCGGTAGGTGCCGGCGTCGAGGCCGGAAGCGAGCTCGGGTATGCGACCGTCGTCGTTCGTCTCGCCGGACGTCACGAGCTCGTCTTGCCAGAGCTCGACGCGGACGCCGCGCGAGGGGCGCCCTGCTTCGACGTCGAGCACGTGGGTGGAGAGCGAGATCACGCCACGAATCTTTCCGCCTGGCGCCGCTGCTCGCGGGCGATCTCGCGCTCGTCGGCACGGACGAGGTGACCGTCGCGCACGACCTCCTGGCCGCCGACGTAGAGCCGGTCGACGCGGTGCGGGCCCGCGAACACCAGGCCGGCGACGGGATCCGAGGCCCCGCCGAGCTCGAGGCCGTCGGTGCGCCAGACGGCGAAGTCCGCGCGCTTGCCGGGCGCGAGCTGGCCGATGTCCTCGCGGCCGAGCACGGCCGCGCCGCCGCGAGTCCCGAGCCTAAGAGCGTCCCGCACGGTCATCGCCGTCGGGCCGCCGCGGGAGCGTGCGACGTAAGTCGCCATCTTCACCTCGAGGAAGAGGTCGCCGCGCTCGTTCGACGCCGAGCCGTCGACGCCGAGCCCGACGATCACGCCGGCGTCGAGCAGCTCGCGCACCGGCGCCACCCCGGCTCCGAGGCGCATGTTCGAGCTCGGGCAGTGAGCAACCCCCACACCGCGTGAGCCCAACAGCGCGACATCGTCAGTCGACAGGTGCACGCAGTGCGCCAGCCAGACGTCAGGCAGCACCCAACCGAGCTCCTCGACGTACTGCACGGGCGCCAGCCCGAACTGTTCCCGTGCGAACTGCTCCTCCTCGACCGTCTCCGCGAGGTGCGTGTGCAGCCGCAGCCCGAGCTTGCGCGCGAGCTCGGCGGACTCGCGCATGAGCTCCTGCGTCACCGAGAACGGCGAGCAGGGCGCCACCGCGATCTGCACCATCGCGCCGTCGGCGAGCTCAGCCGCCGCCTCCGTTGCAGCGAGGACGTCGTCGCGCTCCTCGACGACCGAATCCGGCGGGAGCCCGCCCGCCGACTCGCCGAGGTCCATCGATCCCCGCGCGGCGACGATGCGCACGCCCAGCTCGCGCGCGGCGCGGATCTCCGCCTCCAGGACGCCTTCGCGGCCGGGCGGGAAGAGGTAGTGGTGGTCGAAGACGGTCGTGCAGCCCGAGAGCGCGAGCTCTGCGAGCCCACATCGCGCCGCTGCGTACTCCGCCTCCTCGTCGATGCGGGCCCAGACGGGATAGAGCGCCTGCAGCCACCCGAAGAGGTTCTCGTCCTGGGCGCGGGCGCGGGTCAGGTTCTGCCAGAGATGGTGGTGCGTGTTGACCAGGCCCGGTGTCAGGACCGCGCCCGCGAGGTCGACGACCTCGTCCGCGTCGGGGCGCGCGCCGTCGCCGGCGCGCCGGACGAAGCCGTCGTCGACCAGCAGCCAGCCGCCGGGATGCTCGTTGCGCTCGTCGTCCATCGTCACGACGTGCGCGTTCGCGTAGAGCGTGCTCACACGTTCAGCGGAACGATCTCGAAACGGTCGACGTCGACGAGGCCGCGGTCGGTGATCTTCAGGCTCGGGATCACCGACAGACCGAGGAATGACAGCGTCAGGAACGGCGTCGCGCCGGACCAGCCAAGTGCGCGCGCCGCGTCGTTGCACCCGAGGCTCCGCCGGATCACCTCCGCCAGCGGAGCGTCGGCCAGCAGTCCGGCGACCGGGAGGGGCAGCTCGGCTGTGACCTTGCCGCCGTCGACGACCACGATGCCGCCGCCCAGCTCGCCAATGCGCGTCACCGCCTGCGCCATGTCGTCGGCCGTCTTGCCGATGACGATGATGTTGTGCGCGTCGTGCGACACGGTCGACGCGAGCGCACCCCGCTGCAGGCCCGAGCGCGCCACGAGGCCAAGCCCCACCCGCCCGGTGCCGAGGTGCCGCTCGACGACCGCGATGGTCGCAAGCTCGTCGTCGGGCTCCTGCTCGATCAGCTCGGTCACGACCTGGTCCGGGACGAGCCCGATCACCCGCACCCTGCCCGACACGGACACATGGAAGTCGGCGGTGCTCACCGGCCGGTTCCGGACCGAGTGCTTGACCCACTCCGGCACCTCGGTCTTCGGCGTCTCCTCGACCGGCCGGCCCTGCTTGAGCGTCAGCTCCGGCTCGAAGCGCTCGAGGTCGCCGAGGACGAGCAGGTCGGCCTGGTAACCGGGAGCGACCGCGCCCAGGTGCCAGAGCCGGTGCCACGTCGCCGGGTTGATGGTGGCGAGCACGACAGCGTCCTCGGGTGCGATTCCGGCGGCGACGGCCTCGCGCACCATCCCGTTGATGTGACCGTTCTCGGCGATGTCCTCCGGGTCGCGGTCGTCGGTACAGAACGCGATCCTGTTCGTGCCGAACTCGCGTACGAGCGGGAGAAGCGCCCGCAGGTTGCGCGCCATCGACGCCTCGCGGATCAGGAGCCACATCCCGGCCCGCAGCCGCTCGCGTCCCTCCTCCTCGGTCAGCGCCTCGTGATCCGAGCGGATGCCCGACGCGACATACGCGTTCAGGGCGCGGCCGAGCACGCCCGGCGCGTGCCCGTCGACGTGCACGCCCTCCGCCAGCGCAAGCTTCTGCAGCTCGTCCGGATCGGCGTTGATCACGCCGGGGAAGTTCATCATCTCCGCCAGCCCGAGCACGCGCCGGCGGCGCAGCAGGCTCTCGAGGTCGCCGCTGAGCAGAGGCCGGCGGGGCGACTCGAAGGCCGACGCGGGAATCGACGACGACGCCATGAAGTAGAAGTCGAGCGGGAGCCCGTCGCACACGTCGAGCAGCCAATGCACACCGTCGGTGCCGAGGACGTTCGCGAGCTCGTGCGGGTCCAGCACGACGGCGGTCGTCCCGAGCGGCAGGACCAGCCGCGCGAACTCGTCCGGCAGCAGCTTCGTCGACTCGAGGTGCATGTGCGCGTCGATGAAGCCGGGCACGACATAGCGGCCTGAGGCGTCGACGACCTCCCGGCCGTCGTACTCGCCGAGGCCGGCGATCCAGCCGTCGGCGACGGCGATGTCGACGTACAGCCACTCGCGCGTGAACACGGAGAGCACGCGGCCGCCGCGTACGACCACATCGGCTGGCTCGTCGCCGCGGGCGACGGCAAGGCGGCGGGCGAGGTTGTCCATCCTGGGGAAGCTAATACGCTTCGCGCCGTGGACGTGCTGACTCCCCGCACGCTCGAGGAGGCGCTGCGGCTGAAGGCCGAGCGGATCGAGGCGGTGCCGATCCAGGGCGGGACCGACGTGATGGTCGAGCTCAACTTCGACCGCGCTCGCCCTGCGGCGCTGTTGAACCTCAACGAGGTGGCCGAGCTGCGTGGCTGGTCGCGCGAGAACGGCCACATCCGGCTCGGAGCCGGACTGACGTACGCGGAAGCAATGCGCCTGCCGCTGCCGGCGCTCGCGGAGGCGTCGCGGACGGTCGGCGGGCCGCAGATCCGCAACCGAGGGACGATCGGGGGGAATCTCGGTACGTCGTCGCCGGCCGGCGACGCGCTGCCGCCCTTGCTCGTCTGCGGCGCGCAGGTCCGCGTGGCGAGCGTCCGCGGCGAGCGGGTTCTGCCGCTGGAGGAATTCGTGACCGGTGTGAAGCGGAACACGCTCGAAGACGACGAGCTGATCCTCGACGTCACGGTCGCTGCGGCCCCAGCGAGGCAGACGTTCATGAAGGTCGGGCCGCGGAACGCCATGGTGATCTCGGTCGTGTCACTCGCCATGCGCGTCGACGACGGGCTGACGGCGTCGTTCGGCTCCGCAGGCCCGGTACCGGGCGTCGTGCGTGCGCCGCTCGACGGCGCCGGCACGTTCCCGGAGCAGGTCGCGGAGGCGGCGAGCCCGATCGACGACGTGCGCGGGACGGCGGTATATCGCCGTCATGCGTTGCGCGTGCTCACGAAGCGCGCGCTGGAGCGTTGCCTGGGATGAAGATCGCGCTGCGCGTCAACGGCGCGTCGCACGAGACGGAGGTGTGGGAGGGCGAGAGCCTTCTCTATGTGCTGCGCGAGCGGCTCGGGTTTCCCGGCTCGAAGAACGCATGCGAGCAGGGCGAGTGCGGCTCGTGCTCGGTTCTGCTCGACGGCAACCTCGTGTGCGCGTGTCTCGTCCTGGCCGCGCAGGCAGACGGACACGATGTCGTCACGGTCGAGGGGCTCGCGGAGAACGGCCGGCTCCACAGCGTGCAGGAAGCGTTCGTCGCGGCGGGCGCGGTGCAATGCGGTTTCTGCACACCGGGCCTCGTCGTCGCGGCGGCTGACCTGCTCGAGCACACACCCGACCCGACCGACGACCAGATTCGGGAGGCGCTGTCCGGCAACCTCTGCCGCTGCACGGGCTACACCAAGATCTTCGACGCCGTGCGCAAGGCGGCCACACGTTGAGCTTGCAGCTCGAGTTGGGCCGCGTCGGCGAGATCGTGCTGCGCGCGGACGGAGTCCCGAAGGTGACGGGTGAGTTCGCCTACTCGAGCGATTTTCAGGCTGCGGGGATGCTCTGGGGACATACGCTCCGGAGCCCGCACGCCCACGCTCGGATCATCGAGATCGACATCTCGGCCGCCGTGGCCGCGCCGGGCGTGCATGCCGTCCTGACGCACGAGGACGTGCCCGGTGCGAAGCTCTACGGCCTCGAGTTCCAGGACCAGCCCGTGCTCGCGATCGACCGCGTCCGCTACTTCGGCGAGCCGGTCGCGCTCGTCGCCGCCGACCATCCGGAGCAGGCACGGCGCGCAGCCGAGCTGATCCGCGTGGGCTACGAGCCGTTGCCGCTGGTCGCGGACGCCGAGCGCGCGAC